>Ga0187847_10001562_pt1 | contig 20255 bp, 21 predicted proteins | sample June2016WEW_4_10_FD_132458 | JGI IMG/M metagenome (GOLD analysis project Ga0187847, IMG submission 132458) | Peatland microbial communities from SPRUCE experiment site at the Marcell Experimental Forest, Minnesota, USA - June2016WEW_4_10 | ecosystem: Environmental > Terrestrial > Soil >...
CACAATCGCTACTTCGACAAGCTCCAAGACGTCATCCGCGCGGTTGAATCCGAGTTCGCAACCTGGACCACTCGCAACGACGTCCTCCGCAGACTCTGCGCAATTACTTAAGACGCTATGTTTTAGTGCGCTATCGAGAACGTCAGATGCTTCTTCGGGACGATCCGGGAGGTGGTACCGCGCCGCCTGAAAGCGGAAGACCAACCCTTGGATGTGTTTTTCACGTGTCAAGAAGCTAATGACAAACAGCGTCATCCTGGAAGTTACCGCTGGCGAACATCTGCGCCAGAAATTGGCCGCAATGGATGATCTTCTGGGCCTCGGAATCGTTGTTGAGTTGGTTCTCAGACATGCTTAGGTCTGCCGCGTTCAGCGAACTGCGAGCTTTGGCATATCCGTCAGCCCAGACCTGCACATTGTCAAATTCGTTCTTGAGCAACTCGAGCCCGCGGTAGTCGGAGTCTGTCGATGCCGCCGCTGAAGCTAATGCGACGCTGTCGGCCGCTCGACCCTGGAACGCAATGATCGTGTTTCCTGCCGTGGTATTTCCGACTGGATACCCATTCAGGACGATCGCCTGCAGAGTTCCGCCCCACTCTCTGACCGACGCCATTGCCTCGATCGCCGCTCTCATGAAAGGGCGCGAGAAGCCTGATGTGTGAGCTTCGGCGCTCGAAGATGAACCGTCCGGACCAGGCAGAGTCAGAGTAATTCTGTTCTTCTCAAAGCTCAGTGACCCGTTTGTGATTTGCGCGAGCGCTTGCGCATCCACGAACACGCGCCCCTGGTATCGAATGACACCTGCCTGTCCTTGGTAGCCTTGCACGGACAACGCCTCTCTCTCGTGCTGCGATTGCGCCATTGCCATGGCCACCATCAACAGTACTGCCCCGAACATCACCGGCTTATGCTTCATCATGTGGAACATCGACTAGCCCCCGATAAACATTGCGCTCGAAACTGGAGCGTGCCTCATTGCTGAGGCGGTTCTGCTAGACCACTTCCCGGCACGGCGTATTGTGCTTGGGTGAGCGGAGGAAGAGAGTATTCCACATTCATATCCATCAGCAAGTCGACGCGACGTTCCAACTGAAAGAACTTCGTCACTGTAAGGGCCGGAAGCACCTTGTTGAACTTGTTGTAATACTTCTTCTTCAACGCGGCCAGACGAGCGTCGCAGTCGAACATTTGTTCTGCCATCGCTTTGGCCTCGGCGTCGGTCAGGTTCGGGTACTTCTCGGCGTAGTGCTTTATGACGGCAGCGCGACGATCATCCACCCTGGATCGTTCGTACTCGTATTGCTGATAGATTGGCCAGAACACCGCGCCTTCTTTTTCACTGAAATTCATTCCTGTTGTGGTGAGGGTAGTCCTGTCTACCTGCATATTGGCCCTCGCTAGTGCGATAGTGGCGTCGATAGTGGGCCCTGATCTTGAGCACGGCCGAGAGGGCAAAATGCGAGCATCCCGAATGCAAGCATGAGTAATACAGAATTCTTTATCATTGACTGATCTCCTAAGCCGCTAACTTCGTGTCATTCGCGGGCACAGCGGCGCAGTGCGCTCGACAAATTTGTGCGAACTCCTCGAAAGAACGACGGAACAGTTGCACCGGATGATTTAGGCACGCCACTCACCGAACTCATCTCAAATCAAATCATTTCTTATGTTGTGGTTCTGCAATAAACCTGTACCGGACGACCATACCGTGCCCAGTAACGGTCATGCGGACCTCATCTGGTCACCGATCCTGCTCGAATCGACGATCGTTATTACGGTTACATCGGAGTATTCGCGGAGCCCGATTCGCCATAGGACGGCTCTAGGGTCGATTCCACAATTGTGCGCGATGTCTCGGTCCTCTTCATCACGACCATGCACAGCGCCCCCACCCCTGCCCAGAAGAGGGTGCGCGCACGTCGGCACAATGCCAGCGTCAATCCAGCCGTGCCCGTCACGCCAAAGATCTTGGCAATCAGCATATTTCCACCTTCATAGGTCCCAAAGTTGCCCGGGTTGAGCGCACCCACGAGGTTGATCACCTTATTCAGTGCTTCCACGATGAAAGCGCCGCCTATGGCGACTCTTGCTCCCATAAACCGCAGAATGATGTAGACCTCCAAGACTGCCAGCATGTGCCATATGAGATTGAAGATCAATGTTGCCCAGAACGCGGCCGGCGCTTCATCACGAAACCTCAGGAGGTTGTCTTCCGCCGAATCAATCACCGACTGCTTGCCGCTGACCCACCCGCGAAGCCGGGGCAATCGGCCAATCGCCCGCGTGGCACGGCCCACCAACTGCCACCGGTTTCTAACAGACACAGCTGCCAAGATCACCGCTGATATGAGCACAGCAACGAGCACCACCGCGTAGACTCGCCACGTTCCCGAAAGCGGTGCAAGCAGTAAGGTGGCTGAGATTCCTGAAACAGTGACGAGCGCGGCGGTGAAGATATGCAATCCTCCGTCAATCGCACCGGCGGACAGCGCACTTGATACTGGCACTGCGCGACCCAACAGCGATATGCGCGTCCCCTCGCCAACCACCTTTCCTGCAACACCAAATTGTCCGATCCCGTCCGAGATCAATTGTGCGACGAAGCTGCGGGACCAGGAAAGGCCGCTGATATCGCAGGTAAACGCCTGTCTCCAGGCGCATGTCTTGGCCAATTGTGAGAGCCCTCCCAAAAGGATAACGAGAGCGAATCCCCAGCCGACTGCCTGCAGTTGTTTCCAAACGGCCCCCGGGCCGCTTCGAAAGACCAAGTAGCCGAGTAACCCAAAGCCCAGCAGAGCTGCGAGAAACCGCAGAGAAGACTGAATGAGAGCCTTTGGTCTGGCCGCGGTACCGCCCTGGCGCGGCGGCTTGAGAATACTTCTCCATTTCCTCGCCTTCTTCGGTTTGTGCGTTTGCTGGACTCCCATCAGCGCACATTCCATAACTGAGTTAACGGCTCGCATGTCGCTCTCCCCATTTCCGGTCGATTTACATACCTGGACATTGAGGAGTAGCAGATGGATTGCCAATCGGGATGTCCTCTAAAAGCGTTGTTTTCCCATATTTCCCATGAGCCAACCTGCAGTCAGCATGCCCTGCCCAGAAGGAAGTGCCTCAATGTGGGCAGAGTTCGAAGGTCGAAGAGTGTAGACATTGTTGTGCTTCAGGGACATACCGTTCGATCTCGATTGGCACACGGCATGCAAACTGTAAAAAGTTATGTGCGCACGCAAAGCCCGTCGGTGAAGGAGGGGTGCGGCACTTGATCCCAGCTCTCCCCAAGCAGTTACGGATCAAGTTGCCCGCACCTCATCCGACGGTTCTTAGGACGGCAAGAGCGGCGTTTAATTCAGCATGTCACTCATCGCAGCGGCTTTGAAACCACGGTCGATATTGGTCGCAACAGATTTCTCTGAGGCTTCTGAAAAGGCGCTGCACTATTCTCTAGCACTCGCTCGGTTCTATGAGTCGAAGTTTTGCTTGGCGCACGTGGTGTCCTCCCTGGGTCTGACCATGGCAGGCCCTGATGCAATCGCTGCCTGTGAAGAGGCAGTATCGCGCGAGGCCGCGGAATTGAAGAACTCGCTGATTCAAACCGGGGCGCTTACTGGCATTCCGCACAAATTCGTCCTTCGGCAAGGTGAATTGTGGCCGGAACTGCGAGAGATCATCCGACAGGAGAGCGCAGATCTCCTCGTCGTCGGCACGCACGGACGACACAGCATAGCCAAGCTGTTTTTCGGCTCCATTGCAGAGCAGATTTTCCGCCAGGCAGATTGTCCGGTCTTGACCTTTGGGCCACACATCGCTGGCCGCCCATGGTTTGGAACGTCCTCCACGCGTCGTACGTTCCTGTTTGCCACAGACTTCGGACACGCATCTCTCCACGCCTTGCCACAAGCCATCGCGGCTGCCAATCAGTTTGGAGCCAAGCTCGCCTTTCTCAGTATCGTTCCAGAGGCACCATCGAGCACCGACGAAGCTCTGACGGACTGGCAAGCGGATGCGCGCCTGAGAACCCGACGGCGGCTGGCAGAACTCGCCGGCGATGCCGGGCTCGACACGAGACCTGAGTTGCATGCCGAATTCAAATCACGGCAGCCGGTAAGTGAGCAGGTCCTAGAAACCGCCGACAAACTGCGCGCGGACCTTATTATTATGGGGCTCCATGATTCGGCCTACACAGGAGTGATCTCACATCTGGATCTTGCCACTACCTATGACGTGATTTGCCAGGCTGCCAGTCCCGTACTTACAGTTAACTGTTTTTCAGGGTATGACGTTGGACCGCGTCCGACCAAAGTAACAGCCTCACCTTGGTCGGAGGCCGAGGTGATCCGCAGTCACGGGTTCGGAGTGAAGTGGTAGGCGAGATTGTGACTTGCCGTCGACCAGGTGAGTGACCGCCGCGAACAGAAGTCCAATGGAGACGCCTGACATCAGCATGCCGACCATGCTTTCGAGCGGGCCCAGCAGTCGCCACTTTGATGGAAGGATCACATCCCCGTATCCAACGGTCGCATAGCTGCTCGCCGAGAAGTAAAATGCAGATTCCCAGGACGGAAGGCAAAGCCAGCGATAGCAACTCGCCCACAACAGAATAACGATTCCGTGCAGAGCGATGACCGCCACCGTAGTTTGCATGACGAGTGCAGCGCAGCGAAATACCCGTACCTTACGCGTCTCTCTTGGAATGCTTCTGATCCAAATAATGAGCGCAGCGGCGCCGCCACACTGCAGAGATAGCGTAATCAACACGAGAAGAACGGCGGCCCCGGCTTGTTGAAGCAGTGTCATCGTTCGCGATCGCTCCTCTTAGTTAGAGGCTTCGCACCACACTTATTCACGCATTTCCGAAGAGCCACATGACGGGGTGCAAGCAACCGACGCCTCGTTCTCTTCGGATGCAAAATGCTGCTTTTCAGCGCTGAGAATAGGCTGTCGGTTACAAGTAATGATGATGATCTCATATGAACAATCAGCCCCCATGGCTAATGGGAGTAATGAAAATCTGGGGCGGTTAGTTCAGTTGCTGTCGTCGGCTCAGCTGCTGCAGGCGTCTCCCACTTAATCAGCTTCAGATCCAGCACGAAGATGGAATAGATCACCGGGACGAGCAGCAGCGTGACAAACGTCGCGATAGTAAGACCACCGATCTGGGCGTAGCAGAGAGGCTCCCAGAGGGGTCCCCCGTGAATGGCCAAGGGTATAAGCCCGAGCACAGTTGCGCCGACCGTGATCATTACAGGTCTGAGTCGCACGATGCCGGCATCGAGGAGGGCTTCCTGGAGAGGCTTTCCCTCCTCGTGAGCTTCTTCAATGAAGTCGAACAGTACGATGACGTGACTGACGATTACGCCGACCAGACTCGCGACTCCCAGGAAGCCCATAAATCCGAAGGGTTGTCCCATAACCACCAGTCCCACAAAGGCTCCTGTCATTCCGTATGGAATTGCGGCGAAAACCAGAAGCGGCTTGACGGCGCTTCGGAACTGTACAACCAGCGCAATGTAGATCAGCAGCACGGAGATCGCCATGACCACGCTAAGTTCCTTGAAACCTTTCTGCTGTTCGTCATATTCACCTCCAATCTCGAGGAAATAGCCGGCAGGCAGGTTCTTCTGGAACTCCCTGATTTTCGGCAGGAGCGGCGTGAGCACTTGAGACGGTAAAACACCCGGAATCGGGAACGCGGATACCGTAACCGTCCGGAATTGATTGCGTCGTTTGATTTTCGATACCGCCATTTCCGTTGTGACGTTCGATACCTGTCTCAGAGGTACGTGTTGATTGCTCGTCAAAGAGTATACGTACGCATTTTGAATGTCAGAAAGTCCAGCGCGTTCTTCCATCCGCAAACGAACGGCTATGGGGATTTGTTTGTCAGCCTCCCTGTAGGTTGACACCGGTAATCCGCTCTCCGCCGCGGCCGATGAGAGGGCTATATCCAGATTCGTGATCCCGGAAAGGTTGGCGCGGTCGGGGTCAACCTTCAACCGGACATTCATCGCAGGTTCTCCCCAGTCGTCTCGGACCCGAGTCGCATTTGGTTGGGCCCGGAAGACTGCCTGGAGTTCGCCAGAGAGACGGTGCAGAACTTCGATTTCCGGACCTGAAATTCGGATAGAGACAGGAATACCGACCGGCTTGCCGGTTTCGAGCTGGCGCACATCGACCCGGGCACCCGGAACTTCGCGGCTCAGCGCCGTCTGCAGAGGACCAACGAATTCATTAGTAAAGTGCTTGTCCGAAACCTCGACGAGGATCTGCGCATAGTTGAGCTGTTGTCGCTCGGGGTCGACGGAGAACCAGAATCTGGGGCCGCCGCCCCCGACAAAGGTAGTCAACGATTTCAGAATATCTTTTCGATGATGCTCGTCTCCAAATCGTTCGGCCTCTTGCCGAATGACCGTTTCTGCTCGTTGTGTAACTGCGTCCGTCGCGCCTAGCGGGGCGTCGGGCGGAAGCCAGACATCCACGTACGATAGGTAGGAGAGGTCCTTGGGGAAGAACTGTGGCTTCAGCATCGAGAAAAACACTCCACCCAACACCAGAACGATGAGCGAGCCGGCGAACGTACCCCAACGATGCCTGAGCGCGAAATTACCTACCCGGTAATACAGCGCCGGAAACCCTTGCTGCCGCCGCTCCGACATGGGCGGTTCCGGGCGCTTGGGCGGTTTGATCATGTAGTACGCAATCAATGGAATAAAGGTGAAAGAGACAATGACGGACGCCACCAGCGTACACGTCATCACAACCGGGAGGCTGTACAGGAAAAAGCCTGTATCGCCGGTCAGCATCAAGAACGGAAGGTAGGCGACGATGTTCGTGATGGTGGAGAATACAATCGCTTTCGCCAGTTTAGTCGGACCAATCCAGGATGCAAGATCGCGCGTGGAGCCGGAGCCCAACTCGCGCTTGATCGCGTCTCCGGCTACGACGGGCATATCGACCAACAAGCCGAGCGCGATGATCAAGGTCGCGATTGAAACCTGTTGAATATCAATGTTGAGAACGTGAACGATACCGAAGGTCATCGCCAGCGTCAGTGGGATGGAAGCTGCCATCAGCATGGCGGCACGCCAATCCCAGAACCCGATGAGGGCCACGATTACGACGAGGATAATGGCCTCATAGAGACTGCCCATCAACAGGCTGACAAGTTCCTTGACTTGCCGAGGCTGGTCTGAAGTGCGAGTCACAATAAGGTCGGCAGGCAGTTGCGGGCGTACATTTGCGAGCGCTTTGTCGACCGCTGCACCGAATTTGAAGATCTGTTCTCCTGATCGCATTTGCACCGCCAGGGTGATGGCACGGTTCCGCTGCCAAGTCCCGTTCGGCTCGCGAGAGACCATGTAGTTCAGGTAGCGGGTGGGAGTCTGATATGCACGCGATATGTCGACAAGATCGCGCAAGTAAAGCGGCGCTCCACTCGGCGACGATGCGAGGAGTACGTTGCCAATATCTTTCGTGCTTTTGAATTCGGCGGTTGCATCAACCAGGACGTTTCGCGATTGGGTCTGGACGATTCCACCTGGAGCCGTCACATTCCTCGAGTTCAGGATGTCTTTGATCTTCGTGGGCTGCAATTTCAATGCTGCCAGCCGCGCGTCCGAGTACTCCAGATAGATCTCTTCGGGCAGAACGCCGACACGCTGCACCTTCGCTACCTCTGGTACACGCTGCAGCGTGCGCTGGATCAGGTCGGTGAAGTCATCAAGCTGCCGATACGAATACCGGTTATTGGCTACTTCCGCGATTCGTTCTTTCGTGGATTGAGGATCGCGAATGATAATGGGACCCCACGCGTCGGGGTGAAAGTCGTACTCTTGCAGCCGTTTCTCAATGAACTGCTGTCCATACACTCGGATTTCGTCATCCGACTTCGCCGTCGCAAAATCGATCCCAGAACAGCTTCCCACGGACAACGAACGAACATCGTGCGCGAACCCGTCCCGGTCAGCCTGCGCAGCCAGCATGACAAATGGCCGCTCAATCACAGCAGCGGACACGGATGCCGGGTAACAGTAGAGAACGGTGACTCGGTGGCTCGCATCTCCCCGGCGCTTTTTCTCAATCGCATCCCGCACACCGCGGGCGCGCAACGCGATTTCAAGGTCCGGCACCGTCGAACTGGCGACCGTCAGCATCAGCGCTGAAGTATCTCCAAAGTCGCTGATCCAGGTGATAGGTCCCGCACCGTCAGGAAGGTCCGTGACCTGGTTCAGTCGTTGTCCAATGTCCTGGAATTCCTGCTGGGTGTTCTTGATGTTGTCCAACAGCCTGACTTGCACAACAGAAACGTTGTCCTGGGTGGTGGACTCCACGCGGTCTACCTTGCTGTTTCCAGTGATGGCTTGCTCGACCTTGCGGGTGACCAACTGCTCGACCTTGTCTGCCGAGATACCTGGCCAGGGGGTGATAGCGAGTGCGATGCGCACGGGTATGTCGGGGTCCTTCCGCTTCGGCATGTTCATGTACCCGAACACGCCCCAGGCCAGAGTTGCGAACAAGGCGACCCAGGCAATCTGCCGGTTGTTGACAAAGAATCGCGCGACATTACGACTGCTCTTGGGGTTCTCGGCTTTCATTGAAGGACCTCGACGGGCTGACCATCTTTCAGCAGATTGGCGCCAGTGGTGATGATGCGTTCTCCGGTTTGCAGCCCGCTGACTACTGTGATTTCACTGCCATTGACGGCGCCGATGTCTACGCTGTGGAGGCGAGCGACTTCTCCGGCACTCGAGTTGAAGACGACGAACACGCCATATTTCCCGTCTTTCGCTTGTACGACTGAGGAAAGTGGCACCAACAGCGCCGACGTTCGACTTGCGCGGTCGGCATTCGCGAATTGCAAGGAGCCGATCATCCCCACCTTCAGCAGATGATCGTGATTCGGTATAGCGACTTCGACCTCAAAATTGCGTGTAATCGTGTCCGCCGCCGATGACATGCGGCTGATTCGGGCATGAAATGTGCGTGTGGGGAACGCGTCGATGGCCACATCAACGGGCTGGCCTACCTTTACGGAACGGACAACCGTATCGGGCACGCCGACGACGATCTTTACGGTGTCGGTTTTGGCCAGCGCGAATGCGGGAAGGCCAGGTCCGACGAACGCGCCGAGTTCTACAGCTTTCTTCACGATGTCGCCGTCAAAGGGCGCAACCAGAGAAGTGTCTCGCAGAGCGATTTCCGCCTCGCTCGTAACAGCACGAGCGGATTTCAGCTGCTCCTGACTGGCATCGTATTGCGCGCGAGCGGAATCAAAGTCGGGCTTCGTGAGGCTCTGGGTGTCATACAGATGCGTGGCCCGATCAAAGTCGAGCTTTGCTTTCTGAAAAACAGCTTCTGCGCCTGCTGCTTGCGAGGATGCCTGGTGCACTTTGTCCTCGTATTCAGACGATCGGATGCGGACGAGCACGGCTCCCCGGCCGACCCGATCTCCCTCCGCGACATTGCGCATCCTGCCATCCTGGCCGCGCATATGTTTAAGCGAAATGACATACCCGGGAATTCTGAATGCTAGGGGAACTTCCGAATCGGGCGTCACTACCGCTGAAAAACGCAAGCCGTCGGCGCTGAAGCCCTCTTGCTTCTCGATGGCTTGAGCCTGGACTCCCTGTGGGGGTTGATTGATCGGCTTATTCGCGTCACAGCCGGCCATGACGAGCGCTAATGCAAATGTTGCGATTGTGGTTCTCACGTTTATTCCTCTCCCATCGCGCGGCGCAAATCTGCAAGGGAACTCCAATAAGAAGAGAGCGCCTGCTGATACTGAAAAGCGGCTTCCGAACTTCGAGCCTGAGCTTGTAAGAGATCTCTTACGAGTGCTGCTTGTTCTTGGTACTTGTTACTGGTGACACGGAATTCTTCGGCTGCGGCTTCATGACCGGTGCGGGTGGCTTTCAACAGCAACGCAGCCTCTTTCCACTTGCGGTACTTCAACCCGACTTCAACGCCGATTTGCGATTCTGCCTCTTGTGCCCCGTTGTGCGCTTGCGCCAGCGTGTTGGATTTTTCGCGTACGCGATTGTGGCGGCGTCCCCAATCGAATGGCTCCCAAGTCATCGCAAAGCCGGCCACACCGACGTTCGTCGGAAGCACTTGCACATTCTGAATCCCCATGTAGCTGACTGCGATTCCGAAGTCCGGAATGTACTCGGCTTTGGCGATGCGGCGGTCATACTCGGCTTGTTTTTCCTTGAGGTGAGCCTCGCGGATCTCAGGCCTATTCTCTGACGCCTGTCGGCGCGACTCCTCCAGACTTAGAATTGTCGTGTCCTCCTCAGGAATGGAATCAACCCGAAAAGGAGTTTCAAGATCCCGTGCTAGAAGTTGATTCAGGTGCTCGTGTTGTGTGGCGAGTCCGTTCTCGGCGACTGACAACTCATACTGTGCCTTGGTTAACCGGGCATCGACCTCCAGCGCATCTCCCTTGAGCACGGTCTTCTCTGCGATGTAGCGCTGCGTAACTCGCTGTGTTTCTTCCAGCGTTCGTACTCCTTCCCGTGCTGCATCCACAGCAGCCTGGGTGGCAACCAGCTCAAAATATGCGCTACGCACCTCGGCCGCGGTCTTCTGGCGCTCCGCGCGCACGTCTTCTTTAGCGATATCGCGCCCAAGTTCTGTGGCGCGAATTCCCAGCCCGATTTTGTACTGCTGCGACAGGGGTATATCCATGCCGCCGGTGATGTAGGCGGTTAACCGTGCCGGCGTGTGAACCTTGGCATCTGTTGAAGGAAGAGGTCCGATTCCCGGATACGTCCCGAAAACCCCCTTGGCAAAAGTGAAGTCAAATGGATGTAGCAGTTCGCCACCGAGGACTGAAAATTGAAAATGTGGCATTCGCTTGCTGCGCATCGTGCTCACCTGGAAGTCATACTTTTGCGCTTCCAACGCTGAGTTCTTCACAAGCCGATTGTTCGCGAGAGCAGTGGAGACTGCGTCATCAAGCGTAAGAAGCGGGACGTCTTGCATAGCTTGTTGAGCAAACGACCCGATCGGTGACGCAAATACAAGAATCGTAATAAGCAGTGCGAGATGGTTCGATTTCATCTTTTTTACCTGGAAATTCGGCCGAGGCCGACGACACTTTGAACTTTGAGCGAATCCTGTTGTCGCTCGTGTGCACCAAGATTGCAGGTTCCGTACCAACCATGAGTTCGTTGCAAGTTCTTGAATCAGAAGTGCGAGCATCCAAGAATGCAGAAGAATGCCCATATCCGGTCGATGGGCGCTGCCCTCATGCGGGCACTGGGCGTAGTTGCGAGCGTTCAACCAATCGAGAACGGTGAGGATCCTGTTCCGGGTGACACGCTGAAGATAAGTGGAGACTCGCAGTCGAGGTATCGCTGAGGGGCGGTGGACTTAGATAGTCAAACGTTGATCCGGATGGAGGGCAACGGGAGAAATCGGAGCCAACGTCGAGACGAATCGAGCCCGATATGGTCAGTCAGGACTGCACATTGAACAGCTTTCCAAAAGGTTGAAGAGAAGAGGAAAGCGGAATGCCCGCGAGCGCACCCCATCAATCTCGCGGCATCCCGACACGGTGCGCGATGGCTTGTTAGGTGTGTTTGTCACCGGTGCCCGTTTCCGTCCGAACTGCCCGGCACTTGCATGTTCGACTTACGCTTGCCCATAAACGTGAGCTGAAGACGTTCGCAAACGTCCCGGGAATACGAAGTCTCGGCAACGAACTGGGCTCCGAGCCTCTTGACAAACAAAAGCACCTCTTCCCCGATGGCGTCGATAAACAGCACGTCCGTAAGATCGACAACTAACTCCAGTTTGTTATCGCAGCGCGTGACGAGCGTGCGGACTTCCTCAGCTCCCTTGCCGGTGAATCGGCCTTCGAGCCGACAGATCAGAGCACCGTCTGATTCTTGCGTTTGGACACGTAGCATGATGGCCTCTACATTTCTTTAGCAGCCTCAAATGACTGGCTATGGTCATCCTTGCAGTTGTTCTGCCAGGACTTTTCGCGGAAACTATTGATATTAAACGCTCATTCGGGCGTGTGCCGCCCTTAACAACGGGCACTGCCAGCATGAGGGCAGCCTTTGGTACGGGCTAAGAATCTAAGAATCAAGGCGGCTAAACCAGCCGCCTTGAAGAGTGGAAAGACGGGAGGAGGCTGGACAGTCTAAAAGGTAAATACCAGGCCGGCGGAAGGCACCGCCGAGTGAGTGTATTTGTCAACGAAGGCACCTCGGGTACTGCTCCTTAGCTACAGATCCCCAACGTGGATCGAAGAACATGGCTCCGCCTCCAACGACCGCGAATGGAGACACGATCTTGACGGCAGGCATCTTGAAGAAAGGAAGCTTTACGATAGCGGTACCAGTTTCGGCGTGAACATTCGTCGACATAAATGCCGTGCCGCTGCTCGACAAGAACTTCTGACTATTCCTGAAATAGTCGTAATCCCCTTCGGCCGCGAGCCAGTTCTTGAGGTTAAATCGGTATCCGGCCATCACGCCTCCAGAGTTCGTTGGCTCGTTGGTGATCCCCCCGTCGGTGGCCTGCTTGTTGAAGAAACCGGAACCTTGAACTGTCACTTCATTTCTGACTTCCTGAGTCCAGGACGAGATTCCAAAAAACAACGAGCATAATTGCCAGTTCGGTCAACTTCTTCATTGATTAGTTTCCTCTGTGATTGTTTAGTCCCCTTTGTGGATCTCTTAGCGGGGCACTAGAAGAAAAGCACATCGATTGCCGAAAAAACGACTCTGATTTAAGTGATTGGGAGAGAAGGCGTTAGGCATGAACTCAGCGGCCACACGAGCAGTTTTGACTTGCCCGTATGCTGGCGAACGACCACATGCTGTCAGGCCGAATAATCAGCGCGAGTGATACTTAGCCTGCGCATCTTGTTCTGCAGCGTAGTTCTCTTAAGTCCGAGGCGTTCTGCCGCCCCACCTTTGCCGGCTATTCTTCCGGATACGCCTTTTAAAGCATCGAGGATCGCCTGCCGCTCTGCTTGCTCGAAGGTCGACGCCGCCGCAACAACGTTGCGGCCAACTGATCTGCTCAGCTCGGCTCGCGGCACATTCAGTTCGTCCCCTTGCGTCAGTATCACGCAGCGCTCAATAAAGTTCTCCAGCTCGCGGATATTTCCTGGCCAATCGGCATTCACCAAAGCTTCCATCGCGGGCCTGGGGACAGACCGGATGCGCTTTTGCATACGGCGGGAGAGGCGCGACACAAAAAAGTGGACCAGGAGCTGAATATCTTCGCGCCGTTCGCGGAGCGGCGGAATTTCGATCGGAAAGACTCTCAGCCTATAAAAAAGGTCCTCGCGGAACTGATTATTACGGATCATGCCCTCCAAATCCCGATGCGTGGCCGCAATCAGACGGACATCAACCTTGATGGTCTTGGTGCTTCCGAGACGTTCAAACTCCTGTTCCTGCAGGGCACGCAGCAGTTTCGGCTGCAAATCCATTGTAATGTCGCCGATCTCGTCGAGAAACAGAGTGCCGTGATCCGCCAACTCAAACCGGCCTCGCTTCTGGATGAGCGCGCCGGTGAAAGCACCCTTTTCGTGGCCGAAGAGTTCGCTTTCCACCAAGCCCGAAGGAATCGCCGCACAGTTCAGACGAACAAATGTGCGCCCCCGCCTCGGACTAAGATTATGAATTGCCCGTGCAACCAGTTCCTTTCCGGTACCGGTCTCACCATGTAGCAGAACCGTAGAACTGGTCGGCGCAACGATCGCGACTTGGTCCAGCACTTTGCGAAGAGCGGCACTCTTGCCGACCATGTCTTCGAAGTTGTATTCAGATTCGATTTCTGATTCGAGGTAGAGGCGTTCTTCCTCGAGACGAGTTGCCGACGCGTGCAGACGCCCATACGCGAGCGCATTATCCAATGCAAGCGAGATCTGCATGCCAATCCCCGCGAGGAGATCCAGATCCTCTTGACCAAAAGCAGAGATCCTGCGGCTCGCGATCGACAGCACACCCAATGGCCTATTTTCGGTAGCCAGGCAAGCGAAAGCTAAGGACTTTATCGACTCGGCCTTCAAGGGTTCTCGCAGAGCGGCAGGCAGTTTGTCAAAGTCCTCAGGCGACCAGATTTCCGCCTTGCGCTGACGCAGCTTCTCAAAATCCAAAGCAGCGGCGCTCAGTTCTGCCGAGGCAACCGCGGTCATCGGCCCCTTCCCGTCAGGAAAGTCGTGCAACATCTTCTGAAGCTGGCCCGTTTCTTCGTTGATCACCCAGAAGGCAACGGAATCACACGCAAAATAGGAACGGATTGATGCCGAGGCCGAGTGAAGGACATCGTCAATATCCAATTTCGCTACATGATTATTGATTTCTAGCACGAGGCGGAGCCGGTCGCGCTGGCTTGCAAGCTCACGTTGATACTGCTCTGCAAGGTCCCTAGCCAGTGCGCACTCGAGCGCGACCGCAACGTGCGAAGCCAGGGCGCTGAGCATCTCGACGTCTTCGTGGACAAATTGCTGGTCCGGCATCTTTGGCGTTGACAGAATCCCGTAGCGTTTTAGCGCGGTCGATACTGGGAACAAATAGGTGCTTCGTCCGGCAACCTCTGGTGCAAAAGGCGCCAGGTCAGGGTGTTCCAATAACGTCAACGCCAGGTCCGGGACAAACACCGGCCTCTGTTCGTCTAGCACTTGCGCCACCACACCAATGCGTAGCAATTTGGCTCCACGTTTAATTGCGGGAGCGTCTGCGTCTCGATCAAATTCAAAGCTGGATAAGCTCTCGCAGTCATCGCCCAGCACGTAGAGTTCGGCGCCGTGCAATCTGGACGTGCTCGACAGAACGCCTCGCAGACTTTGCAGAACAGATTTTACCGTGGGCTGATCGGCTAGGGCAGTGGACGCACCCAGCAGCATTCGATATCGATCTTCGGTCTTGGTCATGACGCGTGTGCTCTCCCCAATTCTTGGTTTACAGATCCGACCACGCCTGGTTCGCACAGAAATGCTATTTGTTAGCTCGGACGATCTCGCCAGCCGAACTTCGGTCAAGGTGTCGCAGATATGCAAATCCGACGTATAGCGGTTTTCGCGAACGCGCCGCTTGTTGCGACCGATTTTACCGCTTTCAAGTATCTGCCAGTCAATTTCCGCTGCAATCAATACCCGAAGGATCCGGACGACGTTCTGACCTCGGCGCCGCGGGGCCCCTCTAAATTCTTATCGTTCCCTTCAGTGACCTTCATGGTGTCGATCTCGGCAGCAAATGAAGATCCCGATCGTCCGCTCACAGCAATCGCAGTCAGCAGCGGACCAAGTTCGCGCGTGAAGCCGACCGCGACCAAATCGAATTTCCGTGACGGACAATCGCCAAGATCAACCCGAAAGTATTCTTGGCAAGAGCATGGCCATTATTGGCCAGTGATAATCGTAGGGAACTCAAGTACTTGCGCAGGAGAAGGGATACTGATACGAAGGATTTAGACACAATCAGGGCAGTCGTGCCCCAATACGGGCAGATGAGGTCAAATGCAATTGGATCTTGACCCTATTGGGTCAGGCAGCGGCCCAGGGTGGTTGCTTCTTACCGTAGAGAAAACATGGACATCGCGGGTAGCTCAGCATTTGTGTCTTGGAAAATTGTTCCCTGTATTGAACTAAGCTCTACGTGCCGGGCTCGACCTAAGCAATCCCATCTGTTCGTGCGATTAAACCTGCGGATTGGCCCCGCGAACAAGATTGCGCTCTTGAGCGAGGGTATGGGGGGCGTGTGCTAGCGGAGCGTCTTTCGGGAACGAGATCCCGTGTGGAGCACCCCTCGTATCGACTTCAGCACTTTAGCTCGTGCCCGAGCAGTCTGCGCTTTCACCGTTCCGACGCGAACTCCTAGAACGCGAGCTGTTTCGCAGACTGAAAGATGATCCACATATCGCAGGTGAAACGTTCTCCGCAAAGTCGGCGATAGCCTTGCTGCTGACTCTATTAAGCGCTCATTCGCCCAAGCTTTGTGGCACTCATCCTCGGGACTGGGCCGGTGATCCACCAACGTGTCGGACAGGAGATACTCCCGTTCTTCTCCGATTCGCGAATCCAGGGATACATGGATATAGCGTGATCGCTTGCGCAAATGCATTCTTGCGCAATTGATAACAATAGTGGTCAGCCACGTCGAAAGTTGCGCCTCGCCTCTGAATTGGTTCAAATGCTTGAAAGCAGCCAACAGCGCATCCTGTACCGCGTCCTCGGCATCAGCTTTGTTTCCTAAAAGTCTATAGGCGTATCGATGTAGATTCGGTAAGCGATGGGACAGAACAGCCATCATCTGGGCAGTGGAAGGTGTCCCCGATTCCTGGGCGACACCCTCACCGCGCTCGATCAATTTCTCCGATGGCATGTTATGTTCGCGCTCCTCTTTCGCCAGTGAGGCAGGTGAAGTTCCATGCGACCCCTGCAAGGAAGAATTTCGATGTCATCTGGATGCCGGGGCGGAGCCCGGAAAAGGAACCACTAAAACGGTATCGGAGCTTGTCGTTTTCAGCGACTGCCTTGCCTGCTGCCCTGCCGCGTCGTCGATGTCATGTTTCAGAATATTATGGAGCGCGCTAAGTACCTGATACTGCATCATTGCCGTTTGGTAGCTCTGCAGCAAAAGATATTCCGCTTGCTCGCGGGTAATTTGATTTGTTTGCTGGGCCTGCACGATTACTGAGAAATCAGCCGATGTCTTTTCCAGCACTAAGCTCATGGCGATTTCGTAGGATTTGAGAACGTCTTGCGGCCCCAGTGGCATTTCCGGCTTGCGTGCAATCACATCGGATAGAACCGCGTCAGACTGCATGCTTGTGCCGGGAAGTATTCGCTCCAGCGGAGGCGCATCTACTTGGGTCGCCTTTTCCTTCGCCTGGGCTGCGCCGGGGTGCAACACAGTGCCAAGAATCGCTACAGCAACAAGAAAGGTTTGAAGTTTCATAGGTCTCCCTCTGGCGAGTTGCACATCGTAAAAGGCCGACTGATCATTGTGCGCCGTCGGCGTTAAAAGTTGGCGGCTGAGTGTCGCGGTACGATGCCCGGACCATAGCCACGTTTGATTGCTTGATCCCCTTGGCGATATTGCGGGCCAAATTGTGGGTCGCGCGCAAATTGCTGCCGAAGAAGCGAACATTTCCGTTCACCGTGCTCTCCAGCACAATTCTGCCTTCGCGTGTAAGGAGTTGACTCCGCACCGTTAACTTTGTCGCGCCGCTCACAGTGGTCACCGCACGCTGCGTTTCGCTCCCTGGCGTATATTTCACAACCATTGTTTTCAAGATCAGCAAGTCCGGAATCTCGCTGGCCTTACTGTCGCCCTCGCGGAGGACGTACTTGAATCGCTTCGTGTTATTCAACTCTTCCAAGAGGTTCTCGTAGATCGCCACCTGAAAGGAATGCGCGAGGCCCAGGTGCCCGGGATCAATCCGCTCCACTTGCACACTCCATTGCATGCCAGAACCACTGCTTCCGCCGGAAGGCTTCACCGCTGCAGTTTGGCCAGCCAGCCGACCCGAAAATGCAACTGCAATCGTGACTAAGGCCGCCACACAGGCGCTCCATGAATTCGGTTTACTCGTTTTCATGTGTGACCTCCGAGATGCTTTGCTTCGTTGGCTCGTCTTCGCCAGAACCGGAAGATACGCCCCGGGCCACAAGTTCATTCCTCATGAGTTCCCCTTGTCCTTTTTTCATTTGGAAGATCGCACCATGGACTCCGCCATTACCGTCGACATATTCCAAGGTCAGCGTGTCGTATTTCTCATGGGCAAAGAGGCTAACGACTCGGCCACCTCCGAACGGAACGGCTGCCTTGCCTATCTTCATTGGCACTCCGCCTACCTGCATCCCTTCCTCACCCAGAAAAGCATCCCGCACAGAAGCGATGTTCACCTGTGCGACGGGCTTGCCGCTTTGCTCAAATCGCAACACATTGTCTTGGGTTGACAGCGTTCCTTTACAATTGCTCTTTGTGTTCGGCAAACCCACGAGGTGAGTAGCGCGAATGCTGAGTGGTGCGTTCGCCTTCAATGCGGGAGCGGCGCTCTGGGCCAATGCGCCAATCCCGGAGCACAACAGTAATGCCCAGAGACTGATGAGTGCGCGTCCGCCGAAGCAGGCGCTCTTGTCGTTCCTTAGAACAAACAAACAATACATTCTTCCTCCAAGTTGACTCGAATCGCTGCGTCGACATTTAACTCCTGCAACACTCCTCGAACATGACTCTCCCGCAGGAAGCACGAGCTTATTTCGATTGCTTAGGTTCGGTATCGGGTCTTAGGCTTTCTATCGGCACCTGAAGCGACCGACCCAACATGTCGTTGTAGGTAATTGTGTTCTTCCCGACTAGTACCAGCAGTTCACGCCCTCTTTCGGACTTCGGCGGCAGTTCGCCCAATGGCGGCGTGTACAGTACCACGTAAATCGTGCCGCCCACCTTGACCGAAACGTCATAGCTGGCGGGATCAGATGCACTATCGCCCGCAACCTGACGAGCCTTGACCTCAGTAATCATGCCTACTTGATACTTTGATGTAGACTGGCCAAGAGCCGTCAACGTCAGTAAGCACAAAGTGACTACAACGATTAGCCTCTGCATCGTTCACTCCTCGCGCTCCTCCTGGTCCAGCAATCCGAACCATGAATGACTGTTAACCAAATCAGGAGCTTATTCTTAACATCCGCGTTGGAACGCAATCGACATGCCAATGCTCGAAGCGCTGGGTAGAGTCTCAGCGAGTTGGCGTTGCATGTCTTTGCAAGGCGTCCCTTTCTCGGACTCGCCGCTCAACGCCCAAGTCGCGCCCACATCCGGGCATCCATGCCTAATGCAGGGCAATGGTTGTGACATTCACATAGGCGCGCACTCAGGAACAGCTTTATTCGCGGCTCTTATTGGTTGTTCGGCATTGGCATTGCGCGTGCACTCTCCTCTTGTAGCGAGGCGGCAGGCATATGCCGGCCGAGACGGACTCCGCAGCCAACCAGTTCGGAGCGCCCGAGAGCGTAGTAGACCCGCGCGGCACCGTTCCGTTGTTTGTGGCCCGCGTCTGCCCCTCGTGCATTTGTCGGATCTCTGGATAGGAGGCGATTATGAGAACCCTTGACACACTACCGGGCGAATCGAACACGAGCATCATCTCGTCGATCGTCAACTCGGTCTGCCCACAATGCGGTGGAAGAATGTCGGAATTCCAATGTGAAGGGAGATGCTGCAGAAACTGGCTTGCCGAGTGTGAGTGGGCGAATCAGGCCACCAGAAGCTCCGACTCCCGGCGAGGCCACGCTGGCCGGTCGATGCGGTGAGCTACTACGCGTTTGCGATGCTGGCTAGAAATCTGGAATCAGCCGCTGCGCAAGAGAGGGAGCGTACTTGGGCGGTATCTGACTTGGTGGTGGAGCATCTGAGATGAGTGCTGAGGAGGTCTTGACCGCATTCCGGCGCGACGCTTCGTATCTATTCTTAGGTGCGGCATTCGCCGCTGTCGGCATGGTGACCGCTGCCTTTGCCCTTCTCCGACGCCAGCGCGACTCACTCCTCATCTGCTTCGCATTGTTTGCAGCTTTGTACGGGCTTCGCCTGTGGATTTCGTCGCCCATGCTTGCAATGATGGCGCGGGGTGCAACCTTCTACGCGCGCCTGCGTGGAGCCGTCAATCACGTCACTCTGATTCCCGCATTGTTGTTCTTTATCTCCCTCGGTCTGCCAAGACGATTTGAGCGGGTAGTTGGATACACGGCGGTTGGGTTCGGTTGCCTTCTCGCTGCGGTCACCCTTCTGTTCGGCGACTCGCCCCACTACGAGCGAATAAACAGTATCGCCGTCATCGGCGCGTCGGGATTCTTTCTCATTCGCTTCATGGCGAGCGGTTCTGCTAAAAGCATTGCCCCTGAGGCTGCCGATTTCGGCGTGATCCGCTGGGGTCTGCTGATCTTCGTAGGTTTGGCGGTTTGGCAAAATTCGGCGCAATTCTTCCACACTTCCTTGCCTCGACTCGAGCCGTTTGGATTTGCCGCGTTTCTTATCACTCTGGGCTATGTTGCCGCCAGAAGTACTCTGCGGCGGGATCGACAGTTGAAGGAGATCCAAAAGGAATTGGAGGTAGCCCGTCGTATTCAATTATCAATTCTGCCCAGCGAATTTCCTCCCTCCACGAACTTCCGGGTAGCGGCTCGCTATGTGCCCATGACTTCAGTGGCTGGCGATTTTTACGACTGCATCATTGCGGATGACCATCAGGTTGGATTGTTGATCGCCGATGTGTCCGGGCAC
>Ga0187847_10001564_pt1 | contig 20248 bp, 17 predicted proteins | sample June2016WEW_4_10_FD_132458 | JGI IMG/M metagenome (GOLD analysis project Ga0187847, IMG submission 132458) | Peatland microbial communities from SPRUCE experiment site at the Marcell Experimental Forest, Minnesota, USA - June2016WEW_4_10 | ecosystem: Environmental > Terrestrial > Soil >...
CAGGTGTAGCTGAGTGCAGCCCCTGTTATTGGATGGACAAAGCCATCGCACCCGGCGCCGAGGAATTCCTGAAAGGCCGGGGTGGGTTGCGCGCGCGGATTCTAACGGATGGGGTCCTCGTAGCCGAAGATGAAATTCTCTATCGCCATTCTGCAGATTCTCAGTGTCCCCTACTTTAAGTTGTTGCATGCGGCTCGAAGCTACGGAGATTCCTTAACCTCGAAAGCTAATAAGGGACAAGTAACGCCCATCTGCTATCTACAGATCACTTGCGTTGGCCACCGGTAATGGAACTACCGGTGAACAGAATGAAGGCACAAGACCCCATGTCGCGGCTTAGCCCCACCCTGGAGTCTGGCGGAGATCAATGCAGGGACTTTTGTCACTGAAAGGAGATTGACTGCCGATTTAGACTTGGTGAGTGCGTCCTTCCAGTCGTGTCCTGTTGAGGCACACCGGCCGTTAGGCCTGATACAGTTGCCCTTGTGTTGCTTTGTCGGGAGATCTGAACCGCAAGAAGGCTTACACATCAAATTCTCCCCAGGGGGCGTGTCCATGTCGTTTCGTTCTGTGTTTGTGGCCGTCGTCATTGCGTTTGCTCTCATACTTTCCGCCTTCCTTGTCAATCGAGCCCGCCCCAAGGTAGAGACCGACCAGCCCACCGCAGACTTCGTTCGCGCGTCCGGCAAGTGTGCCGAGTGCCATGCCCGGCTTCAATACTCCGTCGTTCACGAATACGAGATGTCCGTACATGCGAAGAAAGGCGTGAATTGCCTGGACTGTCACGAACCCGGCCCCGGCCAGCAGAAGGTGGATCACCACGGCTTCGTGATCAGTACTCACTTGACGGCAGGCAACTGCCGCTCCTGTCACGAAGGCATCTATCAGGAGTTTCTGCGCAGCCGTCACGCCGCGCCCAGTTGGGCGGCCGTGCATGGCGAAGCGGGATTGAGTGCGGAGCAGGTTGCCTTCAGCGAGCAGTTCCAGCCCGGGGGAACGAAGCGTCCGCCCAACCCACTTACGGTTCCTGAGGGGCATCCAGCAATCACTTCGGGTTGCGAACAGTGCCACGCCATTGGCAAGCCGAACGACGACGGCACGATTGGCAGTTGCACCGAATGCCACTCGCGCCACAGCAGCTCTGTTGCTCTCGCCCGCCTGCCCACCACCTGCGGCCAGTGCCATATGGGGCCCGACCACTCCCAGGTTGAGATCTATAACGAGTCAAAGCACGGCGTGATGTTCGCCGCCCAAAGCAACCTTCTTCGGCTCGACGCCGATCCTCGCACGTTGACGACTCGCGACATGTTCGTGCCAACCTGCGCGACCTGCCATATGAGCGGCATCAACGGCCTGAAGGTTACTCACAATCCGTCCGATCGACTCGGCTGGTATCTCGCCGACGCTGTCACGACCCATCGTCCAAACTACCTTCAGGCCCAGATCAATATGAAGCAGGTCTGCACCCAATGCCACACCCCGGCGCGTATCGACCGAGTCTACGACCAGGGTGAAGAGGTCATCAAGGGCACAAACGCCAAGGTTCTTGCCGCCAAGGACATCATGGATGGATTGCACAAAGACGGAACCCTGGCGGGCCCTCCGTTTAGCCACCCGATTGACTTTACCTACTTCAATCTGTGGCACTACGACGGCCGCACCAGCAAGCACGGAGCCTTCATGGGAGGCGCCGACTTCGTCCAATGGCACGGCAATTACGAAATGCTGTCGAAGACCGTCGAACTTCAGCACGACGCCGACGAACTACGGAGAGAGCATGCTCACAAGTAAACTGCTCCTTCGCATTCAGAAGATCATTCTCGACCCGCGCCTGCTGTGGGTGCACGATCTCACGCTTTGGGTCGAGCTGTTTGTCACCGTGAATCTGGCGATTCTTGCCGCGGACATTTACCTCGCACATTCGGTGAATCATTTTCAAAAGGCGGCGGAGTATATCCCGCTCTACTTTTCAATGGGCTCGCCGGTAGTGCTCGCGGCCGTGATCGCCCTGCGCTGGATAGGTCGATTTGAAGCTCCTTGGCGCGACGTAGGCTACCTGGTCGGTGGTCTTTCAGTGCTGGTAGGGTTAGGCGGAGTGCTTTACCACTTGGAGAGCCGGTTCTTTCTGGATCGCACGTTGAAGAGCCTCACCTACGCAGCGCCTTTTGCCGCGCCGCTCGCGTATACCGGCCTCGGCTTTCTCCTCTTGATGAATCGCATGGTGGCTGCGCGAAGTGCCGAGTGGGCACGTTGGGTGATCCTCCTGGCGCTGGGCGGCTTCTTCGGGAACTTCGTTCTGTCGTTGACCGACCACGCATCCAATGGCTTCTTTGCAAGAACCGAATGGATTCCCGTTGTTTCTTCGGCATTTGCTACCGGATTCCTGATCGTTCTCCTCATGGCGGTGGTGACGCGCCGATTTCTCGACGCTTGCCTTGTGGTAATGTTCGCGCAGGCCTTCGTCGGTGTTTTGGGATTCTGGTTTCATCTGCGCGCGAATCTGTTCGAGCCCGGAAGCAACATCTTCGACAAACTCGTCAATGGCGCTCCCCCAATGGCTCCGCTGCTATTTCCGAATCTCGTTGGACTGGCTCTGATCGGACTGTGGGCTTTGATTCCTCATTTACCGGAAGCGCCATCAAGCCGTTCCTGGCTGGGTGCAACTTACGCGTGGGTGCATCCCGGAGTGGAAACGGGTGCGTCAGATGGGCACGTTCGCTGATCAGGCATTTCCATTGGCGCTTACTCGCATTCAACTTGCAGCCTGGAGATGTTCGACGCTGGAGCGTCGTGACCAGGCAGAAACGTGAGAACTAACTTGGCGGTACAAATAGGCGCAAAACCGGACAGCGGATTCGACGATCCAATTGGGATGCTAGTGGACTGCCACCGCAGGGTCGAAGGCTTTCTTGGGATTTTGTGCGCTGTAGATGAGCGCGCCAAAAACAGAGAATTGACCGATGAAGAGAAGAGCGCGGTTCAATCGGCTCTTCAGTATTTCCAACTGGGTGGGCAGCGGCATACTGCCGATGAGGAGGAGTCTCTGTTTCCTCGGTTGCGGGGAAAACCAAATCCAGCAATCGACGCGATTGCCGGGCTGCAATCGGACCATCGCCGCGCCAATCGGTTGCATGATTCGATCGAGAGGATATATCTGACCTGGATCTCCAGCGGAAGACTGACACCCGAAGAGACAGAACGACTACTGTCTCAGACAGGTGAACTCAAAGAACTCTACTCAGCCCATATATTGATGGAGGAAACCGTCGTGTTCCCCTACGCAGCGAAGGTATTGGACGGCGAGGTTATTGCCAAAATTGCCGCCGAATTCAAGATGCGGAGAAAATGACGGCGATTCTTCAATTGAAGTGACCAAAGTCGCTGTGGTTCATAATCCGAAGTCCTACGCTGTGGTTAAAGGAGATCGAAATGACCCCAAACCCACAGACCGTTCGCGAAATCGCCCTGGAACAGCCATCTTCAATAAGAGTTTTTGAGAGATTTGGAATCGACTATTGCTGCGGGGGCCGCGAGCCTCTCAGCGAAGCGTGTATGGCCGGAAATCTTGAGGTAGACATTGTGATCGCCGCGTTGGAAGCGGCTGCAAAGGCGCCGGATTCAGAAGTTGAAAACTGGTCCGGTAAGTCGTTGGAGAGCCTGAGCGCGCATATCGTCACCACGCACCATGCCTACGTAAAGCGAGAACTGCCTAGACTCGCCGTGCTCGCCGAGAAGGTTGTGAATCGTCATGGCGCAACAAAGACGGAATTGCCGGGAATCGCTGGAACACTAGCGCGGCTCGACGGGGAACTCACGCAGCATCTGGCGAAAGAAGAAGCCGTCCTGTTTCCCTACATTGCGGATCTTGAACGGGCCGTTTCGAATCATGCCGCGAAGCCACGCAGTTGCTTCGGGACGGTTGCCAACCCGATCGCGATGATGACGCAGGAACACGATGCTGCCGGAACGCTCCTCGCTGAAATTCGTCGTCTCAGCCACAATTTCACCACGCCTGAGGATGCCTGCCCTACCTTTCATGCCTTCTACGGCGGGCTAAAGGAATTTGAACAGGACCTGCACCAGCACATTCATTTGGAGAACAACATACTGTTTCCGCGTGCAATAGAGATGGAGAAAGCCGCATCCTAATCGATACTGGCCCAACTCAATAGCCAGGAAGAGTTACTCGTCGACTGGGGCTGTCTTCCTCGCCCCGCGGAACGGTGGACGAACGTGCAGGACGCGTTCCCGGCTGCGCTCCTCAGAGAGGTTGCGGGCGCGCGCACTCAGCATGTCATCGAGCGAAATCATGCCTAAGATTCTGCGTTCTTCGCCGCTATCCACCACCGGCATCCTCGTGAAACCCGTTTCTGCCATGCGATAAACTAGAGTTCGCAGCGACTCATCTGCAACCGCCACGACGGGGTCGCGGCGTGCAATGTCGGACAGCAAGGCGCGATCGCTACTGCACTTGGCCAAATCCTTGCGGGTGATTACACCCCTCAGGCGGTGATTTGCATCGATCACGGGATAAAGGTGCTGCCCGCGAGAAGGATGGCCATTCTTCAACATTCTCAGTGCATCGTCGAGCGTGCCGCTCCCCTCGAACGCGAGTATTTGTGTACGCATCACTTCGCTAGCGAATAGCACCTCCAGCGGATCCACGCTGTACTCGCGGCTGAGATGAAAGCCGCGTCGAGCCACCTTCTCAGTCAGGATCGAACGCTTCAACACCAACACCGTGAACGTGTGCGCAATGACGGCGGCTACGATGAGTGGCAGGATCATGTTCACGTCGTGTGTCAGCTCGATTGCGAATACGATTCCGGTGAATGGCGAACGCATGGTGCCGGCAAGGATCGCTCCCATGCTGACAAGTGGCCAGAAGCCGGGTCCGGCCGCGGGAAGAAACAAAGCTTCAAGGCCGCCCAATGCGCCACCCATCATCAGCAACGGGGCAAGAACCCCGCCCGATGTTCCCGATCCCAACGATACCGCCCAGATAGTGGACTTCACCAGCAGGATTCCCAGCAGCAGGCCAATGGCGCCGTTGCCCTCAAGGAGAGTGGCAATTGTGTCGTAACCAACGCCGAGGGCCTGCGGAAAGATCATGCCTCCCAGCCCGATCACCAGGCCTCCGATAGCCGGCCACCACATCCAGTGGATCGGCAGCTTTGCGAAGGCATCCTCGGCGGCGTAGACGGCGCCGGTAAGCAATGCAGATAACGCACCCGCGAGCAGTCCGCAGACGACGCAGCCCATGAGCCCGCCAGGACCAATGAATACAGAATGCGCCGGCGTGGGAAAGAGCGGGCCGAGACCGATCAGGTATCGCCGTGCTGCGCATGCAGTTGCACTGGCCAGCGCCACCGGAATCAGACTGCGCGGCTTCCACTCGAAGAGCAGCAACTCGACCGCAAGAAGAATCGCCGAGAGTGGCGCGGCAAATGTGGCCGACATGCCGGCCGCCGCTCCGGCCACAAGCAAGGTCTTTCGCTCAGCGCTGGTGAGATGAAAGAACTGTGCGATCATCGACCCGAATGCGCCGCCCGTCATGATGATGGGGCCCTCCGCGCCGAATGGCCCGCCGGTTCCTATTGAAAGCGCTGCCGAGAGCGGCTTCAGAATTGCCAGCTTCGGATGCACCCTGCTGCCGCCGATCAAGATCGATTCGATGGCCTCCGGTATGCCATGCCCGCGAATCCGTTCTGATCCGTAGCGTGCCATCAGGCCAATGATCAACCCGCCGGCTACTGGCACCAGAACAGCCCACCAGCCAAGGTGATTTTCCGCGGGTGAGACCAAGCTGCTTGCGATTCGCTGATAGTAGAAGAGATTGGTGAAGAACCCGATCAGCCGTAGCAGTGCAAGCGCAACGTAGGCGCCAATGAGACCGATCACCATCGCCAGGCCGGCGATTGGCAGCACGCGACTCGTAGTCGTGAAATCGCCCAGCTTCTTAAGTTCCGCAGAGAGTTTCATCCGCCATCCAGTACGCCGCTTAGCGTTTTCATCAGTTCAGGCCCTTTGGCCCGCAATTCTTCATGGTGCGCGAGAGACAACCTTTGCAACAATGACTCTCCCTCACTCGTGAGCCGAACAAGCACTTCACGATGATCTGTTTCTGCCGCCACCCGCTCTACCATCCCGTGTTCCGTCATCCTGTTCACCAGTTCAACAGTGCTGTGATGGCGAATCAGCATCCGCGTCGCCAGCTCGCCGATCGTAGGCTTCACGCCATCCGGCAAGCCCTTGATGGCCAGCAAAAGCTGATGCTGTTGCGGCTCGATCCCATGAGTGCGTGCCTGATCTTCGCTGAACCGCAAAAACCGGCGGATCTGGTAACGAAATTCGGCCAGGTCTTGAAATTCGCGAGTCGTGAGCCGAGCTCTTCTTGCTGTCATCTATATATCGTATCACGATATATCGCCACACTCAATTGGCCGCATCAGTTCGAGACCCGGCCAGGTCTGGACGGTGCTGAAAACCCCGCTTTTTGAGCATCGGAGTTGACTGGCGAAGTCGCGCTATCGGTGGATGGGAGCCAACGCTAGCTGATCCGAAGCCCCGAATTCCCTGAAGGGACAGGGCGGATCACATGCCGGGATGGGACAATTCGTTCGCGTGTGGCACGAGACGCAAATAGACTGAGCGCGGGATATTTGTCTGCCAGTGATTTGTGGCTCGGGCAAATAGCATCAGTCCGAAAAAGATATACGCGAGAACGGCGGTGACGGCCAGAGGTCCAAGTGTGCGGCGAAACCATCGTTGCGAGGCTGCCGCGCCGCGTCTCGGTGCAAGTGCGAATTGAAGCGCATCCTGCTGCGGGCAAACTGCCACGCATGCCAGGCACGCGTGGCACTCTGCCGACCGGATCTGTGTCAGGCGGTCGACCGGCAGGCTTGCCGGACAAGCTCGCGCGCACTTTCCGCAATCGAGGCAGTGCTCTGCGTCTCGGCGAATCTTGACAGGACTAAGCAGCGAAACGAGCCCCATCAGCGCGCCGTAAGGACAGAGGTAGCGGCACCAGAAGTTCTTGAGCAGCAGGGAGCCGAAAACCAGAATGGCAAGGACGATGGCGGCGGTCTGCCCCATATCGCGAAAGAAGTTCAACATCTTCACGTCTGCCACCAGGCCATAAGGAGTGTTCATGAAGCTCTCCAATGCCTCGCCGGACATAGCGCCAATGACGAGAACGAAGAATCCGAGCAACAGGTATTTCAGCCCGCGAAAAGGGCTGTCAGCCCAACGGGGAAGCCGCAGATTGCGCCTGAAGATCCTTCGCCCTATCTTCCACAGATACTCTGAGAGTGTTCCCACTGGGCAAAGCCAGGAGCAGAAGGCCTTCTTCAGCAAAAGACTCATCAGCAGAAAGGCAATCAACAAAAACATGGCCGCAGGGTGAATGGACGGCACGCGCCCGGTAAATAGAAGGTACTTGAGATTCATCAGACCGGCGATGGGCAGCCAGCCCTCGGCCCCGGGAGGGCGAGGCACGTAAAATCCCTCACCTCCGCGTTCGAAATAGCGGACCCACAGAATGAACTGAACCCCAAGCCAGCCGTTCAAAGCCACAAACAGCAACTGCACAAGGTGCCTGATCCGTTGGGAGTTGTCCGCCACGGGCCGGCGAATTAGCGGCTTCTTCTCGTTGAGGCGAGAAACTCCTTTTGCTGACTGGGTCTCCATGGCCGATTCTTCCATCTCGACCCAAGACTATAGCAAGAGAACAAGACGAACAGCGACTTTTGTCACAGCAGTACCCAGAACAAAGCGGAGACTTCTTTGTACGCGATTTGCTTTCAGGATTCGGCAATCGTCGCATTGCTTGAATTGCCGGCATTCTTATGATCAGCAAGTGGACCGGTTTCAGCACTTATCGCGGGTCTGACACCCGCCGCCTCTCTAAAGACCGAGTCCAAGGGCCTACCGCCCTCGAACAGGCCTGCAAGAAAGATCCGGCCCCGCGGGGGGCCGGCTCGGATGGCTGATCGATCGGATAGTTATCCGACAGGTCTGCTTACTTCACGGTGATCGTAAAAGTTTGCGTGCTCTTGCATCCGCTGGTGTTAGTGTAGGTGGCCACATACAAGTCTGCGCCTACGGTCAACGGAATGCTGTTGATTTGACGCAAGGTCGACGTGTACTTGTTAGGGCCGGTCCAGCTCCATGATCCGCCGCTGGATGGCTGCGGGCCGAGGTCCACAACCGTTGAGGTGGAACTTGCCGTTGCTCTGGATTCCTCCGTCCAGGTTGCGCCCCCATTGATTGAGATGTACGGAGTGATAGTGGTCGGCGTGCAGTTGACCGTCAAGGCAATCGTCGTGCTGGCGGTCAGGCTGGCGGAGGTTCCTTTGACGGTGATCGTAGCCGAGCCTACCGGGGCCGAACTGCTTGGAGTGAGGGTGAGCATGCTGCTTCCGTTGGTTGGGTTAGTGGCAAAGGTTGCAGCCACGCCGCTGGGCAGGCCGGAGGCGGCAAGCGTCACGCTGCCGGTGAATCCGTTCTGCTCTGTCACAGTGACGGTAGATTTTCCTGAAGTACCCTGGGCAGTGCTCAGCGATGCAGGCGAAGCCCCGCCCCTGTTATTCTTGAAGCGTGATTCATCACTCAAGACTCCATGGATTTGCCGCGATGAGCCTGCTGTTGGCAGTGACTCTCTTCGCATGCCACAAGGAAGAGCAGGCGGTGGTGGGCGTGGCCAAGACCGCGGTCAACGCCGAAAAACAGGCTCGAGCCACGGCTCAAGAGAACGCAACCGAAAGCGACCAGAACCGCGCGGCCCTGGCACTGATCCCGCTGCCTACCAAGAGCATGTATGTGGACGTGCACGAGCCAGGCGCGTGGGTCAATCCCTTTCTCTCCGTCGATACCGATACCCTCAACCTGCGCATCACGATGGCCGACGCCAACACTAGCTCCGTGGGCCAGGGAACCATGTTGCGGCCCGAGGCCGCCCGCCGCCAGGAGATCCAGATTCGTCCCGCCGATCTCGCAAAGGCACTGATCGCACTGCCCCCCGGCGCATGGCGATATGGCCGCGTGATCGCCGTGGCCGAGTCGCCCGTAGCCAGCAAAAAGGACCGCCCCACTGTCCGCCGCAACGTTGAAGCCGCCATCAAGCAGCTCAACGATCTCGGCATTGTTGTCGAGGAGTGGCCCACGCGCTAGCGTTTTTGCGGTTGACATTGAATTTCGCTGCGGAGCCTCTGGCAGTTCTGCCCAAGACTTATCAATGCAGTAGAGAACCTACCCGTTGCCGCATTTTACCGAGTGCCAGCAGGATGCCGTGGAGCAGCGCCTCCGGGCGAGGCGGGCATCCGGGGATGTAGACGTCAACCGGAATCACCGCATCCACTCCGCCCAGCGAGGCGTAGTTGGCGCCGAAGATGCCTCCGCTGATGCCGCATGCGCCCACGGCGACCACGATCTTTGGATCAGGCGTCGCGGCCCAGACCTTGCGCAATGCCAGTTCCATGTTGCGCGTGACCGGGCCGGTGACCAGCAGCATGTCGGCATGACGCGGCGATGCCACGAAGTGAATGCCAAATCGTTCAATGTCATGTACCGGATTATTCAACGCAACGATCTCCTGCTCGCAGCCGTTGCACGAGCCTGCATCGACTTGGCGAATCGCAAGCGACCGTCCGAGCAGGTTTTGAATTGCCGCCGCGATTCGCTTGCCGGGCTCATCAAGGACCGGGCCACATGTGGACGATTGCAGCGTGGCATGGGTGGCATCGGGATTGAGCGTGTATTTGGCGGTCAGCACGAGATCGCGGCGATCGCCGGCCGCAAGCTCGAACTTTCGCGTCATGCGCACTGCACTGTCTGCATTGGCCGCCTCGCATTCGCCGCAAAAAATGCACCGGCCGTAGTCAACGGTGACCTGTCGCAGGCCGTCGGAGTCGCGGAGGGCGATGGCTCCAGTGGGGCAAGCCTCGGCCGCGGGACGCGCATCGTGCCAAATTTCAAACTCAAACTCCGGGCATCCGCGAAACTGCTCGGCCAGGCGCGGTGAAACGTTTGGATAGTCGGCCGTCGCCGTGCCGATGCTGAACGATTTTTGGAGGATCTTGAACATCGTGTTACCGATCCGTTCCCGAGTAGGACAAGTTGAAACTCTTGTTGATCACCGGAAAATCCGCAATGATGTTGCCCTCGACGGCTTCCACGATCCCCGGCCAGTTATTGATGGATGGATCTTTGACCTTGCAACGTTCAATGCGATTGCCTTCGCCGGTGCGGACCCAGTGAATGATTTCGCCGCGCCAGCCTTCGACGGCACTCATCGCGCAGCGGCCCGGCGGAATGGGCGCGGTTGGTGCGCGATGCGGACCCTCAGGAAGAAGTGAAACCGCCGCGCGGATCATCTGGATCGACTCGCCCACCTCATCGATGCGAACCAGCATTCGATGGCGCACGTCGCCCACATGATATACAGGGACTTTGAATGGGAGCTGGTTGTAGGCCTCGTAAGGATGGTCGCGCCGGATATCGCGATCGACGCCGGAGGCGCGCCCTGCCACGCCGACGACTCCAAGTATGGCTGCCTTATCCGGGCGCAGGATTCCAGTGTGCTCCAGGCGGTCGCGGGTCGAGTCGGAGGATTGAATGATCGCCACCAGATCGCGGAATTCGCGTTCCACTGTTTTAAGCGTTCTTGTGATGGCTTCGACCTGATCCGGCTGCCAGTCTCGGCGCACGCCGCCAATGGCGACCATTCCGCGCAACACGCGGCTTCCGGTGAGTGTCTCGTTCAAGCCCAGCACATCCTCTCGAATTCGTCCCGCATGCGCGTTGGCAATGGCGAAACCGACATCGGTGGCGATGGCTCCGACATCGGCGATGTGATTTGAAATGCGTTCGAGCTCAAGGAGAATGACACGCATGAATTGCGCCCGTGCCGGGACATCGATCTCCGCCGCCCGTTCGACCGCCTGGCAAAATGCTGCGCCGTGAGAAAAGGCCGAGTCGCCTGAAATGCTCTCAGCAAGAAACACGGCGCGATGAATCGGGAGACTCTCAAAAAGCTTCTCGGTCCCTTTGTGCGTGTAAAACATGCGGAGTTGCAAGTAGAGGATCGGCTCTCCGGCGACGGCGAAGTTGAAGTGACCGGGCTCAATGATGCCGGCATGAACCGGCCCGACGGGAATCTGAAAGACGCCTTCACCGTACGTCGGCCGGTAGACGTGCTGCTCTCCTGAAAATGTAGGCAGCACGGTGTCGAGCGCGAAGCTTTTGCGCAGCGGATGCACATCGGGCCAGTTATCGTGGAGCGCGACACGGCGCGGGTTCGGATGGCCCACAGCTTCGAGGCCGAACCAATCCTGAATCTCGCGCTCCTGCCAGTTGATGGCCGGCAACTCCGCGGCCAGCGATGAGAATGACGGAAATCGCTCGGGGATGGGAGCCTTCAGAATGACCCAGCTTGCCTCGCCCGGCCGGTCGAAGACATAGTAGTTATAAAAGACGCCTTCCGCACTTACTCGATCCTCGGCAAAGACAGTCACGATCCTCGCCTGGTGTTCGATGAGGAAGTGCCGGACAATCCCTGTGACATTGGGGCTGTTCAACAAAACCACAACCTGATCGGGAACGGCTTCTTCCACCGACCGGACAATACCCGGGAATCGATCATGAAGTTCATCGAAGAATGTTGTCATTGTCCGCTCACCACCTTTGCCGCACCGCGAATCAGCTCGAGCAGCGGAGCCGGCACCCAGAATCCGATGACCACAAGCACTGTGACTAATGCAAGCAACGAACCATCGCGCCACGGGCGGCGCGGCGCCACCGGCATATCGCCCTTGGGGCCGAGAATCATGCCGCCGACATGCAGCAGCGCGCCGGCGAAGACGCCCGTTCCGAAGAGCACAAAGAGCACGCCGGTAAGAAGGTGTCCGCCATCGAAGGCCGCGCGCACAATCAGGAACTCGCTCTGAAAGAGGCTGAAGGGTGGCGTGCCGATGATGGCCAGCATGGCCATGAGAAAGATAACACCCGTGAGCGGCATGACTCGTATGACACTGCCCTTGATCTCGGAGAAGAGGTCGGTCTTGAAGTGCTGCCGCACGTTGCCCGCGCAGAGGAAGAGCAGCGATTTCGCAATGGTGTGAAAGGTCATGTGCAGCATCAGACCCAGGGTGCCGAGCGGGCCGCCGAGCCCCAGCGCCGTGACCATGATACCGGAGTGATCGATGGTGTGATAGGCCAGCAAGCGGCGATAGTTCTTCTGTACCAGGATGAAGGGAACGGAGATGCCCATCGAGAGCAATCCGAAGAGCAGCAGCAAATGGCTGGGGTATTCCGTGCCAAGAGAACGGCTGGTGAGGATGTAGAAACGGATGAGGCCATAGAGCGCGCAGTTGAGCATTGCCGACGAAAGAATCGCGGCGGATGGCACCGGGGCTTCGCTATATGCGTCCGGCTTCCAGGTGTGCATCGGCGCAAGGCCAGCCTTGGTTCCATAGCCCATGAGGATCAGCACAAAGGCCAAGCGCATCGACGTCTTGTCGAGCAGCTCGGCGTGCTGCGCCAGCACCGACCAATTCAATCCGGCGAGCGCATCAGAGCCGGCCAGGCGGTGGCCGGCGTAGTAAGTCACCAAGGTGCCGAAGAGCGCCATCGACAAACCAACGCCGCCGATGATGGCATACTTCCATGCGGCCTCGAGCGATGTGACCTTGCCGTAAAAGGTGACAAGGAAAACCGAGACGAGCGTGGTAGCTTCAATCGCTGCCCACATCACGCCCAGATTGTTGGCCACCGCTACAAACATCATGGAAAAAACAAACAACGGAGTCAGCGTCGAATACATGCGAAGCTGTGCGATCTGTTCCTCGACTTCTTCTCCGAGTTCGCCGCTCTCTTGGTCATCGCGCAAATAGCCAATGGAATAAGTTGCGCAGACCAGCGCAACCAATGCGGTAAGAAGGATCACCAGCGCGCTCAACGCGTCGGCATAAAAGAATCCGTTTGCCAGCGAGACCGTGCCGTGGGCGAGCACCTGTGCGGCCAGAGCGATGGCGATAAGAAACGTCAGGCCAAAACCAGTTAGATTGGCCCGTTCCATCTCTTCGCGGCGGCGTGCGAAATAGGACGCGGCGGCGGTGGAAATCGGAATCAGCAATAGAGCGATCAGCAGCATCCTATCCTCGCAACCTCCGCAACAGGCTTACATCCATCGACTCGAAGGATTCGCGAATGCGGTAGACGAGAATGCCCAGTACCATCGCGGCTACCAGCACGTCGAAGAGAATTCCCAATTCCACAATCAGCGGCATCCCATAGGTGAGCGAAATGGCCGCGAGAAAGAGGCCGTTTTCCAACGACAACAAGGCCAGCACCTGCGTAAGCGCCTTGCGGCGATTGATCATGGTGAAGAAACCGATCAGAAAAAGAGAAATGGCCACCGCAAGCTCGTTGTGGCCCAGGCCCGGCTCGTCTGGCTTATAAAACGATTCGGCCACCACGTAGCCCAACAAGGTCAGCCCGCCTGAGATCACTACGGAGAGCGGCACGTTGATGATCGGCTTGATCTCTTCGCGGATGTCCATGCGCACTACAAGGCGTTCAAAGAGAATGGGCACCAGGATTACCTTCACCACCAGGGTAAGCGCGGCAGCAATATAGATATGGGGCGCGTGATTGAACCAGGCGATCGTCGCGGCAATCATGGCGAGAAGAAACGATTGAATGGCGAAGATGCGAATGTGGGTGACGATCCAGCGCTGCGCCACCACGGCAATTTGCAGGACGAGCACCAGCGCCGCCATCAGTGTGATGATTCGTTCGCCGAATTGCATATCGAGAAGCGGTTTCATAAGCATCAGAAGAGGAAAGTAGAAACCAGCGCGAGCGAGCCCAATGTAAATGCGACGGCGAGCAGTTCCGGCACGCGGAAGAGCCGCATCTTGGCGTTGACGGTTTCGAGTAGAACAATAGCGCAACTCAAAAGAAGCAGCTTGGCAAGCAGCCAAACGATTCCGATGAGAGCGCCGAAGCCAAACCAGGTTGGTTGCAGTCCAACAGGCCAGAAGCAGTTGATCAACAGCGTCATCAGGACCAGTTGCTTGATGGAGGCAGCCCATTCAACCAGCGCCAGGTAGGGGCCGGAGTATTCAAGGATCATGGCCTCGTGAATCATCGTAAGTTCGAGATGCGTTGCTGGGTTGTCGACTGGGATGCGGCCCGTCTCCGCGATGAGCACCACTGCAAGCGCGGCGAATGCGAACATTTGCGCCGGAGCGAGAAATCGCCAGGTTTGCCCGATCGCTGCTCCGGCGATTTCAGTGAGGCCCGTCGATCCTGCGCCGATAGCGACCGTAAAGATCGCCAGCATCATCGCTGGTTCGGCCAGGGCTGAGATGGTCATCTCGCGGCTGCTGCCGAGGCCCCCGAATGAGCCGCCGGTATCGAGTCCGCTGAGCGCCAGAAAGAATCGTCCCAGGCCAAGAAGATAAATCACCGCCAGCGCGCCGCCGAACAACCCGAGCGGTGCATCGGCTGCGACCATGGGAATCATCAGACCAGCCAGAATCGTGCTGAAAAAAACGATCCACGGTGCGGCCGAGAAGATCCACGATGCGGTCTCCGGAATCACCATGCCCTTGCGAAAGTGCTTCAGGAGATCTCGATACGGCTGAAGAATGCCGGGACCGCGCCGTGTTTGCAGGCGCGCCTTGAGCGTGCGAATGACACCCGTCACCAGCGGCGCAAGCGCCAGCAGCAGGAGGAGTTGCGCTACGGACTCGAGGATTCGTTCCGTCATGGGCGCACCGCAAACAGCAGCAACAGGATCAGCGTGATAAAGATGTAGGCGAGATAGGCATTGATGCTGCCGGCCTGAATCGCTCTCATGCGCTCTGCCGCGGCCATGATCCTATGGCGCAGCGGCTCGTAGAGATGTTTTTCAAATGTTGGCTCGATCTCGCTCTCGAAGCGGATCGCGCTCGGGTAGTAAGGCGAGACTTCGTACTCCGCTTGGATCTCACGGCGCGGGCGATAGAGGACAGAGAAGATCATGCGCAGCGGTTTTGAAAATGCCGTGGCAGTGTATTCGTTGTCTGCGGTCAAACCTGGCAAGCCGCAATCCCAGGCCGGGCCTTTTGTGCTGCGGCGCTTCCATCGTAACGCCAACGGCAGCGCAAAGGCCGCGCCGGCAAGCAAGAAGAGCAATGCCATCCCGGCCGTCGAAATCGTGCCGCCATGAGCTGTTCCCGGCGAGAGCGCCATGCCGTGAGCCACAACCATCGCCGAACTAGCGCTTACGCCCAGCGTCTGTTGCGTGATCGGATCGAAAATCCGCACAAGCCACGTTGCGCCCAGGCCAAGCGCGACGCATCCCACCGCCAGCACCGCCATCCCGGCGCGCATTGTCGGTGAGGCTTCTCGCGCATCCGCGGCTTGCTCACTGCGCGGCAACGCGAGAAACGGAATGGCGAATGCTTTCACAAAACAGGTCGCCGCCAGAGCCGCTGTCAGCGCCAGCAGCGCGCCGGCGATGGGGAACATCAAACGTGTGAGACTCTGTGTGGTGCCGAAGCCGGCCAGCAGCGCCTGGTAGGTGAGCCACTCGCTGACAAATCCATTGAGAGGCGGCAGCCCGGAGATGGCTACAGCGCCGACCAGAAAGCAGACTGCCGTCACAGGCATCAGCCGGATCAGCCCGCCCATCTTCTCCATATTGCGCGTATGCGTTGACTGCACCACAGACCCGGCGCAGAGAAAGAGCAATCCTTTGAACGTGGCGTGGTTGAAGGTGTGATACAGCCCTGCAATCAGGGCGAGAGCCGCCAAATTCGGCTGGCCTAACGAGCGAAACATCAGCGCCGCGCCAAAGCCCATGAGGATGATGCCGATGTTCTCGATGCTGTGCCATGCCAGCAGACGCTTCAGGTCGTGCTCCATCAGCGCATAGAGCACTCCGAGCAATGCGGATATGACGCCCAGCGCCAGCACAACGGTTCCCATCCAAAGAGGCGGCGGCCCATAGAAATCGAAGAAAACCCTGGCCATGCCGTAGATGCCGGTCTTGATCACGATGCCGGACATCAAAGCCGAGACATTGCTGGGAGCGACGGGATGAGCCTCCGGAAGCCAGATGTGAACCGGGACCAGACCGGCCTTCACGCCGAAGCCGAAGAGAAAAAGCAGAAAGACCGCGCCCTGCCGAAACGGCGAAAGACTCGAAGCCAACTCATGAAAACTGGCAAAATCCAGACTGCCAAATGCGGATGTGAGGATCATAAACGCAATCAGCAGCAGGCCCGTGCCCGCGTGCGACATGACCAGGAAGAGCACCCCGGCATTGCGCGCTTCTTTCTTTTCGTGTTCGAAGCTCACCAAACAAAATGCTGAAAGCGCCATCACCTCCCACGCCACCAGGAAGAAGAAGACATTGGATGCGGTAAAGACCAGCGCCAGGCTCATCAGCAGCAGATTGAAAAAGAATCCAAAGGCACCCAGGTTCCGGCTTCCTTCCATCTCCTTCAAATATCCGAAAGAGTAGAGCGAAACGGCCGTCGCCAGTACCCCGAGCGTTATGTTGAAGTAGGCCGATAGCGGGTCCAGCCTGATAGACCAGTAAAAGATTGGGTTGCCGAAAGGCAGGTCGATCAGTGCCGAGCTGCTGCTGAAAATCGCCGCAGTCGAGCCAGCCAGATCGAGAAGCGAACCTGCCAGCGCCGCCCCGCACGCCACTCGGCGAGCGGCAGCCGGTCTGTGCCAAAGAACAAGACTGGCCAGTGCGCCCGCGAGCCAGACGACGATTCCGCTCAGAAAAATCCCAGAGGTCATCGGGGAGAGTCCTCAAATTCCACTTCTCCAAGCATCTGAACAGCGTCCGCGAGGCTGGCCTGGAAATACCGGCGCATGATGTCGAGAACCTCCACCAGCATCTTATTCCGAATCGAATAAAACACCTGGTTGCCCTCTTTGCGATTTACAACGATCTGGTGGCTCCTCAGGATTGCCAGATGCTGCGAGAGATTCGCCTGTTCGAGGCCGAGCTTTTCCTGGATGGCCCGTGCGGAGAGTTCCCGGTCGCGCAACAGCTCAAGGATAGCAATGCGTGTGGGATGGGAGAGCGCGCGAAAGATGCTGGCTTTATATCTGCGCAATGTCTCCTGCATATGCGTCAGTATATTCGATCATGCGAATATACGCAATAAACGCGGATGTTGAGTGGGTCGGTTTACGAGTTGCGATCCTGCAATCATATCGAGCCCGCTCTTGCATGGGGTTCTCACCGTCTGCGCACGCAGTTATTTCCAGGATTCAGGTCAAGGCGGAACCATCCCCGCAACAGCCCTTGTTGCCCTAATTCTCATTTTTGTAATGAATTGACCAGAAATCGAACGGAATCTTCCCTAGAATCCGGGCATCGATCTACCGGAGCCGTTCCTTGCACGAAGCCGAGATCCACCTCGCTCTCGGCTCTGCGGCAAGTCCACCTTCGTAAACAAGACAACCGGTCGGAGGAGTGAAGGGGGCCATGTCTTTGAAGCCTGCCATGCGAAAGGTCGTGCTCTTCCTAGCGTTCGTGATTTCTGCCTGTCCGCCCGGCCATGCGCAGGCAGCCCTGCTCATGGAAGAGCCTTACGGCTTCTTTGGCGCCTTGAACCCCACCGGTCACGATGCCATCTACTTTGCGCGCATCTGCGCCGAAACCCCCATCAGATTGCGCCGGTGCGCGGCGGGCGAGCCGGGCTCGGTCTTCACCCGCTACCAGGGAATCGCCGGCTATGACTGGGTAGCCATGCCGCTCATTGCCTATCTTTACTCCGTCGAAGATCCATCCGCGGTTCCCGTTCGCGCTGACCGGAAAACTGTGACTCGCCTGCGCGAACAATACCACGAGGCTCATCTGCTCAGCCTGGGCAAAGACCTGCCCGAGGGTGGCGCCTTCCAGCGAGGGTGGAATCAGTTGGTGGGCGTGGCCTACGAGCGCCGGATGACCGCCTTTCGGTTTACAACCACCGAAGAGCAGGACGACGCGCTCATCGTGAAAATGAACAGCGGAGCGAACCACTCTCGCTACAGCCTTGTCTTCTGGAACTGCGCCGATTTTTCCAGCGCCATTTTGAATTTCTATTTTCCCCGCGCATTCCGGCGCAGCCTGTTTCCCGACGCGGGCATCACCACCCCCATGCAGGTTACCTATGAACTGGTTCGCTACGCACGCAAACACCCTGGGACCCAGTTGTCGGTGCTTGCGATTCCCCAGGTTCCCGGCTGCCGTGGCCGCAGCAGACCCAACAAGAGCATCGCCCAATCGCTCATCGTCCGCGGCTATATCATTCCCCTTGCGGCCGTCTGTCCTGCTTGCGCCGGTGGCCTGCTCGTCGATTGGCTGGCGTGGGGACGCTATTCCCTCCATATCGAGCATCCGCAGACTCTAACCCCCGCGGATATGTCTCCCCTGACATCCCCCGCCGGGACGGTCTTCTCTCAAAGCTCGCAAAAAAGCATCAGGCTGGCGGACTAGCGTCAGGGGACAACCTAGCAGAATGCAAGAAAGCTCGGTCGGAAGGTATGCCGGAGCCGTCAAGCCTCTACTGTCGGACGCCGTCAGATCGCAGCCAATCACGAGAGATTCTCCTAAGCAAAGTCACGCGGCCTTCCAAACGCGCTACCATTGCCCCGTGGCCACTCCGCCTCTTTCCGTCCTGATGAACCAGCCGCCGCTGGAGCATGAGCGCTTTGCTGCGCACCGTGAGTTGGAAGCTCTCCTCAAGGCCACACTTCGCGGAGATGTTCGGTTCGACCTGGGCTCGCGGGCGCTCTACGCGGCCGACTCGTCGAACTACCGCCAGCTTCCGGTGGGCGTCGTTGTGCCCCGCGATGCCGCAGACGTAGAGGCCGCTCTCGCCGCCTGCCGCGCAACAGGAGCCGCAGTCTTGCCGCGGGGCGCGGGCACCAGCCTGGCCGGCCAATGTGCCAACGTGGCCGTGGTCTTCGACTACTCGAAGTACATGCGCGGCCTGACGTCGATCGATCCCGATGCAAAGTTGGCGCGCGTCGAGCCGGGTCTGGTTCTCGACCGGTTGCGCGAGGCCGCCGAACGGCATCACCTGACCTACGCTCCCGACCCTGCGACGCACTCGCGCTGCACGCTGGGCGGCATGATCGGTAACAACAGTTGCGGTGTCCACGGATTGCTGGGGGGTAAGGTCGTGGACAACGTCGAATCACTCGATCTGATTTTGTATGACGGCACTCGCATGACGGTGGGCCGCACCAGCCCCGCAAAGCTTGAGAGATTGATTCGCTCCGGTGGTCGCGCAGGCCAGATCTATGCAGGTCTCGCACGTCTTCGCGGTCGCTACGGAAACCTTGTCCGCGAGATGTTTCCACGCATTCCACGGCGCGTCTCCGGCTACAACCTCGATGAATTGCTCGACGAGAATGGCTTCAATGTGGCCCGTGCGCTGGTGGGATCGGAGGGCACCTGCGCTACCGTCGTCTCAGCCACGCTGAACCTCATCGCCAGTCCGCCCTTTCGCATACTCACGGCATTGGCCTTTGCCGACGCATTCCAGGCCGCCGACGCCGTGCCGCGCGTGCTTGAATTCGGGCCCATCGGCCTGGAAGGCTTTGACGCTATGCTCGTCGATTTCATGCGCCGCAAGGGTCTGGCCGTGGACGATGTTGCGCTGCTGCCCCAGGGAGGCGGGTTCCTGCTGGTCGAAATGGGCGCATGGAACGAGGCTGAGGCGCAGGCAAAAACCGACGCACTCGTCAGTGCGTCCCAAAGCTGGTCGGTCTCACCAGTAGCCCGCATCTACAACGCTGCCGACGCCGCCCGCATCTGGCATGTGCGCGAATCGGCACTGGGTGCAACCGTCTTCGTCCCCGGCGAGCCCGACGGCTGGGAAGGCTGGGAAGACGCAGGCATTCCTCCTGCTAGGCTGGGCGCCTACCTGCGCAAGTTGGTCGCGCTGTTGGGTGAGTATGGCTATCGCAGCCCGCTCTACGGTCATTACGGACAGGGCTGCGTGCACCTGCGCATCAACTTTGACTTCCGTAGCGAAGAGGGGCTGCGCAAATACCGCGAGTTCATCGAGAGAGCCGCCGACCTGGTGCTCAGCTTTGGCGGGTCGCTCAGCGGCGAACACGGTGACGGACAGTCTCGCGCCGCTCTCTTGCCCAAGATGTTTGGTCCGGAGCTGATGCAGGCCTTCCGCGAGTTCAAGGCGCTGTGGGACCCGGAGAACCGCATGAATCCCGGCAAGCTGGTGGATGC
>Ga0187847_10001566_pt1 | contig 20241 bp, 14 predicted proteins | sample June2016WEW_4_10_FD_132458 | JGI IMG/M metagenome (GOLD analysis project Ga0187847, IMG submission 132458) | Peatland microbial communities from SPRUCE experiment site at the Marcell Experimental Forest, Minnesota, USA - June2016WEW_4_10 | ecosystem: Environmental > Terrestrial > Soil >...
ACGGTATGTCTTCGCGATGCTCGCGCAGTGAAGGCAAAGCTACGGAAACCACATTCAAGCGGTAATACAAGTCCGGCCTGAACTCATTCCTCTTGATCGCCTCGTCCAGGTTTTTATTCGTCGCAGCCAGGATGCGCGCGTTAAACGGCAGTAGACGGTTTCCCCCGAGCCTTTCGAATTCACGCTGCTGCAAGACCCGCAGGAGCTTGGCTTGCAATAGCGGAGCCAAGTCCCCGATTTCGTCGAGAAACAGGGTCCCCTCTCCAGCTACGTCGAGCTTGCCCTTCTTGGTCCCGACCGCGCCCGTGAAAGCTCCCTTTTCGTGGCCGAACAGTTCGCTCTCCAGTAAGGCCTCCGGTATGGCAGCGCAGTTGACAGCGACAAACGGCTTGTCAGGCCGCAAACTGTTGGCGTGAATGGCGCGGGCGACAAGCTCCTTGCCGGTTCCACTTTCACCGAGAATGAGCACGGTCGAATCGCCCCTAGCTACTCGCTCAATGAATTCACTGACGCGCTGCATCGGCCTGCTCTCCCCGATGAGGGTGCGGTCGGCTTTGGCTTCTGCCTGGAGGCGCTGGTTCTCTGCTTTCAGGGAATCCAGCTTCGACAGGTTTTCTAATGTGACCGCGGCGATGCGCGAAACCGCGCTCAGGAAGTAGGCGTGGTCCTCTCCAAAGGCAGGTGAAGAAGCCGGTGAGCTCAGATAGATCACCCCGAGGATTCTCTCAACAGCCACCAAGGGCACACACAACACATGCTCTCCGGAATCGGTTTCAGTGCGAGCTGCTGCGATGACGGCACAGTGTTCCCAGGTCGCCTGCTGCACCAACTCGTTCCGGATTAGCATGTCGGGCGGAGCGCCGACGTCTCTATTCCACATACACGGCGGACTGGATTCCTCACTCGCGTTCGGCCGAAGCGCGATGGCAGCCTGTGAGGCCGGGATCACTTCGCAAATAAGCTCCAGCAACTCGCGCTGCAAGGCTTGCACGTCGTGGGTGGAATTAATCATACTCGCAATCCTGAAAAATGCAGTTAGGTCGCGCGCCATTCGACCCACCCCTGAGTCATCAGTGGGTAGGCCGGAGAGATCAAGAGACATCGTCTTTATTTCTGAGCTCGTCGCATGGTTGCCGGGGCGCGATGATAGTGGGCCCGACTGCTCATCGGGGCCGGTGAGGAATACAAACTCGCTGTTCCCGACACGAATCCGGTCTCCATGGTGGATGGTCTGGCGGCTTACTCGCGCTCCGTTGACGAAAGTCCCATTGTGACTGTCGAGATCGGCGATCTCAAAAACACCGCTAGATACCTCGCTCACCGAGCAATGCTTTCGTGAAACCGCAGGGTCGCCAACCTCCAACTGGTTGGAGGGATCCCTACCCAGAATCAGCGGGCCATCCTGCACGACCCGAACAATTTCCTTGGGGAATCCGGAAATCGACAGCAGTCTTGGGTTGATCAACTCAGTCTCCGGTTGTTCAGTGTAGCCCAAACTGCAGGAGAAGAATCGTCGAGTCGAATTCGGCTGGTGCGGAACCAAAAGGCTACCGCCGGTAGCCATTCGACTACCACATGGCCTGCCTGCGGAGAATTCCGGTCAGGGAGGCCGGATTCATCTTGTTGCAAAACCAGCAAAAAGGATCTGTGAGGAAGCTCAGTTGCGCTTGGCACGACGCATGCAATATCTCGTGGTGTCACAGCAAGCTCCCAGCGATAGCGCAGACGAGCTTCAGTGACAAATTCAGTTTGGTTCCACTGCAAGGAACCCAAGGAGGATGTCATGAAACGCAACCTGATCGGGATCCTGTCGCTGGTAGTGATGTCGGTGATGCTCAACACCACGGCTCACTCTCAGTCTTCTGTCAAAGCTAATGTGCCGTTTGCCTTCAAGGTTGGGTCGGCGGAGCTTCCGGCCGGCACCTATGCCGTCAACGCCATGGGCGCGAGCATAATCGAGATCCGGAACCCTCAGACCAGCGCGGGCGCTTTGTCGACAGTCACGCCCGAGTATCAACGCGACTCGGGCGCCAAGCTGGTGTTCCACCATTTGGGTGACCAGTATTTCCTGTCGGAAATCTGGAGAGGTGCTGGCACCAACGGGATGGTGATCGCGCCATCCAAAAAGGAGAAGAGCCTGGAAAAGGAACTGCAGCTTGCCAAAGCTCCGGCAAGTGACCAAGAAAAAATCGTGATCGCGCTTAAGTGAAACCTATCCACTTGAACCACGCAGCCGGAGCCGAGCGCTCCGGCTTTCGCTTGTTCGGTACGAGATCGATCAGGACCAGCGGACAGTGAGTGCGTAGATCTCGTGAGTGCCTATGTCGCGGGCAAAAATCGCGGAGCCATCAGGTGCGACATAGATCTGAGTACTCTGCTCAAGCGAATCCACTACTCGACGAAGGTCCTTTAGGCCGGTGATGGTTTCAATCTGGTGGTCTGCGAAGCGCAAGCGCTGCGCTTTAGGTCCTGCGCCTCCGGTGGTAAAGTAGAAATACTTCCCATCCGGCGAAACCGCCCAACTACTCACAAAGTTGCCGGCGACAAGATCACTCCAATTTTTGGGTTTTGAAATCAAAAGTCAGGAACCCCGGCCGCAAAGGATCGAAGCGAGCGGCTACAAACGTGTTCTGGGCAATCCACAACCCTCCGCTAGACCTGTATGCTCAAGGAGTGGATAGCACCTTCGCGCTGCCCAATATGTACGCGCAAAGGAGACGATCACGCCATGGACGCGGCGCGGAAGGCGAACTGAAATTACGCGCCGAATGGACCCTAACATCGGGTTCATCTGAGCATGAGCGGAATTGACACTGGCCGAACGCCATGGTCTAATCCGTTTCTCGCTGCGCACACACTTGTGCGCGGAAGAAAACAGATGTGAGGTATTAGATGTGATCGATTTCTTTGTGGATACGGCCAACCCGTATCCGGCTCACGAGCAAATCAAGGAGCGGATCAGAATGGCGCTGGCGTTCGGCGAACTGCAACCAGGCGATACTCTGCCTTCGATTCGCGAGTTAGGCGGTGAACTGGATATTGGCCCGGCAATCGTGCGGCGCGCTTACGAAGAATTGGCGCGCGCCGGGATTCTCACCATCAGCCGGAGCCGTCGCGTTATCGTGAACCGGCAATTGGAGTATGGAGGACATCGCGAAAGCAGAAAACAGCAGGTGCGCAATCTCGCGGAGACAGTTTTGAAGCAGGTTGTGAAACTCGGGATTCATCCGCAAAGCTTCGCGCTGTATCTGCAACACCAGGTTCGCCAAGCTAAAGACAGCGATAACCGCATTGTGTTTGGTGAATGCAATCGCGTGCAAGCCGAGCAGTTCGCCTCCGACATTTCGCAGGCGTGGGGGGTTCCCGTGCGCGGCCTGGACTTCGACACGCTTCGGCTTTTGCCACTGCGGGAGACCCGCGGAATGCGGTATTTGTGCACCGTGCCGTTTCATTATGAGGAGGCATGCAGAGTTGCGCGAAAACACAAATTGAAAGTGGTGACCGTGTCGGTGCACTGGGATCAGAAGGTGATGGCGAGGATTGCGCGCCTGGCTCCGGGCAGTCGCGTTGGTCTGGTTTTCAAGAAACGCGATCTTGAGGAGTATGGTCGTCTGTTTCTGCGGCAGCTTGAGAGCCTTTTCCCGGATGCCGGACTCGCCTTTGGGGCCCTCGCGCTCGAGGAAATCGAACCGCTCGACAAGTGGCTGGAGCGTGGAAAATGGCAACTGCTGTTTTTCAGCAATCGCATCTGGGACGAACTGCCTGAAAGTGTGCGATTGAGATCTGATGTCGCTACGCCGACGTTGCGCGCCGATCCAGTATCGCTTGAAAAGGCGCGCTTGGAAGTCGGCATCCTTTCTTGAGAAACGACCGCCGGAGACTTGAATTGACTATTAACGTCGCTACGGACGTCGGTGGAACTTTTACCGACCTAGTTGGCTACAACCGACGGACCGGTCAGCTCACCGTGGCGAAAGATTCCACTACGCCCCAAGATTTTTCGCGCGGGATTCTCAGCGCGCTGGTCAAATCCGGCCTGCCTCCACGATCGGTGAAGAGGTATTTTGCGAACGGCTCAACCGTCGTAATTAACGCGCTTACCGAACGAAAAGGCGTAAGAACGGCTCTGTTCACAACCCGCGGCTTTCGCGATGTGCTCGAAATACAGCGCTCGAACCGGCCCGACATTTACAACTTCACCTACACCAAGCCGTCCGCGTTTATCCCTCGCGAACTCAGCTTCGAAGTACGCGAGCGTTTGGACGCTGATGGGCAAGTGCTCGAAGCGATCGACCTCGCGGACCTGGCCACGCACATTCGCCGCTGCAAAGAAAAAAATGTGGAGGCAATTGCGATCTGCTTCCTGAATGCGTACAGGAACAGCGAGCATGAGCGAAAATGCGCGGACTGGATACGCAAGCATGCACCAGAGATCTTGGTCTGTTGTTCTCACGAACTGACGCAAGAATACCGGGAGTATGAGCGGGCCAACACCACCGTGCTGAACAGTTACGTTCAGCCTGTCGTGGCTCGATACCTGGCAAATTTGGAGGATGGTCTGCGCAAGGTTGGCATGGGTGCGCAACTGTATGCGATGGCATCGAATGGGGGCGTGATGAGCTTCTCGCAGGCCAAGCGGGCGCCCATTCAGGTTGTGGAATCGGGACCAGTTGCAGGGGCGATTGGTGCACGCGCGATTGGAGAGTCGATCGGCGAGTCGAATCTGCTGACGCTCGATGTTGGTGGAACAACGGCGAAGACCACTCTAATCCACAAAGGGCAACTGCGCATTAACAGCGATTACTTCATCGAGAAGAGTCCGACCTCGGGGGGATACCCGTTGAAGGTGCCGTGTTTGGATATTGTCGAGATCGGCGCAGGGGGCGGAAGCATTTTCAACAAAGATGAAACGGGCGCGTTGCGGGTTGGCCCGGTAAGCGCGGGTGCAGTGCCCGGTCCTGCCTGTTACGGCCGGGGAGGAACGAAACCAACGGTGACCGATGCGTTCCTGCTAGGCGGCGTTCTGAATCCCCATTATTTCCTCGGCGGAGACATCCATCTGAAAAAGGAGCGTGCACATGATGCGTTTGCTTCCGAGTCGAGGAAATTGGGGATTCCTGTCGACAAACTCGCTCACGGAACGGTGCGGCTTGCCAACTCGCAAATCATCAATGCACTCAAGCTGGTCTCGGTGAAACGCGGCTATGACCCCAGGGATTTCACACTCGTTGCATATGGAGGCGGCGGGCCGTTGCATGCCTCCAGTGTGGCGCGGCAACTCGGTATCCCAAAGGTCTTGGTTCCACCATTGCCCGGAGTGTTCTCGGCATGGGGAATGCTCGTTGCTGATTTGCGGCGGGATTTTCTACGTACCCGGATCATGCTTGTCGATCGGCACTGCGGCGAGAAGTTGCAGACGGCTTTCGGTGAACTGGAGGAACTTTCCCGCAAGGCGTTTTCCGAAGAGGGCCGGGAAGAGCACATTCGTATCGAACGCTATGTCGATGCCCGCTATCGAGGCCAGGAACACAGCGTGAAAGTGTCGATAGCTCAGGCGACGCTAAAAAATCAGGCCCTCGAAGTCCTGCGCCGGCACTTTGAAGAGTTGCATCAACGTGCCTACGAGTTCACCCTTGCGGACCCGATGGAAATCGTTACCTGCCACTTGGTCGCGTATGCAAGGCTGCCCAAACCTCCAATCCATGTGATTCCTCGGCGAAAAGGTGAGCGCGCGAAACCCAAGGAATCGCGGTTGATGCATCTGGAAGATAAGTCGGGACAAGTGCAAGTCTTTGAGCGCAGCAACCTGCCACCGGGTTCGCGACTGAATGGCCCGGTGGTCATCGAAGAGCCAACTTCGACCACCATCGTGAACCCTAGAGACCGCCTGCAGGTCGACGAATACGGCAATCTGCAGATTGAAATTCGCTGACGCTAGCTCAGATGAAGTTTCCTCAGATCAATTTCAGCTGTGGACTAATGACTTCCGCAATCGATTCTGCTTTTCTCGCAGAACCGCAGTTGCTTCCCGGTCGACCTGCAATGTCTCGCGATTGAGCACGACACCACAGATTTGCTGCGCCTGATCAATCGTGAGGAATTCGTTGCGAACGTCGGCTTGAACGTCTTGTGGATCACGTTCGAACGCCGGGCCAAAGCCACCACCTCCGCCCGTGGCGAGCCGAACCATATCGCCCTGGCGCAGTTTTCTGGCTGCGATTTTGCCGCGCGATTCGGGAGGCGCTCCCGTAGAAAGAATCGACACGCGATTGCAGGTTCCCGCGCCACCTCCTGAGAGTCCCCACGGAGGAAATCTTGATCTTCCAAAGGAAGCAGTGAAATTGGCTTCGCGACTCAGCACGCGATAGTCCTTTACGACTCCAAAGCCCCCGCGAAATTTCCCAGCTCCCGCTCCTGCTTCAGTGTTCAAGGCATACTGTTCGACGCGGATCGGGTATCTTGCCTCGATGACCTCGGTCGACATATTCAGGGTCTCTCCGTCGCCGAGACAAAACTGCGCGCTTGCGCCATCGTGAGTCGACGTTGCACCCCATCCGCCGGGTTGCGGTTCAACGAGAGCGTACGGCTGTTTCTTTCGTTCGTCATAACCACCCAGGATCGTTCCGCAAACGCTGAGAAAGTGACCGGCGCCCACGCGACCAGGAATATGCGGAGCCAGCGCCTTCATCATCAAGTCCCCAACATAAGCATCGGTCTCCCAATAGGTGGAAGTCGGGGCGGGCGGAAGCGCATGAAAGATGCTGCCGGGATCAGTCAGCAGGCACAGCGGACGAAAGTTGCCTTCGTTGGCCGGAGCGTGCGGAGACGTGATCGCTTTGAATGTCGCTTTCGCGGTACACAGCGACGCCGGATAGGAAGCATTAATGGAACCACTGACTTGCGGGCTCGAGCCCCGCAGATCGATGACAAACTCTCGCGCAGAAACCGTCAGCCTGATCCGCACGCGGATTGGATCATCGTGAATGCCATCGTCATCGATGAAATCTTCCGCCTCAAAAACTCCGTGCGGCAGATGCTTGAGCGCATCTTTGCTCAGTTTCTCACCTGAAGCCAATATCTTCCGAAACGAGAGCTGCATCGAAGGCAAACCGTACTTGGCGCAGAGTTCTTCCACCCGGCGCGCGGCAACGCGCAGAGACGCTTCCTGCGACAACATGTCACCGATGGTCATCTCAGGAATGCGCACATTGTGACGAATCATGTCGATGAGAGACTCAGACGGTTTGTTCCGCTCGTACAGCTTAATCACGGGAAAGAAAAGTCCCTCTTGATAAATTTCGGTGGAGTCGGAAGTCCAGCTTCCGAAATGCATGCCACCGACGTCAGACCAATGGCCTTTGCTCACGGCAAATGCGACGAGCACACCCTTGTACATAATCGGACGAATCAGCGTGATGTCGTTCAGGTGAGTTCCGTTTCCGTAGGGATCGTTGGTTATGAAAACGTCGCCGCCATGAATGTTCCCATTGAACTTGCCGATAGTTTGTTTCACTGCCAGATCCAGCGTGCCCAAGAAGCCCGGCACGCCGGCTGCTTGCGCGATCAACTGCCCCTTGTGATCGGTGAGGCCACAGGCGTAGTCCAGCACCTCATAGATCACCGGGCTTTTGCTGGTGCGGCCGAAAGCGTGAAACATCTCTTCTGCGGCGGAAATCAGACCTTCCTGAATGATCTCCAGGGTGAAGATGTCAGTCTGTGCTCGAGCCATTCCGTACTCCGCGTGAGGGTTGGGCAATCTCGATGATCAGATCACCGTAAGCGCCGACGGTCAAGTTGTCTGCCGGACCGAGCACGCTGGTTGCGGTCGCTTCCTCCACGATCGCAGGGCCAGCCAAAGAATTTCCGGCCAGAAGTTTAGCGCGGTCGTATACAGGAAAGGGAACGATGCGGTCGAGTTCACGCCAGTAGACATCGCGTCGCTGCTTGATCGCATGCGAGGCATTTTCGTCTCCGCTTCGAATCGGCTGAAACTCCGGCTTCTCGACTCGTCCGACCGCCTGCAGCCGGAAATGGACGATCTGTACCGGTTCCTCGGTCCGGTGTCCGTAAGTGCTTTCATGCATCTGATGGAACGACGCCTCCAATCCTTGCCGTTGTCCGGCCGTGAAAGTTTCGGTTGGAAGAGGCACGGTTACGGAATGGCCGCCTTGTCCGAAGTAGCGCATGTCAAGGCTACGATGAAACTCCCGTCTCTCGGCGGGAATCTCATCCGAATCCAGAGCACCCCGCCCCAGCGACTCCAACTCACGGAAGATTGAATCAATCTGGCCGGCGGTTGCGTCTTTCAGGTCCAGGATCATAGTCCGCGAGTAGTGATGGACCAGATCGGACAGCAACATGCCCATCGCCGAAAAATTTGCGGGCGCCACCGGGATCACGACCTTGCCAATTTCGCATTTCCGCGCAAGATTGCAGGCGAAAAACGGACCCGAGCCTCCGAAGGCGAGCAAAGCAAAATCGCGAGGATCGAAACCTTTTTCGACGGTGATTTCGCGGATTGCACCCGCCATTTTCGCTTCGACGATGGCGAAGATGCCGCTGGAAGCCCGCCCTATGTCGAGCCCCAACGGCTCCGCAATCTTCGAATTGATCGCCGCGCTGGCCGATTCATAATTGAGCTGCATCTCGCCGCCAAGAAAATATTTCGGGTCGAGCAAACCCATACAGAGGGCAGCATCGGTCAGGGTGGGTTGCTTTCCACCGCGCCCGTAACAGATCGGACCGGGATTTCCTCCAGCGCTCTCGGGGCCTACCTGCAAGGCACCTCCAGCATCGATCGATGCAATACTGCCACCGCCAGCGCCAATCGAACGGATGTCCATAATCGGCAGCAGCAGTTTGTACCCCTCGATCATAGTTTCCGAAACGACGCGCGGTTGCCCCTTCACGATCAAAGAAACGTCGAAGCTCGTGCCGCCACCATCTGCAGTGATCAGGTTCTGCAGGCCTGTTGCGGCAGAAAGCCTGCTCGCACCCAATACTCCCCCGGCAGGCCCGGACATCAGCGTAAAAATCGGACTCTCGCGCGCTTCGGTGAAGCTCATTGCGCCGCCGCTCGAACGAAGCAGCAGAAACCTTTGCGAAAAGCCTTCGTTCTGCAAGTTCTCCTGCAAGTGGTCGAGATAGTCCTGAACCTTCGGTTGAATATAGCTGTTCATCACGGCCGACATCGTGCGCTCGTACTCGGAGTATTCCCTCAAGATTCTGTGTGAGAGCGTGACGTAGATCTCCGGAGCCTCTTTCGCGAAGATTTCTCCGATTTCTTCTTCGTGGACGGGATTAGAGTAGGAATGCAGCAGGCACACCGCAACCGCCTGCACCTTGTGGCGCCGAAACCAAAGGATTGCGTCCGCGACGCCAGCGCGTTCGAGCCGCCGCAGCACGCCGCCACGCGCATTGATGCGTTCATCGACCTCCATGCGGAGATGCCGGGGAACCAGCGTCGTCGGCTTCTGGTAGAGGATGTTGTACATATCGGGCCGATCCATTCGCGCGATTTCGATGACATCGCGAAATCCCTTGGTGGTGATCAGTCCGGTAGAAGCGCCTTTTTTTTCGAGCACTGCATTGATCCCCAAGGTCGTGCCGTGCACGAATAGATTTACGTCGCCTAGGGGGAGCCTCTCTTTACGTATGACATCCAGCACTCCTTGGCTCGGCTCAATCATGGTCAACGTCTTGTTCGATCGAACTTCGCCGCTGCGGAGATCCCAGCTGATCAGGTCAGTGAAAGTTCCTCCTACATCGACGGCGAAGCGCATTGCTGGTTGGCTGTGTGGCATCTTGGATTCTTATCTCTGCTATTGATCTACGGCAGTTTTGTGGGCAAGCTCGGCGCGCAATGCGGTTGTGCGCTCGGCGTCGACTGTCAGTTCGCTGGCGACCTCACGGAGCACAACGCCGTAGTCCTTCTCAGCTGCGCTTCGGCTGACGTAGCCGGCAATGACATCAGCGAGAACGGCTTGCCGATCGCGCTCCAAAGGATTCCCCCAACCCGCGCCGCCTCCGCTGCGAATCAGGACGCGATCTCCGGCGCGAAGCTCGGCTTTATGTTTTCCGCGCTTTAGTTCCTCAGGCGTACCGGGGAAATAGGTGATTTCGTTCAAAAGACCGCCCTTTCCGCCTTCGATTCCGGTGACGGTGCTGGCCTCGGTGCGCTCGGCAATGGATATCGCCGTGGTGGACTCGAGTGCGTGATATTCCTTGACCACGCCTACTCCGCCGCGAAACTTGCCGGCCCCGCCCGAATCTTCCCGCAGTTCATATCGTTCAACCAGCAGCGGAACACGCGATTCTTCGATTTCATTTGGAATGTTGCAGCAGCCGGACTCGCAGTGGTGCAGCAGAGCATTCTCTCCGTCGCGGTTGCGGCTCGCGCCCATTCCAACCGCTTCGACGCCGCCACCGTAATCCCCGCGGCCGGTCTCATAATCAAAGTAGGTCATCAGGAAATCGCAGCAGTCTCCACCCGAGTGGGCTGTGACTCGCTGGGGAATGGCTTTGGCTAATGCCATCGGTATCAGATCCATCAGGCGCTGCTCGGGCCAGGCATAGAGGAAGGTGGCAGCCGGAGGAGTAGGGTTGAAAATCGAGCCAGACGGCGCAATCACCTGCAAAGGTCGAAAATGTCCTTCATTGGCGGGCAGCAGAGGAGTGGTGAGCGACTTGAGTACGTAGCGGCACGCCGACATGGTCCCCGGAAATGGCGAATTGATCGGGCCGCGCTGCTGGGGAGCTGAACCGGAGAGATCGATAATGAAATCGCTGCCGCGCACCGTCACGGTCGCATGCAATTTCACGGGCCCGGGGTCGACACCGTTGTTATCCATCCAATCGACAATCTCCCACGTGCCGTCTGGGATGGCGGCAACGGCTGCGCGGGATATTCTCTCGCCGTGCGAGATCATCTCCTGAACAGCTCTATGAAAGGTATCTTTGCCATAGCGCGCGACGAGTGCTTCGACGCGCCGCCCGCCCAGTCGCAATGCTGAAGCGGCAGCGAGGAAATTCGTTGCAGTCGTGTTGGGAATGCGTGAGTGGGCCTTGATAAGACGCACGATTTGCTCTTGAAGCTCGCCCTTGCGAAACAGATACAGAGCGGGCATCAAGAGTCCTTCCTGATACATCTCCGTCGAGGTGGTGGGATAGGGATCGATCGCGCCGAGATCGCCCATATGGGCCTTCAAGGCGGTATAGGCTACGATTTCGTCTTCGAAAAAGATCGGAGCAACCAAGGCCGCATCGATCGGCTGGCTGCCGGTATCAAAAGGAACCGAGGTCGTGAGCACGTCGCCGGGCGCCAGGTTGGCAATGCCCACCTGGTCGATGCACGACTGCACGCAATAGTTGAGCGTGCCCGAAAACAACGGAATTCCGGGGACGTCGGCAATCAGGTTCAGGGCGTGATCGTAGATGGAAATACCAAAGTCATTGAGTTCGTAAAGAATGGCCAATGTTGTCGTGCGCTTGAAACACCGCTTCAGTTCTTCCGCGGCGGAAATCAGCTCGTAGCGAATGACCTCAGTCGTGATTGGATCGGCCAACTCTTTTCCTTCAAAAACAGGAAGCTTGTCTGCTTCCTGCTGCCTAGTTTCGAAGCGCTTGCTGCGGCCCCACGATGTCAAAAATGAATTGAACGGATCATTTCTCTCGATTGGACGCCGGCGAACTGCAGCCCTATAATCTTTTTTTCAAAAAGTGTGCTTGTTCTAACACAAATGTGCCGGATGTCAAACAAATTTATCTTGACATGGCCGCGGAAAAAGGCGTAAATTTCCGGCCACGAAAACTTCCTGCTCCAGATGCGGTCTTCCTTGGGGGCACCTTGAATACACAAGATGGTGGTGACGGAGGCGTCAGACATGCGGTGCTTCGTGGGAAATGCGTTTCTGTTTCTAAACTAGTTTTGTTCCTCATGGTGCTGGCCGTCGCCGCGAGCGGACAGACCTTCACCACTCTGAGTGGAAGTGTACTGGACCCATCGGGTGCGGCTGTGGCGAGTGCTCAGGTGTCCATTGTGAATGAAGGAACGGGCGCCACACGCAGCACGACGAGCGGCGCGTATGGGACCTACGAATTCTCGCAAGTGGCCGCCGGGAATTACACGCTGACCATCGCCGCCACGGGATTCAAGCAAGCGATTCGTCAACACGTCGCTGTGCTGGTGGCGACGCCGACGCGGGTCGATGTCACGTTGCAGGTCGGCGCGAACGCGCAACAGGTCGTCACGGTCGAAGGCAGTGTGGAAACGGTCAATACGCAGGACGCAAGTATAGGATCAGCCTTCGATCAAGATCAGATCGTTCAATTGCCTTTCGCCGCCCGGAACCCGGTGAATTTGTTGACGCTGCAACCCGGCGTGGTGTTTACCGGCTCTTCCGACACCGACCTGCTCTCGATGGGTTCTACGCAGAACCTGGACCCGCGCGAGGGGGTGGTAAACGGCGTGCGCGGGAACCAAAGCTACGTTTCGCTCGATGGCATCGAATCGAACGACTATCAGAATCAATCGGCATTCACGAGCGCAATGCCGATCACCCTCGATGCGCTGCAGGAATTTCGCGTCATCACCACCAACGCAACCGCCTCGAGCGGCGCCGCGGGCGGGGCGCAGGTAGAAATGGTGACCAAGTCGGGCACCAACGCGTTTCATGGCAACGCCCGCTGGTTTAATCGCGACACGTCGCTCGCTGCAAATTCATTCTTCAACAATGCGGAGGGCGTTCCGAGAGCCAAGCTCATCCGTAATATTTTCGGGGCATCGCTGGGTGGTCCTGTATTGAAAGACAGGGTTTTCTTCTTCCTCGACTATGAAGGAAGAACGGATCGCAGCGCGACTCCGACCAGCAGGATTATTCCGAGCAACACTTTGAAGTCGGGCGAACTGATTTACCAGGTAGCCAGTCCGGGCACCGGAGTGGTTCCCTGCCCCTACGGCTCGGGAAACTGTGTGGAACTGACGCCGAGCCAGTTGGCGGCGCTTGATCCTGGATGCTCGCAACCGGGCTCCGCGGGGTGCGGCGTCAATCCCGACATGTTGCAGTTCATGAATTTATATCCATCCGGCAATGCTCCAAGTCTGGGACTCGACGGCGGCCTGAACTATACGGGTTTTACCTTCAATGCGCCGACAAATACCACGAACGGCGTTTACACCGCTCGCCTGGATTTCAATTTGACGGGCAACGGGAAACACATGCTGTTCTGGCGCGGCAACCTCGCGGATATCAAGACTGACATTACCCCTGCTGAATTTCCCGGCCTTCCCCCAAACAATCTCTTCTTTAACGACAGCAAGGGCATGGCAGTCGGATACACGGCGGTGTTGCGCACCAACCTGATCAACAACGCCGAGTGGGGATTCATACGCCAGGGAGTAAATGAAAGTGGCGGGACGTCCGACGCACTCTCTGCGGAAAATTTTTCCGATCCTTTGAACTTTACTCGAGGCTTTGCGCGCACTGTGCCTACGGAAGAATTCAGGGACGACCTGTCGTGGACTCGCGGAAAACACACGATTCAGGTGGGAGCTGACGTTCAGCTTCCCAGAAACCACTTCTCGACATATCAGAATTCGTATCCAATCTTTTTCCTGGGAGACTTCGCGTTTTGTTCGAACGATTGCCGCGATCCGATCAACGAGCTACAGGCTCAGGGGCAACAGGCACCGTTGAACACGACCGCATTCCTGACTTCGTTTATGGAACTCACGGGCTCGTTGAGTTACGCGGAAGCTTCGCTGTTGGCCAATCCCAAGAGCGGTGCGCTGACACCGCCAACGGGTGTGCCGTTGAATCGAAATTATGCGGAGGATGATTTCGAGTGGTACGTGCAGGACAGCTGGCGGGTGAAACCCAATCTCACCATCAACTACGGCCTTCGCTACAGCTATTTCGGTGTGCCGTGGGAACAAAACGGGCTACAGACGATTCCGACCATGAACCTCAATTCGTGGTGGGACACCCGCGTTGCGAACATGAATCAGGGGATTCCAGCAGACGCCGCGCCTCTGCTCTCCTTCATTCCGGGCGGTAAGGCAAATGGTAAGCCTTCGTGGTACAACCCCAGCACCCGCAACTTCGCTCCCCGGCTGTCTCTGGCATATTCTCCCGGCTATCACGATGGAACTCTCGCAAAGATTTTCGGAGGGCCGGGTAAGAGTTCTATCCGGGCCGGTTTTGGAATGTACTACGGCCGCATGGGAGGAGCCATCGCAACGGATCAAGCGATCAATGCCGGCGATCCCGGGCTGGTAAACAGCGAACTGACTCCCATAGGGCTTTTCAGCCTGGCGACGGCTCCGCGATTCTCCGGAACTTGCAGCGTGGCGGCCGGATGCTCGGGATTCCCCGCATTATCGACATTCTTCCCCAACGCTCCGACCAATGTAACTTTTCCATTCACTCCGGATACCGGTATCGACAATTTTGACTTTTCCGTGAATCAGAGTCTGAAAGTTCCGTATTCGTATGCCATGGATTTCAGTCTCGAGCGGGAGCTTGGGAAGGGATTTACGGTTGAGGCGGCGTATGTCGGCAATCTGGGCCGTCGACTGCTGTTGAAAAAAGACTATGGCCAGTACATGGGCGAATTCAAGGATGTGAAATCGGGCCAGACGCTGTGGCAGGCCTACAATCTGCTCGTAAAGCAGATGGGAAGCCTCACCAACCAGACGCCTGCTTCGCAAATCACTCCCATCGCATGGTTCCAGGACTTGATGCCCAATATGCCAGCGTATGCGGCAGGTTATCTGGGCAATCCTGCCGTTGCGAACATGACGCCCACGCAGGCTTTTTACTCCATCGTGCAAACCTATGCTCCGGATTGGAGCGATGCTGTGCTCGCCATGGACGATCCCTTCCCCGGCGCCGGTAGTCCCTGGTCGTTGGCTGTAGATCCGCAGCAAGACGGGCGAGTTCTGTTTGGACCGCAATTCGATAGCATTCCGTCGTGGACTTCAGAAGGAACATCGAGTTTCAACAGTCTTCAGCTCTCCCTCCGCAAGAAAGCCGGCCCGCTGATCCTGGACATGAACTATGTCTTCAGCAAATCGATTGACGACGGTTCGGCGGCAGAAAACGCCGATCTATTCCTCAGCGAAGGACAGGTCAACGGGCAGATTCCGAATGCATTCAATGTCCGCGCAGGTCGCGCTCTTTCCGATTTCAACTTGAGGCACAACTTCAACGGAGACTGGGTCTATCAGCTGCCGTTCGGCCGCGGAAAAACCTTTGGCTCGAAAATGTCGGGACCGCTCAACGCCGTGATTGGCAATTGGCAGTTTAGCGGTACGATCCGTTTGCACTCCGGCTTCCCCCTTACGCCTCGCAATGGCTTCAACTACGCCACCAACGATTTTCAACCGGGCCCCGGAACCATTATTGGTCCACTGAGCACGTCGGTGACGAAGAAAGATCCCAATGGAATTCCCAACCTTTTCAGCAATCCATCGGCGGCTTACGCACAGGTCGGATATACGTTGCCGGGATCCGCAGGCAGCAGGAATGTGGTTTTCGGACCGGCGTATTTCGACACCGATTTGGGTATATCCAAGTCATTCAAGATGCCGTGGAGTGATAAGCAGGCTCTCCAGTTCAGGATCGAAGCTTTCAATGCCTTCAACAACGTGAACTTCGGAAGCACGGCAGGACAGTTTTCCAGCCAGTTCCCTGGCTCTCAGAATCCGATCGACGAATTCGACGTATCAGCTCCAGTCAACACCTTCGGAAATCTCTTTGCCACAGCCGGGCCCCTGGGTGGCGCCAGAGAAGTGCAGTTGGCAATCAGATTCGATTTTTAGCTGCCCCGTTTTTTATCGACAGGGCGGAGCATGAGGGGGAGCTACGCGACGGCGCGATTTCATTCATCTGGCATGCGCAAATGTGGCCTGTCTTGGGCTGGGTGTTTTACGCCCGCGCGCGTGGAATGGAAGTCCTCCGCGCAGACCGGTGGCCGTTCGTGCTCAGATTGGAGACATGTTTCCGCCGCTCGAACTGGTGCGTAGCATGAGCGACTCCCAACTCGCCGAGCCGCAGGTTTTGATTGGGGAGTCAAGCCGCAACGGAAGAAACGGTGTAGACGTTTCTCAAGTCATTCACGTCGGCATCCGAATGCCGGAGTCCGATCTTGCGCATCGCTGCAACCTGCCGCCGAGCTCGCAAGCGGAGGTGCTGCGACGGATTGAAGCGCAGCTTGAAAGGAAGTTTGAATGGGAGATTGTGCAAAGAAGATTAGTCGGTGATTTCGCTTTTTGTTATCCGTATTTACAAAACAGCGCCGGAAATCTGGTTTTCTGCCGGATCGAGGTAAAGGATCACGCTGGCGCCACTCGCAGAACCAGCTTCGTATCATCTTTCTTCCACCAAAGCTGAGAGGAGTCTTCTACGGATTAGAAACATGCGCACTTTGGCGAAACAAAACCTGGAGGACATCGTCGTCGGCTGCTCCTTCCTGGGAACGGGCGGAGGCGGCAGCTTCACGCGCGGTATGCAACGAGTCTACGAAGATCTCCAAGCGGGGCTCACATTCAAATTGATGTCTCCCGAAGAGATGCAAGATGATGACTATGCCGCCGCGACCTACGGCGTAGGCTCGACCGCTCCCCCGACCGATGAGCAGAAGCAGCGCTACGCGAAGCTTCCCCACATCGAGGAGAGATCCACTACAGCCGCGTTTCGACTGCTGCAACGGTACATGCAAAAGAATTTCGTGGCGACCATCGCTGGCGAGATCGGGCCCGGCAATACCATCGCCGCGATGTCAGCAGCAGCCCATATCGGAATTGCCCAGCTGGATGCCGACACCGTCGGTCGAGCGGCTCCGGAAATCGACCAGAATGCCGTGCTGGCGTCGGGCCTCGCGATTACACCCGCAGCCGGAGTGACGCAGTATGGGGACGAGATGATCCTTCCGAAGGTCGCAACCACTTCGCGAGAAGAGGATTTGTTTCGCGCGGCATCCATGGTCAGCATGGGAATTGGCGTCGCCGACACACCGCTTGCCGGAAAGGACGCGAAGCGCAAGGGTGTGCTGGTGCAGGGATCCATCAGCCATGCCGAGGAAGTCGGACGAGCCTGTCGCGCAGCGATCGAAACGCATCAGGATGTAATTCGGGCGGTGTTGCAGGCGGGCCATGGATATTGCCTGTTCGAGGGAAGGATTTCTGGTTTCCAGTGGGAAGATGAGGGCGGCTATCTGGTTGGCGACGTCGACATTTCGGGTTCTGGCAAATATCAGGGCAGCACTTTCAAGATTGCCTACAAAAACGAGAATCTTGTTTCGTGGCGCGACGGAAAATTTTCTGTCACTTGCCCGGACCTGATCACGATGGTGATCAAGGAGTCTGCAAAAGCAATTTCGAACCCAGACTTTGAAAAAGGCCAGGAAGTGATTGTCCTCGGTTTTCCATCGCCTCCGAATTGGCGGACGCCGCGCGGGATCGAGCTGTTCGGACCGAAGCATTTTGGGTTTGATACGCCATACATTCCGATTGAGCAGATGCAGTGGACGTAACAGCGGTGGTCGCCCTCCCCAATGACCAACGGAGCAAATGGAATTTTACGAATGACTTCGTACGTGTGCTGACAGAATACATTCAAACTGAGGGCTATTATGCGCAATTTATCCAAGCAGAATCTTGAAGACATCATCATGGGCTGCTGCTATCTCGGCAGCGGCGGCGGCGGGAGCTATGAGGCAGGACTGAAGAGAATCCACGACGATCTCGCGGCCGGGTTGAAGTTCAATCTCATGTCCGTCGACGAGATGAAAGATGACGACTACGCCGCCACGACCTACTACGTTGGTAGCACGGCTCCTTATACTCCGGAACAAATAGAGCGATTCAATAAGCTCCCACGCATCAAGGACGAAGCAACCGCCGTTGCATTCCGGCTGCTGCAGAAGCATGTCGGCAAGAATTTTGTCGCCGTCATCGCGGGAGAGATCGGAGCAGGCAATACGCCCTACGCGCTTTCGACTGCGGCGCATCTGGGAATCGCACAGCTCGATGCCGATACCGCGGGCAGGGCCGTGCCGGAAATCGATCAGAGTACGATCTTCGCGGCGGGGATTTCTCTACTGCCAACGGCGGCTGCCACAGTATTCGGCGATGAACTGCTGATCATCAAGGTCGCGACGCCATCGCGCGAAGAGGAATTTCTCCGCATCGCCTCCACGATCAGCATGCATATCGCAGCCGCCGACTCGGCGCTGCCCGGCAAGCTGCTAAAGCAGCCAAACATCGTTGTTCAGGGTTCTCTAACTCTGTGCGAGCAGATCGGCAGGGCTTACCGCGTCGCGGTGGAATCGCAAAAAGATCCGATCCAGACGGTGCTCGACGCAAGCAACGGCTACAAAGTTTTTGCGGGAGCGGTCTCTGCCCACGACTGGGCCGACAAAGGCGGATATCTGGTAGGCGACGTTGAAATCAGCGGAGCGGGGCCTTACTCCGGCCAAAGGTACAAGCTGGCTTTTAAAAATGAGAACCTGATTTCCTGGCGGGATGGAAAGGTTTCCATCACTTCTCCCGATATCATCACGATGATCGATAACGCGACGGGCAGAGCCGTTCTCAATCCTGACTTCAGGAAGGGGCAGGAGGTGACGATTATCGGGATTCCTGCGCCCTCGCCGTGGCGAACCGCAGCAGGCCTTAGAGTGTGTGGGCCAGAACATTTCGGCTATGATGCATCCTACATTCCTATCGAGGAGCGGCATCGAACCGGTAACATTTGACCGGTTCGTGCACTCTTCATTCTGAACCCTTTGATCTTTCCGATGTAGCCGGTGCCGGAGTGAATTTGTGTCGCTAGAGGCATTCCAAGTCGAGCAGCACGGCGTCGACGCTGTGCCGAAGAGCGAGAGAACCAAGGGCTGGTGGGATCTTTTTGTCATTCAAGCCGGGGTGAACATCACGCTCTCAAGCCTTCTGCTCGGGGGCTTGCTCGTGCCGGGTTTGAGTTGGGCGCAAGCCTGCTGGGCGCTGGTAGTCGGCAACATCATTCTCGGTGTCCTGCTCGCTTTGATGGGCTGCTTCGGTGTCGACTACGGCGTCTCGACAACAGTGGCAAGCCGCTTTTCAATGGGCCATCCGCGCGGTTCCTGGATTGCCTCCATAATCATCCTTCTCTCGATGGTCGGATGGTTTGGCGTTACCGCGGAACTAGCGGGACAAGCGACCCACGATGCTCTGCAAGGAGTGCCCGGTTTTCCCAATACTGCCGTCGTCATCGCATTGATCGGCGTCTTGAATTCTCTTCCTCCGATTTTCGGTTTTGAAAACATAAAATGGCTGAGCCGCTTGGCGGTTCCAGGGTTGACCGGGCTCTGCATATGGATTCTGTACGTTATCATTTCAAAGTACGGGTATTGGAACCTCGTTCACTACACTCCCACCCACAGCTTGTCGCTCACAACGGGACTGGATTTGGTTATGGGAGGACTCATCGTCGGCGTCTTCACCGCCTCGGACATCTCCCGCTACGTGGTCAGCGAGCGTGACAACTGGATTGGGTGCATGCTCGGTGCGTTCCCGCCATCTTTATTCTTAGGGATGGTTGGAGCTCTTTCGAAGCTGGCGACCGGAGACTGGAATGCGGTGAGCGTGGTGCAGAGGCTGGGCCTTGGCGCTCCGGCGCTGATCGTGATCATCGCTTCTAGCTGGACAGCGAATAATACGAACCTGTACTCCTCTGGCCTCGCTTTGGCCAATATGTTCCCCAGGATTTCTCGTTGGCAGAGTACGGCATTGATGGGCGCTTTGGGAACAATTCTAGCCGCCTCTCGAGTTACCCGCTACTTTGGAAGCTTCCTGCTTGCGCTCTCGGATCTGTTCTCCCCCCTGATCGGAATTCTTTTGTGCGACTACTTTGTCATCCGCCGTTCTCGGCTGAACTTGCGCGAAGCATACGAAGACAAAGGGCGCTGTTTCTATACTGGCGGTGTGAATCTAGCCGCTGTCACCGCGCTGGTTTCTGGCTTCGTCGTCGCGAAGCTGGCCCCCGCCAGCATGATGGCTTCCTTGGTTTCGCTTTTTGCAGCGGCAGTCGTTTACTTTATTTCTCTCAAGGTCCTTTATCGGAAAACATCAAGCGAAACGAAGGACAAAGATTTGAATTGCAGCCCGACCAGTCCTTCCGCGGACGCTTGCAGTGTTACACCTAGAACAGGGGAATAGACAAATAGACAGAAACTATTTCATCACACTTTCGCCACAAACAT
>Ga0187847_10001567_pt1 | contig 20223 bp, 17 predicted proteins | sample June2016WEW_4_10_FD_132458 | JGI IMG/M metagenome (GOLD analysis project Ga0187847, IMG submission 132458) | Peatland microbial communities from SPRUCE experiment site at the Marcell Experimental Forest, Minnesota, USA - June2016WEW_4_10 | ecosystem: Environmental > Terrestrial > Soil >...
AAGGGGGCGCAAGTAGGGATCGACTTTCTCCTGCAGGCTGCCGGGGAGGAAGCCGAGTTTCTCGCCGGCTTCGACGGCGGGGCGGACGAGCACGATGCGGCTGACTTTTTTCGCGTTCATGGCAGCAACGGCCATGGCGACGGCGAGATAGGTTTTGCCGGTGCCGGCCGGGCCCACGCCGAAGGTCATATCGTTCTGCTCGATGGCCTCGACATATTTGCGCTGATTGATGGAACGCGGCTGGACGGTGCGCTTGACACCTGCGGAGCGCTGCTTGCCGGCGTCGGCAAGCGCACGCAGTGTGGTTGCCGAATCGGCCACGACAAGGCGCAGCATTCCATTGAGTTCACCATTGTGGGGATTGACGCCTTGTCGTCGCAACGCCTCGAAGTCTTCAAAGATGCGCCTGACCCGTGCAACTCCATCGTCGGGTCCCTGCACGTGAATGGCGTCGGAGCGGAGATCGATCCGGACGCCGAGTGAATCTTCCATCAGCCTGAGGTTTTCATCGCGAGTCCCGAACAGGGGCTCAAGGTTGGGCGTGATCTCCAGGGCGATCTTCAAAGGATTTGTTGGCCTCCGATACGGCGTTGAATGGTTGATGTAAGCCGGCGCGAGCTCAATGGAGCGGGAGCCGGAAGGGTGAAGATGAACTTATTGGCTGGCCGTGCGTCGACCGACTGATGCTTATATCTGAGTAGAGTCAGATTCGGGCGTGCGAGATGCTCGGCAACGAATACGGAAGAACTTGTTTTTCGAGGAATTCGCGAGGTGTGGGGCAAGACCGAGCCGAAGCTCTGGACTGCCTGACGAAACCGCGGGATGGCGTTGGCGACCAAATCGGGTATCTGGGGTTGAGAGTAGCGCCAATGGGTCGCGGCGTCAATCCCACCACCTATTGTTATTTGATGAACGACGTGACTAGACGGTTACCTGCGACTGCTTAAACGAACGATCATCGTTGACTGCAGATCGCATGCAAACTGTCTGCATTGAATGTGTGATGGAGATTCCCTAACCGGGAGCGCGATACGGTGTCTAATCGAACGAGCACCCAGATCATCACGCTTTGGTTACGAATGAATGGAGCGGAATCATGTACAGGGGCAGTTGGTTCGCACGTTTTTGTACCTTGCAGCCCTTCGCCGACGGACGGCCAGCACTTTTTAGCGCCGGCAAATTGTTTTCGACTTGCGTGGCGGGAGTTTTCGTTGCCGCGCTGAGTGGATGCGCGTCGATCCAGGTGCACCTGGGGGTGAAGGTGTACCTGGCGAAGATTCCGGTGACATCGATTGAGATCAGCCAGGTGAAGGGCCCGGGGATTGCGCCGGGGCAGAAGTCTTCGCTGGCGGTGACTGTGACTGGAGCCGACGGAAAGACTTTTGTGACGGAAGGCGCGGGCCATGGGAAGGTGATGTGGCGCGATCTGACGGCCACCGCGACCATAGTTACAGTGAACACGAAAGGCGTGGTCACGCTTGCGAAGGACCCGCGGAAGAGTGACGGGAAGATGCCGCAGGTGACGGTGACCGTACCCAGTCATCCTGATATTCACGCTGAACTGGATATTCCGCTGCGCTACGACTATAAATTCAGCTCGAATTTCTCAGGCAGCAGCGGATCGAATGGGATGAACGGCACGGATGGTACAGACGGTATGAGCGGCAGTCCCGGGTCGACCGATCCCGACAACCCCTCGGCAGGCGGAGATGGCGGAAACGGAGGCGATGGCTCCGACGGCGGGGACGGAGGCAACGGGGGTGACGCACCGCCGGTGCAGGTGCTCGTCACTCTACGAGCAGGGACACATCCGCTGCTGCAGGCGGAAGTTTCGGCAGCTGGACATCATCGGTATTACCTGGTCGACCCGCAAGGCGGCTCGCTGACCGTTTTGGCAGACGGCGGCGCAGGAGGTTCGGGCGGAAGAGGCGGCAGCGGTGGTCGAGGTGGCTCCGGCGGTATTGGATCGCCGAGTGGCTCCAACGGAAGAGACGGGTCGAGCGGACACGACGGCATGAGCGGGTCGCCCGGGAACGGCGGATTGATCACCGTAACTTACGATCCGCAAGTGCAGCCGTACTTGTCGACGATCCGGCTCTCCAGCCAGAACGGACCGCACCCGGTATATCAAGAGCAAGCGGTGGCGCCGCTTTGGTGAGGTGTGATGGGGGCGGGGGAGACACGTAACGCCGAGATTGACCGCCAGGCTGATTTCCCGTAGACTAAGAAATTGCGAGGGATGCGGTTGTGTCTGCATTCTGACCCGCATCATTTCTGCACGTTTAAGGAACAGCAATGGCAAACCATGTATCGTCGCTGAAGCGCGCCCGGCAGACAGTGACCCGCACCGAAGTGAACCGCTCCAACCGCAGCCGTGTGCGCACCAGCCTGCGGGCTCTGCGTGAGGCGCTGGCCAAGGGCGACGTCAAGGCCGCGCAGGCGCAGTATCGCGAAACCGTCTCCACCCTGGACAAGGGTGTGCAGAAGGGGATTCTGCACGACAACACCGTTTCGCGCTACAAGAGCCGGCTGAATGCGCGGTTGAAGGCTTTGGTTCTGGCCAAGGCATAGCGCGGAAGCGTACTAAAAAATTGATGTCAGCATGAACAGCCGGGATAGTTCCCGGCTGTTTCTGTTTTTTTTGCACATCTATGCTGGAGCGGGATCAAAATACAAGCCTCCCGGTGTCAAAACCGATAGGAGGAGAAGCAGAGAATGTCGCGGACGTCAGCAGTTGACATGCCTTGCCCTGCTGATCCGGCGCTTATCGCGTCCCTAGCGAAGCTGTGGCCGCATCGGGAGCATGAATCGAACGCAATCAAGCACATGTTCTGCTGTACCGGTTTACATCGGTGGCGTGGGCTGGATCTGAGTGACTTGTACCCAGGAAAAGAGATTCGATACTGCTTCTGGTGCTCGAAGATCAGGGTAGACGGGGTTATCTATCAACCCTAGACACTAGTTCCATGGGGTTGTGCTTGGGCACCAATTGAGTATTTCCCCACCACAGGCGAAAACCTGCGGTGGGGACCCATTATCGAGTCGCCAGTTCGCTAGACGGATTAGCGGGTGAATCCGCCGGAGGCGTAGATGGTCTGGCCGCTGAGCCATCCGGAGTCGGTGGACGCCAAGAATGCAGCGGCGGTGGCGATATCACCGGGCTGACCGATGCGGCCGAGCGGCGTTTCAGCTGCGGCATTCTTTTCAAAGTCAGTGCCAATGAAGCCGGCGGCGTGGACTCCCTCGGTTTCGACCAGGCCGGGATTGAGAGCGTTGACGCGAATTTTCTTCGGGCCCAGTTCCTTGGATAGCGAGACGGTGACGGAGTCAACCGCACCCTTGGTGGCGCTGTAGACGGCTGCGTTGGGGAAGGCCATTCTGCCAACCACGGAGCCGATGTTGATGATGCTGCCACCTTCGGGGTTGAAGCGGGGGACGGCGGCCTGAGTAACGAGCAAGAGGCCAAGGACGTTCAGGTTAAACTGCTTGTGAAAGTGCTCGGGCGTGATGGCTTCAAGCGGGCCGAATTCATAGATGCCGGCATTGTTGACGAGGATGTCAATGGCGCCGAGTTGAGTGACCACGGTATCGATCAGCGGCTGGATGGCGGCGGGGTCTGCGACATTGGCTTGGACGGCAATGGCTTTGCCACCGGCAGACTTGATGTCAGCTACGAGCTTTTCAGCGGCGGCTTTGCTGCCGGAGTAGTTGACGGCTACGGCTGCACCGCGAACGGCCAACTCGCGGGCGATAGCGGCGCCGATTCCCTTGGATGCGCCGGTGACCAATGCGATCTTTCCCTGAAGATTCCTATCCTGAATGGTGCTCATTGCGTTGCTCCCTGTTCGAGACGTCTTCGATTCGACATTTCGACAACTATCGAATTGATTGAGCAACGCGAAGAAGGATTCAAATCGATTGTGAATATTTCTTGAAAGGAAGAATTCAGCGGCTCGAGCAGGGATCGGTGTCGAGAGCCGCGAGGAGATCGGTGAGGCTTTTGAGCACGTCGGGGCAAAGGGTGAGGAAGTGGAATTTTCCTTCGTGGCGAACGTTGATGAGGCCGGCGGATTCCAGCTCCTTGACGTGGTGGGAGAGGGTGGCGGCGGAGATGGGGAGGGCGGCGCGGGCTTGAGCGCAGCTTAGCGGACAGCCAGCTTTGGCGATGCGTTCAAGCAGTTCGAAACGGCGCGGGTCAGCAAGGGCTTTGAGGATGGCAGTACGGCGGGCGCGCGTGAGACGTGGAGGCTTGATGGATCGTGCAGGTTCAATGGGCATATCGATCAGGGTCGGTTTCATTCCGGCGCTTTCTTACCTGGATGCAATGGTAGCGCAGTTGGAATGGAGGGCCGCGAGCCTGCGGCCACGAAGAGAGCATGGAACCGATGGGTTCGCGCGGGACTATTGCGGCATTGGAAGCGTGGTCCAGGCATTTGCCGCGTAGAAGTGGTAGATGGTTTTGTGATCGACGACCGAATCGGCGATAGCGTCGTGGTCAACCCACGGAGGACGATGCTCGAGGCCTGACTGCGCCTCGTGAATCTGCGAGGGGAGTGCGGGATCGATGCCCCAGTTGAAGCCGAGGACACCGCTTGATCCGTGGGCCTGGAGGCGCTGAGTCTCCGGCGCAGTAGCCAGCACAAAGGGTTGCGCGGGAGTGCTGTCGAAGAATACGAGCAGCGAGGCAGTTCCCTGCACCGAGCATAGGACTGCCCAGTCAAGAGAACCGGGGCGCTCAAGGCGCGCGTGGATTACGTTTTCAGGATGGTGCGCCTGGTAGGTTTGCGGAATGAGGCATCCGCGCTGGGTGAGGTTTTGCTGCACCTGAGGGGGCAGGTCAGGGAAAGAGCTGACAGGGAGATGGCGAATGAGGTAGGGGGTTGAGCGGCCGTCGACGACGGTCTGGCCGGACTCATTGAGTTGAGGAAGGCGGGGCGGCTGCGGAAGCACGGTGCTCTGGCTTATCGCTGGACAGGTGCCCATGACCAGCGATGCAACTGAGAGCAGGATGAATAACGGCTTCATCATTCCATGATCAATTCCGCAGGGGCTTGCCGGTTTTGAGGGTGTGGGCGATGCGCTCCTGGGTTTTGCGCTCGCCGCAGAGTGAAAGAAAGGCCTCGCGTTCCAAGTCAAGCAGGTATTGCTCGGTGATGGGTGTGCCAGCGGTCACGCGACCGCCGGACAGAATATATGCGGCCCAGCGGGCGACCTTCTGGTCGTGCTCGGACGCATAGCCAGCTTCGCCCATGAGAAAGACGCCGGTTTCGAGGGCGGCCAATGCGGCCGTGCCTGGTGCGGGAATTTGCGTGCGCGGCTGGCGAGCGGAGTAGCCGGCTTCGGCGAGGGCAGCTGCCTGCGTTTTGGCGTCGAGAAGCTGGCGCTCGCGATTCATGGTGATGCGGTCGGGTGGTAGGAGCATCGCGATCGGACGAGCTTCGACGGCGGAAGTGGAGGTTTTGGCGAGAGCGATGGTTTCGAAGACGCGACGGAGGGCCGCGCCCATCTCGGCGGATTGAGCAAAGCGTGAGGGCGGATCTTTGGGGTCGGGCGGGGCGAGAGCTGCGGCGGAATCGACGGCGCGCAGGAGCATCTCTTTGGTACCGCCTCCCGCTGGAATGAGGCCGACGCCGGCTTCAACCAAGCCGATGTAGGTCTCCGCGTGCGGCTGGCGACGGGCGGCATGGAGACAGATTTCGGCGCCTCCGCCGAGGGTGAGACCGAAGGGTGCGGCGACGACGGGGCGAGGACAGAATTTGATGGCCGCGGTCATCTGCTGGAAGCCGTTAATGACGGCGGCGAGTTCTTCCCATTCGCCCTCTTGCGCGGCGAGAAGGAGTTGCATCAGGTTGGCGCCGACACTGAAATTCTCGCGATCACTCGCGATAACGAAGCCGGCAAAGTCGCGAACAGCCTCGGAGTCTGGCTTGAGAACAGATGAGATCAGGGAGAGCACATCGCCGCCGATGGCGTTTTTGAGGGAGTGAAGTTCGATGCAGGCAATGTTGTCGCCGATATCGATGAGAGAGGCGCCGGCGTTGGAACGGATGACGCCGTTGGAGCGGCGGAAATCGGCGATGCGGGCGTGGCCTAGAACGGCGGGAACGGGTTCTTGTTTGGCGGCTTCCGGCTGGAAGCAGGCGCGACCGTCGGATGAGTACCAGGAGTGTTGGCCGGATGCGAGCAGCGCTTCTACGCGCGGGCTTACTTGGAGGCCGAACGTCTTCATGAGGGTGACGGTGGATCCCACTCCGGCGGCATCCCACATTTCGAATGGACCCAACTCCCAGTTGAAGCCGGCGCGCATGGCTTGATCGATGGAAGGTGCGTCGGCCGCGACTTCGCCGATGCGATCGGCAGCGAAGTTCCAGAGCGAGGCAAGGAATGGCCAGAGGAAGGCTGCGGCTTTGTCTTTGGCGGGATTGTTGGCGAGAAGAAGGCTCAGTCGCTCGGGCAGCGTGGCGGCGTTCTTGGCCATTTCGAGGGCGCGGAGGTCGGGTTTGGCTGCGGGACGATATTCGAAAGTGGCGAGGTCGAGGACCTGACGAATCTCCTTGCCGTCAGCGCCACGGGATTTCTTGTAGAAACCCTGGCCGGCCTTATCGCCAATCCAGCCGCGCCTCGTGATTTCTTCCAGAGCAGCGGAAAAACCGCCCTGGGTGACGCCTTGAGGAAAGTTAGCGGCGACGTGGGCGAGGATGTCGATGCCGACGAGATCGGCGAGGCGGAAGGTTCCAGTGCGAGGCCAGCCGAGGGCCTGACCGGTGAGAGCGTCGACCTCTTCGATGGTGAGACCCTGCTGGAGCATGAGCGTGGCCGCATTGAACATGACGAAGATGCCGATGCGATTAGCGATGAAGTTGGGGGTGTCATTTGCGCGGACAACCTGCTTGCCGAGGATTCGGTCAGCGAAGGCGGAGAAGGCGGAGAAAGCGGCGGGGTCAGTGTCGGCAGTGGGAATGACTTCGAGGAGGCGCATGTAGCGCGGCGGATTGAAGAAGTGGGTGCCGAAGAAGCGGTCGCGATGCGCGGAGAGGTCGGCGGCGATCTGGTTTACGGGTAGACCGGAGGTGTTGGTGGTTAGGAGGGCGTGCTGAGCGAGATGAGGCACGGCGCGCGCGAGCAGAGCTGTTTTGATGGCGAGACTTTCCGCAACGGCCTCGATGACCCAATCGCACTGGACCAGCTTAGGCAGGTCGTCATCGAAGTTGCCGGGGGTGATTAGCGCTCCGAGCGAGGAGTCGTAGAAAGCGGCAGGTTTGGACTTGGCAAGGGCTTCGAGGGCTGCCTTGGCTAGCCGGCTGCGATCGCCTTCGCCAGAAGGAACCATGTCGAGGAGCAAAGTGGGGATGCCGGCGTTGGCCAGGTGGGCGGCAATGCGGGAGCCCATGGTTCCAGCGCCGAGAACGGCGGCACGGCGGACAAGGAACGGCTGGGCATTAAGACTCAGAATGGGAGTTGCGACGGGGGACATGGTGGTCATGCGAGTTCTCCCTCAGGCGGGTTGGGTCTGGGAACCTCCGCCGCGTGGAAACGCTCGCAGCATACGGAAGCGCACGGGGTCAGGTCAAGGAGGCCACGCTAGGATGCGGGCGGCCCATCAAGGTCAGCACTTTTTCCGAAGATATTCGAAGATGAGGTATCCGATGAGCGCGGAGATGATGGCGATGGCGAAATTCGTGGCGGTGAAGATGTCGTGGAAGGCGATGGCGAGAGTCTTTCCGTGTCCGTTGGATACGGTGAATTCGCCCATAAGGAGATTGGAATAGAACAGGAAGACAATGAAGGCGATTTCGATGATGGCTCGCAGGACAGGGATTCCGCGTCGACGATTTGAGGGGCCGGATGGCATGGAACTCCCATGGTAGCAAGAAACGGATAAAGCCAAGACAGATTCGGGCTGAGGACTTGAGTGTTTTCAGGGGGGTAGCGATTCAGAAGCGTAAGTTTCGGCAGGCCCACACAAATTTCTTTCTCCTCGCTTTCAAAGAACCGCCGATATACGTGTCAGGCCAGTCGCCTTGAGGGGGGACGCAACTTCTGTGCGAACGCTTCGGAATCTTCGCATTTCACATAAATTCGCCTTTGCATTTGGTGTAGTTTGCCTGCTCTGCACGACTTTGGGAACGGTGGCCGCAGTTGGGCTTCTGCGTATCAGTGCCGCGGTGACCGACATTGTTGAGATAAGCGCCCTACCCAAGATGCAGATACTTGGAGACATTCGCTATTCCGTGTCGACAATCCGGCGGACGGACGTGCTGCTGTTGCTGTGCGATTCAAAGGAATGCACGGACCGCTACGTGGCCAAACGCAAGAGATACATTGCCGACTACAACGCCGCATTTGGGAAATACACACCGATGGTGTCTTTGCCGGGCGAGCGTGAACTCCACGCACAGATGCAAGAGAACCTTTCGGCATATGTGGAGATAAGTGATCGCGCACGAGCGCTGGCAGCAGACGGCAAGACGGGCGATGCGGTGAAGGCGATTCTTTCCCCCGCCGCGCAAAGAACCTATAACCTGGCCGCGGACACGATTGAAAAAGATGTTGCGCTGAACAACCAGGCCGGCGCGACAGAAGGAAAGCAAACCATCCACATGAACCACACGATCCTGTTGCTGATCTGGGCGTTCATGGGGATTACGGTGGTGCTTTGCGCCTTGATCGGGATCGGGCTGACGCGGCTCATTGCGCCTCCGCTGGCGCTGGCAACCGCGGCGCTGGAGCGGGTTGCGGCGAAGGACCTGACGGTGAGCGCGGAGGATACAGGAAGCGACGAAATTGGCCGCCTCTCGACAGCACTGAACACCAGCGTGGCCGCGATGCGCGCGGTTGTGCGGTCAGTAACCGAGGGCGCCGATACGCTCTCGACCGCTGCCGAAGAACTGAGCACACGGGCCGCGCAGACCAGCGCAAACACGCAGACCCAGACCAGCAGGATCAGTCAGATTGCAGCCGCGGCGCAGGAGATGACAGCGACGGTGGGCGAGATCAGCAAGAACTCTGAAAACGCATCCGCGGCGAGTGCAAAGTCGGCGCAGAATGCCGCGAAGGGCGGAGCAGTGATGGAGGCTGCAGCCTCAACGATGAAGAAGATCGCCGCGGCAACGATCTCCGCGGCAGAGAAGATGAGCTTGCTAGCCGGCCGCTCGGAAGAGATTGGCAAGGTGGTTCACGTGATCCAGGAGATCAGCGAACAGACGAATCTTCTGGCGTTGAATGCGGCGATTGAAGCCGCGCGCGCAGGAGAGCATGGCCGCGGATTTGCGGTGGTAGCGGGCGAGGTGCGGCGGCTGGCGGAGCGGACCAAGGCGGCCACACAGGAGATAGCGGGAACCATTGGCAACATTCAGGAGGAAACCCGGCAGACTATCGATGTGATGGCGGTAAGCCGGACTGCGGTGGAAGCCGGTTTGAGCGAAACGACCCATGCGCACGAGAGCCTGCGGGCAATTATCGAATCGTCAAAAGAAGTGGAGAGCCAGATTCATCTGATTGCCACGGCGGCTACCGAGCAGACGTCAGCATCCGGAGAGATTGCCGAATCGGCCAGCCAGATTTCAGGGCTGGCCACGGAGAACCTGCAGGCAGCCAACGAGACGGCTGAAGCCTGCAGAAACCTCTCAGCTCTGGCCAGCGATTTGGACGGCATCATTCACCAGTTCCGCGTGGACGACGAGACGCAAGCCGGCGGAAGGATGCGCGGAGCGCCGATAGTGGGAGGATTGGATCCGGTACTGCGAAGTGCGTCGTGAGGGTCGTTTACCTTTTGTAAACGACCGCTCCTGAGCGGATGACCGTGGTGACCCGAGAGAAGTTGGTGAGGTTTGTGGCCGGGTCGGCGTCGAGGATGGTGAGGTCTGCGAGTTTGCCGGGTGTTACAGTTCCCTTTTGACCAGAGACGCCCAGGCGCGACGCCGGGTTGGTGGTGAGCATGGCTAGCACGTCGGTTGCGTTAAGGCCGGATTTGCCGAGGCCTTCGAACTCGCCTTCAGTGGAGTAATCGGTCATGTAGCCCACGTCGGTGCCGAAGATCAACTGTCCGCCGAGCGAGTGGAACTGACGGACCTCAGCGTAGATCGGATCCATGTAGGAAGAGTCGGTGGTGACGGTAGAGGCGAACATTTTGAGAGTGGGAATCATGGCCATATTTTTCCGGACCATGTCGGCGAAGAGGCTCTGGTCGATACCCCGAGTGTCGTCGGGGGCGTGGGCCAGGACATCGACTCCGCTCTCGATGGCGACGCGGGTTCCGTCGAGATTGGAGGGGTGGGCGAAGACCAGTCTGCCGTTGTTGTGGGTGGTTTCGACGGCGGCTTTGGCGATGGCGAGAGGCATGGGCAAGACATGGCCGCGCGCGATCCATGAGCCGGTAAAGAGCTTGGTGAGATCGGCACCGATTTTCAAATTGTTGCGAACGTCGCTCTGCGCTTCCTGAGGCGTATTGGGCTGATGCAGCATGAAGAGGAGCCATCGCGGCGCGGAGTTGCGAACGTAATACGGAATGCCGTTGGGGGGATAGAGCGGAGTGGTGGATGTGTAGATGAACGGGCCATCGAGTTCGCCGGATTCGATGCGGCGGCGGATGGAGAGCGTGTCGGATGGATTGGAGCCGACATCGACAACGGTGGTGAAGCCACGGCTGAGAAACATGTCGGCAAGCTGGGGATTCAGCGCGCCTGCGGATTTCCACTCTGCGCCGCTCCACTTGGGCTCAGTGAAATGAACGTGGGCATTCCAGAAGCCGGCGGTGACCACGCAATGGTCGCAGGGGACGAGAACCGCGTCGGAGGGAATTTGGATAGCGGGACCGACGGCGGCGATGACCCCGTCTCGGATGAGGATTGAGCCGTCATCGATGGGCGGATCTGTGGGCGAGACGTAGATGCGGGCGTGCTGGATGGCCAGCGTGCCGTGCGCGAGCTTGAGGGGTGGATGCGCGACGCGGCGGGGATAGACCAGAATCACCCAGGCAACTGCACAGAAGAGAGCAAGAAGGACTACCAACCCGCTTAAGAGACGAAAGGCCCATCGACGCATGGAAAACTCTCCCGATGAGTAGGTACGCGAAGAGCACGGTTTCGGTTCTCGCTACCTGCAGCAAGTGCAAGAGTTCTCAGGCTTGTTGCGACAAGGCAGTGCGCAGGGTGACGACGGTGAGTTCTGGCGGGCAATCGAAGCGAAGCGGCAGGCCCAGGGTGCCGATGCCCCGATTGACGTGGAGTTGCAAGCCGCCAAATTGGAACCAGCCTTGAATGTATTTTCTTCCCATCTGGGGCAGATGCAGGAATCCCACCAGCGGGAGGCGAACCTGGCCTCCGTGTGTATGGCCACTGAGCATGAGGCCAACCGATTGGCCTGCTGGATGGGTCAACAGCGTGTCGACATAGTCCGGTGCGTGGCACATCAGGACTACGGGTTCATTGGGAAGGTTGCGAATCGAGGGTGGAATAGCCAAATCCGGGTCCGCATTGCCCTCCAACGGATCATCAAGGCCCGCCAGCCAGATTCTACTACCGCTACGCTCGATTGGCAGGCATGCGTTGGAGAGCATGGTAATTCCGTTGTCAGTGAACGCCTCAGTCACCTTATCTGCTCCGATGGAGACATCGTGATTGCCGAGTACGGCGTAGATACTCCTGCATTTCAGCGAACGGAGCAGGTTGGCACATTGCCACGCGGCGCCTACGGCAAACTTCTCTTCCCCGGCTACAAATTCTTTCGACGAGAACCGCCTGGGAACGAACTTTTCGGTTACGTAGTCTCCTGTGAGCAAGACTGCATCAGGCTGGAGGTGGTTCACTTCGTCAATGACATGGCGCAGAAAGATGGGTTCTGTGTAGAGGTCCATGTGGATGTCGCTGATTTGAGCGATGCGCATGCCGTCGAAGGCTTGAGGCAAGCCGCGAAGAAAGACGTCGCGATGCGTGATTTCAAGCCAATGACGCTCAATCTCGCTTGGATACAACGCCAGCCCGGCAACCGCAAGCGTGCCAGCCTGGACAAAGCGACGCCGCGTGACAGACGTTCGCGATGCGGATTCAGAGTGCTCCAAATCTAACGGCATCGAGCCTCATTGGTCAGGGAAAGCCGTGCAGGCGGAGTCATGAGATTCAGCCTGAGTTGCGACCTGGTTCCGGCAAGCCCTCTATTTAAAGTTAACCGATCTGCGCCCCGATGGCCTGGCAAAGCGAACGACCCGCCACCGTGATAGCCAGTTTGACCCACTTCGGTGGGGGGCACTAGCTTGGAAGGGTGCGGGAGCGTTTGGGTTGTGTCCCGGAAAAAGGAGCATGGATGCGAAACAGGAAATTTTCCTGGTTGGGAATGGGTTTGCTGGCGGTGCTTGCCTTGGCCGGCGCACATGCCCAGGATTTGAAGAGTTTCGAGCAGAGGATTACCACCAAGGTGCTCCCCAACGGGCTCACTCTGATTGTCTGCGAGCGGCCTGAGGCGCCGGTCTTCAGCTATACCACGTTTGTGGACGCGGGAGACGTGAACGATCCCTCGGGCGAGAGCGGGCTTGCACACATGTTCGAACACCTCGCGTTCAAGGGCACCAGCCAGATTGGGACCACGGATTACGCTGATGAAAAAGTGGCACTGGCCAAGGTGGAAGAGGCCAATAACGCCTATGAGGCTGAATATCTGAAGCCTGTGGGCCGCGACGAGAAGAAGCTGGCCGAATTGAAGAAGGCCTTCCTTGATGCGCAGGCAGAGGCGCACAAGTATGTCGTCCCCAACCAGTTCACTGACGTGGCAGAGCGGAATGGAGCAGAGGGGTTGAACGCCGAGACCGGGCTGGACAGCACGATGTTCTTCTGGTCGATGCCGGAAAATCGGCTGGAACTGTGGGCGTGGCTAGAGAGCAGCCGGCTGTCTGACACCGTGCCGCGCGAGTTCTACAAGGAGCGAGATGTGGTGGTGGAAGAGCGGCGGATGCGCACCGACTCGAACCCGATTGGCAGGCTGGTAGAGCAATTTCTGGCGACGGCCTATGTGGCGCACAACTATGGGCGCAGCTCCATCGGGTGGCCCAGCGAGGTGAGCCAGATCAACGCTACCGAGGCGATGGAATTCCACAAGAAATATTATGTGGGCGCAAACATCGTGGTGTCGGTGGTGGGCGATGTGAAGGCCTCGGAAGCGATGCCTTTACTGGAGAAATACTTCAGCAAGGTGCAGGGCGGTCCCAAACCGGAAGAGATGACCACGGTTGAGCCGAAGCAATTTGCGGAGAAGACGGTGACGATTCGCGAGCAGACGCAGCCGTTTTACGTCGAAGGTTATCATAGGCCCAACTATCGCAATCCTGACGATGCTGTGTACGACGCGATCAGCGACATCATGTCAAACGGGCGTGTTTCACGGCTTTATCGCAGCCTGGTGCGCGACCAACAGATTGCCGCGGAAGCGCAGGGGTTCAGTCCCTTCCCAGGCGATAAGTATCCTGGGCTGTTTGCGTTCTATGCTGTTCCGCTTCCGGGGCACACGCCGGCGGAGATGCGCGAGGCGATTCACAAGGAGATTGAGAAGCTGAAAACGACAGACGTAACGGACGATGAGTTGGCGATGTACAAGACGCGGACACGGGCGGACCTGCTGCGCGGGTTGGCTGATAACCAGGGATTGTCCAACGATCTGGCGGAGTACCAGACGCGATACGGCGACTGGCGTGAATTGTTCAAGCAGCTTGAACGGGTAGACAAAGTGACCAAGGCCGACATTCGGCGCGTGGCCAGCCAGGTGTTTGTAGCCAGTAATCGGACCAGTGCAGAGATTGATACAGAAGCGCCTACGGCAACGGCGAAGAAAGATGGAGGCGCGCGATGAAGAATTCGTCCATGAAGAGATTTTGTGAAATTGTTCCGGTGATGGCGGGCTCCGCGCTCTTGTTTGCAGCCATTGTGCTCAACGCGCAGCAGGCGAAGCCGTGGGAGAAGATTCCCGTTCCGAAGTTGCATGAGTTCAAGCCGCAAGAGCCAAAGCGGATCGAACTCAAGAACGGGATCGTGATCTTTCTTCAGGAGGATCACGAGTTGCCTTTTATCGCGGGATCGGTGCTGATTCCGGGCGGTTCGCGCGATGAAGATCCGGGAAAGGCTGGTTTGATTGGACTCTATGGACAGTCCTGGCGAACCAGCGGCACGGCCAAGATAAGTGGGGACCAACTCGACGATTTGCTGGAGGCCAAGGCTGCGCATATTGAGACTGCGGGCGACGATGACTCGACAGCGCTCTCCTGGGATTCGCTGAAGGGCGATGCGGACCAGGTTTTTTCGTTGGCGTTGGACTTGCTTTTGCACCCGAAGTTCAGCGCAGAAAAGCTGGAACTGGCGCAGCAACAGGAAGCGACAGGGATTGTCCGGCGCAACGACGATGAATCACAGATCGCGGACCGAGAGTCGGCCAAGCTGGTTTACGGAGCCAACAGTCCCTATACACGACAACCGGAATTGGCCACGATTGGATCGGTGACCATCGAGGACCTAATGGCATGGCACGACCGGACGATTGGCGGGAAACTGATTGTAGGTATAAGCGGCGACTTCGATCCGGCGGCGATGGAGGCCAAGTTACGCGCGGCGTTTGAAGGCCTGCCGCAGGCTAAGCCTGAACCGAAGCGGCATGACGAATTTGGGGGACCGACGCCGGGGCTCTACTTCATTAACAAAGAGGACGTGAACCAGTCGAACGTGCAGATTGTGGGCCTGGGCACGGACCGTCGCAATCCGGACGTGCCGGCATTGGCGGTGATGAACGAGATACTGGGAGGCGGGTTTGCCAGCCGGCTCTTCCAGAAAGTGCGCACGGAGCTTGGCTTGGCCTATGCAGTTGGCGGTGGCATCAGCTTCGCTTACGACCATCCCGCGACGTTCCGCGTGGAAGTGCTTACTAAGAGCCCTTCAACCGTGGACGCTACCAAGGCTGCGCTGGGTGAGATTGCGGGAATGACGACGCGGCCCTTTACGCAGGAAGAACTCGATCGGGCCAAGGACAATATTCTGAACTCATTCCTGTTCCGCTACGACACGCGAGAAAAGGTGCTTTCCGAGCGGGAACGGCTGGAGTTCTATGGATACCCAGCGGACTATCTTGAGACATACGAAGAAGCTCTGAAGAAGGTTACTCTGGACGATCTGACCGCGGTATCCAAGAAATACATCCATCCGGAAAAGCTTGCGCTGCTGGTGGTGGGCAATGGACCGGAGATCAAGCCGGGACTGGACGAGCTGAAACTGGGGCCGGCACACCCGATCGACATTACGATTCCCATGCCGGCCAGACAGGCCGGCGGGGCGGGACCGGCGGAGAAGATGCAGTGAGCACGAAGAAAGTGAGTTTGGACGGTGAGCCAGGAAAGGCCGCGAAACTGGCGGTGGTGATTATGGCGGCCGGTAAAGGGACCAGGCTTAAATCCCGCCGGCCAAAGGTGCTGCATGAGGTGGGCGGAAAGCCGCTGCTGGCGCACGTGATTGCGGCCGCACGGCAGATTGTGGCTCCCGAAGACATCTATGCAGTGGTCGGGCACCAGGCGGAGATGGTGAAGGCTGCGGTCACTTCCTGCGGGATTCGCTTTGTGGAGCAGGCTGAGCAGCGCGGCACTGGGCATGCAATTCAGAGTGCGAGCGAGGCTATTAAAGGTTACGACCACATTTTGGTTCTCTCTGGCGATGTGCCGCTGATCCGTGCTGAGCACTTGAGGGCGCTGTGGGAGTTTCACCAGGCGCAAGAGGCGGCGATGACGCTGGTTTCGGCCGAGCCTGAACATCCCACGGGGTACGGACGCGTTCTGCACACGGCTCCAGATTCGCTTGAGGTGGTGGCTATTGTGGAGCAAAAGATGCTCACGCCAGAGCAGTTGAGCCTGCGCGAAGTGAACCTGGGCTTGTATGCCTTCCGCACTGCGACGCTGCTGGCCCACCTGGGGAAACTTACAACCGATAACCCGCATGGAGAGCTTTATCTGACTGATATGGCAGGTGTGCTGCACGCCGCAGGGAAAAAGGTTATGGCTTTCAAAACCGACGATGCGGAGAAACTACTGGGCGCGAATACTATTGCGGAACTGGTTGCGCTGGATGCGACCCTGCGCGCGGAGACAGCCAACAGGCTGATGGCGGCGGGAGTGACGATCTTCAGACCGGAAACCTGCATGATCGATGCCGATGTGGAAGTAGGGCCCGATACGATCATCGAGCCATTTGTGCAGTTGCTGGGATCGACGAGGATTGGAACGGATTGCCTGGTCCGGTCGTATACGGTGATAGAGAATTGCAAGCTCGGCGACGATGTGACGATTCTGCAAAGCTGCGTGTTGACTGACAGCAGTATAGGGAGCGAAGCCAGAATCGGTCCCTTCGCGCGGCTGCGCCCGGGGTGCGATATCGGCGAGCGGGTGCATATCGGCAATTTTGTCGAGGCGAAGAAAGCGAAACTCCACGAAGGCGTGAAGGCCGGCCATCTGACTTACCTGGGCGACACGGAGATCGGTGAGGGGACGAATATTGGCGCAGGAACAATCACGTGCAACTATGACGGCGTTCACAAACACCTGACGCAGATCGGCAAAAACGTGTTTGTGGGAAGCGACTCGACGCTAGTTGCCCCGGTTACCGTGGAGGATGGGGCTTACATTGGCGCGGCTTCCTGTATTACCAAGAATGTTCCGGCTGGCGCGCTGGCTGTGGGGCGGGCTCGCCAATTCACCAAGGAGGGCTGGGTGGCAGCGAAACGCGCTGGGCAAAAGAAATCATAGTATAGTACGGAGCAGCAACTTTTTTGTCCGGTTCGGGTTTCAAAATATTCAACGTCAACGAGAGCATTGTCAGGAAGACCGGCAGGACAGACTACCTACGCACCGTTCCAGTTTTCAGACACATTTCGAAAAACTGGTTGCACCTACATGCTTGCGGGCGTAGCGTCATGACACGATCTTTGGAGAGTCTGGGACGGAAATGAATTTTCCAGAGTACGCAAGAACACGAATACCCAATTCCGCTTTTGGTCATGGGGCCGACATTGGATATCTATTTTCGTTTTGCCTATCTCGTGTTAAACGTATCTTGGGGACAGATACCGTAGACCACGGTGTGCGACTGCCCTGGTTGAGTTCGACTCTGGAGACGAGAAGACACAATCCGGCACAGATCGGCGTTTCAGATACATGCGCAATGGAACCGGTCTGATATGGAGTTTGGTGCAGGGCCTGTGGCAAAGTGCTGATTTGCGATTAATTTCTACACGATTATTAGCAGGGCAGGGACGGCTGAGAGAGAATGTCGTTGGGGCCTCTGACACGACTGGCGAGAATTCGGAGGGTAGTGGATTGGCGGTGAAGCTGGCGGACCTGGGGGCGTACACTCCCGCGGCGGAACCAAACCTGGACGCGAATGCGCGGACAGCTGCGAGAGCACGCCGTCCGGCACGAATTCTGGTGGTGGATGACGAAGCACATGTCCGATCGATGATCGGAGCCACGTTGGAACGCCAGGGTTATGACGTGCAGATGGCCACCTGCGGCCGCGAAGCCTTCGAGACGCTGGAGCGGAACGCCTTCGATCTGGTACTTACCGACATTGTGATGCAGGACGGGAACGGCATTGCCCTGCTGGAGCGCGTACACGCGCAGCAACCTCATTTGCCGGTTGTGATGGTGACGGCGATTCACGACATTAGCGTGGCGATCGATTCGATGCGGCGCGGCGCGTACGACTATCTGCTTAAACCGTTCGAGCGAGAACACCTGGTTGGAACGGTTCAGCGCGCCTTGGAGCATCGGCATGCATTGCAAGAGAGCCACAGCTACCAGCAGAACCTGGAACAGGTGGTGCGGGCCCGGACCGAGATGCTTCGACAGGCGATGGAGGATCTGGAACACTCCTACGACGTGACTTTGGAGGCACTGGGCGACGCGCTGGATCTGAAGGACTCAGAGACTGAGGGCCACTCCAAACGTGTAACCGCTTACACAATTGCGTTGGCTCGGGCGATTGGCATCATTCCGGCGGAGATCAAAGTGATTGCCCGTGGTGCCTTTCTCCACGACATTGGGAAGATGGCGATTCCAGACGAGATTCTGCGCAAACCCGGCAAGCTGACCCCAGAGGAGCAGGAGGTAATGCGCGATCACTGCACGCGCGGCTATCACATGTTGCGCAAGATCCCTTTTCTTGCTGAGGCGGCGGAGATTGTCTTCTCGCACCAGGAGCATTACGACGGCGGAGGCTACCCGAGCGGGCTGCAAGGAGGCGAGATTCCTATTGGCGCTCGCATCTTTGCGGTGGCCGACACCCTGGATGCAATCACCAGCGACCGACCGTACCGTAAGGCGCGCAGTTTCGACGTCGCACGCGCTGAAATACTACGGTGTTCCGGGACACAGTTCGACCCGGCCGTCGTCGAGGTCTTTCTGAAGATTCCCAATGAGCTCTGGCACGAGTTGCGTTCCGAGATCACAGGCCAAAACAAACGGTTCTCGACCTTTGACATCGCGCATACGCCGACTCCCCCCGGGCGATAAACCGCTGGCCACGATTTGCACTCTGACCACCGGAACGTGCATCTGAGATAAATAGAATCGCCCAGTTGCATTCTATGGAGGAATCATGCCGACACTTTCCGCTGCGGAAATTGCTTCCCATCTGAAGAGCCGCCCCCAATGGCGGATCGAGGGCAATGAACTGGTGCGCACGTTCCAGTTCGAGAGATTCCCCGACGCGGTGGCGTTTGTGGATAAGGTAGCTGTGCTGGCCGAGGAGGCCGGCCATCACCCGGATATTGACATACGGTATAACCGGGTCCGCCTAGCGCTGATTACCCACGACCAGGGCGGTCTGACGAGCAAAGATTTTGCCGTGGCGGCCGGGGCAGACCGGCTAGCCTGACAAGCGCGGTAGCGGGACGCTCACCGCAAGCGATCAGGCGCCGTCGGGCGGATCATCTCCGGAAATTCCATAGTTTGTATTCGCAGTCGGCTCGTCGGCTTGGCGGAGCTTCTTGAGGGTGTTTCGATACCACCAGGCTGCCGCCAACCCGCCTGCTATCGCGGAAGCCGCGGCAACCGTACCCAGCGTAATCCAGCCTCGCGGAGCTGCGGCCGATGGCTGAGAGTTGGAAGAAGGACCAGATTCCAAAGAGTTTGTCATGTGTGTGTGAACTAATAGCACCATCTGCTCAGATCTGGGGAGAGTAAAGAAAGCTGGCTTTTGGATGCACGACAGTAGGAAAAGGATTGCGCTCCGACGCAGATATAAATTTCGATTTTTGTATTTGACTTGGATCGAATCTATGCTATCGTGTATATATTCCAGTGAAGGAGCGGTAGAGCTTGCCGCACCGGAGCTGGAAGTAAGTTGCGTCACTGGCCTCCCGGCACGAACAGCTTGACCGTTCGTGCCGTCTTTTTTTGAAGGCAAGGCGCGACGCCCTCCGCTCGATCTTCATTCTCAAGTCCTATCTCCATCGTCGAGGTTTTATATTCATCCTCAGGTTGGATTCTCTGAATTCAACCTGATAACGGTCAATTCCTGATTGGGTCTAAAATGGGGGAGTGGCTCTGCATGGTGCTTTGGATGAAGAGGATTAGCCGAATTAACCGCCGCACGACATTGGGTTTGGGTGTTTTTGTGCTGACTGCTGCAAGCTATGCCCAGTGGTCGAACCCGGCCGACGACGTCCCTGCCTATCATCCCGCGGCCCCGCTGACGGTAAGTACTCTGCCACCCATTCTGGCCGGCGCCAAGCTAACCGGCGAGCAATTCCAATACCCCTGGCAGAAGCACGTCTACGAGCAGGTAGCCAAGGTGGGGAATGTGGTTTATCAACTTCCCTGCAACTGCCGCTGCGACCGGGCGCTGGGGCATACGAGCCTGCGCAGTTGCTTTGAGACTCTGCACGGGACTGAGTGTTCCACCTGCGCCAAAGAAGGCTTTTATGCCTATCAACAAACCAAGCTGGGGAAGACGCCGGCGCAGATTCGCGCTGCCATCGCACGGCATGAGTACGAGGCCATCGATTTGGAAAAGCAGTAGGCGACGTTGAGAAGCGGTCGAGTGACGTTCTGACAAGCCGGAAATTAGCGTAGAATCTATGTATGCGGCACGCGCCAGTTGGCGCGGCTCGCACTTGGGCATCCAGAACAAGACGAGGATGCTGCACGATGGGGGCGTCACGGTTTCGACGGGATCGATTGCGGCTTAGGAGGCATGTCGGGGGGTG
>Ga0187847_10001570_pt1 | contig 20209 bp, 12 predicted proteins | sample June2016WEW_4_10_FD_132458 | JGI IMG/M metagenome (GOLD analysis project Ga0187847, IMG submission 132458) | Peatland microbial communities from SPRUCE experiment site at the Marcell Experimental Forest, Minnesota, USA - June2016WEW_4_10 | ecosystem: Environmental > Terrestrial > Soil >...
ATGCGCGCCCGCAACATCGCTTCACAATGCGTGCCTCTCGACTTTCCCGGCTGTCAAAAGCACTGGCGCCACGACGAAATCGCAACCAGCTTCAATCAGGACCAGCTCGTGCAGCTTTTGGCCGGAACGCACGATGGGAACAACTGCTTCTAGCCTGCGACACTCTCCGCAGTAGTCGGATCGATAATCGTCCTCACCTGCGAGACCTTATTAGCCGGAAAGCCGCCTTGCTTCGCATGCTCGCGAATCATCTCTTCGTTCGGCGCAATATAGACGCAGAATATCTTGTCGTCGGTAACGTAGCTCTGTAACCACTGAATCTGCGGCCCCAGGTTCCGCAATACACCACATGATGTCTGTGACACAGCTTTGAGCTGTTCCGCCGACATCGAACCCACTCCCGGAATCTCTCTCTCAATCACGAACTTCGGCATCGTCCTCCTCTTTCGGCCGTGGAATTCGAGTAGTGTATACACGTCCTGGACAGATTGCCTACGGAATTCCGATCCCGCAAGCTGGCACCCCCACAAGCGACAATGCTATGGTGAGTCCCAAATGCCGTTTGTAACCACATCGGAATCCGGCGCTTCCATCCAGGGCCCCACCGCCACGCTCATTTACGACGACTGGTACCCAGCCCTGCGCACCAGTCAGCTCCGTCCTGGCAAACTCGCCACCGCCATGCTCCTCGACATCCCGCTAGTCCTCGGCCGCCGCGCCGACGGCCGCGTCTTTGCCGTGCGCGACAGTTGCCCTCATCGCGGCATCCCTCTCAGCTACGGCTGGTTCGACGGCAACCGCGTCACCTGCCGCTATCACGGATGGGAGTTCGAGCCTTGCAGCGGCCAGTGCGCGCTCATTCCCTCACTCTCCAGCCATGATCATCTTGACGCCACACGCATCTACGCCACGGCCTTCCCCTGCGAAGAGCGCGACGGCCACGCCTGGGTATTCATTCCATCACCAGGCTCCGGTAGAAGAAGTGAAACCGTGCAGCCCAGGCAGGTACCTGAGCTGGCCAAACTCGGCCACCGCTATCGCACAGCGCACCTCGCCGCTGACCTGCCCTGCAACGTCGATCACGGCATCATCGGCCTCATGGATCCGGCCCACGGCCCTTTCGTCCATCAAGCCTGGTGGTGGCGATCGCGCGCGAGCATCCGCGAAAAAACCAAGCGCTTCGAGCCCATCCTTGAAGGCTTCCGCATGAGCGCCCACGCCCCCAGCGGCAACTCCGCGCCGTACAAGCTCCTCGGCGTTTACGGCGAGCCGATCGAGACGACCATCGACTTCACGCTGCCCAATCGGCGCACCGAAGTCATCCGCTGCGGCCCCAAGTGGTTCTCCTCGCTCACCACCGTAACTCCAGTCACTGCTTCAACTTGCCGCATTGACGTCGTTGCTGCGTGGAACGTCTTCTATCGCGTTCCTTTCGTCACGCCCATCGCCAAATTCTTCGGCGCAAAGTTCGTCCGTCAGGACCAGGTCACCATGATTCAGCAGGCGGAAGGGCTCCGACACAACCCAAGTTTGATGTTGATTGACGACGCCGACAAGCCCGCCAAGTGGTACTTCGCCCTCAAGCAATCCCGTCTTGAAGGAACTACCAAACACCCCATGGACGGACCCGTAGATCTTCACTGGCGGAGTTAAGAGTGTTTTTCAACTCAAGCTTCGACGGTGCTGCGATGGGCGCCGGGAGGGTTGTTCAGTTCACGGTAAAGGTTCGCTTGGGTGGTTGCGATTTTGCGTGAATGATCGCTCGGAGAGTTGTGTTTCTTTGAAGGCTTAACCTTGTGGGCCTGCTGCATTTGCGTTTTGGAACCTGGAAAGGTGCCGAATTAAGCGAAAGGGTTGTTGGGAATTGAACGGTGTTTCTGTGGAACAGGCTTAAGACAAGCGAGAGGCCGCGATAAGACGATGAAAATGCCTTATCTTTTCGGGTTGACGCTGACAGGGGACCTGGATTCATTCCCGGCGCCGCGCATTGCCAAAAGAGCGCGACCCATCGCCGGGAACTTCGATAGACGCATAGTTCGAAATCCTTGGTGAGTGACTGGCGCGGTGGGCAACAAGTGATTACTGCCGAACCTGAACCACAATTTATAGACCGCCATTCTTGCCTGCGCATGCGATCGAACTCGAGAGCCCGTTGACGCCCATCCGGCGTCGGCTGGAATACCGCAGCCGCAGTCACATTTCCCCTTGCAAACCTGTTTTTCCAGCGCTATTATTCGTGACGGTCGGAAACGAGATCATCAGGAGAGGTTTCTCTATGGCGAGTGAGAAGACACCTGCTAATCCCAAAGAATTTCTCCAAGGTAATTTGGCTAGCCGCCATGTCGACGAGTTGTTTCACCAAGGATTAGGGCTGCAGATGCTTGTGCGGCAGAATTATGATCCTCACCCGTCCACCGGAACCTGCACAGCTAAAAGGATCTGCACCGCAAGTATCCTGTGCCTGATCACCGAAGGCGGGGGCAGAACGGGTTGCGAACCCACCGGAATTTTCCGTGGAGATTGCCCGATTCTGCCGATTCTGAACGCTCAGTGACTTTGACCTTTGCACGAACACTTTGTGCGTCCACTAACGCTTGCTGAGTGCGTTCCGATTCTTCTGCGCCATCGGTTGATCTCATCGGCTTCGTTAGTGGGCGGTCAAGTTGTCGTCGAAGACACTAGCTCCAGGAATTCGAATCGAAGAGTTTCTCGGCAGCGCGGTGCTCATTATCTGCTGAAACAATCGACAGGCATCTCCCAGGATGCAACGGTGAAGCGTGAGGCTCAGGTGTATCAGAGTCTCGCTCAAATTCCCCACTTCGCTCCCCATCTCGTGCGGTTTTTCTGTTACGACAGTGAAGAGGATGTGCTGATTCTCGAGTACCTGCGCGACATGAACGACTTGGCTCGTCATTTCGCGGAAGGGGGTCGAATCACCGCATCCGTTAGTCATGCCATTGGTAGTGTGCTCGGGCTGCTGCATCGGATTGATGCTGGTCAATTGGGCGCCGATGTGGCGCTTCCGTCCGACGCCCCGTGGATCCTCGGGCTACATCGCCCGCCGCTGCGATTTCTACGCGATGTCAGCGCGGGTAATTTGGAACTCATTCGAGTAGTCCAAAGCACCCCCACACTTTGCGAGAAGCTTGACGAAATGCGGGCGGCGTGGCGACCGATTGCGCTAATCCACATGGATGTCAGATGGAGCAATTGGTTGGTTGCACATCAGAGAGCGTCAAAAGGAGCATCAGGGATCAAGTTGCTGGATTGGGAGACGGCTTGCATTGGGGATCCGCGATGGGATGTCGGCTGTGCCCTTTCAGACACTCTGATGTGGTGGGCTCTACAGGCCCCGGAAACCGGGGGAGAGGTATCCCGCAGACGCGTCAGCGGAGACGCAACCCAGGCCATGCATGGAGCCATACGGGTTTTCTGGCGCCGGTACTGCGAAACTGCCCGTGTTGAGATTACAGAAAGAGCGCCGTTCCTTCACAGGTCGTTGCAGTACGCTGGAGCACGCCTGATTCAGTCCGCATATGAGCGGTTGCAGCAGGCGCATAATTTAGACCGATTCGGAGTGAGCCTTCTGCAACTGAGCGCAAATATACTTCAGTTCCCTGAAGCCGCAGTGGAAAGACTTTGTGGATTGGACGGGACGGCGCATGAGTTCTGATTACCGCAATCAGATTGTAGAAGCGGTGGATGCGATTCGGATCATCTCCTCAACTTCGTATGCGTGGTTTGGCAGGCGATCACAGCCGCTTCCCTTAAGCAGTCGAGCCGAACTCCATGAGGACGCAGCCGCCGCGTGTATGACAGCGGCATTGCAGCACCAACTTTACTCAGACTTCTATACATTGGGCAGGGCGATGCCGGTGACCGATTCTTCGGCAGGAACGGGCCCGGGCGCAGTTGCGGAGTTCACGAGTCAACTCACAATAGCCAATTGCGGGACAGGTTGTTGGGATGATGATTGGCAGGTGAAGGGCTTCGAGGTTGGTGAGCTTGCTTCCGTGACAAAGAATGGCTTGACATTACAGGCGGAACTCAGCTCCCTACTGCCAAAACCTAAGGAGGTTGGACAGGCGGTCGCGGTTTGTCTTCCGAATGAGGAGATTGCCTTATCACCAGGGTATTACGTTGCGACAGGAGCCAAAACCCTGTTGGAAGAGGGTCGTGATCTTTTTCGACTTTACTGGAACCTCGTCGCGAGAGATGCTGTATGGCTCATGCACCAACTAACGGCCGCTTTGATAGACGCAAACGTAACGTTCCGTTTCAAAACATTGAGAGACCCGAACGCATACAGGCGAGCTGATGCCGCAGTGCTTTATTTCGGCAGGCACGATGCTGAGGCAATTCTTCGCGTGGTTGGGGATCTATATCCGAAGTTGCCAAAGGGCCTTAAGACGCAAGTGCCTGCGTTAACTCTTTCCCTGGCCCCGGGACTTGGATTCGCCGAAGACCCAGGTGGGACACAAAGTTTTGGACTCCATCGGTGCCGTTTGATTGCCGAGGCTGTGGTGCGGGCCTATCGGCGAGGAACAAAATCGACTCGCGAACGTGTCGATCTAGTCGAGAGCGGGTTTCTCGAAGCGGGAATTCCTATGGATCGGCCCTATTTGAATCCACAATCCTCAGCACCAGAAATTTCCCTGGACTTCGTCTGCCAGCGGGGACCTCGGCAACCAGATCGAGTCCAGAGAATTGGCAGAGAAGAATCTATAGCCAGAGCGGCTGAGATGGGAAGAACGTTATGCCGGAATGCGTTCTGGCATAGAGACGCTTGCACGTGGGTCGGTATCGTTCCCGATCCCAACGTTGAAAGCGACACGCTGGCGGCTACCGAGTGTCGAACCTTAGGTCCAGACCTTTATGCGGGCACCAGCGGGATCGGACTCTTTCTGGCTCAACTTCACGCAATTATCCCGTCGGAAGAATTCCGGCGAACTGCATTGGGCGCTATGCGTCACGCTCTCTTACGGGCGAACGCAACAGAGCGATTCCTGCGACTCGGATTGTACACAGGAGGTTGCGGCATTGCGCTTGCGGGCTTGCGAGTCGCCCATTTGCTAAGGGACGATGAAATCCAATATGGCTCTCAGAAAATGGCCGGCCGGATCTTGAAGAATCTGACCTACCAACGCCGCTTCGAACCGGATTTACTTTCCGGCAAAGCGGGCATCCTTATAAGTCTGCTTCATTTGGCGAAAGAGTTCGGGCGGGAAGACGCCCTGCATACCGCCGTCCTTCTAGGCGATCATCTGCTGTGTAACGCTCGCGAAAACAAGGGTGCTGTTTCCTGGCCATCGGCAAGAATTGAGCGACGGCAAGATTTGACTGGATTCTCTCATGGTGCGGCCGGGATCGGATTAGCCCTGTTGGAACTATCAGCAGAAATACGCGAAGAACGGTTTGCCGCGGTTGCAGAACGAGCGTTCGAATATGAGCGGCGGTACTTTGATCTAGAGGCGAAAAACTGGCGCGATTTTCGACAACCCGATTCAACCAGACGCCGTGTCTTCGCCTCGGCTTGGTGTAACGGAGCGCCTGGAATCGGACTCTCGCGAATGAGGGCTTGGCAAATATCACTCAATGAGTCCCGCCGCGAAGAGGCAGAACTTGCTCTTGTCAGCACGCGTCAAAGTTTGAGAGATGCTCTCTATACTCCAGATTCCGCAACTTGCTTGTGTCATGGCTTGACCGGAAACGCAGATATTCTTTTGGAGTCAGAGCGGCTGATGGATCGAACTTGTCCGGCGCGGAACTTGATCGAAGAAGCAGCAGCCTATGCCGAGGCTCCTGCTGCCACGCCTGGCCTGATGCTCGGACAAGCGGGTGTCGGCTATTTCCTTCTCCGGGTGGCCAACCCAACCGTAGTTCCGACAGCACTGTTGATTGCGCCAGGTTGGTTGAAGACTTAACCGCAAAGCATATGGAGTCGAATTGACCGCCAACAAACCGGGGTGAAATGAAAACCTTAATTTCCGAGCCTATTGGCCTGGGAAGGATGTCATAAACGGAACGTACTTTCCATCTCCGCTTTAGGAGACAAAGCGATCACCCCTCCCGTGAATACTCACACCTCTTCATGTGTACGAAAACTGTGCTCAGTCCCCCGTCGTCGCGACCGCCGGCTCTTGCGCGCTGATGGCCGCCCAATCGATTGACAGGCAGTTCCCCAGTTCGTGGAACATCTCTTCCCACTTCGGCCGATCCTCCGACACAAGCGAGGTCAGCGCGTAGCTCGAGGTGCGGAGAATCTCGTACCAGATGTTTTGCGCCTGCCACAAATTAAGCTCGAACGGCAGCTCTACCAGCGTGCGCCCCAGCGCCAGCGCACGCTCCAGCACCTCGATTGATCCAGAAGACATTTGCAGTTCCACCATGGCCCGCTTCATACGCTGGTCTGCAATGTAGCTCAGAGTCGGCGTCTCCAGTGGAACCTCGTCTGCCTTGGCTAGAGCCAGGAACGACCTTAGTTGCGCCTGGTCCACCGGATCGCTTTGCAGCGCCCGCCGCAGCCCCGCATTGACCGCAAACCCAGCCGCCAGTGTAAGCGCCGGTGGCTTTGGCAGCCCAGCTTGCGAAAGATAATGCAACAGGCTTGCGTGATCCTCGTAGATCGTGGTCAGCGTATTCTCAATATCCCACAGCGTCGAATTCAAAATCAGCTCGATAATACGCCGCTGCTCGTCCGTAAACAGTGAGGTTAGCGAGTAGTCAACGCGCCCATAGTAGCTGTCCAACAGCCGTATCACCTCGGGGAAGTAGGCGCGTTGCACGTGCTCCGCCGCTTGTTTGACAAAGGCCTCAAATTCTGGCCCATCGGTCTCGTTGTAGACCTTCACCGCTGCCGTAATATTCTGATCTCCGAAGTGGAGCACAGAAAACGAATAATTCCGCGCCTCGCCCGTGATTGCACTCGCAATACGGGCGCGCCCCATTGCCAGCCGCCCTCGGCCGGAGTTGTATATCTCATACGAAATCCGCCGCACGTTGTAGCAGAAAAGCTCCGTCTCCTCGGCAAACGACGAGAACACGGAGCTGATTGCATAATGCGCCGCAACCTTTTCCAGGCCCAACTCCATCGTGTCCACGCATCTCTTGTAAATCTGCGCTCCATCCCCGGCGCTAGGCACGTTCGACTTCGCTTCCGCCATCCGCACCAGAAACGCCGACTCCAGTCCTTCTGCCCGCTTGCCGAATACGCACTGCGCCAGTTGCGGCACGCGCGCCGCATAGGCAATCACCTGCACCGTCTCGATCCCTGAAATATCGTCGAAGAACCACCCGCAGCTCGTGTACATCAGTTGTGCATGCCGCTGCATCTCCATCAGCTCCAGAGCATGCACCTGCTCTTGCTCGCTCAAAACATGGTTCGCTTGCTCGCTGAAGAACCGCTCCACCGAGGCCTCGCTCCTGTCGAGTATCACGTCAATGTATGCGTCCCGCGCGGCCCACACATCCCTGAAAAACTTCCCGCCCTCTGCTTCCGTCAGCGGACCAATCGCGTCGCGCACTTCGTCCAGCGCCTGCCGCAGCGGCGTACGCCAAAGCTGATTCCAGCCCGGCTTGCCTCCGTTGCACCCGCAGTTCGACCGCCAGCGTTCCACCCCGTGTACACAACTCCACGACGTGTCCTCCTCAATCTCGCATTCGTACTCCGGCGGAAACTGCGCCAGAAAACTACCGTAGTTCGCCAGCTTCACTGTCTTGTCCGCTTCCATCAGGCGCAGCGCATACGCCAGCGCCATTTCACCGTATTTGTGGTGGTGCCCATACGACTCGCCGTCCGTGGCCACATGAACCAGTTGCGGCTGCGTGCCCTCCTTGAACCCGGTCTTGAGCCGGTTGGCGAAGCTTTCGCCGGAGTTCAGCAGTCCCTCAAACGCAATCGCCCGCGAAGCCGCGCCGTTGTAGAAGAACACAGCGATTGAAACGCCTGACTCGAATCGCACCAGGTAAGGATGGGTTGTATCCACACTGGCGCCGGGAGTATCTGTCCACTCCCCTCCGTCCTTTCCCTCACCATCCTGCCCACCACCGTCCTGCAAAGTCCGAATGCGTTTGCACTGGCTCGGCGCAAGCAGCGTGAACTTGATGCCATGCTGCGCCAGCAGCTCCAGCGATTCGCTGTCCACCGCCGTTTCCGCAAGCCACATCCCCTCAGGCGGAGAGCCGTAGTGCTTCTCGTAGTCCGCAATTCCCCAGCGGATCTGCGTCGTCCGGTCGCGCTGGCTCGCCAACGGCATAATAATGTGGTTGTAGACCTGCGCCATCGCCGAGCTGTGCCCCTTGTAGCTCTTCCGGCTCCGCCGTTCCCCATCCAGAATCATCCGGTAAGTCCGCGGCGCATTCTCTTTCAGCCAGCTCATCAGCGTCGGCCCAAAGTTGAAGCTGATGCGCGCGTAGTTGTTTACAATCCGCTGAATCTGGTTCTTATCGTTAACAATCCGCGCTGCCCCGTTAGGTGCGTAACACTCCGCGCAGATTCGCTCGTTCCAGTCGTGGTAAGGCGCCGCCGAGTCCTGCGTCTCCACCGTCTCCAACCACGGATTCTCCCGCGGCGGTTGATAAAAATGTCCATGAATACAGATGAAACGTTTGCTGGGGGCCATGAAACTCTCTCAATAGAAATTCTTGCCGTGCCCGTTCATTCTAAGCTCGACAACCGAGTGGATGCCCCGGGTCGGCCACAGAGATGCCTGCGCGCCTTACTCACTCTTCCCCTGAAGAGAAGGGTGTGCCCCTCGATTCATTCCGCAGTCTCGTCGCGGAATCGGTGGGAGACCATGAACTCCCACTGCGCAAAATCCGATCCCGGGTCCCTAGCTTTTCGCCAGATCGCAAGCCCGCCACAAATACCAACTCGCCACGCTCCGGTATGGAGCCCACTTCTTCGCTCGTTTCAACATCACATCCGCCTTCGGCAAATCCTTCACCGCCAGCGCCCGTGTCTTCGGAATGCGCATAAACGTCAGCGCAAATCCCTTTCGCACCCCATAGTCCGTCACCGGCAGCACATCCGGCCGGCCCAGTCGAAAAATCAACAGCATCTCGACTGTCCACGCCCCGATTCCGCGCACTGCCGTCAGCCGCTCAATAATCTCGGCATCGGATAACTTCTTGATCGCCGCATGCGTCGGCACCGTTCCATCCAGCGTCTTCACCGCCAGGTCCCGGAACGCCTTGATCTTGTTCCCTGATACTCCGCATGCCCGCAGTGGGTCATCCGGAGTATCAATCAGCATTTTTGGAGTCGGGTCACCCCCAAAATACTCCCGCACCCGCCTGTGAATCGTGGCCGCCGCCTTCCCGTGCAGCTGTTGATAAAGAATCGATTCCAGCAGTGACGCGAAGGGGGAAGGCGAAGAATCCAGCCGCAACTTGAATTCGCCCACACACTCAATTAGCCCCGCCAACTTCGCGTCGGAAGCCTTCAAGTGCTCCACAGCCTCAACCGGATCAAAGGGAAGTTTTCTACTCTTGCCATCGTGAATCATATGCAGGAGTCTACCGCAGACCCCAAAAGGTTGACCTCCTCGGATTTCGCTTCTAAATGGCTGCCTCAAGTGCGAGAATTCTAGAGGGATATCCCTCGTTCACAGTGTTAGCTTGTGCAAGTCACCCGTTGGAGGTCTATTGCTCGTAACGACCCGACGTAACACCCGTCACGGATTTCCACGCCGAATCGGCCTTGTCGTCCCATTTCTCTCTCTGGCCGCGTCTCTGTTGCTTTCTTACCCTGCGGCATTCGCCCAATCTGTTGACGTGACGAACCTTCGCCGGCCAATCGATATCGGAACGCAAGGTCTCGTCCTGACCGGCGACAATCCCGCCTACGCCCAGCCCGATTTCGACGACTCCAAATGGCTCCCCGTCGATACGAAGACCCGCCTCAGCGAGTATTTTCCCCACAATCACTCTCCCATCATCTGGCGACGCATCCACGTCAAAGTCGATGCAGCAGTCGATGCCGGACCAACGCAGCTCGCCATACAGGCTTTGAACGTCTCGCGCGCCTTCGAGGTCTACGTCAATGGCCAGAAGCTGATCCAGTCCGGCCAGGTCGACCCCTTCGTCCCCTACACGCGTTCCGCACGGCTTATCGCGCCCATTCCAAAGTCACAACTCCGCACCGGCTCCCTCGTTATCGCCGTCCGCGCGCGCGCTCCGCAAACTTGGTGGGGAAGCACCGGGCCCGCATTCAACGGCCCCATGCTCACCTTGGGAGACCAGACCGCGCTTAACAGCCAAAATACTCTCAGCATGATCAGCGAGAACGCGGCAACCTTCCTTGAAAATCTCTTCGCCTTCGGCGTCGGCCTCGTCGCGCTCGCGCTCTTCATCAATCAACGCCACCGCAGGGAATATCTCTGGATCTTCATCCTTGGCGCGCTCAACGTTGCGTCCCTGCCGTTGATCTTCCTTTCCATCGTCCGCAACATCCCCGTCACTCTTTGGAACGTCAACGAATTTCTTTTCTTCGCAACTCTCATGTCTATGTTGTTCACCATCCAGGCCTTCTTGCCAAAGCCGTTTGGCAAGCTCGTCTGGCTGTTTATGGCGGGCGCCTGCTTTATTGCCATCGTTTGTGACGTAATATTCCTCGATGGCTTCCTCCCCGGCTTTTACGACGCGTTTTTCACCCTGGCCGTCGCAATTGTCTTTTCCGGCCTTGTCCCTTTCCTGCTATACAGACAATGGAAGCGCGGAGATCGTGAGGCGGGTCTCCTTCTCATTCCCATCCTGCTCTATTCCCTGTGGAACTACGAGCAGATCGTCACCCGACTGCTTCAAATCATCCCTCCACTCAGTGCCTTCGCCCTGCGCATTTCCCACTTGGCGAATGAATTGCCCGCTGGGGTATTCACCGTTGGGCTCGCGGATCTAGGCATCCTGAGCTTCTATTTCTCGCTGGTCCTCATCATTGTGCTGCGGTCCACCCGCATGAGCCACCAGCAAGCCATGCTTGAAGGTGAGATGGCCGCCGCTCGCGAAGTTCAGCAGCTCATCGTCCCCGAAAAGTTCGAGTCCGTCCCCGGCTTCACCGTTGAATCCGTCTACCAGCCTTCCCAACAGGTCGGCGGCGACTTCTTCCAGATCCTCCCCGCCAATGACGGTGGCCTTCTCATCGTCGTCGGCGACGTGGCCGGCAAAGGCCTTCCCGCAGCCATGCTCGTCTCTGTACTCGTAGGCGCCATTCGCACGGCTGCAGAGGACACACACAATCCCGCGCTTATCCTGTGCAAGCTCAACAACCGTCTCCTCGGTCGAACCGGCGGCGGCTTCTCCACTGCTATCGCCGCCCACATCAGTTCTGACGGATGGGTTTCCGTCTCCAGCGCCGGTCATCTATCGCCCTACCTCGACGGCCGCGAAATCGAACTTGACGGCGCGCTCCCGCTCGGCATCACCAGCGATTGCATGTACGAAGCGACCCAACTCTACCTCGCTCCCTCGAGCCGCCTCACCTTCTACTCCGACGGCATCGTCGAAGCTCAGAATCCGGCCGGCCAGCTCTTCGGTTTCGAGCGTGCCCGATCCATGTCCATCCTACCCGCATCCATCATTGCGGAAGCCGCCAGGCAGTTCGGCCAGTCTGACGACATCACCGTAGTCACCGTCCAGCGAGCTGCAGCCGTCGCTTCAGCAGCCTGAGTCACCTCTGTTGCCGCGCCCGCAGCATCCGTCCCCGCAAAAAGCCTCGTGCCCCAATGATCGCGTTCTTTGCGATAAGTGGGAAGGGAAGAATCTCTCTGTCGGCGCGTCAAATTCACTCTTGCCGCCCAAACGCCCTCGGCTCCATCGCAGATGACAGGCGGCCCGGCTATTTACCATAGGGAAAGAGAATCAGGAGCGCCCCACCATGAAGATGCGCCCAGGCACGCAAACCGGCTTTCTCCTCTGCGGCAAGGAGTGGAGCGACGGCGAGTCCATTGAAGTCCGCTCGCCGTGGGATCAAGGCCTCGTCGGCCGCGTCACCATCGCCACCCGCGCAGACTCACGCCAGGCCGTCAGCCACGCCGTCGCCAGTCTCCGCCGCACCCGCGCCCTGCCGCGTTGGAAGCGCCGTGAAATTCTCGAAGACGTAGCCGCCGCCCTCATCGAACAAAAAGAACGCTTCGCTCAGCTCATCGTCGCTGAAGCCGGCAAGCCCCTCCGCCTCGCCCGCGCTGAAGTCGATCGCGCCGTGCTCACTTTCAAAACCGCCGCCGAAGAGGCCGCGCGCCTCGGCGGCGAAAGCCTTCCTCTCGACCTCACTGAAGGCAACGAAGGCCGTTGGGGACTCGTCCAGCGTTTTCCCGTCGGACCCATCCTCGCCATCACTCCATTCAATTTCCCACTCAACCTCGTCGCCCACAAGCTCGCGCCCGCAATGGCCGCTGGATGTCCATTCATCCTCAAGCCCGCACCGCAAACACCCTTCACAGCACTCGCGCTTGGAGAGGTCATTCTAAAGGCCGGCTGGCCTGTTGAAGCTCTCGCCGTACTTCCGCTCTCCAACACAGACACCGCCCACCTCGCCGAAAAAGAAGACCGTATCAAGTTGGTCTCCTTCACCGGCTCCGCCAAAGTAGGATGGGACCTCAAAGCTCACTCCGGCCGCAAACGCGTGCTTCTAGAACTCGGCGGCAACGCTGCGCTAGTTGTTCACAGCGACTGGCATGACCTCGAAGACGCCGCCCTCCGCACCGCCCACGCCGCCTTCGGATACGCCGGCCAGTCCTGCATCTCCGTTCAGCGCGTTTTCGTCCATCGCACCGTCTTTCAAACCTTCCTCTGGAAACTCGTCGAGCACACCGCCCGGCTCGTCTCTGGCGACCCATCCGAAGAGGCTACCGAAGTCGGCCCGCTCATCCGTCCCGCGGAAGCCGAGCGCATCGAAGCCTGGATCAAGGAAGCCGTCGAAGCCGGCGCCAAGCTCATCGCGGGCGGCGAGCGCAATGGCTCCCTCATCACCCCCGCTATCCTCACCTCCACCAAGCCCGGCATGAAGATCCGCGACGAAGAAGTCTTCGGACCCGTAGTCCTGGTCGAACCCTACGAAGACTTCGAGCAAGCCCTCGCCGACGTCAACCACTCCAGGTACGGATTGCAAGCCGGCCTGTTAACCCGAGACGCGGGCCGCATCCTGACCGCCTATCGTGAACTGGAAGTAGGCGCACTCATCGTGGGCGACACTCCCGCATGGCGTTTAGATCCCATGCCTTACGGCGGAGTCAAGGACAGCGGCCTGGGCCGCGAAGGCATAAGGTCCGCCATAGAAGAAATGACCGAACCCCGAATGCTGGTAATGACCGGCCTGAGCTAAGCGCGAACTCAACATCGCCGAGCGCCTTGTAACAGGGCCTGACTTCAGTCGGGCCGCGAACCCGCCCCCAAAGAGAATCGTGAAATCAAGTACGCGACGAAGTCGTGCTCAAAACTCGCGCGCTTCATCCGCACAGTCTTTCGCCGAAAGCTCCGACATGCCGACATTTTGGGAGTAATCGGCCCCGGTGAGTGCATTGGCGATTATGCGCTTGCTGACTCCAGAATGCCGCGCAGAAAGCCCTCTTCACGACAATTGCCGAGTAACATTGGAACTCGGCTGCTCAGAACTCGATTCTGCCCTGAAAAGCGATCATGCGCGGAGAGCTGTCTCCGCCCAACCCGACTCCGAGCAGGCCGGTCGGCGGCGAGATCGTGCTTTCGAGTGTGCCGAATCGTGCCGGAATCGAACCGCCAGGGACGCCCGCTTCGACCTCGCTCGGCAGAGCGAAGTTGGGATGATTGAAGGCATTAAACAGCTGACAGTCCAAACGGAATGTGATGGCTTCGTGGATCGGGATTGTTTTCGTAATGTAGATGTCGGAATTTGTGTAGTGCGGTCCGCGAACCGAGTTGCGGCCGGAGTTACCGAACTGACAGTTCATCGCGGAATCGCCACCCGTGCATGCTCCAGTGGCCGGATCGACAACGGAGGTAAAAGCATTGGGATTGAGCCACTGTTTGGTTCCTGCCACTGTTACACCTGCAACGGAGTTCCTGCTGTAGGCAGGCGAACCTGCCACGCGGTTGGCGTAGGCCGGCGCGTTGAACTGGATGGTACTGGCGCCGTTGGCTTGAAAAACGCCGTTCCCATTTGCAATGTACGGCTGGCTCAGCACGCTGAATGGAAGTCCGGAGTGCAGGACCGCAGTCTCTGAGTACGACCAGTCTCCCAAGATCTTCCGGAAGAGAGCGTGGGTTCCATGGAATGGGAATTTGTAAAGCCCGTAGGCCGTGACGTTGTTGCGCACATCGTAGTCGCAGCTCGCATACTGCCGGCGTAATTCTCCGGGCAGCGGCGACATAAGGCCCTGGGTCGAGAACGCGAGCAGGCCGCCATTAGAGACTTCATCGAGACAGTGGCTGAAGGTGTAATTGCCGCGCAGCGTTAAGCCGTGCCATTGCTCGGTGTATGCAGCCTGTAATCCGGCATAGTTGCTGTTGGCATCGGTGCGGAATTCCGTGACGTTGCCGAATCGCTGGTCGAGCGGCTGCTGATAAGCGAATGGCGCAAAACATCCGTTGCACACTGTCTGATAGCCATTGAGCTGTTCTTGAAAGGGCTCATGCAGACCGCGCGTGCCGACGAAGTCTGTCCGCAGGTTGCCACGCGTGCCAATTTGCTGTTCGATGCCCAGGTTGTACTGGTAGTAGTACGGCGTCTTGAGCGTCCCGCTGGGGAACGTATTGAGGCTGACCGCGAGAGGGCAGGTCGGAGCGCCAGCCAGGATACCAGCACATGGATTGCCTCCAGATCGGAACGTTGTCTGAAACGAATTGTTCGCATTCACCGCCGCATCAATGGCGCTCCCGGAGACGCCGGGTGCAATTGCGACACCGCCGGCCTGTCCGCCGATGCCGCCAACAAATGTGGGGTCGTTTGGTGCGTTCATCGCAGCAAGATCGGCGATTTGCATTGGAATAATGTCGTTGAAGACGCCGAATCCTCCGTGAACCGCGATGTGCAGCTGGAGTTGGTAAGCAAACGACAGGCGTGGCTGATAGATAAATAGGGGTGTGGCCGGAAACAACTCGTGCGCATTCCCAAGAACGGCTTGATTTAGAGGCTGATCCGTGCTGTGTGAGGCGTCGAGAAATGAGCCTGCCATTCTGGAGAAAAGATCACGCGAACTGGTTACGTTCGTATTCCAGGTGCTGCGCACGCCAAAGGTAAATGTTGCTTTTGGCGATGGCTTCCACGTGTCCATGCCGTAATACTCAAGATTCCCTTCGGACACACGCTCCTTCAGTGATATGGGGAAACTCTGGCTCGCGGTGTACGCGGCGCCATAGGTGAACTGGGCAAGATCGTTGTAGGTCACGGTCGGGACAATGCCCTCACCGAGGTCGTAGTTGCTCACATCTAGGCGCCGGGTGTTGATACCAAACTTCCACGTGTGTTTACCGCGAGTCCATGTCAGATTGTCGTTGATTTGCCACTGGGTGACCTTGCGGCCTTGCGGATATGTATTGTTGTTGCCGCCGATCGTGGTGAAGGGCACGCTGTCGCTCGCCGATGCGAGCACCATCGGGAAAGTCTGCTGGACCCGTGCGTAGTTGCTGGGCTCGAAGATGCTCGAATACCAGCTTGCGCCAGGGTTGAATTGATTCACCAAAGCCGAGCTGAAGACGTGGGTATAGCCCGCAACGAGAGTGCGCTGCGGTTGCGGCGAGTAAGAGTTGAAGATGGAATTGATCGGGTCGGTATATGCCGCCTGAAGGCCTGTGTCCTGCTGAAAGCGATACCATACGCTGTCTTTTGTATTGATGGTGTGATCGATTTTCACTACGATCAGATTCTCGCTGTCGCTGTTGTTAAGGGATGCCTGTCTCTGCGTCGCGCATCCATCGCCCGCGCCGAGTGGGCATCCTTCAATCGGCACGGGTGATCCGCCTGGTGAGGGCAGCAGAGAAAACATCGTTTGATAGAACGGAATCTCCTGCGGCTCAGCTGGAAGCGAACTTCCGGTTACAGGATCGACGCCACCAAGAGTCAGTTGGCCGAGAACATATTGCTGATATGCGGGAGTCGGCAGGGTGATCTGCGAGACCAGCGGCAGTGCAATGCGAATGCCTTCATAATGCCCAAAGAAAAACAGCTTGTCTCTGCGAATAGGACCGCCCACACTCACGCCGAATTCGTTCACAGCGGAGCGCGGCTTGTGTGCAATTTCCCCCGGTGTGTCGTTGGCGTGAAGGAAGTAGTCTTCGCCATTGAAGAGCGACCCGTTCCATGTCTCGTACATATCGCCGTGAAATGCATTGGTGCCGGACTTGGTGAAGTAGTTAACTTGAGCCACCGCGTACCGGCCCTGGTCGACCGCGAAGGAATTTGTGCTGATGGTGGCTTCCTGAACTGCGTCGAGGCCAATGACGAGATTTGTAGAAAGGCCGATATTCAATCCGAGCCAGGGATCGTTGGTATCGTATCCGTCGAGGATGTAACCGTTCGATGTTGCCGGCAAGCCGTTGAACTCAACGTTGCCATAACCACCCGCGGCCTTGGCGTCGTTGGAAGAACCGGCAGTGTTCATCAGCGCGCCCTGGGCAAATTGCGCCAGGTAAGTAAGATCCTGTCCGGGGTTGGGCAGGCTCTTGATCGTCTCCGCCTCGATTGTCGTTGTCGTGTTCGGATTGTCGAGACTGAGCAGACCCTGTTGGGCGGTGACCTCGACGGTCTGACTATTCGATTGAACATGGAGCGAAAAGTTCAGCGAGACGGTCCGCCCAACACCTACCGCCGCGGGTTCTGACTCCGACGTAGCGAACCCCTTGGCCGCAACGGTCACTTGATAGATGCCAGGATTGATTTGGGAAAAGAGAAAATGGCCAGTAGCGTCGGTTTCGCCGTCGCGAGTCGCTCGCGTGTTCGTATCGGTAATTGTGACCGCCGCGTGGGAAACGGCCGCGCCACTTGAGTCTGTAACAGCTCCAGAAAGAGCGCTGCTGGTCCCGCTCTGCGCCTGAATTAAGCATGGATTAACTATGGTTAACATCCATAGAAGCATGAAGCTCAACACCCATGCTCGAATTTCTCGCACGTCCACCTCCAGATGAATTTTGCTGCTTGCTGCCGGGGTTACTCGGGAAGGCAACCGCCGGACAAATTAGGTTCACCTAAATCTATTAGGTACACCTAAAATGGGGTAGTGTCAAACCCGAGACCGAGGAGAGCATGACCACACGCCGAGTCAACCTGAACACGGAATCGGTAGATAACTATCTGAAGGCCATATACGCCCTCGGCGGCCCGGAGGAGGAGCGGGTCAACAGCACGGCACTCTCAGAGCGGCTCGGTGTAGCGCCGGCTTCGGTCACCAACATGCTCCAGAAGCTAGCCGCCTCCCCGAACCCGTTCGTGGAATATGAATCGCGCCGCGGTGTGCGGCTGTCGGCCGCCGGCAGACGGCGCGCGCTCGAAATCGTACGCCATCATCGACTGCTGGAGACCTTCTTGTACCAGGTCCTGGACTACCCCATCGAGGAGGTTCACGATGAGGCGGAACGCCTGGAACATTTCATCTCCGAGCGGCTCGAGGAGCGGATCGATGCCAAGCTTGGACGGCCAAAATTCGACCCGCACGGGCACTGCATTCCCGCCCTGGACGGGAAGATGCCGAAACAACCCTCAAGACCACTAACAGATGCAGAGGACGGGGAATTTGTAGTAGACAGCATTTCTGACCAGGACGCCACGTTGCTGAAAAGACTTAAGGCCCACGGAATCACGCCCGGCGCGCGCTTGCATGTCAAGGGATCGGCTCAGGATGAACTTCTTCTGCGAACAGCGGACCGTTCCAAACCTTTGCGCCTTCCACGATCCGCTGCGGAAGCCGTTCGAATCCGGCTTGAAAATTGACGAGGTGACAGATACTGGTCCTTCGAATACAACTTGATCGTTGATTTCAGGCCAACGCGCTCATCCGACATGAGTTACTCCCAGGAAGCCTAGATCAGCCCTGAGAAACGCCCTTGTGTTGACCTTTTAACTCGTACGCGCGCCACTGCTCGATTCTCCTCCGCCTCGCCCTCGCCCACCCCCTATACTTGTCCCCATGCAGTTCACCGGAGAAGAACTAGCGGCTCTGCTGGTGGCCATCAGCTTCGCCGCCGGGCTCAATGTCTACGCCACCGTGGCCACTCTCGGGCTGCTGGCGCACACCAGCCTGCTCACTCTTCCGCCCGGTCTTCATCTGCTTGCCAGTTGGTGGGTGATTGGCGCCGCGGGCGTGCTGTTCGCGATCGAGTTCTTTGCCGACAAGGTCCCCGCCTTCGACCTGATCTGGAACGCTCTCCACACCTTCATCCGCGTCCCGGTCGCCGCACTCCTCGCCTTTCAGGCCACCGCCGGCCTCTCGCCATTGGAACAGCTAGCCGCCACACTGGCTGGCGGTGCCATCGCCATGGCCGCCCACGGAGGCAAAACCGCAGCCCGCGCCGCAGTCACCCCCTCACCCGAACCCTTCTCCAACATCAGCCTGAGTTTGGGAGAAGATGTGCTGGCTATCTTCCTCACCTGGCTTGCCACCTGGAACCCCTACTGGGCGGCCGCAATCGTCATAGTGCTCCTGGCAGCCGCCCTCCTGCTAGTCCGCTGGATCTTCAGGGCGCTGGCGAAGCTTTTGCGAGGAGCGGTCCAGGCACTGGGGTAAAGAATAAGCTGTCATCTCTACCCGGGTTCGGACCAGCACTTGCTCTTCCGCGAACAAAAAGCGCCCCTCGGTTATTCCTGCCTGGATGGTGTCCAGGTCTGGTTAACCGAAGGGGCGAGGAGCCGCAATCACAAGAAAATGCACTTCCAGTTTCCTCTCTGTGAGCCGGATTGCTCCAACTCGCAGGGATCAACCTTAGGCGCATCTTCTGGACCGGAAGCAAATATACGGACCGTCCCACACCGGCGACAGGTTCCATCGGGTACCAATCAGCCAGAATGGTCCTAAATCGCTAAACCTATGCGGTTTAATCCCCTTCAATACGGTCTGGACAAGCGCATTTGCGGGACGTATGATACCCACTGCGAGGGAAGCGGCATTGCCTGTCGGTTCAAAATCCACGCAGGAAAACACGCAGCCGAGCGGTCCGATTGCTGTGCCAACGGCCGCCGCCGTCCGTCAGCAGTTGGAACGCTTACTCGCCCATCCACTCTTCTCCAATAGCAAGCGTTACCCCGCCCTGCTCGCTCACACCGTCGAGCAAACCCTCAAGGGTAACTCATCTGAGTTAAAAGAGCGCAGCATCGGCATCGACGTTTTCGGTCGCTCCCCGAGTTACGACGCCAACGCCGATCCCGTGGTCCGAATCACCGCCGGAGAAGTCCGCAAGCGCCTCGTGCAGTACTACTACGACTCCACCCATGACGGCGAACTGGTCATCGAACTCCCCATCGGCTCCTATGTTCCTGTCTTCCATGTGCCCGACCCTCCCGAACCCGAGGTCCCCGCGTCACTCCCTGAACCGCCCCAGCAGTCGGTCGTTCCGCCTCTCGCTCCAGCGGTACCCCTCGCCCCTCACAGAGCTGTTCGCTGGCTTTGGATCGCGGCGCTGGCGGTGGCTTCCTGTGCCATCGGCCTCGTGGCAGGTTCTGCATTGGGCCTCGTAGGGGGAGGGTGGTATCACGATCACCAGCCACCTTCCAACATGGACCGCTTCTGGGCGCCGATCACTGCGGGCACCGATACAGCCACTTACTGCCTCGGAGAGCCTGCAAAGAGCCTGGATGCCGGTTCCATTAATTCCCTCGAACCAGCTTCTCCCAATTCGAAGCCGGAACCGCTCTACTTCCGCCTCCACCAGTCCGGTCTTTTTGCATTGGCCGACGTCGTTACCTTAACCCAGACCGCAGCCGCTCTTGAGACCCGGCATAAGGCATTTCGCGTGGTTCCAGCCTCTGACGCAAGCTTTGCCCAGCTTCGCGAAGGTCCCATTGTTCTGATCGGCGCATTCGACAACATCTGGACGTTGCGCATAACGCAGAAACTCCGCTTCGGATTTGATTCGAAAGATGGAGTCGCCTTGATTGTCGATCGGAAGAGTCCCAAACAAACCACCTGGGCTACAGCCTGGGACCTTCCCTACGAAAAGTTGTCACGCGATTATGCGATCGTCGCCCGCATTCATGACAACACCACTGGACAACCAGTGATCATCGCAGCCGGCATCTCAGAAGAGGGGA
>Ga0187847_10001572_pt1 | contig 20201 bp, 17 predicted proteins | sample June2016WEW_4_10_FD_132458 | JGI IMG/M metagenome (GOLD analysis project Ga0187847, IMG submission 132458) | Peatland microbial communities from SPRUCE experiment site at the Marcell Experimental Forest, Minnesota, USA - June2016WEW_4_10 | ecosystem: Environmental > Terrestrial > Soil >...
CGCCTGAGTCATCCAAGCGCAGAGCGGTGGCGTTCTCTGGGGTCAACGTGTAAGAACCGTTGGCGATTGCTTGTGCGTGCAGCGACGCCAGCGGCGCCAGCAACGCAAGTAGACAAAGGGCGAAACACATCGTCGCACCCTGCAAAATGCTGTTTTTCATTTTGTTCTCCTTCTTCCTCGCTGTGCGATTCCTTCCACCAGCTCGATTCCTGCTATCGATCAGGAATCTTTTAGGATGTGCTCAAGTCTTAGAACGTTCAGATGTGCTTGAAAAGATCACGGAGGTGACGTTATGGAGGTCACGGTATGGAGGTCACACGCGGAGGTCACACCTTCTACCAAGAAGAAGAAGAATGGCGCTGTTTGGGAGCTTGATGGGATAGGGAGGAGGGCTTCAGCGATCCATTCACCTGGGGAGGGTTGATATTCGAGCCCACGGATGAAGTGCTGTGTTGGGGTTCGCGGTGTCTCGTGGCCGGGATTCCGGACCGATTCGATTGGGAGAATCTGCTGGCTTTGCCGGGTTGGTTTCTCGCAAAGAACGTTGGATGGCGCGGAGCATGAGCGCGGTCCCTACGGGACTGGGAATGAATTGTTGGTTTAGCCAACCCCATGCTGATAGCGGGGCTAACAACCACTGCGCCTACGGCGCGGGGCACCTACCGCTTGCGGGCGAAGTGGCGCTCGAAGAGTTCCCGCGACAGGCGCTCGCCTTCTTCGCTCAGGACCACAGACTTGGCCTTGCTCTTCGGATCGGAGATATACCCCTTGGCGTGGAGACGATCCAACGCATCCCAGTCGTGGCCCTTCCAGGCGCGGCCATCGCCGGCTGGCGTCAGCCAGAGCAGCGCCAACACCATTTCGTCTACCTTGTCCTGGTCGTAGTCCATTCCAACGCTCTCCCGGCTAAGCCCGATGCTACCACCGGGCCGCCGCTGCGCCAAGGCGCTGGGATCGGTGATGGAAGCCGAAGGGGATGAAGCGAAGGCAGCCGCATCTCAGGTAACAGACGAACCCTGTTGCAGCTTTCATCCCCGGTCCCCAACTGCGAGGGACCGGGGGCACCATCAGCGTGGTAGGGAACCGTCGCTGGGACCGGGGCCACCAGCCTGTGGTCCATGGCTCATCGTGATTCTTCGAGCCTTGGAGCCGTCATTCCTGGCTCAGCCCTGATCGCGCCAGAGGAATACGCCGCCCAGGATGCCGGATTCGTTGGAGACGATGCTGATATTGGGGCCGGGGGTGAAGAGGATCTTTTTGGTGTTGCCGCCGCCGAGGTAGAGGTGGTCCCAGTTGAAGGTGGCCTCGGTCTGCTTGATGGCGGCCTGGAGGAATGCGTTCCAGCGGGCCTTGCCGTACTTGTCGAGGCCGCGGCGGCCGAGGTGGTCCTCGTAGGTCATTTTCTTGCGCCAGGGGTGGTGGCCGAGTTCAAGGCCGGGACAGAGGTGTCCGCTGGTGAAGAGGGCGGAGCCGAGGCCGGTGCCGAGGGTCAAGACCAGTTCGACGCCGTGGCCCTTGATGGCTCCGTAGCCGGCGACATCGGCGTCGTTGCCGACGCGGGCGGGCTTGCTCCAGCGCTTTTCGAGTTCGGCCTGGAGCGGGAAGCCGCCTGCCCAGAGGGGATGGAGGTTGAAGGCGCCGAAGGTGCAGCCGTGCTTGACGACGCCGGGGAATCCGACCGAGACGCGGTCGAAGGGGCCCATGAGCTTGCGCAGGTCGTCGAGCCCGGCGAGGACGGCCTCGGGCGCGGGGATAGCGGGGGTGACGACGCGCTGGCGTTCGCTGACCGGTGTGCCGGCCGGGTCAAGGAGCATGGCCTTGAGGCCCGAGCCGCCAATGTCGATGGACATGGTGACGGGGCCGGCTGGGCTGGACGCAAGGATTGGGGCGACGGGGTCGGGAGCAGCGGACGTGGAGACGTTATGTGCCATCAGCGGAATTGTACTGCCTGCGGGCGGAATTGCAACTGCGAATTGAAGGGATGGTGGAGCGCGGGGGTTGGTTGACGTTTTTGCGCAGCGCCTGATTAGATGCGGATGGCAGGCCGGGGAGGGTTTTTGACAAAGGCGGCAAGTTGGCCCCGCTGCGCGGGATGGCAAGTTGGCGAGTTGGCGGGACAGGGTGGGGAATTGCTGAGTTGCTGCCACGAAGTTGTTGTTGGAGCATGGGGAGTCTGGTCGCATCGCCTAAACTGAGTGTTGCCAGCCATGCCCGCTTACTGCGAAGTCGCTCTGCCCGTGCCGCTTGACCGCTTGTTTACTTACGCGGTGGGTGCGGATCAGCGGCCGCAGCGCGGGGCACGGGTGATTGTGCCCTTCCGCAACGAAAAATTGATCGGGGTGGTGACCGGGCTGAGAGACAAGGCGCCGGCGGATTTTGAGGCGCGGACTGTGGAAGCGGTGCTGGACGACGAGCCGCTGCTCGGCGAGCCGCTGTTGAAACTGGGCGAGTGGATGGCGCAGTACTATCTGGCTCCGCTGGGCGAGGTGCTGCGGGGGATGTTGCCGCTGATGGCGGAGGTCCGGCGGACAGTTTATTACCGGATTACGGATTTGGGGCGGGATGTGCTGGCGGATTGCGTGGAGGGGGCAGATTCCCAGGTCCGAAAGCCCGGACCGGGAGCATCCGTTCCGTTGCGCAAAGGCGGAGCGAAGCGGAAGGGGAAACTTTCGGCGGAAGAGCAGGATATGGAGCGGCGGGTGCTGGCGCGGCTGGCTTCGGGCGAGGCGGTGAAGGTTTCGACGCTGCGCACGGCGACCGCGGCGACGCTGCCGTTGCTGGCCGGGCTGACGCGCAAGAAATGGATTGCGCGCGAGACAGCGGCGGCGGAGCGCGATGCGCGGCGCACGGAGCGGTTTGCGGTGCTGATCTCCGAGGCGCGGATGCCGGCGCTGACGGCGAAGCAGCAGGCGATTTTGGCTGAGCTGGCGGCTTGCGGCGGCGAACTGCCGCTGGCCGAGCTGCGGCGCAAGGATCTGCCCTCCTCGACCTTGCAGACTCTGGTGCGGCGAGGGCTGGTGCGCATCGACGAACGGGCGGCGGTCTTTCATCTGGGTGGATTGCAGGGGCAGGCGGGGCCGCTGCGGCTGAACGAGCCGCAGATGGATGCGTTGGCCAGCGTGGCGGCGGCTCTGGGGGCGTTTCATCCGTTCTTGCTGCACGGGGTGACGGGATCGGGGAAGACGGCGGTTTACCTGGCGGCGATGCAGCGGGCGCTGGAGCGGGGCTTGTCGTCGATTTTACTGGTGCCCGAGATCGGGCTGACGCCGCAGTCGGTGGGATTGCTGGATGCGGCGTTTGGGGATAAGGTCGCGCTGTTGCACTCGGCGCTGACGCCCGAGGAACGCAGCGAGCAGTGGCGGCGCATCCGGCGAGGGGATGCGCCGATTGTGGTGGGGACGCGGTCGGCGATCTTCGCGCCTGCGCCGAATCTGGGGCTGATCCTGGTGGACGAAGAGCACGACCAGAGCTACAAGCAGGAGGAGACGCCGCGCTACAACGCGCGCGACGTGGCGGTGATGCGGGGCAAGCTGGAGGGCGCGGTGGTGGTGATGGGTTCGGCGACGCCATCGCTGGAGAGCTGGCAGAACTCGGCGGCGGGCAAGTATGCGCGGATCGAGATGAGCGAGCGGGTGATGAACCGTCCGCTGCCCGCGGTGGAACTGATCGACATGCGGCGGGAGTTTCAGGAGACGGGGCGGGAGCAGCTCTTTTCGCGGGCGCTGGTGGAGGAGACGCGCCAGGCGCTGGATCGCGGCGAGCAGGCGCTGATCCTGCTGAACCGGCGGGGGTACTCGTTTACCGTGATCTGCCGGGCGTGCGGCGAGAAGCTGGAGTGCAAGAATTGCGCGATCTCGCTGACGCATCACAAGGGGACGGGCGAAGATGCGGGAGTGGCGCGGGCGGGCGAGCGGCTGGAGTGCCACTATTGCGGATACCGGCGGACGGTGCCGGCGCGCTGCCCGAAGTGCGAGAGCGAACACCTCTACTACCTGGGCGCGGGTTCGCAGCAGGGCGAGGAGCGATTGGGCGAGATCTTTCCTGAGGCGCGCATTGGGCGGATGGACCGCGACACGGTGCGCGGGCGCTACGATTTGGAACGGCTGCTGGCGCGGCTTCATTCGGGCGAGATTAATTTGCTGGTGGGGACGCAGATGATCGCCAAGGGACACGACATTCATGGCATCACGCTGGTGGGCGTGGTGGGCTGCGACTACGCGCTGTCGATGCCGGATTTCAGGGCGGCCGAGCGGGTCTTTCAGCTCATGACGCAGGTCTCGGGCCGGGCCGGGCGGGGCGAGCTGCCGGGGCGCGTGGTGGTGCAGACCTACTACCCGGACCACTACGCGATATTGGCCGCCAGCAAGCACGATTACGCGAGCTTTGTGGAGCGCGAGTTGAAGTTCCGGCGCTGGATGCACTATCCGCCCTTTGGTGTGCTGGCGAATGTGCTGGTGCAGTCTGACAAACTCGAAGAGGCGGCGGGGTGGTCGGCGGAGCTGGGAAAATGGTTTCAGAAGGCAGAGCCGGCGGGGGTGCGGGTGCTGGGGCCGTGCACCGCGCCGATTGCTCGCATCAAAGGCGTTTACCGGTTTCATCTGATTCTGAAGGCGGCTTCGCGCAAGGCGCTGAATGGGACGCTGCGGGGGATGCTGGCGCGGGCGGATGAGGCGGGTGTGCCACGGAAGAATCTGGTGGTGGATGTGGATGCGCTAAGGCTGATGTGAGTTAGCGAGTTAGTAAGTTATCGAGTTAGTAAGTTAGCGGACTGCGGGCTACGGTGAGGACGGTAATGTCGTCTTCCTGGCCGAAGGCTTGGGCGGCGGCGGCGATGGTTTGCGCGGACTCGGCGCTGAGCTGGCGCGTGCGTTCGAAGCCAAAGAGCTGATGCCGATCGTTCATGGCCTCGACCACGCCGTCGGAGAGAAGCGTGAGCTTATCGCCGGGCGCGAGCTGAAGAGCAGTTTCGGCATATTCGACATCGGCGGTCAGCCCAAGCGGCAGGCCGGACGCGAGTTCGATCTCTTCTCCGCGACAGTAGGGCGCAAGGTGCCCTGCATTGGCCATGGTAGCCGAGCCTTGCGGCGCGATGCGGACGCAGAGACAGGTGATGAAGCCGCTCTCCTGCGCGGTGAGCATCTGGCGGTTGAGGCGCGAGAGCAAGGCTCCGGGCGAGAGGTTTTCGGCGGCCAGCGTGCGCAGCGCGCCAATGGCCAGAGCGCCGGTCATGGCGGCTTTGAGGCCCTTGCCGCTGACATCGCCCACGACGATGAGGGCGCAGCCATCTTGTTGCTTGAGCACCTGATAGAAATCCCCGCCGACTTCCTGCGCGGGCAGATAGGCTGCCTCCAGGTGAAAACCTGCAAGCTGAGGCAGGGTCGCTGGCACCAGGTGCTGCTGAATTTGGCGGGCGGCCTCAAGCTCGGCGGCGGAGCGGGCCTGCTCGCGGCTGACGCGGGTAAAGCGGAAGAAGATGACGACGGCAATGGCGAGCAGGAAAAGGAGATCGCCCAGATCGCTGGCCTGCACCTGGGTGGCGCCGATTTGGATTGAATCGGTGAGGAAATCGAAGCGATGCCAGCCCAGAAAGATGGAGATGGAGCCCAGGTCGGCGAGCGCTATATTTGCCGCCGGCAAGAGGCTGGGCAGAATCAGCCATCCGGCTTCGCGATTGCCGCGCCGGTACCAGAGGAAGAGCAGAATGGGCAGCAGCAGCGCCGCCGGCAGGACGATCGATCCTTCGATGAGGAGGTAGACGGCGCCGGGCAAACGCCCAGCCCACTCCATCCAAATGAGAACGAGAGGAGTCAGCAGGACCGACTCATAGACGCGCCACGGAAGAGGGACGCGCCGGCCGCCAAAGCTGTAGGTGAACTCGATCTGGGCAATGGTGAAGGCGTAGATGAGAGGATCGCCTACGAGAAAGTTGAGCGAGAGCGGCAAGACTCCGTTGACCTGGCAGCCCGTAAGCAGGTCTCCGGCTCCCAACAGGAAGAGATAAAGACCAAGCCACAGGTATTCGGATTGCTTCGGCTGGCTGCGATAGAGCGCAAATGCGCCAATGCCCGCGAGCATCAGCAACAGGTTGATGGCGATGACGGGAAACGCGGCATCGAGCCGGCCGCTTTGCATGGCCTGGCGCTGGTTTTCGATGGCGTCGGGGGTGCCTAGCGACGCGGTGAGGAACTGGGGCAGATGCCAGTTGGCGTAGCTGGGCGGAATGTGGGTGCGCAAAGCGATCACAAGATCGGTTCCAGGGGCGTCAAGCGGCAGCGCGCGCTCGGTTGGGCGCTTGACGCCGAGGCTTGAGCGGAGGCGCGGACCGGGCTGCTCGACGCCGTTCACATACAGCGCGTACGTGCCTTCGCCGCCAAAGATCAGAAGCGCTAGATCGGGATGATTCTCATGCAGCTTGATATGCAGCCGGTACCAGCGCGAGCCGGGCCGCGAGGGGCCAAGGTCGTCGAGCCGCACAGTCTCCCATGCGGAATCGTCGAAGCCGGGGCTTGCCCAAGCGGGGTCGTCGCCCTCGTGAACCCGCCAGCCGGCGTTGATGTCGCTGGTCCAGTCCTGCGCGTGGGCGCGGTCGATGAGGGATATGTTTGGCGCGTCTTGCGAGGGCGCGGCAGTCTGCGCGGAGAGCACTGCGCTCGTACAAGCAATGAACGGGAGCAGCAGAGCAAAAAAGGGCGCTGGCAGGGTGGGGAACTGTTTCATGCGGTCGGCCGGCTCCGATCTGCGGCGGAATCTGGCGGTGTGCATGGGTGCGCCGCGGCTGATGCGAGGCCGGGGGCACCCACCCTAGCGGCAAAGACAAGAACGCCGCGAGGGTGGGGCACCCAGTTTGCTTGGCTGGCTGGGGGTGGTGGTTTCCCATATCCCAAGAACTGGATACCCTTCGACGGGCTCAGGGCAGGCCTTCGCTAATCCCGGGGCAAGCTCTGGGTCGCCTGGGTTTACTTCGCGGACGCGGCGTTGTCGAGCGCGTGCAATTCCTTGCCGGGCTTGAAGCGCACGGCCTTGCCGGGGCTGATGCTGACCTCGGTGCCGGTGCGGGGGTTGCGGCCGATGCCGGTCTTGCGGGCTCGGACGCTGAAGACGCCGAAGCCGCGCAGTTCAATGCGCTCGCCGGCGGTTAGAGCCTGTTTCAGGCCCTCGAAGACCGTATCCACTGCAGCCTCCGCCTTGGTGCGGGGCAGGCCCGTGCGCTCGATGACGTGATGGACGATGTCCTGCTTAATCAAAGGAGTAACCTCGCTGGCCCAACTGATTTGACTGTACTACGGCTTACGGTTGTGATGCTACAGGATTCGGAGAGTTTGTGGAATAGCGGCGAGGAACAGAACCAAGGCAGAGGACCAAAATTGTAAAATCCGGCTCAATGCGGCCAGGTTTAGAGGTTGGATGGCGGGGCAATACTCGGAGATGCCCGCATCGGGATTACTTTTGGTCATTGATAAATGCTTTGGAATTTCGTAGGATGAGCAGTCGGCCCTATTTGGCTCCGCCGAACTCAAGTTTGGACGGGCGCCAGGCCCGGCACCGGAGGGGCTTGCGCGGCGAGCCGTGCCGGTCGCAAGGGCAAGTGTCAGTGACAACAGGGGATTGTGCTTCTCAGGGTGCAGTGCAATAAGGGGAAAGAGCCTGTTGGACGGGCGCGGGGAGCGGACTGTTTTGCGATGCGATACGGAGGCGCGACCTCTGTTCGCTCGTGGCCCAGTCCTGCTGTAGTTTGCCGGGAGGCGCTAGAATGTCATCGATCCGGAACGAAGAACCGATTCGCGTGGGCATGCTGACGGACGAGCCGCTCCGCCTGGCGGGCTTGGCCACCATTTTTGAAGCCAGCCACCGCGAGGGCTACGCGTCCCTGTCTCCGGTCAAGGGCAACCTTGAAGAACTGTTATCCGACGCCACTGTTGCCTATCTGCTCTTGGACTTGAACTCTTCCTCGGGCGGGGTGGGAACCCTGGAGGCCATTCGCCGCAGGCGCCCCGACATCCGATTGATTGTCATCGGCCCCGAGGGAGGCGACAAGCTGATTCTGGACTTGATCGTGGCGGGCGCGCGCGCCTACCTCGATCTGAATGCCGGGCCTGAGATTGTGCGCGAGGCCTTGGCGGTGGTCACCAGCGGCTCGATCTGGGCGCCGCGGCGGCTGCTTTCGGAATTGATAGACCAACTGCTTGGGGCCTCGGACAGCAGCCACACCCACGCGCCCCTGCACTTGACCAAGCGAGAGCGCCAAGTGCTCGAGTTGATCTTCACCGCACGTTCCAATCGCGAGATTGCCCATGAGTTGGGTATTGAGGAGAGTACCGTTCAGGCGCATGTTGGCCGGTTGATGCGCAAGACAGGCGCGGATAACCGGATCGATCTGCTGATGCTGACATCGGACCCCGCGCTGCTGCACGCTGCCGGGATTGCCGATCGCCGCCAAGTGGATCGGCGTGAGCGGGACCGGCGCTTGGCTTCGTCCAAGAGTCTGCATCCCATTACTCATAAGTAAACAGATGAGATTACTTTCATCTATACTTCTTCCGTAATCTTGTGCAATATTGCTCACTTCTCACAAACTCGATTACAGAAACAACGCAGATCTGGGGAAAGGAGTTCCCAGGCAGCATGTTTTCATGAAGCCTGGGAACTCCTCTTTTTTCTTGCCGCGAGCCTTGCTCTGCATTCCAACCCTTTTGCCCTCCTCCATTTGTAACTTGAGCCGCGCCCCGCAAGTGGGCGCAGAGTCCAAGATCGCCGTCCCAGCGACCACAGACTGGACGAGTATTGGAGCGTTCCCGACTATTTACCGATAAGTAAATAGATGAGGTTACTTTGCCCCATACCATATTGGTAACCTGCGACGTGAGCAATATGGGACATCGGCCAATGAGCGATTGTGGAGATACTTTGTCTAGAAATAAGGCAGTTCTGGGGAAAGGAGTTCCCAGGCGGCATATTCCATGAGACCTGGGAACTCCTCCTTTTTTCATATTGAGCCCCGCTCTACATTTCAACCGTTCGCTCCTCCCCCTCCGCAATCCTTGCATCGAAGAATCGAGGCCGGCTTTTCCGGCGCCCTGACGCAACTCGGCCAGGGCCTGAGGATGCGGGGATGGCGTGGATTGTTGTAGCCTGTCTAGGGATGGCCCTGTAGGGCTCCCGGCGCAATGGCAGGATATTGCAGCGCGCACGAGCTTCAGCGGTTTCGCTCATCGACGACTCAACAACCCGCACGGCAAAGCGCCGCGAAGTGGAAGGGATCAGGATATGAAGAAGACAGTTGCATTGATCTGTCTGTGTTTCACGCTACCCTCGGCGGCCTTGGCAGGCTCGACAAGAGAGAGCTTGCAGGATCGCATCGACGCCGCCAAAGTCGTTCTCGACCAGATCATGGCCGCCAAGGACCGCAGCATTCCGATGAACATACTGGAGCAGGCCACCTGCGTTGCGGTGGTGCCGGGTATGATCAAGGGCGCGTTCGTCTTCGGCGGGCAGTATGGGCAGGGCGTGGTCACCTGCCGGACCGGGCACGGCTGGAGCGCGCCGGTTTTCATACGCATGGCCGGCGGGTCATTTGGATTTCAAATCGGCGGCCAGTCCACGGATTTGGTGCTGGTGGCCGTCAACGATCGCGGCTTTCAGGATCTATTGAAGAACAAGTTCAAGATCGGCGGAGATGCCTCGGCGGCGGCGGGTCCGATAGGCCGCAGCGGGCAGGCCGCGACCGATTGGAAGATGAACGCCGAGTTGCTGAGCTACTCGCGCAACAAGGGCCTCTTTGCCGGCATCGATCTGGACGGCACCAGCGTGAGCCAGAATAGCGAGGACACCGAGCTTTACTTTGGCCAGGCGCATAGCTTTGAGTCGATTCTCAAGGGAAGCGTCGCGGTTCCGGAGGGAGCGGCGCCGTTTGTGCGCGGCGTGGCGCAATACTTTGTGGCGGCGAAGAACCGCAAGTAGGCTGGGTTACTGGATTGGCGCGGGAAGCCGACAATGCGGGGATGAGTCCCAGGATGGTTGAGGTTTACCACCCATTCGCATAGATCAAAATGCAGGTTCTTCGACTTCGCTGCGCTTCGCTCAGAAGGATGGGGCACCCGGCATTGCCGGCACGTCCGGTTGTTGAGCGCTAGGCTTTTCTTTGCCTTTGTCCAGCGGGCAGGTCTTGTTTGGTTTGCGCCGCCGGGAGCCGCCGGGGACTAAACTTATATTTTGATTACAACGATGCGAGAAAGCCTGGAGTTTTGGCTCGTAGTGGCCGTGGCGCGCCCCCTGGGGTGGCTGCCGCGCGGCTGGGCGCGTGTTGTGGCCGATGCGCTTGCGTGGAGCGTCTATCGAGCCCACGGACGCCTGCGCCGCGTGGGCCAGCGCAACCTGGAACTGGCTCTGCCCGCGCTTTCGGCGCAAGAACGAGAGAGGATTCTGCGCGGCGTCTTCCGCCATCTGGGTTGGCAGTTGGTCGAGTTTTGCCGCATGTCCCGCTACACTGCCGAGAATACGCGCGGATGGATGCGCGCCGAGGGCCTGGAGCACTATCTGGCCGCGAAGGCGCGCGGCAAAGGAGTGCTGATTGTCACCGGGCATCTGGGCGCATGGGAGTTATCGAGCTTTTATCACTCGCTGATGGGGCATCCGATGGGCATGGTGATCCGGCGGCTCGACAACCGGCGGCTCGACGAATATGTGAACCACATTCGCTGCCTGCACGGCAACCGCGTACTGCCCAAGGATGACTTTGCCCGCGGCCTGTTGACGGCGATGCGCCAGGGCGAGACGGTGGGCATTTTGATGGATACGAATATGACGCCGCCGCAGGGCGAGTTTGTGGAGTTCTTTGGCAAGCAGGCCTGCACGGCGTCGGGGCTGGCGCGCGTGGCGCTGAAGACCGGAGCGGCGGTGCTGCCGGGGTTCATGCTGTGGGAGAAGGCTGAAGGGCGGTATGTGCTGCACTTCGGGCCGGAGCTGGTTTTGGCGCAGGGGGCCGACGCCGAAGCTGATATTTTGGCTGCTACGCAGCAGTGTACCAGCGCTATTGAAAGCTGGATTCGGCGCTATCCCGACCAGTGGCTGTGGATTCACCGGCGCTGGAAGACTCGGCCGACGGGGGAGCCGGGGCTGTATTGAGGAGAAAAACCATGACGCTGGGCGAACTGGTTGACGTGTTGGGCGGGAGGCTGGCCGCTGGAGACCGGGCATTGCCGCTCGAAGGCGTGAACTCGGTCGAGCGGGCTTCGGATGCGGAACTCGTCTTTGCCGAGGATGCGGCTTCGGCGGTTAGAGCATTGGCAAGCCACGCTGGTGTGGTTGTGCTGCGGGCTGGGCTTGCCGATGCGTATGCGGAGGGCAAGTGCATCGTCGAGGCTGAGCAGCCGCGGCTCTGGTTTGCCCGCGCTGGGCAACTGCTTGCCGCGAAACCGCAAGCAGCGGGGGTTCATCCTGAGGCCGTGGTTGGCGCGGATGTGCTGCTGGGAAAAGGGGTCAGCATCGGCCCTTGCGCGGTTGTTGCCGAGAACGCTCGCATCGGCGCGGGGACGCGCATCGAGGCTGGCGCGGTGGTGGGAAACGGCGTACATATCGGGGAGCATTGCCGCATCTATCCGCGCGCGGTCCTTTATCCGGGAACGACGCTGGGCAATCGGGTCGTGGTTCATGCCGGGGCGGTGCTGGGGGCGGACGGCTTCGGCTATGTGCGGGATAACACGACCGGCGCTTACACGCAATTTCCGCAGCAGGGGACGCTGCTCATCGAAGACGACGTGGAGATCGGCGCGAACTCGACCATCGACCGCGGGGCGCTGAAGCGGACGAGAATCGGCCGGGGAACCAAGATCGATAACCTGGTCCACGTCGGCCACAACTGCGATATCGGCGAAGACGTGATTTTGGTCACCGGGGTGGGGATCAGCGGCTCCTGCACCGTGGGCAATGGCGCGGTGATCGCGGGGCAGGTGGGGATCGGCGATCATGCAACCGTCGGCCCCGGCGTGATTTTGGGCGGGCAGGCGGGCGTACTGAGCGGAAAGACCGTTACGAATGAGGGACTCGGTGTGAAGCCGGGGACGGTTTTGTGGGGCACACCGGCGCGTCCGTTGAAGCAGGTGCTGCGCGAACTGGCGGTGCTCGCGCAATTGGCGAAAAAAGGCAGGGAATAGGGAGTAGGGAATAGGGTTATGGCGACGACCGCTGCGGGCGGTTGCCGGTTGTTGCTAGAACGGCTTTTCGGTGAGGAAGGGCTCGGGCTTGAGAGAGCCGTCGCGCTGACGAACGAGCATTTGCACCTTGCCCTCGGCGGCGTCCAGTTCGGCCTTGCAGGCGGTCGAGAGGCCGACGCCCTCTTCAAAGAGCTTGAGCGAGTCTTCGAGGGCCAGGTCGCCCTTTTCCAGTTGATCGACGATGGTTTCGAGCTTCTTGAGCGATTCTTCAAACGAGGGCATGGGGGTTTCTCCAGAATGGTACGGGAACGCAAGCAAACCTGATGCACTATGGAGGGGCAGCAAAATCCGGCTATGGTGGCCAAGCGACTGCCCGGACATAGTCCGCATGTTGGGCCAGTTCGCTCGGAGTGGTCCCACCCGGCAGCGCAATCAGGACAACCTGCACTCCGCTCCTGCGAGCGAGTTTCATTGCCGGTACGCAATCGGTGTCCGCGGTCACCAAGCCTATCCTGTCAATGCATTTCAGCGCAGAATAGGAGGCGATGTCCAGACCTATACGCATATCAACGCCCTTTTGCTCGAAATCAGGTCGAAAATCAGCATCAGTCAGGGCCGAAAATCCGGTTACGGGAGTCCTTTTCAGTTTATAGCCGCGAAACTTCAGCACACCGAGTCTGACAGCTATCAAATCTTTCTTGGCAAGGTCTTTCAGCCATTGGTCCGAGTCGGCAAAGGTCTGGGTCGCACCGGAAACCGGGAGCTTCTGACTCCCCTGATACGGAGCACAGTCATAATACAGAGTGCGGAATAATTCCTCGCCTGCTGCTGAACAATTCCTGGAAAAGGCCTCAATGAAATCGGGGTTATAGCGGACTTTGGCATTCTTGGCGGTCACGCGGAGAAACCCACCGTCGATCATAAGGACCAGCTTTTTCATCTATGTACTAAAATAGCAAACCCCGGAGCTTTCGCTCCAGGGTTTGCCGTAAACATGCTCGCCTACGAGCGTACGGAATATCATTATTTCACTGTTTTTGGTGATTTTTGTCAAGAGAAAAAATGGAACCCCTGCGCAGACCATCTTTACGCAGGTTTGGGCAGCAGGTTGGCGATGACTTCGGCGGCGACGTCATAGCGGCCGGAGGGAGCGCTGACCTGCACGCCCTGGACGAGCGGTCGGACCGAGTCGATCATCTGCTGCGCGATGAAGATGCCTTCGCGGCGCGCGGCGTCGGGCGTGTCGGCCTGGGCCATGCGCAGCATGATCTCCTCGGGCATGGAGACGCGCAGGTCGTTCTTCATGAACTCGGCGTTGCGCAGGCTGGTGAGCGGCCAGATGCCGGCGATGACCGGGATGCGGTACTCTTTGATCTTTTCGAGGAAGCTCTCCAGCAGGCGTAGGTCGAAGACCGGCTCGGTGATGACATACTCCGCGCCCGCCTCCACTTTGTAGGCAAAGCGGCGCAGTTCCTGCTCGATGTCGGGCACGCCGGGGTTGGCGGCGATACCGATGGTGAAGTTGGTGCTTGCGCCGATCGCGTTCGAGCCAATGTCGAGGCCATGATTGAGCCGGCGCACGATGTTGACCAGGCCGATGGAATCCACGTCAAAGACTGCGGTGGCGTCGGGGTAGTTGCCCAGCTTGGACGGATCGCCGGTGAGGCAGAGAATGTTGTGCAGTCCGATGGACGAAGCGCCCAGCAGGTCGGATTGGATGGAGAGAATGTTGCGGTCGCGGCAGGTGTAATGGAGGATGGTTTCAATGCTGGTGTGCTGCTGGATCTGGATGCAGAGGCTCTGCGCGCTCATGCGGGCCGAGGCGCGGGGCGAGTCGGGCACGTTGATGGCGTGGACGCCCAATTGAGAGAGCAGTTGCGCGCCTTCGATCTCCGCGTTGCAGTTGATGCCTTTTGGGGGAACGATTTCGACCAGCGTGACGAAGCTGCCGTGTTCGATAAGAGACCCGATGCGGGAGCGCTGGCCCAGGGGAGCCGGCGGGGTTTCGGCGTTCAACGCAGGCGCAGCGCCAGCGACTTCGATGCGGGTTTGCGCGTCAATTGCGCGCATGGCCGAGCGCATGGCGCGAATGTGGTTGGGGGTGGTGCCACAGCAGCCGCCAACGATCTGCACCCCGGCGTGGATGGCCTTGCGGGCGAAGCTGGCCATGTATTCGGGCGAGCAGAGATAGATATTGCGCCCCTCGACGGCGCGCGGCAGGCCGGCGTTGGGCATGGCGGCAAGGGGCAGCGTGGTGGCGGAGCGCATGGCTTCGATGGCGGTGAGCACCGTGGTGGGGCCGGTGGAGCAGTTGACGCCGACTGCGCCGGCGCCCCACTCGGCGAGCAGCGCCGCGGCCTGCTGGGGCGACGCGCCGTCAAGGCAGTTGCCATCGTCGTCTACGGTGACCATGACCAGGGCGGGCAGATGAGGAGCGATTTCGCGGGCCGCCGCCAGCGCCTCGCGGGCCTCGTTCAGTGCGGGCATGGTCTCGATGCTCAGCATATCGACGCCCGCTTCGCTGAGAGCGCGAATCTGCTCGGCAAAGGCGGCGCGGGCTTCGTCGAGGCCGGTCTTGCCCAGCGGCTCGAGGCGCACCCCGAGCGGACCGACCGAGCCGGAGACCCAGGCCAGGCCCGCTTGCTTGTCCTTGAAGCGCTCGATGGCCTGGCGGGCAATGCGCACGCCGGCCGCGTTGATGGCCTCCACCTTTCCGGCCAGCCCGTGGCGGCCCAGCCGGAAGCGGTTGGCGCCAAAGGTGTTGGTTTCAAGAATCTCCGCGCCGGCCTGCAGGTACTCCTCGTGAATCGCGAGGATCAGGCTGGGGTCGGAGAGGTTCAGCTCGTCGTAGCAGCGGTTGATGAAGATGCCGCGGGCATAGAGAACCGTGCCCATGGCGCCGTCGGCGAGGATGGGGCGGCTGGCGAAGATGTCGGCTAATTGCGGCATTCTCTAGTCATGCTAAGCCATGCGGGCCGGACGCGCCAGCGGGCAGGGCCGCTTTGTTATACTTCGGTAGACCCAAGCTCTGGCTGCACCGGCTCCGGGCCGGTTTTTTCTCGCCGCCCGTTGCGCCGGCAACTGCTGTCGATTCGTTCACGCCGCGGTCCTGGCCGCGGACATTCCGCGCGGCGCGCCGCGTTTCTTCCGTTGAGGTAAGGGATTTTGAACAAGAGAAGTCTTTGCATGAGCGCCGCCGCGGCCCTGGCGGTTGCGGCCGCGCTGGCAGGCTGTGGAAGCACGACGTATTTTGCGGGCCGGAGCCTGCCGCCCAGCGGGCTGAGGAACCGCGTGCTGATCGCGATCCAGAATACCACCCCCATTTCCTCAGGCTCTTTGCAGTTCGTGGACGCCTTTTACGACATCCGCTACATGTATAACAGCACCAGCACTGGTCCCGCGTTTGCCATTCCCGGGTTTTCGAACGGTCTGCCAATTTCCATCCAGAATATGCCGGAGGAGACGCTGGGAGCGGTCTATGGGTCGAGCAACGGGAGCCTTACGCCGATCTCCTATGCCAAAGAGACGGCCCTGCCCGCGGTGAACGGCCTGAGTGGCCTCTCGTCGAGCGTATTCGTGACGCGAAACCAGTTATATGCGTTTGCGGCCAGCCAGCAGTCGCATGTGCTGACCGTGGTGAACCGAGTCGCCGGCAGCAGCTACCCCCTCGGACTGCCGGGCGTCTACCGCGTCAGTGTGAATCCCGGCGGCTCGGTGGCCCTGGCCTTTGTGCAGAACTCGAATTACGTTTATTATCCGCGGGAACTCACGGCAGCCGAGACGATCACTTACTCGGGCGGCCCCAGCACCTGGCCGGCGGGCGCTCAGGACTGCGAGCCGCAGAACGAGCCGCTCTGGTGCCTCTTCCAGGCACTGGATCCGACCGGGAATCCGCTGGTCTTTGACCGGCCGGTCAAGGCCGTCTTCTCGGCTGACGGCGGAACCGCGTATATCCTCAGCTGTGGACCGGAATGCGGCGGGACCAAGGCTTCGATCACACCCCTGCCGGTGGCGCCAATGATCTTTCTTGTCGGTCAGGGGTCGGGCGCACTGCCTGCCACGACGACCACTCCCAGCGCACAGTGCGGGACAGTAAACATCGCAACAGGATGCATTCCCATCCCCGGGGGCGCCAGCAATGCGCTGGTCGACAGCACCATCATGTACGTCGTGGGCCAGGAGCAGATGACCGACACGTGCTCTGTCGGCGCCCTGTGCTGGGGCGGTCACCTGACGGTGGTCAATCTGCAAAATAATACGGTTGTACCCTCCACAGGCGCCGTACCCAACCCGGTCTCGATCAGCGACGGGGCGCCGGGCGCCACCAGCCGCATGGAACTAGCCGACGACAATACGCTGTGGATCGCTATGACCAAGTGCACCAACGGCGAGCGCGCCAACAACAACTTGCCTTACGGCTGCCTCACGATGGTCAACACGACGAACAACGCGGCAACTCTGATGCCCTATAACGGCGACGCCACGGGCGTTGCCTCGGTCACCGGCCTGCACAAGATCTATACGGCGGAGGGCGGGCAGGTGTATATCTACTCGACCGCGAATGGCGCGTCGATCGACAACCAGTACGTGACCGTGACCGGCACGGCCTACGATGTGGCCTACATGGATGGGCTTACCGACGACAACAACACCGTCTACTGAGTCAGTGGTCAGTGGTCAGAGATCAGAGATCAGGGATCAGCTTGCGGAAGGCATCGGTCCGGTTCCGTTCATAGGGGGATCGCCAGTGAACGCCAATTCCGCTTCCGATCCTATTGCAGCCGATGTGCTTGCCATCGCGGCGCATCGGGACGATGTGGAACAGACCTGCGGCGGGAGCCTGCTGCGCATGGCTTCACGCGGTCTTCGCACCGCCATTCTCGACCTGACGCAAGGCGAGGCCGGAACGCGCGGCACTGCGGAAGATCGCGCCCGCGAGGCCGCGGAAGCCGCCCTTCTGCTGGGCGTGGGCTGGCGGCAGGCGCTCGACCTGCCCGACGGCGCGGTCGAAAACACCCTGGAAAACCGCATCAAGATTGTGCGCATCCTGCGGCTGCTGCGTCCGCGCGTGGTCATTTTGCCGTATTGGCAGGCGAGGCATCCGGACCACGCCGCTGTCGCCGCGCTCGGCTACGAGGCTTGCTTCCTTTCCGGGCTAAGCAAAGTGGAGACGGGATTGCCGCCGCATCGCCCCTTCAAGATCGTCTACGCCAGCCTTTACGCGGACGCGCGCCCCAGCTTCATCGTGGACATCACGCCCTTCATCGAGCAGCGCCACGCCGCGCTGATGGCCTATCAGTCGCAGTATGCCAACCAGGAGGCAGGCGGCGGGCTGTTTGTTCCCGAAGAGGAGATACGCGAGCGCACGTTTGCCGAGGCGCGCCATTATGGACTGCTGGCCGGCGTGCGCTACGGTGAGCCTTTCGTGCAGAAGGAAGTGGGGCTGGTGGACGATTTGACGCTGGTGCCGGTGCAGTCGATTTAGACCGCGCCGCGCGTCAGCGGCTGAACCACATGCGGCCTCCGACGGCGATCAGGGTCAATGCGAAGATGCGGCGCAGCCAGAGTTCGGGAATGTATTGCGCGCCGACGGCTCCCAAGTATCCGCCCACCAGAAAGCCGACGGCCAGCAGCAGCGCCACGCGCAGGTCGGCGTTGCCTTTGCGGTAGTACTCGAGAAATGCGAAGAGGCCCACGGGCAACAGCAATGCGCCCAGCGAGGTGCCTTGGGCTTTGTGCTGGTCCATGCCGACGAGCCAAATCAGCGCGGGAACAAACAAGATGCCGCCGCCAATGCCCACTACGCCGGAAACCATTCCAACCACTAGCCCTACCAGCAGCATCATCCAGGTCACGAGAGCCTCCCGAGAGCGCGGCGAAGAGTGCCTTGCTCTTCTCCAGAGTAGCTGAGCGGGCGGGCCAAGGGCTCACAGGTTCACGGTTACACGTTTTCACGGGGCGGTGAAACTGTGAGATGGATGTGGTTTAGAGTGAATTAGTTAGAGGGGGTTCCACCGTTCCACGGATTCGCAGGTTGCGTGGTTCCGTGAAGGGGGCTCTTGTAGGTTGTTGATTTTAAGTTAGTTGGATATAGCTCCACAGATTCACAGGCGAAATTGAGAAAAAAAGCGGCGAGGACAGCGGAGTTCGCGGGGCTAGCGGAGTTAGCGGTGTTGGTGGCGATGGTAGTGTTTATGCTGCTCATGCGGGTCTGAAGGTCTGCACAAGCTGCCGCTGGCGGCTTGGAAGCCGCCAGTACAGCCGACCGGGAGGTCGGCGCTACCAATTTGCGGAGGGGTCTAAAGCCCGCTTCCGGCTCAAATTCACGGAACATTTGCAATTCCTTTGCCTGGTTGAAGTAATCTGTTCGTAGTTCCGTGCGGCCTCCGCAATCGAAGTTGAACGGCCGCCGGGCGAGGGCAGACCGGTTGAGCCAGACTATATTTGTACTGGAAGACGAAGCCGATATCGCGCGGCTGGTGCAGCACCACCTGGAGGCCGCGGGGTTTGCGGCGCGGCTGTTTCATACCCCCACGAACCTTATTCCGGACGCGGAGCGGCAGGCTCCGGCGCTGTTTCTGCTGGACATCATGGTGCCCGGCGGCGACGGGCTGGATGTGTGCCGGCGGCTGCGGCTGAACCCGATGCTGTCAAGCGTGCCGATTATTTTTCTTACCGCGCGGGCGGGCGAAAACGACCGCGTGCTGGGCCTGGAGATGGGGGCCGACGATTACATTACCAAGCCCTTTGCGACGCGCGAACTGGTGGCCCGCGTCAAGGCCGTGCTGCGGCGCTTTGAGCGGCCCACCACGCCTTCGGTGATCCGCTTTGAAGAGGTGGTGATCGACGCCAACGCGATGCAGTTGAATGTGCGCGGCCAGTTGACCACCACCACGGCCACGGAGTTTCGGCTGCTGGACTACCTGGCGCGGCATCCGGGGCGGGTGTACAGCCGCGACCACCTGTTGGACGCCGTCTGGGGCGATGCGCGCTTCGTCACGCCGCGCTCGGTGGACGTGTATGTGCGCCGGATTCGTGAGAAGATCGAGGTCGATCCGGAAAACCCGCGCTACCTGAAGACGGTGCGGGGTGCCGGCTACCGTTTCGAGCTTCCCAAGAGCGAGTAGACGCAGAGTGAAATCGAAGATCTTCACCAGGCTTCTGGGCCTCTTTCTCCTGCTGCTTGTCTTCCAGGCGGCGGCGATGGAGTTTGTCTTCATTCCGCTGATTGCGGGCAAGGCGCTGGAGCTGCCGCCGGGGAAGGCTGGGCTGCTGCTCAGCGACGAGATTTTGTGGTCGGGGCTGATCGCGCTGGCGGTGGCGCTGTCGCTGGCGGTATGGATTGCCAGCCGCATCTCCACGCGGCTGGAGCGGGTGATCGCCTTTGCGCGGAAGATCGGCGAAGGCGAGTTGACGGCACGGCTGCCCGACACCGAGGAAGAGGTGCTGTCGGCCTCGGAGGCCGCGCTGAACCAGGCGGCGGAGCGGCTGGGGGCGAGCTTTGCAGAGATCGAGAGCAGGCGGCAGGAGCTGGCCGCGATGCTGGATTCGATGCAGGAGGCGGTGGTGGCGATCACCGCGGAGGGGCTGGTTCGCTGGTCGAACGCGGTGATGGAGCGGATTGCCGGGACGCAGATTCGCGCTGGGCGGCCGCTGGTTCACTCGGTGCGCGATCCGGAGCTTCTGGCCTGCCTGAAGGCGGCGCTGGAAGAACGCGAGGCGCGTTCGGGGCGGGCGAGTTCGCTGGCAGCGGGACGGATTTTTGAGATCAATGCCGTTCCCATGCCGTCGGGCGGGGCGCTGGCCGTGCTGCACGACGTGACGCGGATCGAGGCGGCGGAGAAATCGCGGCGCGAGTTCATTGCCAATGTCAGCCATGAGCTGCGCACCCCGCTTACTTCGATCCAGGGCTATGTGGAGACGCTGATCGAGGACCAGCATCCGTCAAAGGAAACGACGCGCGAGTTCCTCGGGATCATCCTCAAGAACGCTACGCGCATGAACCGGATTACCGAGGATCTGCTGGCTTTGGCGAGCGTGGAAAGCCCGGAC
>Ga0187847_10001573_pt1 | contig 20200 bp, 16 predicted proteins | sample June2016WEW_4_10_FD_132458 | JGI IMG/M metagenome (GOLD analysis project Ga0187847, IMG submission 132458) | Peatland microbial communities from SPRUCE experiment site at the Marcell Experimental Forest, Minnesota, USA - June2016WEW_4_10 | ecosystem: Environmental > Terrestrial > Soil >...
CTCGTAGATCAGGATGTAGGGGTCTTCCAGCGCCGCTTCCATGCGCTCCGCGTCGGTCACGAAGTAGGGCGACAGGTAGCCGCGGTCGAACTGCATTCCCTCGACCACCTCCAACTGCGTCTCCATCGTCCGCGACTCTTCAACCGTGATGACGCCGTCCTTGCCCACCTTCTTCATCGCCTCGGCGATGATGGAGCCGATCTGCGCGTCGGAGTTGGCGCTGATCGTGCCGACCTGCGCGATCATGTCGCCAGTCACAGGCTTGGAGAGCTTGTTCAGCGCGCCGCCATGCACCACGCCATTTTCATCGCGCTTGCCGATGATGGCCTCAACCGCCTTGTCGATGCCGCGCTTCAGCGCCATCGGGTTTGCACCGGCGGCAACAGTCTTGACGCCCTCGCGATAGATCGCCTGCGCCAGCACGGTTGCGGTCGTAGTGCCGTCGCCCGCGATGTCCGAGGTCTTCGACGCCACTTCCTTCACCAGTTGCGCGCCCACGTTCTCGGTCGCGTTGGCCAGTTCGATCTCCTTGGCCACCGTCACGCCGTCCTTGGTGATCGTTGGCGATCCGAATTTCTTCTCGATGACGACGTTGCGTCCCTTGGGGCCGAGCGTGACCTTCACCGCATCAGCCAGAATGTTCACCCCGCGCAGAATTGCCTGCCGCGAGTCTTCTCCATGCAGAATCTGTTTTGCCATTGTGCTGCTCCTGTACCCGGCGCATTGTCCGGTCGAAAATTTTTATGTTGCTGAACCAGAGGTTCTGTTTGTACTTACCGCGAAGCGGTCGAGAACGGTGCGAAGCACCTACTTCTTGACGATGCCCAGCACTTCCTCTTCGCGCATGATGAGGAACTCTTCGCCGTCCAGCTTGATCTCGGTGCCCGAGTACTTGCCGAACAGAATCGTGTCGCCCGCCTTCACGTCCAGCGGAAAGACCTTGCCCTCGTCGTTGGACTTGCCCTTGCCTACGGCGATGACCTCGCCCTGCTGTGGCTTCTCTTTGGCGCTATCCGGAATGATGATGCCGCCGCGAACGCTCTCGCCCTCTTCTATACGACGAACCAGAATCCGGTCGTGCAAGGGGGTAAACTTTGTTTTTGCCATTGCGAATCTCTCCTCGTTGCAAAAAATGTTGATAACTGATTGGTTGGATGCAGAAACCACTCCGGACAACGGGAGCCTCGACAGATCCGCCGGGCATCCGTTCCGGGTTCGAGCGGCCTAAAGCGCCCTTTAGCACTCGAGCCCCTCGATTGCTAACAATAGGCCACCTCTCCCGGGCTGTCAACCCTTAAGCGTAAAATATGAGCGAAAGTCACTCATGTTGCGTCAAATTGACCGCAAATGCCAGGCATCCCATTCCAAACCCACCCACGCCGTCCTTCTGACGTAAAATGACCAGATGCTGCTCCGCAACCCACTCCGCACCCACTCCGGCCGCGCCTTTCTCCTTTGCCCCTTCGCCATGACTCTCTGCCTCGTCGCGCTCTTCGTCTCGCTCGCGCCCTTGCACGCCCGCGCCCAGGACGACACCACGACGCCGGAGAAGCATGGCCGCAAGTACAAGGCGCCGCCCGATACCTCGCACATCGAGGTCACCGTGCTCAAGGGCTTCAACAAGAAGCCGATCATGAACGCCGCCGTCATATTTCACCCCACCAAGGATGGCATCGACGAGGGCAATCTGGAGCTCAAGACCGACCCCGACGGTAAAGTGGTGATCGACGTTATCCCAACCGGCAGCAAAGTGACCATCCAGGTCATCGCCGACGGCTTTGCCACCTTCGCCGAGGACTATCAGGTCAACGAGGCCAGCCGTCAGATTCTCATCACCATGCAGCGGCCCAAGGCGCAGGTCTCCGCCTACATCGACAACAGCGGCAAACCGGCGGAGCTGAAGCCCGGTGTGCAGGACCCGATTCGTCCCAAGGCCAAGCCGGCCACGCCTTCCACTCCCGCAACAACGCCTGTCACACCGCCCGCGACCACCACCACGCCGAATCCGTAGAGGGTGAGCGATGCCAGAGCCTGACAGCAGGGAACTCCGTGACGCATCCACCCCGCTCGCGGGCAAGATCGCGCTGGTCACGGGCGGGGCGAAACGCATCGGCCGCGCCATCGCGCTGCGGCTTGCGGCCGCCGGTGCCAACGTGGCCATCACCTATCGCGAATCGCAACCCGAAGCCGAAGAGACGGTGCGCGAACTGGCCAGCATAGGCGTCGATGCCTTCGCCGTCCGCACCGGCCTCACCGACCCCGAGAGCATCCGCCAGTCCGTCGCCGCCGTCATCGAGGAGTTTGGCCAGCTCGACCTCCTGGTCAACAACGCCGGCCTCTTCGAGCAGACCGCGCTCGAAGACATCACCCCCGAGCAGTGGGACCGCATGTACGCCACCAACACGCGCGCGCCATTCCTGATGGCCCAGGCCGCATACCCGCATCTGCGCGTGGCCCGCGGTCGCATCGTCAACATCGGCTCGCTGGGCGGCTCTCATCCCTGGGCCACGCACGCCCACTACTGCACCTCCAAGGCGGCCCTGCACATGCTCTCGCAGACCATGGCCAAGGCCTGGGCGCCGGAGGTCAGCGTGAACTGCGTCGCGCCGGGAATGATTGTGCAGGGTGAGATCGATCCCGTCTACGCCCGCTTCGCCGAGAAGACCCCGATGCGCCGTAACGGCACTCCCGAGGACGTCGCCGCCGCGGTCCTCTTCTTCGCCACTGGCCCCCGCTTCATTACCGGACAACTGCTCGCCGTCGACGGCGGCCTCGGCCTCTAATGTCCTATCGCTAAAGCTCGCTTCATTACTGTTGTCATCCTGAGCGAGCGCAGCGAGTCGAAGGACCCCGACGATCTACAATCAACCACAACCTTCCAAACCTTTCTTCCAAAGGATTCCAGCTTTTGTTCTTGCCTTGGTCTCTTTGCAAGAATTCGATGATGCCCATACAGAACCTCAGCGCCGCTTCAGCCGCTCGGCCATGCGCTGCCACCAGTTGGGAATCTTGATCTTCTCCACCAGCCCGCGCGGCTCTTCTTCCACCTCGAACTCCTTACCCAGGAAGACAGCCATCGGATTCGTAACGCACAAGCTGCGTGCGTAGTCTGCGCCATATTTCTTTGCCACCAGATCGCATGCCTCGCGCATGCGCGGCGGACGCGTGGTGATGTTGTGCGCGTCCGTGGCCAAAAAATGCACCCAGCGTTTCTCCAGCAGCTCGAACGCCATCTGCTCGGCGCGCCGGCCTTTGTGCCCGGTCAGCGAGTCCGCCGTCACCTGGATCAGAAGGCCGCCGCGCAGCCATTCGACCAGCCGCGCAGGCTCGTTCTGCAGCGTGGGGTTGCGCTCGGGATGGGTCAGGATCGGCGTCATCCCGGCCAGTTGCAGTTGGAAAAAAGTCTCGGTCAGCCCCGGCGGAAGCCCGTACTCCGGCACCTCCACCAGCAGGTAGCCCAGCCCGTTGATGCTGAACCGCGCCGGGTCCGCCAGTGCCAGCTTCACGTTGTCGAACGACATGTGGAAGTCGCATCCCAGGCCCAGCGTCAGCGGGATCTTCTCGTCGGCCAGCCGCGCGCGCAGCTCGTCAACCCTGGCCGTGTTCACGCTTGGATCGAAGTCGTGGTAGCTGTTCGCGTGCGGCGTGCACACCACATGCGTGATGCCCTCGGCCACAGCCTGCCGCGCCATCTCGACCGAGGTCTCCAGGCTGTCGGCCCCATCGTCCAGCCCGTGAAGAAGATGATGATGAATGTCTACCATTTCACCCGCAAGAGTATCACTCGCCGCGCGTGTTCAGCGGCTGACCGCCTTACGCCGTGGCCAGGCTGCGCGCCATCGATTGGAAGAGCAGCAGCCCGTCGGCCGACCCCAGCAGCGCCTCGCTCGACCGGTCCGGGTGCGGCATCATGCCCAGCACGTTGCGTCCCTCGCTCAGAATCCCCGCGATGTTCTCCAGCGATCCGTTGGGATTCGCCTCGGCGGTCAGTTCGCCCGCCGGCGTCGCGTAGCGGAACGCGATGCGGTCGTCGCGCTTCAGCGCAGCCAGTGTCTCCGCGTCGCAGAAGTAGTTGCCCTCCATGTGCCCGATGGGCATTTGCAGCACTTGGCCGCGCGTGAGTCCGCCGGTGAACGCCGAGTTCGTCGTCTCCACCCTCAGATGCAGGTGGCGGCAGACGTAATGCTGGCCTGCGTTGCGCATCAGCGCGCCGGGCAGCAGCCCGGCCTCGCACAGAATCTGGAATCCGTTGCATATGCCCATCACCAGTCCGCCCGCGTCGGCAAATCGCCGCACGCTTTGCATGATCGGCGAAAAGCGAGCGATCGCCCCGGTCCTCAGGTAGTCGCCATACGCAAATCCGCCAGGGACGAGGATTGCGTCGCAGCCTTCCAGGTCGTGCGATGCATGCCACAGATACGTCACCGGAGCGCCCATCACCGCGCCCAGTGCGTGGTGCGTATCTTGATCGCAGTTGGAACCGGGAAACACCAGAACACCGAATTTCATAGCTCTAGATTAGCATTCCCGCTCACCAATTCGAGGTGCATCGCGCACGGCCACGCACTCAGACTGGCCAGCGTGTCCTTTACCAGCGGTGGCTCATGGTCAGGCGGACGACGCCCTGGTCCACGCCGGGGTTCTCGTATCCCTGATGCGCGTTCGAGACGTGGCGATAGATGTACTCCACGCGAAAAGATGCCTGTGGACCGGTGATGAGCTGCACGCCGGGCCCGAGCGAGAACATGTAGTTGAACTGGTCGGCTTCGTCCACCGGAATGTCGCGTGCCGAGACGACAAATCCAAGATCGATGGCGAAGCTGGGCTGCACGCGCCACCGCGGCAGCGCGCCGATCCGGACGCCCAGCGGAGAGAAGCCAGCGGCGTAGGTGTCCTGCCGTCCGAAGAGCGCGTATAGAGGAACGCCCAGACCCCCGCCAGTGGGCACGCTGCCCACTGGCTCATGGGTCACGGAGACCACGCGCACCGGCGTCTGCGACGTGGTGTAGTCCTGTCCGGCGTAGGTGAAGATCGTGCCGGTCACCGTCGGGTCGGTCTCCTCGAAGAGTGGCATCAGCGACCCCTCGTAGTCGAGGCGGTAGCGCGCACCCTGGTGCAGCAGGTGGGTGTACTCCGCGCCCAATGTCCAGATGCGCCGCTGGTTGGCCTCGCCGATCAGAATGTGGCTCGACGTATTACTGTAGCTGGTCGAGAAACCGTAGCTCTGCATGCCGCCAACTCCGCCGGCGCCATCAGCCTCCTGGCCCCAACCCGGCGAGCCCCATCCCCAGAGACATACGAGCGCGGCGAAGATCGCGACCAGTACAGCCTTGAGCGGGTCCAGTACAGCCTTAAATACAGCCTTGCGCAATCGGAGAACCTCGGAAAGCAGAGGTCCTGACGCGCCCTCCGCAGTGCTCCAAGAAGAATACAGCATCGCAAGGGCACAGCTTCAGAGCCTCTTCTGAGCGAAGTCGATGAATGCTGAACAGAGCCATCCTCTAATTGAAGTCCCGCGCGATCTACGCCGGCACGTAGATGGCGTAGCCGCGCGGCGGGGCAGGGAACTCGGCGTTGCCCTCGCCATCGGTGGTGCGCGTGTCCGGCCATGCCTCGTCGTGCCCGTCCCACGCGATCGGCACGAACCTCTGGTTCGCCCACTTGGTCTTCACCGAGGTGCCACTCCACTTGTCTCCCAGATTGTTCAGCACATACACCAGCCCCGGCTGGTCGGCGCTCTCGTCCTTCCAGCCCACGCGCTGCATGATGTAGAGGTCGGGATCGGCGTGCAGAATCTGCGAATCGCCGCCCGCGTGCTTGTGGTGCGCCTCGATCAGCGCGTCGATGCCGTTCGGCGTCCCCCTCCGCGCCAGGCCATTGTTGTAGTAGTCGTACCAGAAGACGCACGGATAGCCCTCATGCACCATGATGAACGAGTAGGCCATCAGCTTGTCGTTGATGATCGTATTGTTGCCCATGTCGTGGTTGTCGACGAAGGTCGCCGCATGGCGTGGCCGCTTCATCACCACCGATCCGCCGTCGGTCAGGTTGCGCAGATCGTAGTTCGGCGTGTCGCAGACGTCCTTCAGCTTGTAGCGCAGCGGAAAGTCGAATGCCGCAACCTGACTGTCCGTGACCTTATTCACGCGATCGATCCAGTTGTCGATGTCCTCGGTGCCGGACCAGTACTCGCCCACCACATACGGCACAAACTCCTTGCCATCCTTGACGTACTGGTACTTCGCCAGCAGCCCGATCATCCACGCGCCAAAACCCTTGGCATAGTCGAATCGAAAGCCGTCGAAGCCAAGCTCCTCGATCAACATCCGCGCGTATTGGTACATCGCCGCATACACCTCCGGGTTGCGATGGCACAGATGCGGGTAGCCCGCGTAGTTCTCTCCTTCCAGAATCACGCGTTCGTAGCGGCTGGGATGGAAGTGATTGTAGTCGCGAGGAAATATGCCGCTCTTGGGGTTGAACTTCGTCCAGCGCTTCTCGCCGTCGATGGGATTCACCTCTTCCTCATCCGCCCCGCCGTTGTGGTTGATCACCATGTCCGCGTAAAGCCCGACGCCATGCGTGTGCGCCTTTGCGATCAGCGCCTCCAACTCGGCGCGATTGCCGTACCATGTCTTCTTTCCGCCCTTCTGGTCGAAGTCGCCCAGGTCGAAGTAGTCGTACGGGTCGTAGCCCATTGACGTGTTACTCGCCGCCTTGTTCACCGGCGGCAGCCACAGCGCGTTGAAGCCTGCCTTGCCCAGGTCTTCCACCCGCTCGGCCACAAAGTTCCACCACTCGTGCTCCTTCTTTTCGTGCTTCGGCGCGTCCCAGTAGAATGCCTGCATCATCACTGCCATCCTGCGTTCTCCTGTCTTCCATCAAGGAAAAAATTGTCCTTCTAAGCGCATCCCACACGAATTGTCATTCTGACCCTGAGCGTAGCGAATGGGGAAGAATCCCCGCATTTGTCGTTGTTTGCTCTTGCTCGTCATTCTGGCCGAAGGTCAGAATCTCTGTATCTGTCTTTCTAACCAGCGATCAACCCCGAGAACAAGTTGGACCAAGATAGATGCTCGGCTCTCCCTTGCGTGTGATGCCGTGCGCATCCCTCAAGGTTGGACACGCACCCATCTTAGAGAGACGCTCGCCTGGGCGGGCCTCGAACCTCAGTGTCAATATGGATTGCCGCAGCCCCGCACCCTCGCACCGCCCGGCGTATCATTGTCGAGTGGGAGGAATTTGTTGCGGGTCGACCATTGCGTCTGCCCGCAGTTTGTTCAAGCCACCCTCTTCGAGGACACTCCGCATGTCTGAAGCGACCGCCGTAACACCGCCCAAACGCAAAGTCCTCGTGGCAGACGACGAACAGGTCATCGCCAACACGCTGGCCATCATCCTCAACCAGGCCGGCTTCGAGGCGTGCGCCGTCTATAGTGGAGAAGCTGCCATCGAGGCGCTCGACAGCTTCCAGCCGGACATGCTCATCTCGGACGTCATCATGACCGGCATCACCGGCATCGAGGCCGCCATCGCCACCCGCCAGAAGAGACCCAACTGCAAGATCCTGCTCTTCAGCGGCCAGGCTGCCACCGCCGATCTGCTGGAGAAGGCACGCCTCCATGGCCACGAGTTCGAGATCCTCGCCAAGCCCGTGCACCCCACCGACCTCCTCGCCAAACTCCGCGGCTGAGTCACACTCACATACAGAGTCCCGGCGGGCGCAACTTCCCGCCAGTGTCTGCGTCTCAATTTTCAGAGGTGGCACCGCGCTGCATCATCCCGCCGAAGCCGGACGTTTGCGCTCCTTCACCTTCACCGCTGGGATGCCCGCGTAGACTCCCCACGGCTCCAGGTCCCGTGTTGCCACCGAACCCATCCCCAGCACCGCTCCCTCGCCCACGCCCACACCGGGGGCCACCGAGGCACGCGCGCACACCCACGCATACGCTCCCACCTCCATCGTGTAGGCCAGCAGCGGGAAGCGCGCATCGTCGTAGTCGTGGGTCGCGCCGCAGAGGTACGCGTCCTGCGACAGGATGGCGTGCGAGCCCAGCCGCACAGGCGCGGGGTTATAGATAACCGCACCGTCGGCCACGGCCACTGTGTCAGCGCAGATCAGGTTCCAGGGTTCCCATACCTTACAGCCTGGATAAAATTTGCAGTTCGGCCCCATTGTCGCGCCAAAGCATCGCAGCAGGAAGGCCCGCCACGCGAACATCGCCCGCGGCGACGGACGATACAAGATAGCCCGGCACGCGTTCCACAGAAACCGCCGCGCGCGGTCGCTCGCCGCGAACGCAGGCCGCAGATAAGGGTCCGCCGCCGTCTTCGCCGCAATGTGCTCCGCCGCGTTGTAATGCACCTGCTTCGCCATCCCCGCCTCGTCCTCACAACCGCAACCAACAATCAGCAACCGTCAACCGTTCTTCTCGATCGGTTTATATCTTGGCGTGGCCCGGGCCAGACTCTCGACACTCTCCATCGCCCGCCTGCTGGTGCGGTGATAGTCAAACTCATCATGAAAGCACTTCCTGGCGCGGATGCGAAGTTCCGCAATCTCAGCCGCGCTCAGGGCAGCCCAGCCGCGCAGGCTGGCCTTGGTCCCCTCGATTGTATCCTTGCCCACAAAACCTGCCCCGCCGCTCACAACCTCCCGCCAGATGTTCACCTTGTCGGAGACGATCACCGGCAGGCCGCACGACAGCGCCTCCGCCACAACGATCCCGAAGTTCTCCTGGTGAGAGGGAAGCACAAAGACCTCCGACGACAAGAAGGCCCCCCATTTCAGCGTGCCCTCCAGGCTTCCCGTCCAGGTAATCCGGTCGGCGATGCCGAGCCGCGCCGCCATCGTTTCCAGTTCCTTCCGCCATCCCAGCTGGTCGGGGCCCACGATCACCAACTGCCATGCCGCATCCTTGCCCAGCGTGGCGGCATACGCCTCGATCAGAACGTCGGTCCCTTTCTTGGGATGGATACGCCCCAGAGAGATCGCCAGCCGTTTGCCGCTTAGCTCCGGCCATCGCGCCAGAAACTCCCCGCTGGCAGCCACAGTGTCGCAGTCGGGACCGAATGTGCCATAAGGCACCACCATCTCGCGCACTTTGTACCCGCTGAACGACCGCCGCGCCTGCAGCATCTCTTCTTTGCAGGTAAACAACACCGCGGTTGCATCGCGCAGCGCCCGCCGTAGCAGGCAATGCCAATAGATCACTTTCTTCAGATGCTTGAACGGATAGCGCATCTTGAAGTAGGGATCGAGCATGCCATGAGGGAAGACGGCCCACGGGATCTCCGTGCCGGCAAGCGCGCGATGGGCGGCAATTGTGTTGTAGTTCCAGACGCCGTTGACCATCACCACGTCGAAGCGCGACAGGTTGGCCTTCAGCCACGGCATCGCTCGGCGCGAGTAGCGGTACGTTCCCCAGCCCGGGCCCAGCCCAACCACCTTGGCCGGAAAATTGCACTGCTGCACAAACTCAGGCGAGTCCAGCGAAGCCACCTCGACCTCATGCCCGCTCATGCGATAGATCGCGCAGCGTTGCTTGAGCCCCTCAACAGGTCCTCCCGTGGCCGGGTCGATCGACGGGATGAAATGCAGGATTCTCATTGGCCGTCCTTGAATCCCTCATCCATCACCACCTTGGCCCAGCGGCGTGTCCAGGGGGTCCCGCGATCCGCCAGCAGGGCCATGCTGCTCCACTCGCGCCGCTCCGTGGCCGCGGCCAGCCACTGCGTCATTGGCACTCCGAACCCGGACTTCGGCCGCGTGATAACCTTCTCCGGCAACGGGCGCGCCGGAGATTGCGCCAGAAGCCGTTTGCCCGCCCCGCCGGCAAAACTCGTATGGCATAGCTTCAGCGCGTCCAGCAACGCGGCGTCCACCAGCGGCGTGCGCAGCTCCAAAGAGTGCGCCATGCTGGCCCAGTCGCTGTCGCGCAGCAACTGGTTGCGCAGATAGAGCGTTGAATCCAGCAGGCAGACCCCCGCCGCGTCATTCACGGCATTGGCTTTGGACATGCCGGGAGGCCAGCCGCCCAGCCGTTCCAACCCCTCCCGAGCTCTCTCTTCTCCCATCAGCAACGGCAACTCCTCGGGCAGGAAGACGCAACGCTTCAGGTAATAAACTCCCTCCAGCGATCCCATAAACTCGGCGATGCCCTTCAGCTTTGGATGTCTGTGTCCATTGGCTAGAATTGAGCACGCGGCGCCCACCAGCCATCGGCCTCCAGGAATCGCCGCCGCCGCCCTCCCCAGCGTCGCGTCGCGGGGAAGCTGTTTCATCAGTTTATAGCCGTAGAACAGCTCGTCGCCGCCCACTCCGGAGAGCACCACCTTGTAGCCGCGCTCGGCCGCCGCCTTGGCGGCAAACCACGTGTTCACGCCATCCACCGACGGCTGGTCCATGGCATCCAGAATCTGCGGGATGTCCTGCTCGAACTCCTCCCGCGAGATGCGCCGAACATGGTGCGGCAGACCGTAGTGCTTGGCGATGACGGCCGCCGACGGGACTTCGTCCTCATGGTGAGACGTGAATTCGTCAAACCCTACCGTGATCCCCTCCACCTTCCCGCCCAGTTCGGCGATCAGGCTGGCCATCGTCCCCGAATCGATCCCTCCGGACAGAAACACGCTCACCGGAACGTCGCTCACCAGGTGTGCGCGAACCGAATCCGTCACCGCCTTGCGCACCACCTCCTGTAGCTCTTGGCCGGAGAGCCGTACGTCTTGCTGCCTCCAGTTGCACCGTATGTCGTTCCAGCGCACCGGCGTCTCCGCGCGGCCTGCGCGCACCCGCATCCAGTGTCCGGCCGTCAGCGCGAAGACCCCGCGATACAGCGTCCAGGGCGCCTGCACGCTTCCCCACAGATAGAATCCCGCGACTCCGGCCGGCTCGCTCTCCGGCGAAACCAGCCCCGACGCCAGCACCGCCTTCACCTGCGACGCAAACACCACGCCGCGTTCCGTCTGCGCATAGTAGAGCGGCTTGATCCCGTAGGGGTCACGGGCCAGAAACACCTCGCGCGTAGCCGCGTCCCAGATGGCAAACGCGAACATGCCGCGCAGCCGGGGCAGCATGCGCTCCCCATCGCGCGCATACAACGCCAGCAACACCTCCGTATCGGAGGTTGTGCGGAAGGCCGCGCCCTCCGCCTCCAGCTCGCGTCGCAGCTCATGGAAGTTGTAGATCTCGCCATTGAAAGTGATGCAGTATTTGCCATCGGTTGAGACCATGGGCTGGTTGGAGCGTGCGTCCAGGTCCTGAATGGCGAGCCGCCGGTGGCCCAGTGCCACACCGTTCCCCGTCCACACTCCCGCCGCATCGGGGCCGCGCAGCCGCATCCGGTCCGTCATGCGCCGAACTGCATCGACCGAAGAGCTTGCAACCGCCTCATCCGTCGAGATGAATCCTGCTATTCCGCACATGCAAGCACCACACCGGGAGAATCCAGTCCATCCTATTGCTAGCGTATTCTCTCATGAAGAGATGGCCGCTAACGCCGTACCGCGCACCACCGGAGTAACCTCCACGACCGCTTCAAACCTCGAAAACAAGGTTACTTCTGAGTGAGATGCCGGATGGCGCTGCGCCGCAAACCTCGCCACAATCCATCCGGCCGCTTTCTGCGGTCTTCTCTTCTCAACACAATAGGCCCACGCCGCGTCGCGGCAGCCGCCGGTGTTAACATGCAGAGGAGTACTGCGGAATGAAGATCCTATACATAAGCCAGTTGGAACAGGGATGCACCGCCCGCGCGCGCATGTTGGCCCTCCAGCGCATGGGACACGAGATCGTCCCGCTGGACACGAACTCCTACGCCACAAAGAACAGGCTCCTCGGAAAGCTCACCTTCCTGCTGGCCGCCGGCCCAAATGTGCAGCGCCTGAACCGCGATATTCTCCGTCTCGCCGCCCAGCACAGGCCCGATCTCCTCTGGGCGGACAAGGTGCTCCAGCTCCAGCCCGCCACCGTTCTCCGTTGCCGAGCCATGGGCATCCAGACCGTCTGTTACATGATCGACAACGCATTCGGCCCGCGCCGCGACTCAGGCCTGCGCCTCTACAAGAAGTCCATCCCATATTTCGATCTCCACTGCACCCAGCGCGACGTCAGCGTGGCCGACCTCAAACAGCGCGGCGCGCGTGACGTTATCAAGATCCAGACCGCCTACGACCGCGTCGCGCACTTTCCTCCACCCGAGGGCTGGTCGGACGCCGGCCGCGACCGCGGGGTCTCGTTTATCGGCTCGCCCTACGATGACCGCGCCGAGTTTCTCAGCCGTCTCTCCCAGGCCGGCTTCCCCGTCGTCATCTCCGGCGCCGAACGGGCCTGGAAAAAAGCTCTCGCTCCCGCCAGCTTCGCCAGGCTCTTCCGCGAAGGCGAGCTGATGGGTGATGCCTATCGCAACGGTATCTGGCGCTCGAAGATCAATCTCAGCTTCCTCACCAAATCCAACCAGGATGAGGTCGCGCACAAGAGCTTCGAGATCGCCGGCTGCGGCGGCTTTTTACTGGTCGAGCGCTCCCAGGGCCATCTCAGCCGTTTCGTCGAGGACAAGGAGGCCGTCTTCTTCTCCACCGTGGAGGAGTGCATCCGCAAGATCGCGCTCTATCTGCCCGATGAAGCCGCCCGCGAGCGCATCGCCCGCGCAGGCCACCAGCGCGCCGAACGCTCGGGCTATCACAACGACCACCAACTCCGCCTCATCCTCGACCGCCTGCAAAGCCTGCGAGGCAAGAGTTAACGAGAGAATTTCCATAGTTACTATAGAGAAAAATGGATTGTCATTCTGGCCCTGAGCGAAGTCGAAGAGGAAGAATCCCCGCATTTGTCTTGTTTTGCTTAAGGCACGGCTTCAGCCGTGCCGTAAGTGCTCCATTGCGACGCGGCTTTAGCCGCTGAGGTCAGCTTTTACGCAACAAACCCCGGCGCAACATGCGCCAGCGCCTGCCGCAGTCCGCGCACGTCTTCCTCGAAGCTCCAGCTCTGGATGCGCTCGAAGGCGCGTTGCCCCATCGCCTCGGCCACGCCCGGCTCCAGTACGCGTTCCAGGGCCTGTGTAAGCGCGTCCACATCGCCCACCGGAACGATGCACCCGTTGACCCCATCGTCGATCAGGTCCGGAGCGCATCCCACGTCGTCGCTGACGATCGCGGGCCGCGCCGCATTCATCACCTCGTTCACAATCAGTCCCCACGGCTCGTGCCGCGACGGCAGTACGAAGACCGTCGCCAGGTCGAAGAAGCGCGGCATCTCCGTCTGGTTGCGAAAGCCGCAGAATCGGATGCTGGCGAAGCCGGTCGCCGCCGCCTGCCGCTCCAGTGCCGCGCGCTCCTCGCCGTCGCCCACGATGACCAGAACCGGATTCGGCTCCTCGCCCGCTCCCCGCGACAGCCGCCGATACGCCTCGATCAGGTGGTCGCAGTGCTTGCGCGTCTGCAGCTTCGACGCAAACAGCACCACCGGCCGCGCGGGATCCAGTCCAAGCTCCGCCTGCAAGCTGGCGCGACCCTCCTCGGCCTCTTGCGCGCGCCGGGCGAAGTAGTCATTGTCCACCGCGTACGGCATGGGGAACTGCGGAACGATATCGCCAAAGTAGGTCCGCCAATACTCCGCGTTCAGCGTCCCGATGGGCAGAACTCCGTCCACCAACAGTCTCACTCCCGCAAGCATTGCCTTCTTCAGCGCAAGCCTTACTCCGCTCCGTTCGCGGTCGCCGAGCCACGACTCCGCGCGCAGAAGCACGGGAATGCCCAGCGCCCTGGCCGCCAGGATTCCGTGCATCGCATTCACGGTTGCGTACCCATGCACCCACAGCGCATCGAAATCCGCATCGCCGCCCTCGCCGCCCTCGCCGCCGCGCAGCCGGCTGACGATGCCATAGTTCAACGGACTCGCCACGCTCACCGTTCCCCGGTCGCGCAACCGCGGCAGGAACTCATGCCGGTATCCGTCCAGCAGGGGAATGTCCCACTTCACGCCTACGCCGAAGCCCTCGTCGAGGTATCCCCGCACCGAAAAGTCGGAGCCGAAGAACACCGTAAGATCGATGTCTGGCTCCTCGGCGATCCGCCGCAGCAGAGGCGCCTGGTACTGGATCGGATGGCTCACCAGATACGCCAGCCGCACGCGCCGCTGCGTCCGTTGGTTCGGTCGTTCAGGCCCGGAGCTCATACATCTCTCCCATCTCCCGTTGCTCGCTTGCGCGGAAGTTTCTGTGCTCCAACGCCGCTTCCGGCAGCCACCTCTAGTAACTGTGGATTGTGTACAGCAGCGAGACGATTCCCAGTACGCCGCCAACGCCCAGACCCTTCAGCACGGCCTTCATATCGTCGGTCGGCAGGAAGATGATGTCGTTGGCCTGCAGCACCGGGTCGGGAGCGCGGCCGTCGCGCACCTTCTTCATGTCGACTTTGACCACCTTGCGCTCGGTTCCAACGGTGCGAATCAGGCGCAGATCGGCATATTTTCCCTCAAAGTTGATCCCTCCGCTGAGCGCTGCCACCTGCAACAGCGTAAGCGGCGTGGCCTGGTCCAGCGGCACCGCGCCCTGGTGCGAGAACGCGCCCAGCACATACACCACGCTGGCGCGCGAGATCTGGATGATGTCATGCGGATGGATGGGTAAGCTCGCCGTCGAACTGGCCGCCAGGTCCGTCCCCAGATCCACCACAATCGGCTCCACCATTCCCGGTCGTACGATCTTCACCGTATGGCTCGCCGTCGCCGGCAACCCGCCCGCAATCAACAGCACCTCCCGCAGGCTTCTCTCGGTGGAGACAGGCACCGTGGCGTGGACCTCCCCGGTGACCAACACCGAGCCGTTCACCGTGTCCAGCACCTGAATCGTAACCTCCGGATTTTTATAAAACTCGCCCGCCTGCAATCGTTCCGCGATCAGCATTTGCGCAGCCCGCACCGTCAGGCCTTCCAGCGGGACGCTGCCGATGAAGGGCAGCTTCACGCTCCCGTCCGAGCCCAGGCGCGCCGTCTGTGAGTAATCCTGCATGAATACATGCACCGAGATCAGGTCTCCCGGGCCTAAATGAAAATCCTCCCCCGGATAGAGCATCGACTGGTTGGCGTATGGCGTCGCCGGCGAGGTCGCAGCCTGCGCCGCCGTCGCGCCCGGCAACGCGCCCGAATCCTGCGCCCCCGCCTGGGCCAAAGCCAGTCCAGTTGCCGCGCTCCCGCAGAACGAGATCAGGACCGCCGCAAACACTCCGGTCGCGAAGTTCCCAGTCATCGTTTGTCCTTCCCTTCCGCGCCCGCCTCACCCGCCGTAGACGGCTGCGTCTCCCAACTGTCACCGTCCACATTCCCATACGAGTACCCAAGATATCCGTAGTACCCGTAATAGTCGGGAGAGTTCACGTCCACGGCGTTCAGCACCAACCCGGCCACCGGTGCGCCCGTGCGGGCCAGAACATCGCGCGCCCGCCGCATCACATTTTTGCTCTCTTTGCCGTGCCGTACCACCAGAACCACAGCGTCCACCATATGTCCTATGACCACTCCGTCGGTCACTGACAGCACCGGCGGAGAATCGATCACAACGTGTGTGTACATCTTCCCCAGCCTCTCCATCAGCGCCACCATCGCATCAGAACTCAGCATCTCGGTTGGGAAAGGTGGCACCGGACCGCTGGGCAGTATGTCCAGGTTGGGTGCTTCGGGAACATGCTGCAGGGTTTCCTCCAGCGTCGACGTGCCCGTCAGAATCGTCGTCAGCCCCAGCTTTCCGGTCAGCCCGAACCGGTGGTGAATGTTGGATCGGCGCAGGTCGGCATCCACCAACAGAACGCGGACGTTGCCCTGCGCCAGAATGCACGCCAGGTTGCTCGCCATCGTGGTCTTGCCCTCAGAGGGCATCGCGCTGGTAAACAGAATGAACTTCGGCGGCTGTCCCGCAGTGGACAGCATGAGCGAGGTCCGCAGTGTCCGGAACGCCTCGGTAAACTGCGACTTCGGCTGGGTCAGCACATTGATGTTGCGCTGCGCCGTGGACATCAGGGCCATCTGCTCCACGCTCGCCCGCTTGGCCTGCGGAATGATAGCCAGCGATGGCATGTTCATCACCGACTCGATCTCGTGGATGTTGTGCAGCCCAGTATCCAGGCCATCCATTATGAACGCGATCACGATGCCGCCGAGCAGAAACATTACCGTTGTCGACACGATAATCGACGACGGCGGTCGCATCGTAGGGCTTACCGGCGGCAACGCCTGGTCCACCACGTCCACTTCCAGGGCTTCCAGTCCGGCCTGCACCTCGGCGGTGCGCAGGCGCGATTCCAGTCCGTCATACAGCGTGCGGTTCTGTTCATACTCGCGCTGCAGGATCGTTAACTGAACCAGGTCGTCGCCCTGCTGGTATGCTTCGGCCTTTTTCGCGTCCAGCTCCTGCTCGGTCTTGTCTTCGGCCGCCTTGGCCGCCAGGTAGGTCTCCTTGGCCTGTAGCTCCATCCGGTTCTGCTCTGTGTCAATCTCCTTGGTCAGCTCGGCCATCTGCGCTTGCAAGGCCTTCACCTGCGGATGGTTTGGCCCAAGCCCCAGAGGGGACTGCACCGTCAACTGCTGGTAGCTTGCCTTTGCTGACGCCAATTGTGCGCGCAGTGAATTGAGCTCGCCGGGGGCGGTGCCGGGCGTTGTCTCGATCGAGCCTTCGATCGCATTCGGGTCCATGCCCGCCACCATCCGGTAGCGCGATTCGGCGTTGATGCGTGTAATCTTCGCCGCTCCCTCTGCCCCGACCAACCCTTCCAGCGAAGACTGCAACTGGTTATGTGTCGAATCGTACCCCAGCGTCCCCATCTTCCGCTGCAAATCCATGATCTGTTTCTGCGTCTGCTCGACCTCGGTCTTCAGTTCCTCCAACTGCCCGGAGAGCCACTGCGAAACCCGCCGCGTCGATTCCACAGGAGTCTGGTAACTGCGCTGGATGTAGTCGAAGATTACCTTGTTGACAATGTCGGCCGACAGCTTCGGGCTCAGGCTGGAATACTCGATGTCGATCATCTCCGTTCGCGGCTCCAGAGACACCTGAAGACCGCCCTGTAGCTCGCCCACCACGCTGGCCCGCACGCTCGGGTCGTCCAGCGAGCGATGCGAGCCCGGAGGTACGCCGGAAAAGTCCGAGTTGTTCGCCAGGTTCATCTCGCGCGCCACGGTCGCCAGCAGCGCGTCGCTCTTTAGAATCGCAACTTCGGTGTTGATCTTGGTCTCCGAGTCGTCACCGTAACCGGATCCCGCGTCCAGCTTGTATTCGTTTGACGCCCCATTGTGCACCTGGATGGTGCCCGTCGCCGCAAACAGCTTGGGCTGGGTATACGCCTTGTACGCCCCATCGCTCACCCCCAGAACCACTGCGACGATCAGCAGCCAACGCCGCTTGCGTAGTGTCGCCAGCGCCTCGGTCAACGAGGTGTCGGCGATTTCAAACCCCAGACTGGGCTGCTGCAGATCAGGCTCGCCCACGGGGGGTGTGTACGATGTCTTCCGGGGATCCATTCCTGCAAGTCTACTCGACCCGCCGCATTTCAAAAACACAAATCGTGCCTTCAATACGCTCTCGGATGGCTCCGGTTTGGGACTGGTCTTCAGACCGGCCTGCCAAGAATTTCCGCTTCTGCCGGAAATCCACTAGACTGCAAGCATTGCACTGCGCAGGTAGCAGCTGCCGGAGACCATGAGCAAATCTATTCAAATCGCGGTCGTTGGCTCGGGGTACGTCGGCCTGGTCGCGGCCGTCTGCTTCGCCGAGATAGGCCACAGCGTGGTCTGCGTCGATAACGACGAGCGAAAAGTCGCCGCCCTCCAGTCCGGCGACACCCTCATCCACGAGAGATACCTCCCCGAACTCCTCGAACGCTACCGCAACACCAAAATCCGCTTCACCACCGACCTCAGCGAAGCCACGCGAGCCTCCGAGGCCATCTTCATCGCCGTCGGAACGCCCCAGTCCGAGAACGGCGACGCAGACCTCTCCTACGTCGAATCCGTCGCCTGCGAGATCGCCCGCTCGCTCGCCAGCTACAAGGTCATCGTCGAAAAATCCACCGTCCCGGTCTACACCAACGAGTGGATCTGCCGCACCTTTGAGCGCAACGGTGTCGCCCGCAGCCTCTTCGACGTTGTCTCCAACCCCGAGTTCCTGCGCGAGGGCTCCGCCGTCGCAGACTTCCTCCACCCCGACCGCATCGTCGTCGGCGCCGACTCCGAAGCCGCCGCTGCCCTGCTCACCCGCATCTACGTCCCGCTAACCTCCGGCGCCTACTACGCGCAGCCGGACGCCATTCCCGGCCGCTACTCCGCCCTCGCACCTCCACCCCTGCTGCTCACCTCCGCCAAGTCGGCGGAGATCGTCAAGCACGCCTCCAATGCATTCCTCGCACTCAAGATCTCCTTCATCAACGCCGTCAGCAACCTCTGTGAGGCCACCGGGGCAAACATCGAGCAGGTAGCCCGCGGAATCGGCCTCGACGGCCGCATCGGCCCCCGCTTCCTCCGTCCCGGCATCGGCTACGGAGGCTCATGTTTCCCCAAGGACGTCGCCGCATTCCGCTCCGTCGCCGACCAGCTCGGCATCGACTTCAACCTCCTCACCGAGGTGGAGAAGATCAACGCCGAGCAGAAGAAGCGTTTCCTCGCCAAGGTCCGCACCGCCTTGTGGACTCTGCGCGGCAAGCGCATCGCCGTCCTCGGCCTCGCCTTCAAGGGGGAGACCGACGACATCCGCGAATCCCCCGCCATCGACCTGATCGAAATGCTGCTCGCCGAGGGCTGCTCCATCGCCGCCTACGACCCCGCTGCCATCGTGCGCGCCCAGGTCGAACTTCCCGCCGGCCCTCAGCTTCAGTACGCCCAAGACGCCTACGCCGCAGCCGCGGACGCCGACGCCTTGCTCGTCCTTACCGACTGGCGCGAGTTCGCCGCACTCGACCTGGAACGCCTCTTCGCCGCCATGCGCTACCCCATCGTCGTCGATGGCCGCAACCTCTTCGACCCAAAAATCATGCAGCAACACGGATTCACATACATCAGCATCGGACGGCCCCCCGTCTATCCCGCCCGCGACCTCGAACTCGCCACCTCTGCCGCCAAATGAAGAAAATCCTCGTCACCGGGGCCGCTGGATTCCTCGGCTCCCACCTCACCGACGCCCTCCTCGCCCAGTCCGTCGCCAACTCCGTCCTCGGCGTAGACAACCTCTCCACCGGCAGCCTCGACAACCTCGCGCACCTCACCTCGGAGCCCCGCTTCACATTCCTGAATCAAGACATCTGCACACCCTTCGACCCCGGCCCCGTCGACTTCATCTTCAACTTCGCCTCGCCCGCCTCGCCCGTAGACTACGCGCGCCTCGGCCCCGAAACCCTACTCGTCGGCTCCGCCGGAACCATCAACACCCTCAACCTCGCGCGCAAATATAACGCCCGCTTTCTTCACGCCTCCACATCTGAGTGCTACGGCGATCCCGAGGTTCACCCTCAGGTCGAATCCTACTGGGGCCGTGTCAACCCCATCGGCCCGCGCTCGGTCTACGACGAGGCCAAGCGCTTCTCCGAGGCCGCCGTCACAGCCTGGCATCGCTACTACGCCGTCGATACCCGCCTCGTCCGCATCTTCAACACCTACGGCCCGCGCCTGCAGGCCAACGACGGCCGCGTCATCTCCAACTTCATGCTCCAGGCGCTCAGCGGCCAACCCCTCACCATATACGGCGACGGCCTCCAGACTCGCAGCTTCTGCTACGTCTCCGACCTCATCGACGGCATCCTTCGCCTCGCCGCCTCCAACGAACACACCCCCGTCAACCTCGGCAACCCCACCGAGTTCACCATGCTCCAGTGTGCCCGCGAGGTCCTAGCCGTCACCGGCTCAAAATCAGCAATCGTCCACCAGCCCCTGCCCCAGGACGACCCCGCCCGCCGCTGCCCAGACATCACGAAAGCCCGCGCCCTGCTCCAATGGCAGCCCAAAGTCCCCCTCCGCGAAGGCCTCCAGAAATCCCTCGCCTACTTCCAGTCCTGCCTCTCCACTCAATCGAAGTGATGTTTTAAGCGCACATCGCATCCAGCTTCAGAGGCTCAATATCCCGCTCAATCGTCTTCTGCAACTCCAGCCTCGCCTTGGAGAGATCGTGTGCCGCCTGCAGGTTCAGCCAGAACTCCGCCGAGGTCCCGAAGAACCGCGCCA
>Ga0187847_10001574_pt1 | contig 20197 bp, 18 predicted proteins | sample June2016WEW_4_10_FD_132458 | JGI IMG/M metagenome (GOLD analysis project Ga0187847, IMG submission 132458) | Peatland microbial communities from SPRUCE experiment site at the Marcell Experimental Forest, Minnesota, USA - June2016WEW_4_10 | ecosystem: Environmental > Terrestrial > Soil >...
GACGCAGATATGGACGGCGTTAATCGCCATGCTGATCCTGAAGTACCTGCAGATGTAATCCAGCTTCGGTTGGTCGCTTTACAATCTGGCCGCTCTGCTGCGCCAACAGCTGTTCATCTTCAGACACTTGTGGGCATGGCTCAACACTCCCCTGGAAGGACCCCCAGCCGCAAAACAACTCTGCGAACAATTACCCATGCCGCTGATGTGGTGAGCAAGAGTTGGACAGCAACGAAAAGAACAAAACGTCAGATCAACCAGAAGCTCAGCACTTACACGCCAACGACTTGGTCAGCAGAAATACCGAGCACATAGAAATCCATCCAGGCCGAGTCCTCGACCAAACCCACCGCTAACGGTGGGCGAAAATGCCTATGTCCTCTGAAATCAACTGCACGAATCTACAGAATCGCTGTCTTGGACAAGACTGGGCCACTCCTGGCCACTCACACGGAGAGTGAAGCCAAGCGACACAAAGCTTACGGCGTTGAGCGTTGACCGAGCGCGAAATTCAGCCAAGTCCATCACGGTCGCGTCAGTTTGATGGCCCTAGGACATCCGGATAGAAAGTCGGCGGTAACGCTGGTCCGACGGAAACTGCAGGAGTGGGTGGCTTTAGACAAAATAGTCGAATAGTCGTTCACTGAACAATAAAGTTCTTCACTACACAGATGGCTTTAGACCGCAGATTTTCCGCCTACTGTGCAGATATTCCCCTACTGGGAGTTGGTTTTGGCTTTATACGAAAAGTTGTAAATTCTGCAATGAGTGGCGACTCCTCTAAAACAACCCAGCAGCGGCTCCAAAAAGCGGTTGTCCACTGAGTCTGCTTTCCACACAATCCTACAAGCCCTGCGCAACTAGAGCTCCTCTCCCGCGACACCCGCTCTTGCGAATACATTGAAGAACTTCGCCACCTCAGTGTGCGACTGAGCACGGCCTTGCCGTTGTTCTACGCTGGTAATGACGACGCGCTGCTTCGCGCGCGAGAATGCGACGAACACGGTACATTCCTCCTCCCCATCCCTTCTCGATAGTCCACGAAACGGCCATAGGGATTTTGAATGACAAAATCGATGCCGAAGGCGCCCCGCAAGTAGAGCTGCATCTCGGCCAGAACATCCGGATGTGCCGTGTGCGTAGAAAAGGCCGCGATCCGCGCCGAGCTGAGGGGAAGGTGAATGGCCATCTGTCCATTCTCGGCAATCACCACGATCTCGCGCCGACCTAAGCGGTTTGCGGTGATGGCCGCAAGCGTCAGGAACAGGAAGGAGCGAGTTCGCTGACTGTTCTCAATTGCGTGCTCGAATGAGTCCTTGTCGCGGGCGGACACAAAAAAGCTGTGGTGCGTTAGCTTGCATCCCTTCTTCGACAACATTTGATAGAGCGTCGATTGAGCCGTCGTCGTCTGCCGGTTCATGGTGTGGTGGCTTACGAGGGCTAAGCTATCGGCACCGCGGGAAAACTCGATGGCGGCTGCCAGAGAGTCCAGGCCGCCGGAGAATAGGAGAACTTTGCCCGAAGCATGTTTGGCGACCTTGGGGTCGGAAATTGTCCCAGGACATTGATAGAGGTTGATCCGCCAGGTGTCATTCGATAGCCGGCACCTCGTGACTTACTGCATGAACGCGGAAGATACACTCGCGATCCGCCTAGCGAATCCCGATCCAGGTCACGACACTCAATTGGTTTCGATCGATATCGACACGGGAGCATCCGCCGACCTGCCCGCCGGGCCGGGCGTCAAAATCGATCCCTCTCCGCTTCCAGGAAAGGATGTGGGATATGTAAGGAAAGACAAAGCGGAACCGGGTGGTGGTATCTACTACATCAGCGGCAAACGCGGTCCTCGGGGAGACATTCGAACTGCATCGTGGTCTCCCGATGGCAAACAGGTCGTCTTTCACAAGCGCCTCTCTGTGACCCTCCCCGCGCTTACAAAAGCATTCACGGCGAATCCAGACTACGAATTGAGCCTGACTGGAACGTACATACCGGCATTCAGTCCCGCTGGCGACCGGTTCGTCACCAATAGCCGCCCCTCGCCGAACCCGTTCGGAGCCAGCCTATTGGTGACAAGCGTCGCCACAGGGCGCGCCGAAGCCATCTATCAAGACAAAGACCGCAACGTGCTTGCGGCGCAATGGTCTCCACAAGGCAACAAAATCATCTTCTGCATTGGAGCGTTCGGAGCGTTCTTCCAGGGTTTCCACGACGTGTTTCTGAAGCCCGCGGATCGCGTCAATGGCGGCGCTCAAATCGCCATTATCGACCCGGACGGGAAGGGATATAAGGAACTGACCTCAGGCTCTGGTAACAGCGCGTTCCCATCGTTCTCACCCGACGGGAGTCGCTTTGTCTATCGCGCATTCGATAAGGATAGTTACGGCCTGCGGATTATGGACCTCGAGACGAAGGCCGTCACCACCTTGACGGAAGATTACGATAATTTCCCGCTGTGGTCGCCGCGTGGCGATTTAATCCTGTTCGACCGCCTGGTCGACGGTGCATACGAGCTTCACACCATCAAGCCCGACGGGACAGGCCTGAAGCGCCTCACATACACACACGGAAACGAGGCGCATATGGCTTGGTCACCTGACGGAGAGTCGATTGCATTCGCCTCCTCCCGCATGGGGTTCAAGGATGAGGGTGTTTACACGGATGCTCCGCAGCCGTATGGCGAGCTCTTCGTCATGCGCTATGACGGAACCCACATCGTACAGATCACTGATAACCAGTGGGAAGATGGTACCCCCGCCTGGCAACCAACAGGAGTCCGGCTGGGCACTCTCCAGAGGTAGAAGAGTGCTCTGAGTTTCGGGTGTTGTGGTGTTGTATCGTGGCCCAGGAGCGGGCTGCACGAGGCGGCGCGGAGCAGATGTTGTTTCCCTGGGGCAACGATCCGCCGCTATCACGTCCCAGCTACCACAGTCGTTGGAAAACCGGCCCTGAGCCGGTCGGGCAATCACAGCCGAATGCCTACGGCCTATTCGACATTTGCGAGAACGTGCATGAGTGGTGCAGCGATTGGTACGAAGCCAACTACTACGCCATATCACCTGATCGAAATCCGCAAGGGCCGGTAGTAGGCCAGAGAAAAGCTTCGCGCGGAGGTTCTTGGCGACACCAAATCAAGATTTCACGATGCTCGGCACGTTCTAGCATCCCGCCGGAATTCAGTTACGCTGATTATGGCTTTCGGGTCGTTTGCGACGGGCTCGCTGAAACATAGCCCCACCCTTCCTCAACTCGTTTTGCACCAAAATTGGTAATGTCAGTGTTGCGGGTCAACCACTCGCGACCTCCGAATAGGATGCCAATTTGGGTTGTTCTCACTGGCGGCCATACAGTAGGAACTGCATCGGCGGTCGTCTCAGGCTGATACCGCCGCGCCCAATTTCATTTGCCCGGTAATCGATACGACGAGTAGTATGGGTCCCCAATATGCACTGGACCCGTCTTATCTTCGCGGTTGTCGGTGGGGGGATTGTTGCCTCGATGACGGATTGGTTCTTCGCTGGCGACTGGATTCACAAGCGGTTCACATATCCAGAGATTTGGCGCAAGGGCCCCGAAACGAGAGCGATCATCGTTTCGAGCGCGCTGCCGTTCATGACATGCTCTGCCTTCATGGTTCTTGCCCTATGGCTGGACGTCCACTCGCTGGCCTCAGTACTCAACTTGGCCCTATTAGTGTGGCTCATTGGGCCGCTCCCACTCATCCTTACAAATGCGGCATTTATAAAGCTTCATTGGGTATTTGTGACCCTCTACTCGGCTGGATGGCTCGTGAAACTTATGATCGCTGCTTTCGTAGCACATTGGCTGCTTGCATAGAAGGTATTGGACCCCGCCACTCCCACCCCTAGGGTCTGGCCCGTGTGGTGGGCAATCCGTACATTACCCGCCGGTTATGTACGAGTGGAGGTGCTTCGCTCGCAAATCGCAGATTTCGCATAAATCAGACATGTTTCTCGCCAAATCAATGGAGTGCGGCTGAGCGCAGCGGGGCCTCTCTTCCCTCGTGATACAAGGAATCGCTACACCAATCGTCAACGGTGTGTCCCCTCCTTCCATTTCAGATTTTGTTCTCAGCGCGTGGCTTCGGTGCAAAAATAGATCGTGTGATGCGGCAGGCGCTGATTCCGGTTCTCCTGGTGATGATGGCACTTCCAGCGTGGGCGGGAAAGCGGATGAGCGTTGAGCAACTCGAGCAAATTCTGAATGCGGACGGTGCCGCGCACAAATCGGACGCTGAGATCGCACGCCAGATCCGCATCATAGAACTGAGCGAACGGCTGACCGATAGGACGCTCGACCGATTAAACGCACAGTTTGCCGCCGGTTCTCAGACGGCGCTGGCCTTGCTGTTGTTGGCAGACCGGTCGTCCTTTCTTGATCCGCCTATGAGCGAGTTGCCGACCACACCTGCACCGAACGCGGCCACGCAACAACAACTTCTCGAAGCAGCGCAAAGATTTGCTCTTCAGATCTTGCCGCGCCTTCCCGATTTCCTCGCAACCCGGACGACACTAAGTTTTGACGACAGCCCTCAGGAAGCAACGAAGGGCGGATATCTCCAGCGAATGGGATTGCATCTGGTCGGCACATCGAAGACAGAGGTCTCCGTACGCAACGAGCAGAACCCATCGACAAGCCCGACGCCTGCATCGTCGCAAACGCAAGGCGGACTCGTGACGTGGGGCGAATTTGGTTCTACGCTCCTGATCATTCTGAGCGACTCATCCCATGGAAGGATTGCGTGGAGTCATTGGGAGCAAACTTCTTCGGGCCAGGTTGCAGTCTTCCACTATGAAGTGCCCAAGGCCGCCTCCCACTACGAAATTGTCGCTCCAGTCGAGCAGACTCAGCCGGGCTTTCAATCCAATCCGTCGGCAGCAACGGGCGGGACGATCGCGATGGTAGCAAGGTCAACGACGCGATGGACCCGTACCAAACCCGGCTATCAAGGTTCCTTGTGGGTGGACCCGGTCACCGGAACAATCATTCGTGTCTCGCTGATCGCCGATTTGAGCGGAAACTCCACATTGAACCGCGGAGCCATCGTCGTCGAGTATGGCCGGGTCACGATTGCGGATAAGACGTTCATCTGCCCGGTACGCAGCCTCGCTCTCTCATCGGCTCCGTCAACTGTCAACGATACCTTTGAAGGTGCAACGACCGAGTGGTTAAACGAGAACCTCTTCACCAACTATCACATCTTCGCCGCTACGTCGCGGATCCTTACTGAAAGCGACGCGGCAACATCTCGTACCCCCGATGCAAAGACTGTCGGTTCTGCCGCTGAACAGGTTGTGCAGCAAGCTCCGATTGCGGCATCGCCAGTCTCTGAGCAGGCATCGCCTTCAATCCAACCTCAGCCTGCGCCAGCGGTCCCTCCAACAACTGCGCCGGCTGAGAAGGGGGAAATACCTCAGTCTCGAATTCCCATCGTCAGCAATGCAGCCGTTGAAACCAAGCCGCCAGCGAACGCGGCTCCAGTTGAGCCACCAACCCGGCCTGCCTCTGGGAACAGTCCCGAAGGCGTGCTGCAGGCATCGCCGGTTGCGCAAGCGACGCAAATCCCTGGTAGCGGCTTCACAATCCATGTTGATGTGAATGAGTTGCTTGTGCCGGCGGTGGTTCGCGATGGGAAGGGGCTCACCGTAGGCGGACTCGACAAAGATGATTTTAGGGTCCTCGATCAGGGCAAGCCGCGGGGAATTACCGGATTCACGGTTGAGAATTCTGCAGCGACAGAGGGCGTTCAGCGAGCTCCTGAGTCGGGCTCTGAAAGTTCGGCCGTGGTCGCTCAACCGGCAGCCACGCGAGACCGATATATTGTCTTCTTGTTCGATGACAGACATCTGAACCTTTCCGATCTTGCGATTACTCAAAAAGCCGCAACCAAAGTGCTGGACGATCCACTTGGCGCTGGAGAATACGCGGATGTGCTGTCGTTCATGGGAGTCAACTCCGGCATCACCCGCGACAGCGTCGCGCTCAAGGCTGCCATCATGGAGCTAAAGGCGCACCCGCTCCATCAATACGACGAGCACGATTGTTTCGCTATCTCCGCCTATACGGCCCATCAGATCGTCGACATAAGGGATGACCAGGTCTTCCAGGCAGCCGTAAGCCAGGCCAAAAACTGCTCTAACCTGATGCTGACGGGCGGGGAAAATGTTTTTGAGAACATGGTGCGTTCGGCGGCGAACCATGCTCTTGCCGTCGGTCAGGAAGATGCTCGCGAATCACTCAACGTAATCGAAAATGTCGTCCGCGCCATGGCCAAACTACCCGGCCAGCGAACTCTGATCCTCGTCTCGCCTGGGTTTTTCTCAAATTCTCCGGAGACCATGTATTTCAAATCCGAGGTCCTTAACCAGGCGGCTGCAGCCAACGTCATCATTAGTGCCCTCGACGCGCGAGGCATGGTTGTCGACACCACCGGAGCCGATCACGTAATGTCCGAACTTGCTGCAGGGACCGGCGGAACCTTCTTCGACCACTCCAACGACCTTGAAGGCGGATTCAAGAGCCTCACCGTACCACCCGAGTTCCTCTACCTGCTCGAGCTCTCGCTCCAAGGCGTCAAGCCCGATGGCGCCTATCACCAGCTTCAAGTCAAGGTCGACCAACGCGGCCTATCTGTCCAGGCCCGTAAAGGCTATGTTCTCGCCAAGCCCGAGAAGGCCAAAAAGAAGGAGCGAACACAGAACTGAGCCGGACCTCGTCGCCTTGAGCTTTAAGTTCGGGCCTCACCGTGAATCGAAGCTCCTCGAGGTCGGCTCTCTGGGCTATCTACAGTTGGACGGCTCCGATCGGGTTGTGGACCACTCTTCAGTAACCTTTGCGGCAACAGAGCGATCATGTGTTGCTCAACTAGCTATTTCTGGGATGGAGGGTGATCCTTCCATTAAGTTTGAGAAGCCAGGATAAATCTCTAATTTGCTGACGATAGTTCTCGCAGACAAAGATCAACGCTCGCATCCGGGTAGGGTCATTGTGGTTCGCGGGTATGCGTCAGTTGCGCTGACCTTCGCCCGCCGCAGTGTTAACGGCGCGTCGTACTTCTTGACGTCTTCCTCAGTGATGTTGTGCCAGATCGGCAATATCACTGTCGTGTCGAGCGTTTCGCGGGCCAATAGCCCCTGAAACTCATGCTCCGTCCACTTCCGCTCGGCAAGGTAGGCTTCCGACAGCACCACAATCCCGTAGCGGCTGTTCAGTAGCCCTTTCCTGATCTCTTTCATCACCGACTCGCCCCAGTCGATGTTGTCTTCATCGAACCAGACCGTCACGCCTCCATCGCGGAGCGCCTTCACCAGTCCGCGCACGTAGAACTTGTCCGGCGAAGCATGCGACATGAATACGTCCCATGATTCCAACTTCGGCTCCTTCTTCACGACCGGTTTCGCTGGAGCGGGTGCCTGTTTCTTCTCAACGAGTGGTTCGGGCTTCGGCTGTCGCTGAGGAATGCCGATGTTGTCGCCGAGCTTCACTCTGTTCTCGATCATTCGCCGACGCCGCTGCATGCCCTCTCGCAGCGTGATCTCCAGCTGCTGCTTCATATGCTCCATCGAGCCGCGCAGACTGTTCAGACGCCACTCGACCTCTTTGAGCTGGTTCCGAACGTATGCAGGGATGTCGAAATCCACGCTGTTCGGACGAATGCGGACTAGCATTTCGTGATTGACAATCTCGCCATAGGCTAGCATTCCGCTGAAGGCGGACGGCTGCACATCGAACACGGCTGGGTCACCGTCGAACGGGATGTACGCGATAATCTCGGTAGAGTAGGGCGACATCTCTCTGCGCTCGGACGTCCAGTCGTTCATCCGCAGAGTCGGGACGTCGAGCATGAACTTCTTCTTCAGAGCCTGGGTGGCTGCCTCGTCGAGCGCCTTGTCATCCGGCAGCGCTTCATAGGCCACCTTCAGTAGGCCCCGCCGCTCCTCAACCAGGTCGTATATGTGCTTTCCGCTGAACAGCACACTTGGTTCCATGGTCCCCGCCTCTGCCTCATCCCGCACCCTATAGTCCGTCGACATTGATTCTAAACGTCAGAAGCTGTACCGCCCGCGTACAGGGTTGAAGTACATGACCAGAACATCAACATCGGATCGGATTGATGGCGGCTGACTTGCTTAGGGCCCTAGTGTTAGAGCGGCGTGTTTGGCTAGACGAGGCTTACAATACTGCCACAAAACAAATGGACCCGAGAAACGAGAGACGCGCCCCAGAAGTCGAAACGAGATGGGTCTTTATTTCTGCCAATCGGCAAATCCAACTCGCCGTCTCGGTCGCGAGCTATTTTCGCGACTCGGACAAATACGTGGCGTTCTTCGAATTCCCGTCCGTCGAATACGAATACATGGGCACGGCAGATTTTGGAACCGACGGCTATTTTGCGCGAGTCATTGGGGAACGCATCGCCACGCAAATCGGCAACGCACTGGCAAGAGTTCAGCCCCGCGAGATTGTACTTCTTGGGATGAATGATATTGAAAAGGGATATCTTGTGGCGCGATTTCCAAAGAAGATTCTCTTCGAGTCGGAATCTGCAGCCGAGGTCGCGGACCACTTAAGACTAGATGGCACCTTCACCGGCGATATCCACTGCAGGCCAAGCGAAGCAATACGTGGACTTCTCAAGGCCCGGCGTGAACAAAAGCGGATAGTATACGACGAGCGCGCCGAATCCTTGCCCTCAACTCAATTCGGGCATGGCCGCGGACTTATTGCCATTGAAGAGGATGGCGATCTGCATGATCTCGCCGCGATAAACCTCGCTCAGGCGTGCGGGCTCGATGTTGTCCTATTGCCTCCTGTAACCAGAGATGATCTTCGATCCCTGCCGCACGATCTGCGTGACTGGAGCAAGGACCACTCGCACCACGCTTTTCAGTCATGGAAGCGCTGGGTGCGCTTGAGCATGGAGGGAATAGATCTCTCTCGGTACGAATTTGCGACATTCTTTACGAACGGCTTGCCATATGGGTTGTTTGTTCGGAATTCCATACCATGCTCACATGTGCTTAAGAGCCTGGGTTCCGGCTTGGCAATATTGAATGCAATTTCCCAGGAACACGCGCCGGATCAGTTCGGGAGCGCTCTGCTCTTTTCTCCACAGGTCTTCCAGTCAGAAGAAACGTCCGAGATTCAGAAATTGCTTCTCGGCGACGGGTTTCGATCGAAGCTGTTGCTGGGCCGTGAGGCCACTGTAAAGAATATCGACAGTTTTGGGGCGTACTACCCTTACGATGTTTTCCATATTTGCTCTCATGGCGGAGAAACTGAAGGCTATCTCACATCCCAGTCATTTCGAGATAGGAACGGCGATGGACACTCGGCCGAGTACTACGAAGTGGTCGGCTTTGGTCCGATCGAGGACGGACAAGTAGTCGTCCGCAGCAAGCTCATCTATCACAAACTTGATGGTCATCTATGGAACTCCTCCGCCTTGAAGTCATTCCCGAGCTATGTCTTCGAAGACCTCATGAAAGCTATAAAGTCTGACGAGACGGATGGGGTCGTTCGAGTGCCGACCCGAGCGCCAATCGCCTTCTCTTGCCACATACAGTGCCATAGCAGCATCCATCAGGGAGAATTCCAGCAGCTCTCAGGGTTCGGAAATCCCGTTGTGTTCAACAACAGCTGTAGTTCTTCGCGCGAACTAGCCGTCAGCTTTATAAGCGCTGGAGCCCGCTGCTATATTGGCACTCTCTGGAAGATAGGGAATGAAACTGCGAGTGAAGCCGCCGTTCGTTTCTACAAGGCCGTGCTTGCTCAACGGAATCTTCTCGAAGGATTCCACAAAATGGTGATGGCCATTAACGATCCAAAATACCGCGATATCTATTTGTTTTGGGGCTTTCATTTCAGCGAATTGAAACGGCCGAGGGATTCAGAGGGGCTTGCCCTTTTCGCCGCCCTCATGTTCACGTGGCGCCTTTATTTCAAGAAAATCACGACGACGCAAGACGCGGAGGTTAAGAGAAACCTTCTACCAGTCCTTCGCTTTCTTAGAGATCAAATCCTCTTTGATCTTCAGCAGAGGGGCTTCCCCGCTCCCCCGGAGTTCGATGAAGGGGCGGGATGAGATAGAGCGTGGCTTGCCCACGGCCCCAGAGAGATCGCCAATCCTTGAATCGTACGAAGTTGATGAGGAGAACCCATAGGATGCTCCGGATCCCGCCGCGCAGTAAGGTTTATTTACGATGCAGACTGCGCGGAATTCACACCCATAGGCAAACTTGCGGTCACTGGGTCTTTCGGCTCTTGCCCCGGTTCCACTCCCGATATTCCGCTTTCGCAAGTTGCACATCCCCGGACGTAAGGCGCTTGATAAACGCCACGGTTTCATGAGAGTACTTAATCAGATTCCCGTCCATATCCTGCCAGCAGAAAATGGGGTTCGTCTTCAGTCCATGCTTCCATGCAATTGCCTGAAACACGCCGCTTGTGAATTCTTCATTGTGTAGTTGCCCGACCGCCTTGACCAGGGCCATCGTTCGCAAGGGATGAGTCAAGTTCGGATCCATCGGTTTTGCAACGATAAGGGGTCCTGCACCAGCGTCAGCCGCTTTCTGAACACCAACGACGAGATCCGAGTTCTCGATCTTCTTGGTCGATTCGAGCTTGACTTTGAAGACGGTCAACAGGCGACCGGTATCCAGGTTTTGAGATTCGAGTGCCAGAGTCGACTGTGCTATTTGCGCCAAGAACTGCTTCACGGCATCGCTCTGCTTGCCCCCGGTCTTGCGACCGGAAATGTAATCAATCGGATCGATGGGAGTGTCCAATCCTAGAGGGAGCAGATGCCACGTAATGTCGTCTGACAGTTCGACATCGAAAACAGCTTTGAGCAAGTCCTTGAGGTTCACAATGCTTGTCTGCGCGAGGGCATAGATCACAGCGCCAAAATGCGGCGTGTTGTAAAAATGGATCGCGTTGTCCCGGTACGTGCTGAGCAGCTCGACATTCAGTCGTAGAGCCTGAACTCCCAGGCTGGCCGGCAGATGGGGTTCTGCCTTGCGGAACGCATCCATCAGGGCATAAGTACGGTAAGGTTGCTTTCGGAGTTTCGGGTAAAAGACGCTCAACCCGTTCTTGGAAAGCACCGACTTGATGACTAGTTCGAGCCCGATGCTAGCTCGAGCCGTAAAACCCTGCAAACTTGTGGGATGATCCAGAAGAATCAATCAGGTTTGGGACCGGTGCTTCTTTCTTCTGCATTGCCGAGCAGTTGAATTTGTCCAGTGGTGACATGCGCCTGCAACCGATAATCGCCACCTGCATTCTCCTTGCTGAAGGTTCGGAAGAGGCCGCCTTTGTCGGCGCCGAAGGCTTGTGCCTGGACTTCGCCTGCGCCGACGGAAGCTTTTACGCTGCGGTAGTCCCCAGCGTGAATGGAGGAGATGGTGATCTGTCCCGCTCCGATCTCGACATCCTTGTCGCCCTTGACCTCTTCTACCGTAACCTGGCCTGCAAACATACGAACACGCAGGTTGGTTCTGCGGGGAATCTCGATCTTGATTTGGAGGCTGTGGTTGCCATGCTGTGCATGCGCGCCCTCGATCGACAATTTGCCCCCATTTGCTGCGGATGAAAAATGAAGAGCGATGTTGGCGGCGTCCTGGTCGCTGCCGGCGGTGCAGGAGACACGAAGCTCCTCCCGGTCAGTGCCGACGATCTGCAGTCCTGCAGGTGTCGAATCGACGATCAGCGCGGCCCGAGGTCGCAGAGGGTGCGTGATCGTCTGACTGCAAGGGATCTTTGTCTCGGCGAATCCGGCGATGGGCCAAGCGAGGAGAGCGACGCCCGCGGCGCAGCAGACAGTTCTCATAATGTCACCTACGCGGGTCGCGTCCGATTGGTTCCCAATACGCTGGCGGACGGCAATTAGCGCGACGGTGTTTACGATTATCTAACTTCCGAGTGGGAGTTATCCAGGCGCAAAGCCCGTCTGCTCACCACAATCCAAGGATGAGCAGGCTTGCGAAGACAGAGGATAGCGCCAGCGCCCGCTGGCCAACTTTCGTGAGTGGAATCTGGAGGGCCGCAGTACTCCGCTGGCAACGGAGATCGTACGCGTAGCCCACAACAGCCACCAGCAGCGCCAACGCGACAAATCCACGCCTGAGGACGATGGCGGCAACCGCGGCACAGGCCATCACAATCAGCGAGATTTGAGCCGCGCGACGGAAATCTTCTCTGGCGGGGTCGGTTGTGCGCAACGCGACGCGCGCGGCAATCCGTGCGTCGAGACGCGCGTGGACTACCAGGATTCCGGCAGTGGCTTGCAATGCTAGCAGGAGCCGCAGCCACAAGCACCAGGCGGCGATGGCTCCGGTCGCCGAAAGCGAAGCGGCCAGTGAGCTGGATGTCAGAGCCACCGCGCTGGCGATCTGAAACAACGTAGAGCGCTGGCGGTTCTTTACATTGATGCCGATCGCCAGCGCCGAAAAGAGTGCAACGCCCAGGCCCATGGCGACGATCGCCTTGAGGGGCCAAGCAAAGACAAGCACAAGCCCGCTTACGATGAGGATCGCCATCCAACCGGTGAACCACCGCGCGGCCGCGACGGTCTCAGGATGCTGCGTTTTCCAAATGCAGCGCTGCCTTGCCAAAATGACCAAAGGATCTTTGGCGGCCAACGCAGCGAATGCGGCCGTCAGAGTGGCGACTTCACTCCAGCGCCACGCTCGCGCAAGAATCGCGGCGCAGACGATAGGCGTGAGCAGTATCGCTGTAGCCCCGTGCTCGCGCGGCAGGAACCACGCGCTCATATGTGGTTGCCCTACATTGCTTATGATTGCCTGTTTTGTTGCCATGAATCTCCGATGCTCTTCATGTTACTTGTCACCTTCGCACAAAGCGCACCGCAAACCCTGTGACTTAAGTCCTATTCCGGGCTGCGGTCGCCGGCTATCGTTAAGCGCAGAAGGATTCCATGTTGACCTTATCCGCGCCCCCGAGCGAGGCTGCAGCGACCCACAACGTCCCGGCAAAGCAGAAGAAACTTCTGGTACGCAGATCATCGCCCGACCGCTCGCAAGAGATTCGCCGTTGTGTGCAGATTGCTTTACTTCTGCTCAACGCATATATCGGGATCCGATTTGTACTGTGGGTCCGGTATTTTGAGAGCCAGGGCAATTCGCCCTATATCGAGCGCCCTGCGGGCGTGGACGGCTGGTTGCCGATCGCCGGCCTAATGAACCTGAGATATTATCTCGTCACACACCATATTCCAGCGATCCATCCGTCGGCAATGGTTCTTGTTTGCGTCTTTGTCCTGTGCAGTCTATTGGTTAAGAAGTCGTTCTGCTCCTGGCTCTGCCCGGTCGGTACGGCTTCAGAATATCTGTGGAAGCTGGGGCGCAAGCTGTTTCGACGCAGCTTTACCGTGCCGCTGTGGCTCGATCTGCCGCTGCGCAGCGTCAAGTATTTTCTGCTGGCTTTCTTTCTTATCGTCATTTTCGCCATGACGGCAAAGGAACTCGGCGATTTTCTGGTGTCGCCGTTTGGGATCGTGGCGGACGTGAAGATGCTGGACTTCTTCCGTAACATAGGCGCCCTCGGAATCGTGGTGCTAGCGGCGCTTTTCGTGCTTTCAGTCCTTATCCAGAATTTCTGGTGCCGTTTTCTCTGCCCCTACGGAGCACTGATGGGCATTGTCTCCGTTCTCAGCCCGGTTAAAATTCGCCGCGACGCTCAAGCCTGCATCGACTGCGGCAGATGCAACAAGGCCTGCCCATCGCATCTGCCAGTGGACAGGCTGGTGCAGATCCCGTCGGTCGAGTGCACTGGATGCATGGAATGCATCGCTGTGTGCCCCGCGGAGAACGCACTGCAGCTCTCGCTCGCGACCCGCAGGCCGCGCACCTCCGAAGGCCTGCCGGCCGAAGCTGTTGCAGCTCGATGGTGGCAGAGCGCACTCAAACCACAGGTAGTCGCAGCGCTGCTGGCACTTGTGTTTTTTGGATTGATAGGCGCGGCGCGCGCTTCCGGCCACTGGCAGACCAACATCCCGCGCGAAATCTACATGCAGCTTGTGCCCAATGCGGACAACTTCGATCACTGACTTTGCTACGCGGCCGCCGTCAGCAGTGCGTTCAGGCCGGCCTTATCTTTCAACACGATCTGCCGCGCGTCCACATCGAGGAGGCCCTCGGCTTGCAACCGCATCAGGTTGCGCGAGATCAATTCGCGCACAGTGCCTAGCTGGCTGGCCAACTCCTGATGACTCACCGGCAATTGAAATTCGATTCCGCGCGGGGTCTGCCTGCCTTCGCTCTCAGCAATCCGCAGAAGCAGAGAGATGAGGCGCTGACGAATGGTGGTGAATGAGAGCTCCTCGATGATGCCCACCAGCCTGCGCAGCCGCGCGCCCACCACTGCCAGCATTTTGAGCGCAACCTCGGGATGCTCCATGCAGAATGCGTGAAAATCCTGGCGCGAAATAAAGGCAATCTCAACATCGTCGACCGCCATGGCAGAAGCCGGGTAGCGGCCGCCGTCAAACACGGGCAACTCGGCCACCGACTCGCCCGCATGGTTCATCGCCAGCACCTGCTCGCGTCCATTGACCGAGGTTTTGAAGATACGCACCTTACCCTGCGCGATGATGTGCAGGCCGTGGCAGGGCTCGTCCTCGGAAAACAGCAACTCGCCGTTGTTGAAATGCTTGCGCACCGTCCGCGCCGCCAGCGACTGGAATTCCGCGCGCGACAGGCTTGAAAGCAGCGCGGTCTTTTCGAGGATACTCGCGAGATCTGTGCGTTCGCTCGCCATGGGAAAAAGTTTAGCGCATTGCCAAGGCTAAGCGTCGCCGATTGATTTCGCCCCGAGTGACTAAAGTCGCTGCACCGCGTGCGCGGCGCTTCTAAGGTGAGTTCAGGAGAACATCATGATTGCCCTTACAAAGACCGTTCGCGAAATTGCCCTCGAACAACCCTCTTCGATTCGCGTCTTCGAGCGCTTCGGCATCGACTACTGCTGCGGCGGGCGCAAACCCCTGGCCGAAGCCTGTGCTGCCAGCCAACTCGACGTCGACGAGGTGCTCGCGGCACTCGAATCCGCCGCAGGCAACGGCGCGCCTTCTAGAGTTGCCTGGGAGCAGGCCTCGCTTGGCCAGCTCATAGAACATATTGTCGCCACACATCACTCGTACGTGAAAAGGGAGTTACCGCGCTTGGCGGTGCTGGCGCAGAAAGTCGTGAACCGTCACGGCGATACGCAGGCGCATTTGCCCGCCATGCAGAAGGCACTGGCGCAACTCGACGACGAGCTGATCCACCATCTTGGGAAGGAAGAACACGTCCTATTTCCTTACATTGCAAAACTCGAGGCCGCTGTCGCCTCCGGCAGTGCCACACCCGATGCGTGCTTCGGCGCCGTGGCCAATCCTATCGCCATGATGACCAGCGAACATGATGCCGCCGGCGCGTGGCTAGCCGAGATTCGCCGCTTGAGCGACAACTTCACCACTCCCATTGGTGCATGCCCCACCTATCATGCGTACTATGATGGCCTGCAGGAATTTGAGCAGGACCTGCACCAGCACGTTCATCTGGAAAACAACATCCTGTTTCCTCGTGCCATCAGTCTGGAATCGTCGGCAATTAGCGCAACAGTTTAGTGAGCGAACCGCCGCACCACAACCTCGTCGTCCAGGGGGAGGTTCGGATCAAAGGATCCGCGCTCCGATGTCATTCGTCTCGCCCTGGAGTTGTCGTACCGTTGATGTCAGTCGTTTCTGCGGGATTGCGGTTTCGCCATAGGGGATAGGGCACGCCCGCAAGCCGATTGATCGCGAAAGCTTGGGCCGTAAGCAGGATCACTGCGACTTCAATAATGACGAGTTCTTTGGGTTGGGAGATTATGCCGAGCGAAACGATGAGGGTCGTGGCTCCTGCGGGCGGATGGCTTACCCGGAACAGCGCCATAAGCGCACCCGTAGCCGACAGCGAAAGCGCAGCGGCCAGGACCCTGGGGCCATGGACGCCTGGATGCAAACCGAAAGGTGGGCTGGAAGCCACAGTGAGCGCGAAGGCGGCATAACCACAGATAAGTCCGATTGCGTGGCCCAGAATTGTATTGCGTGGGCTCGAGGCCTCCGCCAGAGGAGAAAAAAAGAAGAGATACGCAGTTGGGCCGAGCGACGGAAAAACAAAGGGACTGCCCGTAAGAAGAGCCAGCAACGCGAGAAGTCCGATGGTGATGAAGCCGTTGATGCATACATAAATCGCCCACACGACACGCGTTGGAAAGTGCTGTAAGAGCCACTCCAGACGCAGATGAGCAAGCAACACAGAGACATGCTCGATGCTGCCGGATCTTCCATTCACTTGGTTCTGATTATTCATGGAAATGATCAGATGTTCGGTAGCAGATCGAAGTACTCATCGTCTTCATTCTTACCGCCTTCTCCCTTGCCGAGCTTCTTTTCCGATTCGACAAACTCGATGCGCTCGATCCACTTCACCATCTTGTAGCCGAGCTGGTTTTCGACCCGCAGCCGCAAAGGGGCGCCGTAGACCTCGGGCAGCGGCTGGCCGTTCATCTCGGAAGCGAGCAGGCATTGGGGCTTGAGCACGTTCTCAAGGCTCTGGGTGTCGTAGTAAGGTCCGCCATAGAGCGCCTCGCCAAAGGAAAAGAAGGCGACGGTGTGGGCTTCGGGACTGGGGCGAACGAGATCGATCAGCGCCTTCATGGGGATGCCGCTCCACTTGGCAATGCCGCTCCAGCCCTGGATGCAATGATGCATGGCGATGTGCTCCAACTCGCCCAGGTCGCGCAGGTCGGCCAGCGAAAGCTCGACGGGATTTTCGACCAGGCCGCCGACTTTTAGCTTGAAATCGCGGAAGTGGTCCATGGCCAAGTGCTTCCAGTCGTCGCGCACGGGCAGCTTGCCATTCGGCCACATGTAGGGCGAAATGTCCTTTTCGGAATACGTTTGCTGCGGCATGAGCCGGTTCAGCGTGAGCAGTTGCATGGGATAGGTGACGAATTTGAGCGCATGTTGCAGCGCGCGCGGCTGAAACCAGGAGAGATAGTGCGCGACGATCCAGCAAAGCACCACGACGCCAATGCCCACAAAGCCCAGCCAGATTCCGACGCGGCCCGCGTCATTGGTGCCGAGCACGATGTGATTCATGTTGCGCGCAAAGCCGGTCATGACCACCAGGGTGATGTGCACGACCAGAAACGCGAGAAAGCTGAGCATGGTGAGGAAGTGAATGGAGCGAGCCGATTGCCTGCCGCCGAATAGCTTCGCGTACCAGGTGAAGTGATTCACCACTGCGGGCGACATGGCGATGCCGGTAAGAATGGCTAGGGGACCGAACACGAAGACGACGGTGAAGTAGGCGATCTGTTGCAAGGCGTTGTAGCCATAAAAGCCGTTGGGCTCGGCAGGCAGTTGAAAGGTGGCGTAATGGACCCAGGTATTCCACGCCTGCAAGACGACCGTGGGCGATGCAGGCACGAGACGCGTCCACTGGTCAGTGGTGAAGAGCATGGTGATGAAGTAGACGCCGCAGAGGATGAAGCCATGCACATTGATGAAGTGCCAGACGCGCGCAACGCCGATGGTATGCCGGTAGCCGGGCGTGCCAATGAGCGGAGTGAGGTAGCGGGCGTCGTCCTTCGCCGTCCACAGGCGGTCGCGCGGAACCTTCAAAGGCGTGAGGCGAATCCACTCGCTATTCGGCGTGCAGTCGTCGTTGAAATAGAGCCGGGGATGATCGGCGAGGATAGAAAGGCCGCTGCGAATGAGCATGGTGACGAAGAGGAAGTTAAAGAAGTGGGAATAGCGAACCCAGAGCGGGAAGCCGTGGGGTCCGGCGAAGTCGCTGGGATAGACGAGTGGGACGGGCGGAATATGCGGCAGGCCGGCCACGGCCACTTCAATCCAGGCCGCGGCTACAAACGCGGCAAGCACCGCGCCGATTCCGATCAGAATCGAAGGACGAATCCAGAGGCGGTGGCGGCGATCCGGGGGATAATGAACGGCGGCGTGTTCCGTGTCAAACTTGATCACTGAATGTCTCCTTTGGCGGTTTTGAGCTCTGCCCACCCCAGATATCGTTTGAACTAAATCTGGAAAGATATGCTTCGTTCCGACTCTCGCACCACTGCTCGCCGTCGTCCCGAAAGCAACTCTGGCGCCCCGATATTCCCGCAGACGCGCCCCGTTTTCCGATCCACGACCGGCATGTTCATCACTCCTGTGGTCGCCATTTCCTCCGCGACTGCCCGGCAAGTCTCATCGGAGTAGGCAAAAGCGTCCGGCAACGCATCGCTTGCAGCTTCCACTCCGCCCGATCCAGACAGCTCTGTCATCACGTCCGCTACACTCACCATTTCGAGAGGGTCAACGCCATATTCACGCGATAAGTGGTATCCTCGGCGGCTTAGCTTCTCCGTCAGGATCGACCGTGGCATAACTAATGACGTCACCAGATAGGACGCGGTGCACGCTAATGCAAGAGGCAGTATTGCCGGCAGAGCATGGGTCAGCTCCAGAGAAAAGAGAATCGCCGTGAGCGGCACACCTAGCGCGCCTGAGAGCATCGCCCCCATTGCCATTAGCGCCCAAAGCGCCTGTGTTTCGCTTGGCATATGCGCCAACTGCGCCGCAGCCTCTCCTATCGCAGCGCCAATCATCAGGATCGGGGCCAACACGCCGCCTGAAGTCCCGGAACTGAGTGAAAACGCCCACATCAGCGATTTGGCAACAATGAGTCCCAGCAAAAGGGCCACCGGGGCATTCCCGCGCAGAACTTCCGCGATGTTGTCGTAGCCGACGCCTAGTCCGCGCGGAAAGAAGAATCCGCCCGCTCCAATACCGATGCCCCCAATCGCCGGCCACCACATCCAGCGGATGTGAAGGCGGCCGCAAAAGTGCTCAAACCCGTCTTCGAAGCCATACATCAATCGGCTTAGCCCCGCAGAAGCAAAGCCGACGAGTATGCCTAATGGAGCGGCCACAAGGAGCGACTGTTCTAGATGAATCGCGGAGTGTAACGTGACGGGGAAAAGTGGCCCCGGGCCGAGCCAGCGAATGCGCAGCGCGCCTGCCAGGACGCTCGCCACCGCTACAGGAACCAGCGAACGGGGCCGCCACTCAAAGAGAAGCAACTCCACGGCGAGGAGGATCGCTGCAATCGGCGCCGCAAACGTTGCTGACATTCCCGCAGCGGCGCCTGCCACCAGCAGTGTCGTCCGTTCCGCATCCGAAAGATTAAGCCACTGCGCGACCAGCGAACCGAAAGCTCCACCGGTCATGATGATCGGTCCTTCCGCACCAAAAGGGCCACCGGAGCCAATTGCGATCGCTGCAGAAAGCGGTTTGAGAACCGCCACTTTGGGGTCGACGCGTGCGCCATTTAACAGAATTGCCTCAAGGGCCTCGGGAATTCCGTGCCCGCGAATCTTGTCGGAGCCATAATAGGCCATGAGTCCAACAATGATTCCTCCAATGACTGGCACCAGCGTCATCACCCAAGGCGCTTCAGCTGATCCGGCCGGACCGACCATCGCCAGGCTGATTCGGTTGTAGTAGAAGATGTTGGTCGCGAACGCAATGGCCCTGAGCAGAAACACAGCCAGCGCGGCTGCTCCTGCGCCAATCACTGCCGCCACGCCGGTCAGCAGCCATACGCGACGGTCCACTGTGAAGTCGCGCAGCGCAGAGGGGCGCGATCTCATCGAGTCACCGTGTAAGAGACACCACACGAATGAGCCTTGATGCGATCCAAAGCTTCTGCCAGACGCGGCGCCAGTTCGTTCAGCTCCCGCGCATGATTCGCTGAGAGCCGGACCAGAAGCATCTTGCCTTTGCGGGTTGCTCGCAAAATCACCCGCCGCTTGTCGCCCGCGTCCGTTTTTCGTACCAACAGGCCCTCGCGTTCCGAACGATTGACAAGCTCGACCGCACTGTTATGCCTCAACCCGAGCCTCTGGGCGGCATATGCGATCGTCACACTCGTGCCCTCAGGGGCCCCCGCGACCTGTAAGAGAAGTTGATGTTGCTTTGGGTGCAATCCTGCTTCCAGCGCAGCGCATTCGCTGAAGTGCAGGAAGCAACGCACCTCGTAGCGAAAATCTGCCAAAGTTCTGAGCAACGAGCCAGAAGTGGTCTCTGGAGATCCAGCTTTCATATTTATATCGTATCACGATATAA
>Ga0187847_10001575_pt1 | contig 20197 bp, 19 predicted proteins | sample June2016WEW_4_10_FD_132458 | JGI IMG/M metagenome (GOLD analysis project Ga0187847, IMG submission 132458) | Peatland microbial communities from SPRUCE experiment site at the Marcell Experimental Forest, Minnesota, USA - June2016WEW_4_10 | ecosystem: Environmental > Terrestrial > Soil >...
ACCACGGCGTGCTGAAAGCTGGCGATGAGGTCGAGCGTCTGCGGCTCACACTGGGCCAGCGCGTCCTCGATCATTGGCCGGGCCGGCGCGTCGATCCCGGTAAAGAGAGCCTCGCGGCGCGACTCAGCCTCAGGACGCAGGTTGTGCAGCTCCACGTAGCGCAGAACGGCGGTCTTGATCCCCGAAAACGAAAACAGGAAATGCGGGTCAAGATCGGCGATGGGCGCGGTTTTTGCGGCCTTGGTGCGCGGTGCCGCTCCCGCCAGGTGAAGCTTGGTCTTGATCTGCGAAAACGCGAACGGCACTGCCTTTGGATTGCCATGAAGCGCAAGGTTGTCGATCCACGGGCCGCCGGGATAGCCGAGACCAAGCAGCTTGGCGACCTTGTCGAAAGCTTCGCCGGCCGCATCGTCGAGCGTGCGTCCAACCAGCGAATAGTGCCAGCTTCCATCCGCAGGCGTGGCAAGATACAAATGCGTGTGCCCACCGGAGACGACCAGCGCGAGCGCGGGTTCCGTGTCTACCGCTCCTTGATCAGCGGTCAGAGAACGCTCATTCAGCAGCACCGCGTGAATGTGACCCTCAAGATGGTTCACGGCAATCAGTGGCAGGCTGTTGGCGAAGGCGAGTGCCTTTGCGTACGTGACGCCGACAAGCAGAGCGCCGGCCAAGCCGGGGCCGCTGGTTACAGCAATGGCGTCAAGGTCGCAGAGCGAAACGCTGGCCTGGGCAAGCGCGGCGCGAACCACGGGAACGATAGCGCGAAGATGCTCGCGGGAAGCCAGTTCCGGGACCACTCCGCCGTAGCGTGCGTGCGTGGCAATCTGTGAGGCGACCACCGAGCTGAGCGCGCGTGCGCCGCGCTCCACCACGGCCGCAGCGGTTTCATCGCAGGAGGACTCGATGGCGAGGATCAGACCGGAACCGGGCATCTATCTAGTTTACTGACCGGAGTGCGGCAGACGCTTGCCTGATGGGGAAGACGACTGAGAGAGAATGATTGGAGATGCATGGGAGCGGAAAATTCGAAGCGGCTTTAGCAGTTGTGCAGCGGTTGCGCGCCGAGGGCTATGACGCGTACCTGGCCGGCGGTTGCGTACGCGACCTGCTGCTTTGCCGCGAGCCGTCGGATTATGACGTGGCCACGTCCGCGACTCCAGACGCAGTACTCGGCCTCTTCGACCGGACCTTCGCGGTGGGCGCTCACTTCGGAGTCGTTCTGGTTGCTCAAGGCGAGGGCGAAACCTACATCACCACAGAGGTTGCCACCTTCCGCTCCGATGGAGCTTATTCCGATGGCCGCCATCCGGATGCGGTGCGCTACACAAAAAGCGCCGAGGAGGATGTGAAGCGCAGGGACTTCACCATCAACGGGATGCTGCTTGATCCGCTTCAGGGCACGAACGATCTTCGCGCCGCGGTGCTTGATTTTGTCGGCGGCATCGCGGACCTGGACGCCGGCCTCGTCCGCGCCATTGGCCGTCCCGAAGAGCGTTTCGAAGAAGATCACCTGCGCATTTTGCGCGGCGTCCGGTTTGCGGCGCGTTTCGAGTTTGCCGTCGAGGAAAAGACGAAACGCGCCATGTGCGGCCTGGCAGGCAGAATCTCCGCGGTTAGCCGCGAACGCGTTCGCGACGAACTAACCAAAATGCTCACCGAGGGCCACGCACGGCAAGCATTTGAACTGCTGGATGAGACGGGCCTGCTGCCCGAGGTGCTGCCGGAGATCGCGCGCATGAAAGGCGTGGAACAGCCGCCGCAATACCATCCCGAAGGCGACGTCTGGGTGCATACGCTGGGGCTGCTCGGCCAGCTTGAGCCGGGATGCGCGGCAACCCTGGCCTGGGGCGCCCTGCTGCACGATGTAGGCAAGCCGCCGACATTTCGCCGAGCTCCCGACCGCATCCGCTTTGACGGCCATGTCGAGGTCGGCGTGGCCATCGGCGCGGAGATTCTGCGCCGATTCCGCTTCTCGAATGAAGACACGCGGCAAATTCTTGCGCTCATTGAAAACCACATGCGGTTTGCGGATGCGGGGCGAATGAAGGCATCCACGCTGAAGCGGTTTTTCCGCCTTCACCGGTTTGACGAGCATCTCGCATTGCACCGAATGGATTGCCTCGCGGGAGGAGGAAACCTCGACCATTGGGAGTTTGTGCGTGAGCGCTGGCATACTATGCCGGAGGAAGCGGTTCGTCCCAAACCGCTGATCACCGGCCGCGAACTGATTGCTGCGGGTTACAAGCCGGGAGCAGCTTTCAAGCAGATGCTGCGCGCCGTGGAAGACGCGCAACTGGAAGGATCAATCGCAACCGAAGAAGAAGCGCTCCGCATGGTCAAAGAACGATGGAAAGCCGAACCGGACGAAGCCTGACCACTTACAACTTAGAACTGTAGCTCAATCCTCGCGAAGCAGAATCAGCGGATTCACAGACAGCGCGCGCTGCGCCGGAATCCATGTGGCCACCAACCCGAGCAGCAACATCGCCAGCACCACGCCGGCCAGCACCAGCGGATCGCGCGGCGTCGCCTGGTACACAATGTATGCCAATACCCGGCTCGCCAAAATGCCTAGCGCCAATCCCCCCGCCGAGCCAATCACCAGCAGCTTCAACGGTCGTCCCAGCGCCGCCTGTAATATTTCCTTCGGTTGCGCCCCAAGAGCTGTGCGGATTCCCAACTCCCGCATCCGCTTGCTCACGGAGTACGCAGCCATCCCAAATATGCCGGTAATCGAAAGCATCGCACCCATCATCCCCAGCACGCCAAGCGCCATGGTGGCCACGCGCGATGGAAACAAAACAGTCTCCAGCAGGGCGCTCCACGTCTGAATATCGGCGGGCAGTCCCTTATCCAGTTCGCGTATCTTGCTCCTCATCGCGGCTGCAATCTGCTGGGGATCGCGCCCGGTCTTCGGGTTTATCCGCGCTATCAGGTAGGCCGAACTCATTGGCGTTTGCAGAAATGGAAGAAACATCGCAGGCTGCTGATCTTCCGTGAGAACCTGATACTTTCCGTTCTCGACGACTCCCACTACCTGGACATGTGTCCCATCCTGCAACCTGTAAAGCCTTCCGACTGCATTCGTGACTGAGCCAAAAATCTTTTCGGCAAAGTCTCGATTGATGACGGCAACCGCAGGCGCCGTTTTGTCGTCCTGCCAGGAGAGGCTCCTGCCTGCCAGCAAGCTTGCGCCGGCGGCATCGAAGTAGCCGGGAGAAATGTCATAGCGGTAGGGCATGATCGCTGCATTCGCCGACTTCAGATCGCTGGCATCTTCCTTGAACACATTTACCTTTGTGCCGGCGCCATAAACAAGGGGAGGGTAGGCATTCACCAAACCCACAGCCGTTACTCCATCGATGGTCTTCAACGCATCGATCATCCGGCGCTGCATCGCAGGCACTTTGTCGCCACTGTAGCCGGCAGTTCCCAGGTTTACGCCCGCAAGCATCGTGTTGCCGGGTTCAAAGCCAAAGTTGCTGTGCAGCGAGCGCACCAGGCCGCGCACTGCAACCAGCGAAGATGTCACCAGAACAGCGCAAATGGCAATCTGAACCGCCAGCAACACGTCTCGCAACGTGACGCGCCGGCCCATCCTCGCGCCGGAGCCGGCTTTCACAATCTCATACGGATTCGCCCGCATTACCTGACGCACCGGCACAATGCCGAAGAGGAATCCGCTCAACAACGCCAGAGAAAGAGCGAACCAATACAGCTTTGCATCTGGAGAAACCGGCAGGTGAATCGGGGCTCCGGCAATGGGTTGCCACACGCTTAGCTTGCGCAACAGCGCCATGCTGCCCGCCAACCCCGCTGTGCCGCCCGCCAATGAAATCAGTGCGGCCTCAGTTAATAACTGTCGCAGAATACGCTTGCGGCTGGAACCGAGCGCGAGGCGAAGGGCCACTTCCTTTGAGCGATCGGCAGCCCGGGCGGAAAACAGGCTTCCCAGATTGGCGCATGCCGCCAGCAGAATGAGCCCCGACAACAGCATCAATCCCGAAACGAATGCACGAGTTCCATCGGCAAAAGAAGACAGACCCTCGCGGCCAAGAATCGTGCTGTGGTGAGCGATTTCTTTTGGATAAGTCTTTTCCAAATACGCGCCCACAGAGTCCACATCGGCCATGGCCTGGACGAGAGTTACTCCCGGCTTAAGATGCCCGAATGTCTCAAAAATCTCAGCGGTATCTCTGCGCCCAGTCGGATATCCCGAACTAAGCTGGTCCTGGTTGACGATGGGCATGAAGAAATCTGGAGCGAGAAACATCAAGGTTCCCTGGAACCCTGGCGGCGCCACGCCAATGATGGTGTAAGGATGCTTGTTGAGTAGAACCGAGCGGCCCACAATGCTGCGATCGTCATGGAAACGGCTGTGCCAATACTCGTAGGTGAGAACGATAAAGGGAGCACTGTTGTGACCATGTTCATCGGAGGCATGGAAGAAACGGCCGATATAGGGATGCACTTGCAACACGTCGAAGTAGTTCCCCGTCGTCGCAAAGCCGTTTGTGATCACTGCATCCTTGCCTGCATCTATAGCCACGCCCAAAGCGAAGTTAAACGCTGCCAGATCCTCGAAGCTGCGGTTGCGATCACGCAGATCGAGATAGTTCGGGTACGATCGCCACGCAGGGTTGTCTCCGTATTGGGTCCCATAGAGACTCTCGGACTGTGGCACGTTCAACGGGCGCAGTATCAGCCCATCCATGATGCCGAACACCACAGCGTTTGCGCCAATAGCCAAGGCCAGCGTCACAACCGCGGCGACGGTGAATCCCGGCGATTTGCGCAACTGACGCTGCGAAAGCCGCACGTCGGCGGCGATCGATTCAAGCGTCGGCCATTGCCACACCACGCGGCTGCGCTCCTCCATCAGCGTGGGATTCCCGAACGCGATCCGTGCCTTCCGTTCGGCCTCCTGCTGGCTCATGCCTTCGCGCATCAACTGTTCCGTGCGCTCTTCAATGTGAAGGCGCATTTCCTCATTCAGATCGTCGAAGAGACGTCTGCGGCCGAAGATGCTGGAAATCAGTGACATGAGTAACTCCTAACTTGCGGGTGTTTCACCCGGCTTCAGCACCAGCGCAATGCCTGCGAACATCCGTTCAAAACTGGAGATCTGCTGTTCCAAATGGCGCAGGCCGGCGGTGGTGATCTCATAGGTGCGTACGCGGCGATTGGTAGAAGAAACACCCCACTCCGCCTTCACCAGCCTGCTCTTCAGCAGCCTCTGAAGTGCGGGATAGAGCGATCCCTCTTCCACCTGCAGCAGGTTGTTACTGCGCTGCTGAATGTACTGCACCAGCGCGTATCCGTGGGCAGGCTGCCGGCGAAGCGACTCGAGGATCATCATTTCGAGTGCGCCGGGAAATAGATCGCGAGTGGCGGAATTCATCATAGGCTCTTTTACTACAGGCATAGACTAAACAAGTATAAGGGTGATTGTCAATTAAAATCTCGTTAGGTATTGGCGCGCCACGCGTGTGATGACGGAATTGAGTCACCGTGACGGAATCTCGTCCCCACGATTTCGTCACCATCATTCAGCGAATCGGCCCATCCGCATCGACCTCTCACCGCTCTCCCGTCGAGCGCAGCAGCGCGATTCGAACACTGAAAGCCTTGTATTTCAAACAGATTCGTCCTGGATTTGACCTCAATCCCAAAGTCTCGTCGCGATCCTGATTCCGCCGCCAGCGACTTTGGCCCATCACGTGCTTTATCCACCGCATGAGCAAACCAGCACAACTCCAATGCACAGTCGTCATCCACGAGACGCGGAATGCGCTAGCCGTTCAGCTCGAGGAGAGAATCCACCAACTGCGCGAGCCCAAGCCCAGCCGTCGGTGGGAACCAGGTCTCCGCTCCAATTTGGCTGACATCGTTCTCGCCGATTGCGATGTCACTTATGTGGTATTACGCGAGACTTGGAAACTCCGGTAATATTCACGCAACGACTCACAACCAAGGTCCAGGGGGGAAGTTCAGCAATGAAAACCCTTTCAGTACTCCTGTCGATCGCGGTATGCGCAGCCTCCTGCAGCGCGCACGCCGCCTCCGCCGCGGTTTCGCCTTCCACAGCCAGGAACACACCGGAACCGGACGCCAAGGTGCTGAAAGACAGCGTGCCGCGCCCCACCGCTTCTCCCGCTCCCAGGAGCCACGTATTTCCCGTGAACGACGAAAAGGGATTGCTGCTGACCTGCATCGCCCCGGAAATCGCCACCAATCCCAACACCGACGTGTTTGAAGACTGCACCCTGGCCCCGGGACGGACTCTCAACGAAGTGATGCACTCCTTCGTCGGCGCCATGCATGCCGAGCAGAAACAGCACGAGCAGGAGCGCACGAATTGGGAAAAGGCCTTGGACGAAGAATCCGATCAAACGGCGGCAAGCAAATAAAAGCAACTTGCGTCCAGCAAGGCCCGCACCACGCCCAACCGCGCAATGCCCTCTATTACATGGCAGCGGCGTTCCCAGCCGGATGACAGGCGGCGGTAGCGGTAACCCTTTTCCCGCGGACGGTTGGATTTCCGCCCGGGTTGGCAGCTTTGGGCGCGCTCTTCAACTCCCCAAGTAATTTCACCAGGCGGCCCAAGGCCTGATCGCGAGCCGTAGTGTTGGCCGGGTTGGTGTTCCCCGGGTCTTCGCCGGCGCGCATAAAGCCGTGGCCCGCGCCATCGTAAGTGACGGGATCATAGCTCTTGCCGGCAGCCTTCATCGCCGCGGTCGTCCCGGGAACCGTGGCCCCGATGCGGGCATCGTTCCCCGCGTAGAAGCCGTAAACCGGAGCTGTAATGGGAGTCACGTCGGCCGGTCCGGAGCCGTAAAAGACAAAGGCTGCCGACAAATCCTTGCGGTGTGCCGCGAAGGCAAACGACTTTCCCCCGCCCCAGCAGAAGCCGATGGAAGCAATCTTGCCGTCGCCTGCGGGGATCTTCTTCGCGTAATCGGCTGCCGCATCCAGATCGGCGAGTACGCCGTCGGCATCGAGCGCGGAGACGGCCTTCACCGCCGCGTCCTGGCCGGAAAACTCGCTGGTTCCTCCGCCATTGGGGCCAAAGCGGGAAAGCAGATCGGGCGCCACCACGATGTAGCCCTTCGCTGCCAGTTCATCGGCCATCTCTTTGGCCCAGTCCGTCAGGCCAAATATCTCGTGGATCAAAACCACCACCGGAACCTTCCCCTTCACTTCGGGATATACGACAAATGCCTGCAAAGTACGGCTGCCATGGTGCAGGGAAACGTATTCATGATGGCGCGGAGAGGCCTCCAGCCGGGCTTTAGCCCATTCCTGTGCCTGTGTGGATAAGGCGGTAAGCGAAATCAGAACTGCGCCTGCGAGGAGACTGAGGTTCCGGGGAATGGTTAGCGTCATGCGCAGCATTTTAGTGCCGCACAAGCAAGTACCACAAGGGCCCGACAGACAATTCCCCCAGTCCAGGCAGTCAAAGCCCACAGAAAAAGGGCACGCGCTAATCCAGCTTTGCCGGGCTTGCCTTGCGTTGCTTATCGCGCGGGGGGTCGAGAAGCTTCGGCCGGGATGCGTTTTCCCCAGGCAATTGATCGTGCAGAACCACCGTTAGAAGCGACTTGTTCACCAGAATGTGACCGTTGTATTCGATGTAGCCGAGCTTCCTGAATCGGTTCATAAAGAAGCTGACGCGGGACCGCGTGGTGCCGATCATGTCCGCGAGCGTCTCTTGGGTCACCGGGGCAATTTGCACTTCCGGCGCGCCGGGCTTGCCGTATTGGGCCATCAGCAACAGGATCCGCGCCAGACGCCTTTCGCTGGAATTGAAGAGCTGATCCACCAAATCGGCCTGGGTTCGGATGCCGCGCGTAAGCACGAACTGCATGAAGAGCTCTGAGAAGGCACGCTCCTGGTGGAGGATATGAAGCATCTGCTTTGATTCGATCTCCAGCGCCAGGCACATGGTGATGGCGACAGCCGCCGTGGGCCGAATCGGACTGGCTCCCACCATGGCCTCTTCGCCGAAAAAGTCACCGACGCCAAGCAGCGTGACCGTGGCTTCCTTGCCCCTCTTGGAGACCACGGTAAGCCGGGCGCGCCCAGACTGAAGATAGAAAACAGAGCCCGCCGCACTGCCCTGGGTGAAGAAGGGTTGCCGGGCCTTCATCCGGACAATCTTTCGTCCCGTGCCCGCTTTGGCAAGGTAATCAGCGGCATCAAAGTGCTTTTTCCTCGGTTCATCCATCGGCAGGTCTTCCTTCCCCGTACATTCGGTGCCAGTTCAAATGAACCATGCCGCGGACCCTGGAGATGCCGAACAAGCCCACCTCAGTGCACGTGACTCTTCCATAAGGGAATAGGATCGCATTCCGCAAAGGGAAAATCTGAGCAGTATCGCTCGTATTTGCGGCAGACGCAGCAGATCGAATGGCTTGCGAATGATCCGGCAGGAGACGGCTACGGCGCCGCCCCTATTTCCCTGCGGTGTCGGAGTTGTGGATGTAACACTCGTGGATCGCGTTGAGCGGCGCATTGGGCCACTTGTGGTCCACCAGGTCTCGCTCGGTCAGCTCGCGCAACGCAAAATCAATCGTCCCGTCGGCGTGGACGGTCGCCTGCAGGTACCCATAGATATCGGTCTTCGACGCCTTGTCGACTCCCGGCGGAAGCAGATAGCGATGCGCGCCAGCCGAGCCGATGATGATGCCTTTCACCACCGTCGTGCTACGCTGCCGCCAGTATCCTGTGTTGTACACGTTGGGCGAGTAGAAATGCGAGTGGCTGGAAATAATGTACACATGCTTCCCTGCCGATTGCGCGTCGTAAAGCCAGGTATAAACAAGCTCGCCGGTGCGGATGCCCAGGTCCCAGTCATCCATGGCGTGATTGGAGCTGGTGGAGTGCGGCAGCGATTCGTGCATCCCGGCAACGATGGTGCGAATCCCCGAACCCGGAGCCAGATCGCGGTCCAGCACCGAACGCAGCCAGCGCAATTGCCCGTCCGAGAACTCGTCCGTGCTGGCGTTGTCCAGGGTAATGAAATCTACCCCGTTGTGCACCCAGTGATACCAGGGTTGCAGGGGCTCGCCGCTTGTGCCGTCCGCCCTGCGCTGGGCTTCAATCTCCGGGCGGCTCAGAAAGCTCTTGAACTCGGTAATATAGCCATCCCGCGTCATCGGCTTTATGGTTTCGTGGTTGCCGCGTCCCAGAAAAACCGGGAAACTGCCAAACGAAGCCATCTGGTGCTTCAAGAAATCGTCCCACGCTATCTTCTGGTAGTCCGATTTTGAAAGCTGCGTGCCCGCCGGCTGCATCGACACAAGATCCTGGTCCGGGTTTGACATCGCGCGGAAGTCGCCCAGGTGCCAGTAAAAATCGTCCTTCTCCGTCATCACGTCGGCAGCAATGGCGGGCACCACAAAGTCCCCGCAGTTGCGGCTGTCACCGGAGACCGCGAAGGTCCACGTCCCGCCAGCGGCTTGCGCCGCGGCATCGCGCGACAGCCAAGACGCGGTTACAAAAGCCGCCAATACGAGAAGGGGAATAGCCAGGCGCAGTCTCAACATCCAACCAGCATAGCGCTGTCCGGTTACAGCAATGAAACCAATCGGCGGTTTGACGTTTCGACCCGCACTAAGATGCAGCTTCAGTCTCTGCGCCGCGCGCGACACGGCTCGCCAGCGCCGCAAGCACCAGAACCGGTGCCGCTACAAAACCAGCAATAAGCTGCGGCATGCGACGAAAGTCATCGGAAAGCGAACGTCCATGATGGCCGGTGAGGAAAGCGCCGCGCCTCATCACGTGCAGGTGGAAGAAAGCCGAAATCACGGCAAAGATGCAGACGGCCAGAGTCGCCCTTCCCGAGGCGGGCGCACCGGCAACCCGGTGAGTGAGCCAGTCCATGAGCTGGGCGAGCCCGGGAACCCCGAACACCACGGTCAGATTTCCCCAGAGCCGGGAGCGAAAACTCAGGGCTCGCTGTTGCAGGCCGGCGTAAACCCCGGCAGTCACGCAGACATAGGCCATCTCCACCAGCGCCACTGAAAGCGCCGCGGATCCCGTGTGCGCTGCTCCTGGCCGCGCCATTGCGGCCAGATAAACGGCGGACCGCGCTCCCGCGCTCAGCAGGGCACACTTCCAGTTCCAGCAGGCGAATGCCTTCGCCACGAAGGGACAACGGCCGGTTGGGGTCATACCTAATGGTGGCGGACCGCACGTGATTCCACATCAAAGACTTGTTACAAGGTGCTTGAGATTCGCTACTGTACCGTATTCAGGTAGATTCTCCGCCGCTTGTGACTCCAGTCACGGTGTCCAGCGTACAAGGCCCGATAGCCTCGGGATGTGAGGCGGAACAGCAGCGCGGCCGCCGTGAGCGTTCTTTCGCGCGCAAGGAGTGTCATCATATGGCTTACGTTATTACGGATGGATGTCTCAAGGATTTTGTTTGCGTTGCGGAGTGTGCCACCGCGGCCATTGCGCCCCAGGCCGGAGACCCGGCCGCCGGCGCCGTTTCCCAGGTCTTTATCAACCCCGACGAATGCATCGACTGCGGCAACTGCGCCGATATCTGCGCGCAGCTCGCTATCTATCCGGGCGACGACCTGCCCGCCGACAAGGCGCACTTTGCCGAATTGAACAAGGCGTTTTTCAACTAGGATTCTCAACCAGGGTCCAGACAGGGATCCCAAGCTTGGTGCCAGTCGCTAGGGAGCTGTCTTGGCCGCCGCGGTCGATTGCGGATCGGCTGGCGTTGTTCCCTGAGCCGGAGTCTGTTGCCCTGCCGGCACGGCTGCTGCAGGCAGCGCGGGTGCCGGCGCGAGTCTGCCGGCTTCGGCGGGATTCATTGGCGTTACCGGCATGGTCAGCGTCTGCACCGTCGGCGGATCGTCGCGCAGATGCAGATAGAGGATTCCGTTGGCCGGATGCGGAACACTCAGTTGGGTTCCCGTGAAATCCGACGGCACTTCCGTCGCGCTGTCCATGTCCGGCGTAGCGCCGATAGAAGCAGCCAGAAAAAGATTTGTTCCCGTAAGAGTGCAGGGCTTGGCAAGAGACCGCGGGCAGCGCAGGTCCTTGAATCCCGGCAGCCGCACCAGTGTGCCCAGCGGCATCCAATCGCCCACCGCTCCGTCAGCGGAAACCGCCCGCGCCTCCACCGGCCCAAAGGCGGAAGAGCCGAAACGGGTCAGCGGATCTAAGCTGCCGATCGCCGTCTTCGCGTCCTCCAGCATCAGCCCGCCATCCGCCAGCGAAAGCACCGTGTGGAAGCTTGCATCCACCGCGGACACTTCAACTTTCTCAGTGCGTGGAAAATTCTGCGGCTCGCGCGACTTGAGAAAGAACACCAGGCGTCCGTTCAGAGGCAAATCGTCGGGACTGCCCAGCTGTACCGGCGAGGCAACAGCGGCATCCCCCTGCGATCCCTTGCTCAGCAACTCCACCTCTGGCCGCGGTGTCCCCACCGTCACGGGCACTTTCAACAGCCGTCCATCCCGCAGGGCAACTTTGGCCTCATAAGCTTTTCCGGGTTCCAGGCCCGCGGTAGAGTCGGCGCTCTTCAATGCCAGCAGGTCGGATTCCTCCACGCGGCTCAGAGCTCCGGGGGTCCACGTGATTCCATTCAGCGTCACCTTCGCCACTTCGTCCAGCCGTGTGCCCTTCAGCGTCGCATCGGGGTCACCGGAACTAAGGGTCAGGCGGTCCAGCGATGCTGCCTCGGCATACGCATCCACCTTCACCGAATCCGGCTTTTTCTCACCAAACTGCCATATTTCGAGCGTGACTGGCCCCGGCGCACCCTCTTTCATTGGCACGTTCACCTCAAGCGTATCCGGCTTCGGCGTTTTGAACGTCAGCTTCACCGGGCTGCCTGTCGCGGCCTGCTCCTCTACGCGATCCACGCACAGGGTGCTGTCGCCCCCAATATGAAGCGTATCGTCGCGGCCCACTACCAGCGCCGACTGGTCGCCCGGCGCCAGCGTCCACTTGCCGCTCTGCTCCGAGTGGAGGTGAAAACGTGGTCCCACCCAGTCGTCAAACCCGAACTTGCCGCGCACCTCCCCGGTCAGGTCACCCTCCGCCAGGTCATTCCCCAGTCCGCCAGGTGCCGACCCAGCAGGAACCAGTCCGCCTTGCGCGGATTCGGCCTTCAGAGGAACATCCACAGCCCCGCTCTTTGCCTCAATGTGCAGGGTGAGCCCATAAGCCAATTGCGTGCCAAACACCAGCGGCGCGCCGTCAGCAGCCAGCACCAGGCCAGGCTTCTGCGCACAAAAGCTTTCAGAAAGGCTCGAAGGATGCAGCGGCGGCGGCTTGGCCGGCCCCACCGGGGGCAGCGCAACCACCACCACCGATTTAGGATCACGGAACGAGGGGGGCACATTCAACCGCAGGTTAAGCGTGTCCTCGGTGGGCAGCGCCAGCGCGGGAATGTACTGAAAATGAGCCGTGTGCAGCGAGGAAAGAATCTTCGCCGTGTCCACAATGGCGCCCACATACGGGCTGTAAAGTCCTCCGCCGCCCATGGTCGAGTAGCTGAGCTGGTTCATCAAATCCCCGGTCGATCCGCTGGCCAGTTGCGTCACCAGCGACTGCGCATTGGTGTCGTCCAGCACCAGCCCGTCCGTGTGCTGCACCAGGCAGGGCGCCTGCTGGTCGCTCGGCTTGTCAAAGCACTGCTGGTCCACACGGATTCCCAGTGTCCGCGCCGCTTTTTCGGCCTTTTCCTTAAGCGCGGCAGGATCGGTCTGCGAGGTGATCTTCACGTCGTCCAGATACGCATCCAGGCGCATGCGGTCCAGGCTTGCCGCCTGCAGGTCCTGCGCGGCGCGCACAAATGCGCCGGGCCGTCCACGCACCGCGCTGCGCAGCGTGCTGAAGTCGCCTCCCGTTTCCGGAGCCAGAAAGATGATGGCCTGCTGAGCCTCCGCTGGAACCGTCACAAACACGCCCTCATCGTGGGCCTGGTGCGTCCAGGTTTCCACGCGCGTAAACCACTCCGGCGGCGGCGGATTGGTGGCTCCGCGCAGGAATGCGACAATCAGCACATAGTGCGCTGACTGGCTCTCCGGAAAATCGGGATGAATCCACAGCCGGTCGCCCGGAAGCAGGTTGGGAACCTCGCCAATCGGCAAGCTGATGTCGCCGCGTTTTACATGCACATCCACCTTCGGCCCGGTCAGGTCGAAGGCCGGACCGTCGGCGCACAATCCGCTGGGAATGAACAATCCAAGCAGAAATATTAGCGGCAAACAACGGCGCATAGTTCTATTGTACGAATTTTCATCACCGATGACGTGCATCTCTCGCCGCAACTTTTTCTGAAGTTCCGGGTTGGCCCTCGCGCGTAAACTTTGAATATCGGGTACACTGTGGCATGTATAGCTTTAAGCCGAGGTTCTGATTAAATGCATTTCTCGAACTTCACTCGGGTTAAAAGCAAATTTTTAAGCGGATGTCGTCTGGCAAAGCCATAGTCCCATTGATGGTCTGCTCGACTTTCAGCAACATGCAAGCCTCACGTACCTGCAGCATATAGCCACGTGCCTTGGCATCTGTAAAACAAAGCATTTAGCCGCCTCCGCCGCGGGCCGCCGCCCCAGGCGTTAGCGCCGAATTAAAACATAAGCCCCATTTCACTCGCTCACACCGCACGCGGCAACCGGATTTCGGGGCCACACTTCGGAACCAGTCAGCAGGCCGGCCGAATCGGTTGTGGCTCTTGAGACGCGAGGGGATGGCATACGGAGAAGAAAGTGATGAAGACGCCTAATAAATCTGCGCACAGCAATCCGGATGTGAGCCACCTGAGCATTCCCGACGCGGAAGAGATTGTGGAGGAAGCGCTCAACGAACTGGCGTTTTCCCCTGACCCGGGCCTCGCGCGCGCTCTCTACTTTCTTGCGCCACCCGGATACCAGGCCATCGTGGAGCTTTGCAGCGAAAACGGACGCAGCAAGCGGCGCAACGCCTCCGCGGATTCGTGGTCGCCGGAAGACGACGAGGTGCGCATCTACTTTGAGCGCATCGGCGATGGAGAATCCGCCCCTCGCCCGTCCCGTGCGGCTCGTGCCCTGCACGATGGCGCGGACGAGGATGAGGACGACGACGGTCAGGAAGCCGTTATCCCCGCCGACTTGGACGCGCGCGTGAAGGAGCTTTGCGCCGCACTCGCTGAAGCCGAACGCGGAGGTCACGCCTTCATCGCCCTCAAGTGGTTCCGCGACTCCTTCCTGCCCCGCAAGGCCTTCCGCTGGAATCAGCACCCGGAGTCGCGCCAGGCCGTGCTCGCCGAGGCCATCCAGCGCGGCGTCGTGCTCACCAGCAAGATCGCCAACCCCAAGACGCCCGCCTATCCCACCACCACCATCCGCCTCAACCGCGCTGAAGCCGGGGTTCCCGACGAGGCGCAGCGCTTCCATCCCGTCTCGGTTCATGGCGACTCCATCGCCGAAGCCATCGAAGAGGAGCGCGGAAGCCTGTGAGCTGCTACTTTCTTGAGACCACGGCGTTTGCCAAGCTGTTTGTGCAGGAGCAAGGCACCGATGCCCTCATCCGGCTGATGGAAGCGGTCGAGGACAATCGCAAGCTCATCTCCGCCTCCACCCCCCTCGAAATCTACGCGGCAGTCCGGCGGCAGGAACGCACTGGCAGCATCTCTCCCGATGACGCCACCGCTGCGCTTGAAATTCTCCGCCAGGAAGCCGCACGCATGGTGCAGCAGCCGCTGAATCCGGCTGTGCTTGAGGCCGCCCGCCAACTGCTTGATCGCACCCCCCTCCGCTGGCCCGACACCCTGCAACTGGCCGCGGCACTCGTGGCGCGCGACATGTTCCAGGGTACGGAGATCATCTTTGTCTCCGCGTCGCCGCAGTTGCTTGAGGCCGCCAAGGCCGAAGGCTTTCATGCGCTCGACCCGGCAAAGGAAGCAGCGTAAGCCCCTTGCCGAACATCGACCTCGTCCCCGCGGCGCCCGAACAACAGTCGATCGTCGCCAACCTGCTCGAGCTCTACATCCACGACTTCAGCGAATTCCTTGACATTGACCTGGGCTCGAACGGGAAGTTTGGCTATCCTGACCTGCCTCTCTATTGGAGCGCGCCAGGCCGGCACCCGTTTCTCGTCAAAGCCGACGGCCATTGGGCAGGCCTTGTACTGGTCAAAGAGGAACCGGCCATTTCCACTGGCCAACCCACTCGTGACATCGCCGAATTCTTCATCCTCCGCCGATACCGCAGGCACGGAATTGGAACCCAGGTTGCGCATCAAGTCTGGCGCACGTTCCCCGGTCCGTGGTCCATCCGCGTCCTCCAATGCAACCATGCGGCGCGAACCTTCTGGGAACGAGCAATAACGGCATTCACCGGAGAGCCGGTCGAGCCATCCAGCTTCCAGCGAAATGGCCAGCCCTGGACCCTCTTTTCCTTCGTCTCTCCGGCAAAAGAACCTGAGTAAGCCCTCATGTTCCGGGCTTCGATTCTCAAACAGAGCCGCCTGCAGGTCCGCAAAAAAAAATGCGCCCTCCCTTCCCAAAAGCGGTAATATTGCCTCGGTCTTTGCAGTCAAAGAAAGTCCTGGCCAAAGATGAAAGACTCCGATCAGCATCCTGCAATCCATCCCTTTTCCAACTGTCCTGCCCTCGACGGCTACCACTGCGTAACCAACTCCCTGGCAAAAATCTTCCATCATGCCGGCCATCCGCTCTCGGAGGACCTGCTCCTCGGTCTCGGTGCCGGAATGGGATTCGTCTACTGGCAGATGAAAATGGGATTCAGCACCACCATCTTTGTCGGTGGCAGAGCCAACATGAAGCACTTCTTCCAGGATCTCGGCGCAAGAACCGGCGTCCAAATCCGGGAGGTGACCACCTCAAGCGCCACGAAGGCCGAAGCCACGCTCCTGCAGGCGCTAGTCGAAAAGCAGCCAGTGATGCTCGGCGGCGATATGGGCTTCCTGGACTGGCTCCATTTCCCCGCAGGCTACCATTTTGGCGGCCATACGTTCGTGGTGTGCGGCTACGACGGCGCCAACACCGTTCTAGCCTCCGACATGGACCCCAAAGCAACGGGACTGAAGAAAGGCTTCTACGCGCCAATCTCTCTGGAGCAGTTGCGCAAGGCAAGAAGCTCGCCCTTCAAGCCATTTCCGCCTAAGAACCTCCACCTGGAGTTCGATTTCGCCGGATTTAGCAACCCCGGACCGAGCGAGATTGACGCGTCCATCGAGCAATCCATCGACGCCAACCTGAACCCGCCCATCAAGAACTTCGGCATCGAAGGCCTGCGGCACACCGCAACCCAGGTCCTGAAATGGCCCGCGCTTTTCAAAGAGGGCGAGCTGCGGATGAACCTCTTCAATCTCTATATCTTCATCGAGATTGGCGGAACCGGCGGCGGTTGTTTTCGCTTCATGTACTCCCGATTCTTGCAGGAGGGAGCCAAAATCACCCGAAACTCCGCCCTCAAAGAGGCCGCGAACCTGTTCGATCAATCCGGCAAAAAGTTCAGCCAGATCGGACAGATGTTCAAGGACGCGGAAAGAACGAAAGACTTGCAGAAAAAGATCGAGACCGCTTCACATCAGTTCCGGGAGATCGCCGGCCTGGAAGAGCAAGCCTTCAGGTTCCTGCAGAAAAGCATCTGAAGAATCGCTTTAAAACTGCACCGCGAATGCCGATAGAACCTAGGTAAATCTGTCCGATTTCCGGATCTGCAATCGCGTCTGCAATTGAACGCGTCCACCGCATGTAAAGGACGACTTCCATGGTTGAGCAATCTCCACCGGTACCCTCAGACAATTCGCTGCAGGATATGGCCCGGAATTCCCTTCAGGGCAAGCTGGCGCAAACACACTACGTAGTGCGCCTGCCAATTTTCGATCCGATGAGTAACGTGGAGGCCTACGAACTGCTCTTCTGGGATGGGCAGGAGCTGACCGATGGCTGGAAGAATTCGCTGGCCACCCACGCTGTGTTTAGTAATGCGATGGTGTTCGGAATCGAAGAATTGGCATCCGGAAGACCAGCATTTATCCAATGCGCCGCCGAGTCGTTGACCGAAGAGTGGGTTTGGAATCTGCCGCCCCAATTAACGGTCGTAGAACTCCTTGAAGATTCGCACCCAACACCGGGTCAGCTTGAAGCGTGCGCCCGGCTGAAAGAGCTGGGTTTCCGGATCGCGCTGGATGACTTCACCAAAAAGCCTGGGGCCGCAGCTCTTTTGAAACTGGCCGACTACGTGATTGTCGATATTGCCATACTCAACGACAAAGATCGACGCCTTCTGCGCGCCTTTCTGGTTGGCGTTTCAGCTTGCCCGATAGCCAAAAATGTCGAATCGCAGGAAGAGTACAGGGCCGCCTGGGGAGCCGGTTTCAAGCTTTTTCAGGGATATTATTTCTGCCGCCCCGAGCCGGTCCGCGATCATCAGATCCCAGCCAACCGCATGCTCCACATCCAGATCCTGGAGGCGCTGCAAAACGACCCCATCGATTTGAATCGATTAAGCCGCCTCATCATGGGCGACGCGTCACTTACCTACAGTTTGCTGCGCCTGGTCAATTCCCCTCTCTTCGCCATCCGGCAGGAGATTACCTCCATCCATTCAGCGCTTATGCAGCTTGGAGAAGAGAGGTCGCGGCGCATTGCCATGCTGGCCATCGCCACCGATTTCGACACAGGCCAACCGCCAGAACTCCTGCGCATGGCTTTCGAGCGCGGGCGCTTCTGCGAATTGGGAGCGGAGCTCCTGGGACTTTCCCCCAGCGAGCAATACCTCATCGGCATGGCCAGCATGTTCCCCGCCATGCTGCGCATGACCATTGAGAACCTGGTGCATGTGCTGCCGTTGCGCGACGAGGCTCGCGCCGCCTTGCTGGGCCAGCAAACCCGGGAAGGCGTGCTTCTCAACTTGATGGTGTGTCAGGAACGCCGTGACTGGGCGGCCCATGATGCGCTCGTCAAATCCAACAAGCTGTCTGTCGCCGAACTCATGTGGCGCTGTGCAGATGCGCGAGATTGGGCAAACGCCACAATTCAATCCATGAAGTGATTGGCTATTGCCGCGAAGAAGCACCGCGCCCCGTTCTTTTCCGCTTTCTCAAGGGTGGGCGCAAGAACGACTGTGCCCCATTCATCGCGCAGTCTCACCGCGCGATGAGTGGGATCGTCGCGATGAATTCCCGTGCCCCGTTTTTGCGACTTTTTTTCTGTCGCAAAGGCGGGAAGCACTACGCCCGTGCGAGCCTCCCGCGAGCGGCTCGCCGCGCCGCAGGTGCCGTCTGCCCACCGCAGGTGCCACCCTATTTCCACTCTTTGCATCCAAGCTCTTGCTGTTGATCGAATATCCCCCTTACTGGAGAAAAACATGAGCGTCGGAACCATCGAAGAGCTTTTCGTTGACGAGTTGAAAGACCTTTATTCCGCAGAAAAACAGATCACGAAGTCCCTCCCAAAACTGGCGAAAGCCGCCACAGACCCCGAGTTGAAGAATGCGTTCGAATCGCACCTGAAGGAAACCTTCGGCCATGTCGAACGGCTCGACCGGGTTTTCGAAATCCTCGGAAAGAGCCCCCGCGGTAAAGTCTGCAACGGCATGAAAGGTGTGCTTGAGGAAGGCGCTGAAGTGCTGGAAGAGACCGAGAAAGGGTCACCTGTACGCGACGCCGCCCTCATCTCTGCCGCGCAACGCGTGGAGCACTATGAAATGGCTGGCTACGGCTGCGTACGCGAATATGCGGAGCTGCTTGGCCAGCAGGAGATCGCCAAGCTGCTCGACGAAACACTTTCGGAAGAAAAGGCCGCCGATTCCAAGCTCGGCCAGGTAGCCAAACAAGTAAACCCGGCTGCGCTTCAGGAAGCAGAAGCCTAGCCCTCGAGCATACGCCGTTACCTAATCCGATCGAGGAGAAACTCGCACCCGGAAAGCCCGCAGTTGCTTTGTATCAGGGCACGGCTTCAGCCATGCCGATTAGCCATAGATCGAACTGGGCTTTAGCCCCTGCGGGCCGGTCTTCGAGAACCCATCCTTTCGCCCTCTTTCTTGGCGAAAGGGTGGGCAGCACTGAAGCGCCGTGTCCCGTCGGGGTACCCTCTGGGTCAGACTTTTTTCTGTCGCGAGGATCGGAAGCATGCCAGTGCGAGCTTTCCGCGAGCGTCTGCCCCACCGCAGTGGCTATTCTTTGCGAAACCGGTTCGCCCGCTCGAACTCATCGCGCAGCGCGGGCGTCCGCAGGTTCTCCCGCAAAAGTCCCAGCCGCTGCTCCAGCGCAAGCAGCGCGGCTTCCACAGCCTCCGTGTTGGTGTACGCAATGTCGCGCCACATCGAAAACGGACTCGCACCCAGCCGCGTCATCTCCCGCAGCCCCCGCCCGCCCACATCCTTCAGCTCCGGCGCATCGCCCACTTCGTCTTCCAGCAGCGCGCTCAGAGCGGTAGCCACAAACTGCGGCAGATGGCTGACCCACGCCACCAGTTCGTCATGCCGCACCGGGTCCAGATCCAGCGTCTTAGCGCCCATGTCCGCAACCAGCTCCCGCCAGCCGCTGACCAACTCCGCCCCACCCACCGAACGTTCCGCCGCCGCATCGTCGGTGAACAGCCAAACCGCTCCGCGAAATAGCAGCGCATCCGCCAGCTCAGCCCCGCCGCGTTCCTTGCCCGCCATCGGGTGTCCCGGCAAAAACGCCGCACGATCAGGCTTGTTAAATAAGCGTCCCGCGGCCTCGGAGATGACCCGCTTGGTGCTGCCCACATCGGTCACCAGCTGATCCGGCCCCAGCACCTCGGCCAGCTTTTCCATAAAGTCGAGAGTCGCGTAGATGGGAACGGCCAGCAACGTTATCTGGGCTCCACGCGCAGCCTCAAGCGGATCAGCCGCAACCGAGTCCAAAGCACCCATCGCCAGCGCCATGCGCGCCTGCTCCGGGCTTCGGTTCCATCCGGCAATCGCCCCTTGAAAGCCCGCCGCGCGTAACGCCAGCCCCACTGAAGTGCCCAGCAGGCCGGTGCCCAGGATGGCAATGCGCTCGATCATTCCGGCGATCTTTGCTCCGTCCGCTACAGCGTTCTCCCCACCGCCGCCGCAATTACCCGCAACTCGCCCATCAGCGTTTCAAACTGGTCGAGGAAGAGTGTCTGCGCCGCGTCTGAAGCAGCCTTGTCCGCGTTGGGATGCACTTCCACCAGGATCGCGTCCGCGCCCGCCGCCACTGCGGC
>Ga0187847_10001576_pt1 | contig 20181 bp, 16 predicted proteins | sample June2016WEW_4_10_FD_132458 | JGI IMG/M metagenome (GOLD analysis project Ga0187847, IMG submission 132458) | Peatland microbial communities from SPRUCE experiment site at the Marcell Experimental Forest, Minnesota, USA - June2016WEW_4_10 | ecosystem: Environmental > Terrestrial > Soil >...
ATTCGAGGGATATTTTGCGCGGTTGCGAAGCGGCTATCACGATTTGCTGACACACTTGGTGTCGCATCGTAGAACATTCCTTGTAGTGCTTCTCGGATTGTGCGGGTGTGCTCCGGTGCGGACTTGATGTCAAATGTGTGCTGGAGACGTTGTCCTGGGAAGGTTCTCTTCAATGAATCACCTCGCACATTGCCCGTCAAGCGCTGGCCAGGGGCTACGTGCCTGCTTCTAGAGAAGTTTGCTAACTCCTCTCCCGTGCTCGACCGCGATCCGCTGCGGGGACGTCGAATACACCCATCCGGCCCGCGGCAACAAGGCCTGCGACGAAGCTGGCCCCCGCGAGCATTGTCAGCCAATCGAGCGCGGACGGAGCGGCTACAAAATTGAGATGCGCCAGCATTGCCCACGTGCCACCAATCAAGCACAGCCATTTAAAAGCAAGGTGGTCGGATTCCCGGGCCGCCGCTCGATTCAACTCATCTAACCCGCGCCAGCGCACAGCAACGAGCACTGCGGCCAGAATCGACAGGAAGAGCCAGCCCGATAGACCAATGACGGACGGCACGGCACGCCCTGGCCCGGTAAGGCTCAGCAAGATCAGTGCGGCCCCCGATGAAATCAGCGCGCCGGCGCCGAGCAGCAGTGCGCGGCCGTCCCGGCGCAGTTCGCCGGCTTCCTCGGGATCGTCCTGGAATGCTGCGCTGGCGCGAACCGCCGCCGCGACGAGGCCGAACGAGATTTGGAGCATGCCGACCACTCCCGCGAAGAATACGGAGGCGCGTCCGGCATCCACGGTGCCGCTCGTGTGCCGACCCTGGCTCATCCAAAAGAAGAGCGCCCAGACCATGATGATGACAACGAACATAAAAATGGATGGAATCCGCGTTCCTCGCGGAGGTGTCCTTGATCCGTTAATGGCCATTATTCTCACTCCTGCTCCGGCTCCCAGCGATCGATGAACAGTTCCGTTACAGCGACACCGCACAGCTTCGCCAAACGGAGCGCCAACGGCAGACTGGGATCATACTTGTCGGTCTCAACTGCGTTGATCGTCTGCCGCGACACACCGAGCCGCCGGGCCAGTTCGCCCTGGCTCCAGCCTCGTGCCTCGCGCATCGCCTTCAAGCGGTTTTCCAATGTCTCCCTCGCATGTAAAGAATACTTTACAGGCAGAAGAGGGGTATGTCAAGAACTCTTTACATGCGACCTCAGCAAGCTTCAACGGTCTCAGCTTTCCAGCGGCTCCCGTCAGAGGCGAGATATACTCGCCCACAAATCTGACGACCCAAATGTGATGATGGTGTGGTGTGTGTGATGTGATGACCCAAGAACTGCAGCTATACCTGGCTGAGAAAGACGGAGCGGGTCAGCCGAGCATACGATCACACAGTTTTCGGCGCGTAAAGACGCAGCCTATGACCGTCGGGAGCCGCTAACTCGTTTCGGCATCCATACACTTATCAGAACGTGGTTGATCCACGCCGGTCATCACATGCCCGTACTGCTCACGAAACGCATCAGCCCGCACACATTACGTCACTCCACGGCGACGCATCTGTTGCGAGCTGGTGTTGACCTGAATACGACCCGCGCATGGTTGGGTCATGTATCGCTCGATACAACGCAGATATATGCAGAGATCGATCTGGAGCTAAAAGCACGTGCGCTCGATAAGTGCCAGACAACAGATACAAAAAGAACAACTCTGGAGTCACCGGGAGAACTGATGCAGTTCCTGCGTACAATCTAGCCATGCTCAACTTATGTGGTCTTCGAAGGCCAAAGGCGCAGCAGTTATAGCGCCCCAAACACTGGAGAACACATAAGTCACTACGCAACATAAGCGTTATGAGTGGGCCTGTGCCTCGGGTTCAACCGGTCAATTTTCTCCGGACTGAGCCCGCATCTCTTTGGTTTGAGCCTGCAGATACAGCCACTGGTGCTCCTGCACGGGTGCAGCCGCCACTGGCGGGGCCTGCACCACCTTTTCGTTCAGGGTACCGGCGGGAGCCGGCTTCTGAAGCTGCATCGGTTCCACAATCTCTGGTGGAGTCGTATCTCCGGCCATCACCCGGCGCAGAAGACTGCACTCGTAGCGATCGAATTCGTACGCACCCGCGGCAGGTAGCTGAAGAGCCTTGTCATTGCATTTGGCCCAGTCTTCGTTGGCTTGCGCCAGGTTGCCCTCAATCCAGTGCAAGGCGCTCGAAGCCCGCCAGTAGTCCACGTTGAAGCGCGTGGGCTTTAAAGCCTCCATCCGCTGCCACCATACGCGGGCAGCGGAGGCATCGCGCAGCACATAGGCGTTGGCAAAGACGAAGACCGTGTGTAATTCCGCGGGCAACTTGGTACCAGGCTTGTCATAAATAGCTTCAGCCTCCTTGATCGCTTGCCCGGCCTCCTGCAAACGCCCGCAATCCAGAAAGTGACTGTACTTAAAAAGCCGCAGCCGCAATCCCACCAATCCCTCCGAGATTCCTTGCGAGGCCTGTGTAAGAGCCTCCATTTCGTAGTCCCGGGGGCGCAGCGGTGTCACCAGGCTCGAGGTGACCACCGAGATGGTGCGGTGATAAGCGGCCCACGGACCATCGCTCAAGATCTGGTAGATCTGGGCTCCGTCGGAGTAGCCCGTGGCAGTGCGAAGCGGAATCAGATTGGTGAAGCAATCGACAAAGTTGATAATCGCGAACAGCGCCAGCGGAGAGATATACATCGCGTAAACCTCAGGCTGATTGGTAAAAGCGATGGCGAGCGCTCCCGACATGATCCCCAAATAGAAGTTTGTCGCCGGGCCGGCGGCGATCATGGTCAACTGCTGCCAGGCCGGTTGCGTAGCCGAAGTGGGCACAGCTCCCGTGGCCCCGCCCAAACTCAGAAAACCCGCCGGGTTGAACTTGAACTTCCAGCGCCCTTCGTCGATGCGCCAAAGAAGGGGCCCGACAATAAAGGCGCGGAGCTTCATCTTAAAGGCCAGCCCGAACGACGCATGTCCCAATTCATGGAAGAACGTGGCAACCATGCTGAGAGCGATGACCTGCAACAGCCCGCGATGGGCTACAGGAAGTCCCTGCGAACGAAGCCATTGGTTCCAAAGCATCAAGGAACCAACGTAGGAGACGATGGAGAATAATGTCCCGGCGTGGTTCAGCAGGTCGTTGGTTCCGTCACCCTTGATCTTGGGAATTGGGGCGGTACCTGTCGACACTGCACGGGACTTGCTGCGCCAGGTCACTAGAGGGCCTGCAACGCCAATCGCCAGAAATAGCAGAGTGGTCAGGAAATTGGCGTGAACCCGCGGCAGCAGCGCTGCGCCGGCGGCGCCAAGATAAAACAGGCTGGGAAGAATGACCCAGTAGCGGGCCGAGGCCATGCCCCGCCGCAAGGTATACCACGCCGCCGCAAAGACAAACGCCAGCACGGCACTGGTGGCGGCAGTCAGCGCGACAATGCCCGGCGACACATGCTCATGGAGCCGCGCCAGGTAGGGGTTGGGAGCATAAAGAAAATAGACCGCCCCGGCGAAGAAAAACACCTGGATCGAGTAGAAGAAGCTCAGAACCCGCTTGACGATAGCCACGCTTAGACCGCCTTTCCGGCACCGCTACGATAACCCACAGCGGCGTGCCGAGCAATCACACGAAAGTGCTCTGGGGCTGCACAAAAGTAGCTGGAGGAAATGCTCATGCCGGTTTATCCCGGTGCTCAGTGCATCACCGGCATTTCGGACAGAACTCGAAAATCGGGGTTATGTACGGATTGCGGACCATTCGCCCGGAACCCATAAGAGCCCTTTGTGGCGTGAGAGCATTGTGTACATGGGTTGGGCTGCACATTACATTGAAAAGCTCCGTGCTGGAGAGACCGTTTCGTTTCGACCTCGAGGTGCATCAATGAAGGGACGCATCGAATCAGGCCACCTCTGCACGGTCATGCCGGTCGATTGTTCCACTCTCTCGGTCGGAGACATTGTGCTCTGCAAGGTGCAGGGCGCCGAATATTTGCACCTCGTGAAGGCTATCCGTGGCGAACGCTTCCAGATCGGCAACAACCGCGGTGGAATCAACGGCTGGATCGGGTCGAACGGCATTTTTGGAAAATGCATTCGCATCGAGCCCTGAATTGTTTCAATCTCACCGGCAGCTCGAAAGTACCACTGAAAATAGGGTTCTGCCCGGATGGGCGACCGGCCTTCCAGAATGGCTTCGCTCGTCGACACAACACCGGCAAGGGTAGACTTGTTCGCAATGAAAACTTCCGTCGTATTTCTTCTTTTTGCGGCTTTTTCCGCCCTCTCTTTGGCGCAATCGGAGCCAGGCCCTTCGCTTGATCAGGTGACCTCGAAGCAGTTCCTTCAGCAACTCATTCAGGATGATGTTTATTTGTTCATCGCTCCGAAGGTGGCCGAGCCCTACAAGCTGTAGTTGTGAGTTTGCCAGTACGATCAGGGCTTCTGCACAGAAATGGTGCTCTTGGCGTCAGGCTGCCAATTCCTGAGCAGATCAGCTTTATCGGTCTGTTTCCTTTTGATGGCGATCTGCAAGGCGGTTTGCCCCTTGGCATCGGTGGCGTTGCGGTCGGCCCCGGCTTCCAACAAGACGCGCGTTGTCTCGACATCCCGCATCTCGGCGAGCGGACGTGTCTTGAAAGGTCCGCTGGCCTTCTCGATATTTGCTCCCGCCGCAATGAGAATGCGTGCTATGGCAGGATGAAAATCTGCAAGGAACAGCGCAGTATTGCCCTCGCAATCTTCAAGATTGGGATCGGCACCTGCGGCCAATAGCATTCTGACTACCTCTTCCACTTCCGCGTCGCTTCTGTGATCGAGGCCGCGTAAAAGGGCCATATACAAAGGGCTAACGCCAAGGATGTTTTGAGTGTTGATGCCAGGATGCAGCTTCAGAACTTCACTGACGAGTTGCGGATTTCCGGAAGCGGAGGCGGAAAGCAGGAAGTCATTGCGGATGCTTTTGATCGTGTCCGGGTCCATAGATGCCCATAACAAGTGGACATTCTCCGGGCTACCGTTTTCCGCAGCGTCGAGGAGTGCCCTGCCAAGCGCAAATTGATTTTTGCCCGCGCCATGACTAAGCAGGTCACGCAGCATCTCATCCTGGTTTCTACGTGCGGCAGAGATAAGCGGTTGCGGTTCATTGAGCAGAGCAAGTTCCGTCGGATAACACCGTTGTTCAATGCGTCCAATGGCGGGGGCTCCGGCTTCCAGCGCGGCACGCACAGATTCCGCATCCCCATACGCGGCCAGGCGGTGAATCAGCAAAATGGATGCGTTGGAGTCAAAGTCGAATCCCTCCTTCCGCAGGGCAGGGATTGTCTCAGAGTTCCCCTTGCTCCAGCGTTCGACTCCGCTTATGCTTTCGATGGCGTCTTCGATGCGAGTGACGGCGTCAGGCATGCCACCAAAGTGCCCGGCTACGTCCTGAACTTTTTTCGATTCCGCATCGATATCTATGCTGATGGAGTCTTCATTTTGCCCGACCCATTCTCCGTGATATTGATCATCGAGCGAGAAAAAGTCTGCCTGCCTGTAGAGAGCCAGCAACTGGTCAACATCTGACTGGCTGATGCGCGATGTGTGATGGCCCGTAATAGAAACAGTCGACGTTCCATCGTATTCGACTAGCCCATCGCCATGAACGCGCACGCGATAGATGGGGCAGGCAGGAAAGCAGTTGCCTCGCTCCAAGGTCATAATGAGTGTGTTTGGGTCTTTCAATTCAGGAAAGGAAAGCTGGTGATTGGGCAGGCGTTCGGCAGGCAACATTGGGATGAAGACAGGAATCTGTGCCATAACAGAATGGCCATTGCGTTTGAAAGGCCGAAAGTGCAGCTCATTGGCCCTTTGGATCAGGCGTTGCTGTATGTCTGTTGGTATCTTATCGGTGACATTACGATCGAAGGTCCCGAAGTCAGCGTGAGTCACGTTGCCGTTGCAATCGACATTGACCTGGATTGGAATTTCCACGAGATTAATGCGTGCAATATTGTCGTCTGATTCCACACGCAACTCAGGCTGCGGTCCAATTAGATGCTCATGCCACTCTTCGTATTCAATTCGGGTCGGCGAAGCGCAATCAGAGTTGCCACCTGTTGACGAGTCGAGCTGCATGGCCTTGGAAACAGCTTCCTGGCTAGGCGCGAGAAACGGACTGACTACAAATATGAAGAAAAATAGACGTCGACCGAAGGACATGCTACCTCCATCCGAATCAGACTTACAAGGTTAGACCGAACGAAGGAGGTTTGGGTGTCAGTCATCTTCCGCAGGGAGAATTGCCCGCCCTCGGAGCCCCGCAAGCATCGACAGAGAATCTGAATCCGAAAGTCGCCATGACGAAGGTTTTCTGTTTCCGCCACTGCTCCGAGTGGCCGACCGCCAAACCGTCAGTTATGTTTTGGTAACCTCCAGAGACACTGCTTCGACCTGCGAGGTGTGCCGGGAAATTCGCTCGATTTTGCCGCTTGCACGAAGAGTCCGACTCATGCCCAAGAAATCGACTGGAATTGGTATTTTTCAGGTGAGGTCGCGCGGGGGCTGAAGCCCGACTTCTTCGATTGGCTTTATCGGCCCGACTAAAGTCAGGCCCTGATACAAAGCCAGTCTGAGTCGAGTTTTTCCACAGTATGTAAAGTCAGGCCCTGATACAAAGCCAGTCTGAGTCGAGTTTTTTTCGCAGTATGTAAAGTCGTGCCCTGATACAAAGCGCGCCCAAAGCAGAGTTTTTCACCAAGCTGCGAAGTTGTGCCTTGATAGAAAGTCGTTAGTGCGACTGAAGTCGCGCCCTGATACAAAGCCATTTTGAGGCCACTAGTTTTTCTGGTTCTGGGAGTCTGTGGGGGTGTTCATGGGCAGGCGTACTACGAACTTGGTATTGCCCGGTGCCGATTGCACCTCGATAGCGCCGCCGAATTTCTGGGTCACTATGCGATGGACGATTTCGAGGCCCAGGCCGGTGCCCGATCCCTGGGGCTTGGTGGTGAAGAAGGCTTCGAAGATGTGGGGGAGCGTTTCGGGGGGGATGCCGGTGCCGTGATCGGTGATGCTGACTGCGAGCATGCCTGGTTCTGTCCAGGTTGCGATTTCAATCTGCGCTTCGGTGGGCGAGGCGTCTACGGCGTTGTCGATCAGGTTGGTCCATACCTGGCTGAGCGCGGAGCCGCGGGTGCGAATGGTGGATGGAGCGGCCTGGAAGTGCTTTTCGACGGCGATCTGCTTGATGCGCAGCTTGTGGCCGAGGATGGTGAGTGTGCTTTGCAGGCTGTCGTGCACATCCAACTCCCTGGCCTGGGAGCGGTCATCGTAAGCAAATTTCTTTACAGCCATGACCAATTCGGTGACGCGCGAGATGCTTTCCTCAATGGCGCAGACCAGAGAGACGCTGGAGACCAATGCCTCAAGCCAGTTGAGCGCGTCAGAGAAGCTGCCGTTCTCGAAGACATCTTTGGCGCATGCGAGTTCCTGCCGGTCAAAGCCGATGGCGACCAGGGCGGGTCCGATGGTGAATGCGTTTTCAACGCCCGCCGCCTGCAGCCACTCGGACAAGGCTTCTTCCTGCTCGGACTGCTCCATGGTGCTCAATGCGGGCATATGACAGCCTCGGACGGCGTGTTCCAGCAGGTCATGCATGCATTCAAGCTGAGGGGGCGTTTTGGGTTTGGAACTGGAACGCAGGCTGAGTTCCTGCAGGCGCATGAGGTTGCCGCGGAGTTGAGAGGCAGCACGCTTGGCGGCCGATCCGGGATTGTTCAACTCGTGCATCAGGCCGGCAGCGAGCGTGCCGAGGGAGACGAGTTTTTCGCGATGCAATGCTTCGACCTGATAAGCCTGTAGGCGCGTTGCCATGTTGGCGAGCACGACTTCACGCACTTTAGGGCAGCAGGCGAGCAGGGTCCAGAAATCGGCCGCAGAGAAGCGCAGAAGCATCGAATCCTGCTCTGCGATGATGCGGAATGCTGACTTGTTTCTGCCGGTCAACAGAGGCGTTTCGCCAAATCCGTCGCCGGCGTTGGCTGTACCAACTACGGTCCACGATCCGTCTTGTTCCGGTCGCTCGGCGCGTGTTGAGCCTTCGATGACGAGACAGTAAGGGAGGTTGGTATCCCCTGGTTCCATCAGGACCGCGCCTGCTTTGGCTTTTATGCGGTCGACGCGGAGCCCGTCATGCAGCGAGTCCAGAAAGGTCTGAGGGTCAGTTTCTGCAAAGGGGCGAGTCCGGCGTAAAGCCTCGACAACCTCCCGTAAGGGGATCGATTCGATCTCTAGTGCTTCCTGGCTCATTCCTGTTTCATTCTCTCCCTTAGAACCCGGCCAAATACTGGTGCGCGAACTGGACTGCGATGGAACCCTCGCCTACGGCGGATGCCACTCGCTTTACCGAACCGTGCCGCACATCGCCGGCCACAAAAACTCCCGGCACACTTGATTCGAGCAGAAACGGCTCCCGTTGCTCCTTCCATGACTCGGGCAGCTTACCCGCGATGCGCAGATCCGGCCCAGCTAACACGAAGCCATTCTCATCCCGCAGGATGGAAGGTGGCAGCCACGTTACTCCGGGCTCAGCGCCGATGAAAACAAACAACGAAGTCGCGGGCTCTACCGTTTCTCCCTTCGGACCGGAGATGCGAACGGCTTCCAACCGTTCTTGTCCCAGCGCCTCGAGCACTTGCGTCATAGGCTCCAGCACTATATTCGATGTTCTCTCGATCTCATCGATTAAGTATTTCGACATGGTTGCAGATAATCCCGCGCCGCGCACCAGCATGGTCACCTTGCAGGCGAATTTGGCGAAGTAGAGGGCGGCCTGGCCGGCTGAATTAGCGCCGCCGACGACAAAGACGTCTTCATCCTTGCAGGCGGCGGCTTCGACCAGGGCGGCGCCGTAGTAGATGCCGCATCCGGAAAGGCGTGCCGCGCCGGGGATCTCAAGCTTGCGGTAGTGGACGCCGGTGGCCAGCAGCACGACATGGCTTGAGACTTCGCGACCGTCGCTGAGCTGCACAAATCGGTATTGGCCTTCGGTTCGCAGCCCGGTTACCCGCTGGGTGACGAATTCCGCGCCGAAGCGAGACGCCTGAGTATGGGCGCGACGGCCGAGGTCCGCTCCGGAGATTCCTGATGGGAAGCCGAGATAGTTCTCGATGCGCGAGGTGGAGCCCGCTTGTCCGCCTGGCGCTTCGGGTTCGATTACCAACGTTCGCAGCCCTTCGCTGGCGCCATAGACGGCGGCGGCGAGCCCTGCGGGACCGGCTCCTACCACGACGATGTCGTAGAACTCCTGTGCTGCCTGGGTGCTGAGACCGACGCGCGCCGCAAGCGCTTCGAGCTCCGGCTCAACCAACCAGGTGCCATCGGCAAACAGGACGACGGGCAACTTGGCCGGGTCGAGCTCCCGGTCCTGGAGCAACTTGAGGGCGGATTCGTCGGCTGCAATGTCTAGCCAGCGGTAGGGAACATGGTTGCGAGAGAGGAAGCTGCGCACCCTGTGGTCAAGAAGCGACCAGCGATGGCCGACTACCCTAAGCCCCTCAAACGGCGGCTGGTAGCCTGCCTTCCAGTCGTCGAGCAGATCGGTAAGTACTGGATAGAGCTTCTCTTCCGGCGGATCCCAGGGCTTGTTGAGGTAGTAGTGGATGCGGGCGGTGTTGATGGCGCGGATGGCGGCTTCGGTGTCCGCATAGGCGGTAAGCAGGACGCGGCGGGCGAGGGGATAGAGCTCGCGCGCCTGCTCAAGGAACTCGACGCCGGTCATGCCGGGCATGCGCTGGTCGCTGAGCAGGAGTGCCACAGGCTCCTCGCGGGCTTTGAGCTGGGCCAGGGTGTCAAGGGCGGCTTTGCCGCTGGCCGCGCGCATTACGCGATAGGTGGCCCCGTAGTGGCGGCGCAGGTCCTGCACCACCGCTTCGAGAACGCTTATGTCGTCGTCGATCGCCAGCAGAATGGGTCTCGCCATACTTTTGAGTGTAGAGCCTCACCGGCGGGCTGGGAATACGGGGAGGAACCGGCCCGCTGTCAGAATTCTCGTGACCTGCAACACCAAACGGCTGTAATCTTATAAAAGGAAAACCGCCGCAGAGCAAGATTTTCATAATTTTCAGGTTACGTTCGGGTAATGTAAGTCATCCGGGCCTGATCAGGCTGTCGCAAGTGTGGACATTTCAGAAATTCGCTCACCCTTTTGCCGATAGGGGGAGCAGGGGCAAGAGATGCCGGAGTTTTTATTGCTGGATTTGGCAGTCAAGGTTGAGCTAGTACGAACGAGTCCAATCGAGCCTACCAGGTGGAAGAGGCGCGGGTTATGAACAAGATCATCCTGGCAGATTCACAGGCGATTTTCAGGGCGGGGACGGCGAAGGTTTTGGCGATGGACGAGGATCTGCGCATTATCGCCCAATGCACGGATCTTGATCGTATGTACCATGCGGTGACGACGTTTCCGGGGTCGATTTTATTGGTTGCGGCTTCGCTTCGGCCGGAATTTGCGCGGCTGCGCGTTCTGCTGGATAGTGTCAACAGCCGAGGGATTGTGATTGCCGAGAATGCCGATACACCGGCCACTTTTCTGCAACAGGGATTTCGCGGCGTGGTGCTGCGCAGCGTGACCGGCAACTCCCTGGTGGAATGCGTACGCCGGGTGGCTGCGGGCGATACGTGGCTGCCGGCGCAGCATGCAATGCCCGAATCTCTGGAAGAAGATATGGTAGGGACTCGCGTGCGCGACCGGCTGACGCCGAAGGAGATGCGCATTGTGGCCTTGATTGTGCAAGGCTGCAAGAATCGGGAAATTGCCACGCGGCTCAAGACTACGGAGCAGGTGATCAAGAACTACCTCAGATCAATCTACGACAAGACAGGTGTGAGCGACCGGCTAGAACTGGCGCTGTTCACGATTCACCATCGGGTGCTGGCGCAGGCCGCGGCCGAGGTGGGCAGCAGGCTGGAAGCTGAGGAGATGTCCGCTCCTACGGCTGTGGCGTAGGGGATGGGCTAGCTAGAGTTTCTCGGCTACGCTAATTTTAGGAAAGTGCGGCCGCAACGTCGGAAAGAGTGACCATCAGTGTCATTGGCTCGCTCGGGCTGGGCTCAAAGCCGAGCGCCAAATAAAAGATCTTAGCCTCTTCCGAAATGGCGTGAACCACTATGCCGCGAATCCCAATTGCATCGGCGGCTTGGGCTACACGTTGCGCAGCATCGCGAAACAGAGCGCAGCCGATGCCTCTTCTTTTCCATTGGTCGTCCACTGCTAACCGGGCAAGAACCGCGACCGGAATGGGACTGGGCATGTTTCTCCTGAATCGACCAAGTGCACTTTCTACCGTGATGGCGCCGGAGGCCAAAGCGTAGTAGCCAACGACGCGCCGGCCCTCGCAAACTACATAAGTGCGCGATGCGCCGCTGATCTGATTGGCGCGAGCCCGACGTCTTAGCCAATCATCGAGCGAAGGCTCACCAGAGCGAAAATCTCCGCAATTGTGAGCCTCGGCAAGCGGTTCAGGTGGCAGTAGCCGAGCTATTTCTCCCATGGCGCGGAAGTTGCGAGAGACCGACGAAGCCGGGCGTTTGGCTGAGGCGGCATATCCAGGCGGGCTAGGAACTCGGCATAGGTTTTCGGGCTGACAGCAAAGACCGTGCGATCGAGGAGTACATCTTCGGCGGCATGACGCGCGGCGTTCAGCACAAAATCGGTGCGGTTCTTGCCTGTAATCTCCGCCGCACGATCAATAATGCCGCGCAACTCAGGCTTAATGCGCAGATTCAAAGTATCGCGTTTGGCTTTCGCAGATTGAAGCGCAGGCATGAGAAGACCCCCTACCAAGAACAAGCATAGCAGGTTGTAATGACCTTGTCATTACAACCTGCTATGCTTGTTCTTGCTTGGCTTGTCCGCCGCTCTGTTAGAGTTTCTCGGCTACGCTTTTGGCTTGGGTGAACAGGTAGAGGTAGTCGGGGCCGCCGGCTTTGGAGTCGGTGCCGGACATGTTGAAGCCGCCAAAGGGGTGTGCTCCCACCATGGCTCCTGTGCATTTGCGATTGAAGTAGAGATTACCGACGTGGTACTCGCGCGTCGCATCTTCCAAACTCTCGCGGTTGGCGGTGTAAAGAGACCCCGTGAGGCCGTATTCGGTGTTGTTGGCAACGGCCAGGCCCTGCTTGTAATCGGCAACTTTGATGATGGCGAGGATGGGGCCGAAGATCTCTTCCTGAGCGAGCACTCCGTCCGGCGCAATGTCTGCGAAGACGGTGGGCTGAAGGAAATATCCGCCTTCAGGGGTTTGAACGGGGGTTCCACCGGCGACGAGGCGGCCTTCCCGCTTGCCGATCTCGATGTAGGACAGCATGGATTCGAGGGCGTCCTTGTTCACGACGGGGCCGAGGTTGGGGTTCGTGGTGGGGTCTCCAACGGTTAGCTGAGCAACGCGCTCGCGGACGCGCTGGACGAATACGTCATAAATTGAGGCTTCGACGATGGCGCGGGAACAGGCGGAGCACTTTTGCCCGCTGAATCCGAAGGCAGAGGCGACCACACCTTCAACAGCGGTGTCGAGTTCGGCATCGGCCAGGACGAGGATGGAGTCTTTGCCGCCCATTTCCAGGATGGTTCGCTTGATCCAGATTTGGCCGGGTTTGGTACGGGCAGCGCGCTCGTGGATGTCGAGGCCGACGGCCTTGGAGCCGGTGAAGGCGACGAAGCGGGTCTTGGGGTGCTCGACGATTGCGTTGCCGAAAGTGGCGCCGGAGCCGGGGCAGAAATTGACAACGCCGGGCGGAAGGCCAACCTCTTCAAGGACTTCAACGAACTTGGCGGCAATGGTGGGAGAGTCGCTGGAAGGCTTGAGGATGACTGAGTTGCCGGTGACGATGGAGGCTGCGGTCATTCCGGCCATGATGGCGAAGGGGAAATTCCACGGGGGAATGACGGCGCCGACGCCAAGCGGGATGTAGAGGAGCTGGTTGCGCTCTCCGGGATACTGGATGGGCGTGGTTGCCGCAGCAAGACGAAGCGCTTCGCGGGCGTAGAACTCAAGAAAATCGATGGTCTCCGCGACGTCAGCGTCGGCTTCCGCCCAGTTTTTCCCGACTTCATAGGTAAGCCAGGCGCAGAACTCGAACTTGCGGTCGCGGATGATCTTCGCGGCGCCAAGTATAAGGGAAACGCGCTCGCTGGTGGGGACTCGGCTCCACGACTCGAAGGACTGGAGGGCAGCGGTCATGGCTTCTTCAGCGTGTTCCGCTCCGGCTTTCTGGTGGATGCCCACGACCTGAGAGGGGCGCGCCGGATTGAGGGAGCGAATCTTGCTATCTGTTCTGACGTGGCGGCCACCGATGATCAGATCGTATTCACGGCCAAGTTGCGCGGCGACATGGTTGAGCGCGGCCTGCATGGCGCGGGCATTTTCGGGGGTCTTGAAGTCTACAAAGGGTTCATTGACGAAGCCGCCCTGAGGGGTGCGCGGCTCAATTTGAGTGGGAATGGATGCAGTTGCCATATCAGTAAAAGACTACATCCTTAGAGATGCCCATTGACAGCGACTCGATGCGAGGGTAGTGCCTCAGTTTGACGAATTCACCCTCGAATGTACTATCATTTGCCCATGAAGTTCCTCTTCTCCATTAGCTAAACCGGACAGATAAGCAGGCAGGGTGCCGCCGGCAACACGGGCGTTCTTGTCTTAAATCTGTCGCGGGCGCGCATGCCAGCGTTGCCCATACAACGGTTTAGAAAAAATGGAGAAGTCTATGTCTTGGTCTGAACGTTACGTTCAGGATCACAAGCTGCGAACGGACTGCGCTATCCACCGCGCGTTTATTCGACTCGCCGCCGATCTTCCCGCATTCACGAAGTTTCAAGAGTTGCTTAACTGCGCTCGGGCACGGGCGCCACGCTTGTTCGATGCGCCAGTTTGCGGAGGGCGTCATCCCGGCGTAGACGCGCTTGTCAATTTATCGAGATTTCGACACGCCCATATTCGCCCGGCAATCGAATGGGCGGGTACATCGTCATCCTGGCGGTCTGCCGTTGCGTCGTTGGCACATCACCTTATCTGCAGCTACAGCGTTCCGGCATTTCTTGCGTCTTGCTGGTATGCGTCTGACGTGGCTGAGGACAGGAAACGCCGGTGGTTTGTGGCGCATTCGCGGGGAGCCAGCTTTCGATCGCTCGACCTGCCGATGGTGATGACCCGAAAGATGGAACATATCTTCCTGGCATCGCAGGACCATCTGCCAATCGAACGCGCCATGCGTAGAGCGGAGTTGCTCGCTCTGGGAGCACGTGCCGAATTGGTGAACGCAGTTCTGTCCACGCGATTGGCCGCGGATATGCGTCATAGCGATTTCTGGCGCACATTTTGGATTTTCTTAATTGCGAATGATGGTGATGTGGAGCCCACGCAGATTGGACCCATGATCGATTACATCCAGGCGGTCCGGCACGACCGAATAAGGATAGAGGCGCAGGGCGGAATGACGGAATTTGATCCGCCTCTGCCGGCGTTTTCCATGAAAGGACGAACGGTGCAGTCGATGCTGCGGTTGATGCGGGACTGGCACCAGAGCCTGGGCGGAAGCAGCGCCGCTTTCTCGTGGATACGCTCGCCATTTCAACCGTTGATATTCGAAGAGCAAAGACAGGACCACTCAGAGAAGCCCAGACGCTGGCAAATGATGGAACTTACCAATAGCGCCCAACTGCGGTACGAAGGCACTGCGTTACACCATTGCGTCGCGAGCTATGCTGATCGCTGCTATCGGGGAAACACAAGCATTTGGTCGCTCCGCTTGTGGCAGGGTGAGAAGGTTAGACACGTGTTGACCGTCGAAATCGATCCGAAGAGGCGTGCCATCATCCAAGCCCGCGGACGGGCCAATCGCGCAGCCTCGGGCAGACCCCTCCGGCTACTGCAAGATTGGGCTATTCGGGAAAGACTGGGGATGAATATATGAATGTCGAGCGACGAGCCTTTCAACGTTCACTTCGAAAAATCGGTGTTGCAAGTAACTTCGTTTGACCCCGGACTTCAAACTGAGACACCACCGATGCGAGTATTCGGTGGCCGCGCCTTGCAGAGGGGCGCGGCCGCCGGGCCTGTTTATGTTACTGGACGGTGAGGCTTACGGTAGAGGACTCGGTGATTGAGCCGGAGGTTCCCGTTACCGTGATGGTGTAAAACCCAGCAGTTGTGCCGGAGTTACCGCCGCCACCACCGCCACCGCCGCTGCTCCCGCCGCAGGCGACCATGCCGCCGGCGAGGATGAAGAGCAGAGCGACCATGCCAAGCATTGCCCGCCAGCTACGACGGCGAGCGGGGATGCCGAAGAGCATCAGCAGCGCGAGTGCGGCACCGCCTGCTGGCCAGAACAGCTTCCTGGTCTGGTTGAGAGCAGAGGTAGGCGCAGTTGTGCCGATGGTGAGAGTGGAGGTTTGTGGAGTTGTGCCCGTGAAGTTGGTCAACGAAGCCGGAGAAATGCTGCATGTTGCCGGATCGTTGGATGCATTTGCGGTAAAAGTGCAGGTGAGGGCGACCGTGCTGGTGAATCCGGCTTGCGGGGTGACGGTGATTGTGGAGGTGTTGCCGGTGGTTGCACCGGGAGCGACGCTGACCGCGGTTCCAGCTATGGAGAAGACAGGCAGGGCGGGGGTAGTGAACGAAGCGATGCTCCCGCTGGTTGTACCGCTAGCGTTTTGGGCGACGGCCTGGAAGTAGTAGGTGGTGCTTGGGGAGAGTCCGGTGAGGATGAAGTCGACTGTGCTAGTGGTTGTCGCTGAGCCGGCGGCCAAAGAAGGGGTTTGTGTGGCTCCGGTGAGGGTGCTGCTGGTGCCATAGAGGAACCAGGCGGTGGTGGCCTGTCCGTTGGCATTGATCGACGCGTTGAGAGTTGCACCGGTGGCGGTGATGGCCGATGCCGGGTTCGTCGTGGTGGTTGGGGCAGAGTTGATTGCGCTGGTGGTGAAGGAGACGATGGCTCCATTGGTTGTGCCGTTAGCGTTTTGGGCCACGACCTGGAAGTAGTAGGTAGTGCTCGCGGTTAGCCCATTGAGGCTTGCCGTGACCGGAGTGGCGGTGGTTCCGGCGCCGATGGCCTGCACGGCTGTTTGAGCGGATGTGGCCAGCGTGCTGCTGGTGCCATAGAGGAACCAGACGTTGGTGGCGGCTCCGTTGGGGTTGACCGTGCCGCCCACAGTGGCAGCGGTTGAGGCAATGGCGGAGGCCGAACCCGTGGTGGCTGAGGGAGCCTGCGGTCCGGTGGTGACGCTGCTAAAGCTGTCAATAAAATGGGTCACGTCGAGAGAGCCCCAGCCAGTGACCTCGTCATAGCCGGCATTGACGAGGAATCCAGCCTGACCGCCGGTGAGTGAGGTTGGAGACGGAACGCTGTTGTTGCACATGCTGGGGGTGGTGACTACGCATCCGGAAACACCGCTGCTGGCAACGGTGACGTCGTGGAAGTCGGCAGGGGCAGTTGCTGCGAAGTTGTAGATGGAGGGATTCAGGCTGCCTTGCGGAGTGCCGAGTTTTTGATCGAGCAGTGCGGTAATGCCTGCCATGTCCGGTGCGGCGGCAGAGGTGCCGGCGAAGATTTCAACGCGGTTGTCGGCCGAGGTGCAACTGGCGCCGCCTGCAGCAAAGCAAGCGAGATAACCATCGTGGCCTGACGCTGAGAAAGAAATGTCTGGTGTGTAGCGTCCAGTCCGCGCCGAGGGCACACCGGTGCCAATCTGCCAGCTTGGGGTGGGGATGACGGTGCTCACGCCACCGCCGGTTGCTGATGCGATGAATCCGTTGGTTGCATTCCCCGGCTCGTTCCATGCGCCTTCGGGGATGTAGCCGAGGGCGGATTCCAGAGTGCTGGAGTTAGTTGAGCTCCAATAAGTGGAGTAGCTGCCGGCGTCGTTGAACTCGGTTCCACCAACGCAGGTGGCGTAGCTAGAGGAGCAGATATAGTTTGGGCTGTTGGGCGATGGGGATGCAGGGGGCGTCGCATTGTAGGGGTCGCAGCCGGATGCACCGGAGTCTCCCGATGCGACAAAAACGGAGATCCCCACTGAAGCTGCTGTCTGAAAGAGAGTGTTCCAGAGAGCGACGCCAGTTGGCCCAGCCGACAACTCGCACGCTCCGAAGCTTATGGTTACGACCTGGACGGGAACGGGCATGGTGTCCACCAAGTACTCCGCGTCCGCGAATATTGGGTCATTTGTGGCGGTTTGTGCGGAAACCGCCATCAGGATGGCGGCGCCGGGCGCCACACTGCTTGCTCGCGTGACATCGAGCGTGGCTTCGCCCTGGGCTCCGACGGATATGTTGCCGCCCGGCGGGGCAGTATAAGGCGCACCGGGAGCGACACCGCCGTAGGTGGTGGGGACGACATAGGTGGGTGTGGCGATGGCGGAACCAGTGAAGGCGGTGAAGTTGGTGAGATCCGCGGGATCCACCTCCGACTCACCCACAATGCCAATAGTCTCCCCGCCGCCGGTAAGACTTGTGGGGAGGTCGTAGATGGTGGCGAAATCCGAGGGCGCGACGAAATACTCGGAGCCGGCTGCAGCCGTCCAAGCCGGTGAGGGGCGCTCAACCGCGCGCATGTAGTGGAGGGGCTTGTCCTGAATGGTGAAGAGGCCGCGAACGGCCTTGATGACCGGAGAGAGAGCTTGCGGGATGGTGGGTTCGGATGAGACGGAGACAAGCTGGTCACCATTGACCTTGTAGTTATGCAACTCTGACTGGAAGGCGCGACCAACATCACCGGCTTTGCCGCCGAATCCGATAAAGATGCGGCTGGGAGAAACGAAGGTGACATGCAATCCCTGGGACTGCAACCAGCCGGTGACTGCGGCGATGTCGTTTTCGGAGAGGCCGAAACGTTCTCCGACCTGTTCGGGCGTGAGCCAGCGATGGTAGTTCGGCGAAGCAGGATTCTGCTGGTCGGCGAGCAATTGATCGAAGGCCGCTTCCTGCTGCGGAGACCGGGCTAGGACGATGGTGAAGCGGTCAATTTCGGTTTCAGGCGCCACCGCGCCAAGATCGTTGGCGGAGTTGGCCCACTGCGGAAAGTGATTGAGCAATGGCTGCGTCTGCGTGGTATCGACAGCGCCGACGATTCGATCCGCGATTTGCTCTCCATGTGCAGTGCCAGCGACGACCATGACGATGAACAAAGCGAGCAACGAAGAAAGAAGACTGCGGAAAGTCCGGGCCCATCCGGCGTTTAAAGGGGGCACGATGGGAGACAGTGAAGCGTGCAGCACTGAACGCATGCGATTACCTTTCTTGGGACACATCATTGATGGGAGAGAAGCATGGATATTGTTGACTCAGCCCGGGGGGAGTTGGTGACCACGCCGGAGGCGATGGAAACTACCGGCAGTGTGGATAAGCTAGTCCATGACATATGCCTCCATCTGGGGAATGGGGCATCCCGAAAGACATAGCAACAGCGTGACAGTCTGCGGCTGTGAAGTGAATCAGTAACTGAGTTGCAATTGTCCCTCTAACACCGCGATACCTGCAAGTGAAATATTCCATTCACATTGCTTAAGGGCATTTGTCTGATTACGGTGGTGTTAGGAAGGGGTGTTACCGGGGTTACATGCGCGAGTTAGCGTCAACGGCTGGGGATGGTTCCTTGGAGCTTGCCGGGGCCTGGGTAGGCCAGCCAGGCAGGCGCTGATCGCCAGTGATGAGACGGGCGCCGCGAGTGAAAGTGAAGTAAGTCCAGATCCAGGCAGCGAAGACGGAGAGACGGTTGCGGAAGCCGATGAGGAAAAAGATGTGGACGGTGAGCCAGGTCACCCATGCGGGAAAGCCGCTCATGTGCGCTTTGAAAGGCCATTCGACTTTGGCGACGGCGTCCATGCGGCCGATGGTGGCCATGTCGCCCTTGTCGAAGTAGCGGAAGGGCGGGCGATGGGTTCCGGCGAGATCGGCGGCGATGATTTTGCGGACGTGATCACCCATCTGCATGGCGGGTTGAGCTACGCCGGGAACTTGATGGCCGTCCTGCTCGAAGTGCGCGAGGTCGCCGAGGACGAAGATTTCAGGAAGTCCTGCGGGGTTGAGGCGGTCGTCGACGATGACGCAGCCGCGTTTGTCGAGAGGCGCACCAAGCAGCTTGCCAAGAGGCGAGGCCTGGACGCCAGCGGCCCAGAGGGTGGCGACGGCTTCGATGCGCATGGCACCGCCGGGGGCTTTGGCTTCAACCCAGCCAGGGCCGACGTTGGTGACGTTGGTATTTGTGTGCACTTCGACGCCGAGGCGAGTGAGCGCGGCTTCAGCTTTGGCGGAGAGGTCTTGAGGATAGCTGCCCAGAACGCGCGACGAGCCCTCGATGAGCACTACGCGAGATTTTCTGGGATCGATCTGGCGGAAGTCGTGGCGCATGTAGAGCTGGGCGATGTCAGAGATGGCACCGGCCAACTCAACTCCTGTGGGTCCTCCGCCGATGACGACGAAGTTGAGCTCGGGGTGCGTTCCAGTCTCCAACTTCTGGCGCTCCGCCAGCTCAAAAGCGAGGAGGACGCGGCGACGGATTTCGATGGCGTCCTCGATGGTCTTGAGGCCGGGAGCCAGAGTAGCCCACTCGGGGTGCGCGAAGTAAGAGTGAGTGGCGCCGGTGGCGAGGACGAGGTAGTCGTAGGGGAGCCGAGCGCCGGAGCCGAGGGAAACCTGGCGAGCTGAAACGTCGATGGTGGTCACTTCGTCCATGAGGACCTGGGTGTTCGCGTTGTTGCGCAGGATGGTGCGGATGGGCTGGGCAATATCGGCCGGAGAAAGCACGGCGAGGGCTACCTGGTACAGCAACGGCTGAAAGATGTAGTGGTTGCGGCGGTCGATTACGGTGACGTCGACAGGGAGGTCGGCCAGACCCTTGGCAGCGTTGATGCCTGCGAAGCCGCCACCGATGATGACGACGCGGGGGCGGGAATGGCTGAGCGGTTTGGCAAGTTCGCCCATGGAGTGTCACCTCCACTTACTTGATGCAACAGAGAACGCGGACGACACAGCGGGAGGGAGATTGTGGCTGTTGGGGTCCCAAGATCCGAGACAGCTTGCTGAGCTTGCGCCGTTCCGTCATGCAACGGTTCGCTTGGATCGTGCGCCGCGCCAATAGAGGATGAGGCCCAGCAGGACTGAGGCGACGGTACCCAAAGCCAGCTTGAGCTCGAATCCAAG
>Ga0187847_10001578_pt1 | contig 20167 bp, 17 predicted proteins | sample June2016WEW_4_10_FD_132458 | JGI IMG/M metagenome (GOLD analysis project Ga0187847, IMG submission 132458) | Peatland microbial communities from SPRUCE experiment site at the Marcell Experimental Forest, Minnesota, USA - June2016WEW_4_10 | ecosystem: Environmental > Terrestrial > Soil >...
GAGACGACTATCGTGGCATCGGGCAAGGAAACCGCAGCCGCCTCCCCCCAGCGCAACACGCGCTCCGCGATCCGGCCCCACTTGCCGCGCTGCCAATCCAGCCCCTGCACGGTGACCACGGTCTTCTTTCCCGCAAGCCGGGGGAGAAAAGAAAAGAGCGCTGGTCCCAGGCAGTGGTAATGCACGACGTCGTAGTCCGAAATCATAGCGTGCGCGGTGCTCAACAGCGTGTGGACGAGCGTTTCCAGATGTTTCGAGCGGATAGTCGGCAACCGCCGCACGCGCATGCCGTTATGGGTCTTCATGGGAGGAGTGAAGTAAGTGCGGCAATAGACGGTGACTTCGTGTCCCAGGCGCGCCAGTTCATGGCCAGCCTGCTCATAATAGGATTCGATCCCACTGTATTTCGAGACCACGCCGCGACCCCCGATGAACGCGACGCGGACGCTGCGTCGGGGCTTCGGAGATGCCGGTGCGACCGGGAAGGGCCGAAACTTCTTGGCAAACGTTAGCCGACGGTAGAGTTCGAGCAACTTCTCCATGTGCTGTTCGGGATCATGTTTTTCTTTCACGCGACGGCGAGCAGCCGCTCCCATCTTCGCGATCAGATCGGGTCGGTCAAACAGAAAGCCGATGGAGTGGGCCAGTTCTTCCCGGTCCCCGTCGGTATACAGCAAACCGGTTACTCCATGTTCGACGAGTTCACGGCGCGAGCCCAGATCAGAGGCGATGACCGGGCGTCCCCAGGCATAGGACTCCAGGATCGATTTCCCCAAGGTCTCGTAGGCGTGCGAAGGAAACACCGAGAAGCTGCAACCAGCAACGAGCTTCTGAAGTTTTTCGCCATGCACCATGCCCGCGAACTGAACCTGGTTCAAGTTCAGTTCCCGTGCCATCTCTTCGAGTCGGGAACGTTCCGGACCGTCTCCCGCAATAACGAGAGGAACGTGCGGCAATCGCACCATCGCGCGTAAAAGCTCATAGATGCCTTTCTCCGGAGATAGCCGCCCGAAGTAGAGCAGGTATCCTTCATCGCTGGTTAGCTTTTCATCGCCAGGCAGGGTCTGAAAGTGCGGCAAAACTTCAATTCGCTTTGCAGGTAATCCGCTGTCGATCAGTTTGTTGCGTACGAAGTCGCTGGGAGCCATGAACATGTCCACGCACCGTTCGTAAGTGCGCAACCATTTATGCAGGTAGGCCTCGACGGCAAGCACCACGGCGCTCGAGCGCGAACCCGAATAGCAGCCTGCCGTGGCGGCATGGTGGAAATTGCCATGACGGCAAAGTTCGCAGGCGCGGCCATTCGCGACAAAATTGTAAGTTGGACACAAGATCTTGAAATCGTTCAGGTGGTAAAGCACGGGGATCCCCTGGCGCTTCAGTTCCCAAAGAATCGAGGGCGACAAATGGTGATAGATGCTACGAATATGCGCGAGATCAGGCGAAAAATCGGCCAGACAACTCCGCATGGCGCACCGCGCGGAGGGTGAATAGACGGCGTGGGCCGCCATTCCAACCTTCCTCAAAAACCCCGCCTTTGGATCCTTGAAATTAACGTGCGGAACGCAATAGTTGCGCCCGCCGAACGCAGGCGATTGGCCATGGTCCATGCTGAATAGCGCGGTTTCCTGGCCGCGCTCATCCATGCGCTGCATCAAGTCGAACAAGTACGCTTCCGTGCCGCTAAACCGATAGTTGTACTTGTTGCAATACAGGATGCGCATAGTTGTTCTCCGTTTGGGGAATGCGAGCCAGGAATTGCTCCGCGAAAGTGCGTAGATTTTGTTGGCGATTGTAAGAAGCAGCGACACTCGCCGCCGCCGCACGCCGGATTCCGGCCAAGGAGGCCGTATTGGCCTGAATCCAGCTGACGGCGCTGACGAAGTCGGGCAAGGATCCACACGGGTAAAGAAATCCAGTGCGCTGATGCTCGACCAACTCAGGAATCCCGGTGATCGCCGGAGCCAGCACCAGTTTTTCGTGAGCCATAGCCTCCATCAGAACTACCGGAATGCCTTCGCTCTTGCTCGTCATAACGACCAGGTCGGCGGAGCGGTAATAGCTCGAAAGATCGCTGCGAGACACGTGGCCGGTCAGGGTAATTCGACCCTGCAGCCGCAATGACGCAATCTGGTTTTCGAGAGCTCCGCGCTCCGGCCCCTCTCCGACAATCCAGCAGAGGAACTCGAGACCTCGGTCGCGAAGCGCGGCGCATCCCTGGACAAGAAACTGATGATCCTTCACCCCATGCAGCCGCGCCACAGACAGCAGGCAGAACCGACCCGTTTTTACTTGATCGTTCGCCTCGACTTCACCCGCGTTCCTGGTGTGCGCGACGCCGGAAAGCACGCGATCGACCCCAAGCCGTTGCACCACGACTTTTTCCGGCGGTGTCGAAGGGTAGCGGTGGAGAATGTACTGGCGGTTATAGTCGGAGACTGTGACACAGAACTGGCAAGCCCGCAGCTTGGCCGAAAGCAGATCCGCGCGCCGCAGCAGATCGGAGCCATGCAGCGTGAAGCTGAAGCCGATTCCGAGCAGACGGGCCGCGGCTAAGGCCATCCATGAGGCAAAGTATCCGTGATGGGCGTGGATGTGCTCGACCTCGAGTGCCGCCAGTTGTTCTGCCAGTGCGGCGCCCATTACGGTGTGGCCAAGAGTGCGAACGCGCCGGCCCACAGGCGTTCCACGCTCCCACAGCAAGGGCCGTAGCAATTGCCAAAGATTGTGGCGATCGGAGACGAGCCTGCGCACCGCTTTCAAGAGCTCATCGTCAGAGAGCGGCTCGATAAAGCGTGTTTCCTTCCAGAAAGCCCGTTCCGCCAGGCTCAGATTATCGGGCGAGACTCGTTTCCCGCTGCAGCAGATCACCTTCGTACCGCGGCGTCGCAATTCCCGGATTTCATCGATCACGTAGGGTTCAAGCGACGATGGAAACTCGTTGGCGATGTAGGCAATGGTGGTCATGCGGCGGACTCCTCGGAGGCGCAGAGCATTCCGGCAACCGTGAACATGAGTCCAATAACAAACTGGTACGCCATGTCGACGAAGAAAGCATTGAACAGATAAACGCTGAGCAGGATGGGCCAAACTTTGCGCAGCGAAGCGATGGGGCCAGACTCACCCGGCGGCCCGTGCCAACAGAGTCGAAAGAGGTTGAAAAAAAGAATGCCGTACAAGGCCAACCCCGGTACACCGAACTCGACCAGCAACGCGAGGTAAGTGTTGTGCACGTAGAAGGTGCGAAGGTGATAGCCCTCCATGCGGCGAGCTAGTTCGTCATACATGCCGCCTGCCGCCCAACCGGTGAACGGGCGTTCCTGAAACATCGCCCAGCCGGCCTCGTACACGGCCAGGCGCGCATCGACTGGACCGCGTTCCCCTGTGCGGTCCCAAAGAGCGTTTTTCAACGAATGGTTGCTGAAGGCGATTGCCATGCCAATCATTAGCCCCGCGACCACCAATACCGTGCATACCGCCAGCAGTCGCCGTTTGACGAGGCGGAATCCGAGAACGATGGTGGAGACCGCAAACGCGATCCAAACTGCTCGCGTCATGGTGGCCAGCACGGCCAGCGGCAGAGCCAGCCATAGCAGGGTGACGACAATTTTGCGTTTATGCGAGAGCGCCAGGGCAAGAATCCCCAGAATGTTCAATGAAACGCCGTTGGCTACCGCCTGCAGAAACGGCCCGCGAGCCCGGTCTGGATGAAAGCCGAGACTTTCGTCAAGGATGAACCGGGGAAAGATAAGCGCGCGCGCATCGGCGAGGAACGCAATGGCAATGAACGCGAGGTACCCAAGTGCAACGATAACGAAGATTTCAAAGTGCCTTTGTTGCGATGCACCTCGGAAGACGAGCACCGCGACGTGAAATAGCGCAAACGGAACGATGTACTTACTGGCGATGACGCTCCAGATTTGCGCGTCGAATGGCTCCCGAAGCACGCGTAGCACGGCGAGCGACGCCAGGGCGAGCATGGGTAAACTCAGTCCGGCAAAGAATGGCATTTTTTCGCGAAGCGCCAGAACCCTCAGAGCGACAAAGAAGATCAGAATGCCGAACGCGATGCGGTCCGCATAAAAAGAAAAAAGGTCAGGCGGCCGAAACAGGAAAACGGTCATCGCCGCCAGGTAAAGAATGGAAGGAAACGCCAAGCCCAAGTGAAAGGGCCGCAGCAGCAGCGCGGCAACACCCCAAAGCGGATTGTCGTTACTATCCCCGGTTAAAACCAGGGCGCGGCTGCTTAGAGCGTTGTTCATGACGAAGCTCAGACTCCCTCCGGTGCGAACAGCACGCGGACTGTGCTGGCGAGGATGCGCAAATCGAGACGCAGGCTCCAGTTCTCGATGTACGTGAGATCAAGGTGCATGTTGAGCTCGAACGACGGACAATCGCGCGCCGTAATCTGCCACAGACCCGTGATGCCGGGTTTCACATCAAGCCGCCGATAGTGGTGAAGTTCGTATTGCTTGACCTCGTCCACAGGATGAGGCCGGGGACCAACCAGGCTCATTTCTCCGCGTAGCACGTTCCAGAGTTGCGGCAGTTCGTCGAGGCTGTAGCGGCGGAGGATTCGACCGATGCGGGTAACTCTAGGGTCGTCGTCAATTTTGAAAATCGGTCCTTCTCTCTGGTTGCGGGCACGCAGGTCCTCCTTCAGGTGATCGGCGTTCGTCACCATGGAGCGAAACTTGAAGCAACGGAATCGTCGACCTTTCGCGCCGGTGCGTTCCGCGGAGTAAACGACGGGGCCCGGCGAATCCAGTCGGATGAGTAAGGCCACTATGGCTAGCAGAGGACTGACCAATACCAGACCGCACGCTGCACCGGTGATATCCAGCAAGCGCTTTAAAAACAAGGTGGCGTCAGGCCATGACTCCCGATGAAGGGTGACGACCGGCACTTCCCCGATGTGGTCAATGCCGCAATCGGACCACGGGCCCGGAGGAAGATCCGGAACAGCACGAATGTCGAGATGGTTCCGGAACGCGATCTCGGCGGCTTCTCGCGCCCGCGTCACCTGTCCGGGAAGAGCGAGAATGACTTCATCGATGAATTCGGCGCGCGCGAGCCAGTCCAGGTCCGCGATTCGTCCCAATACGACCGGAGAAAGAGGCAAGTCGTCATCCACAAAGCCGCAGACGTTTGCGCGATGCAAAGGATCGTTGCGCAGCGCCTGGGCGATGGAGCGGGCCATCGGGCCGCCGCCCACGATGAGAGTCTTGCGCGATTCAGTTTCGCGTCGTCGCCGATGTGATAACGTCCGCTTCAATCGGCGCCATACCACCAAGCCGGTCAGACTAGCGGTAAATGCCGTGAAGGCCGCGAGCGGCCGCACTCCGTCCCACCGCGTGCTGAGGACCAGCCCAACGGCGAACAAAGTTGACCTCGCCAGAATTGGCACAATCCCGGCCGGATATGGGTCTCCGGCGTTCTTGTAAAGTCCCTCCGAGAATCCGAAAAGTGTGACCAGGACCGCAAAAATTGGCAGCGACGCCCATGGCAACCCCCAAGCCGGATTGAAGAGTGCCGGCGCGCTGCACACCGCCGCGAGTACCAGTAAATCGGCCGCCACCAACTGAAACACCATGAATCGATCGCCGGTGGGATGCGGCAGTAGTTCCTGGATTGGCATCCGCGCCTGTGTCGATCTCGCGGTTTTTTCGTCCGTCACGCTGACTGGGCGCCGCGGGATCTCCGCGTCCGGAGCGGACTTGTCCGTCAATACCTTGGCGCGCGGCATCGCAGATGTCCCAGGAATCATGCGTGCGTACTGCGAAGGGAAATCTTCTTTCCCGGTGTTCCACAGTTGGTTTGTAGTCAATTCGCCCATAGCATTCACAGGCTCCGGTAGAGGCCTTGCGGCACGGGAAAACGCCGTTCCGCGAGCACAGTCCCCAGCAGAGGAACTTTTGCCTTCCTGAGCTGATCTTTGATTTGAGCGGCGACGAGGCGTCTGGTTTTGTTGGCGGTCAGTACCAGCACCAAGCCATCGCAACTTCGGCCAATACTTGCGGTAAGCCAGGAGACGGGCGCACACCACAAAATGGAAAAATCGAATTCCGCCGTGAGTTCACGAAGCCGCGATAAGTCCTGTTCGGTAATCCGCCGCCCAGAGGCGTCAACCAGCCAACTTTCGCGAGGGACCATCCACAACCGTGGCGCCATCGGCCAGTTGGCCTCCGCGCGATTGGGAGATGGAATCTGCAGTTGACTTTGCAGGAGGATCCCACTCGGGTTGGCATCGATCAACCCGACGTCGCGCCGGTCTTCTGCCGCTAGAGCTTGGGCGACCTCGAGGCAGAGTGTCGCAGTCGCGGTGGATGGCTCGACCGCCGCGAATCCAACATGCCGGACCGACCCCGATTCATGCCGGAAGAAAAGTTGTTGCGTCAGCGTCTGAATCTGCTCCTCGTGAAGCCGCGTTGCCCTGTCAACTGCCGTGCGCTGGCTATGTTCGCGAACCTGGGTCTCGCGCACCGAAGCCCCACGCGGCTGCGCAGGCCCAACTGGTGTTTCGGTAAGAAGCCCGAGGAGAGTGCTCACTGAGTCACCACCTTGGGCCGACCGATCCGGGATGTGAACGGACGTAAAACCGCAGGCTCAGGCGCTGGCAGCCATGCCAGCACCGGCGCTTCCATTAGGCTGTATGCTTCGTCCGGCGTGCGAATCGTGGGGTCAAAGTACTCGGTTGTAAAGGCGATACCGACGCTGCACGCCGTGGCCAATCCGAAAGCGAGCACGAAATAAAGAAAAATGGAGTGCTCAGGCAGGACTGGGGCTACCGGCGCTTCCACAATCGCCACATTAAGGATGCGACTTTCATCCAGCGCGTCGCCGATCCGCGCTTCCTCGCGCTTGTGAAGGTAAAGCAGGTAGCTGTCTTCGTCGGACTTGGCTGCCCGCATCAGATCCTCTTGATCTACCGAATCGGATTGCAGTTGCTGAGCGATCTTGCGCAAAGCTGCAACCTGAACGGCAGCATCGGATTGCCGTGCCCTCAGGCCGTTCCCCTGCACCTCGGCCTTTTCCATCTCCATGCGCGCCCATTCATAGTTCGGATCTTTGTCAGTGGTTTCGTCGCGCACCGGAGTGAGCGCTTCCGCCGCAATCGAGGCTTGCGTGTCCGCGATTTCTTTTTCCACTTCCTGCACCAGTCGGTAGGACGGCTCAAAGCGCGTGAGAAGCTCAGTGCGCTTGAGTTGCAGCTCCAGAAGGTGCGTTTTCATTTTTTCGAGAACCTCCGGATTGTCGGCCCAGCGCTTGAGGGTGACCGACCGCGAAGGAAACAATTTGAGCTGTTCGCCGAGCGACGCGATCCGGTGCTCGGTCTCGACCCGATCCTGGTCGATTTGCCGGTAGGCTGCGTCCGCTTCGCCCAGCTTCTGCAGCGCAATATCCCGTTGCAGCGCCGCCGATACCACTCCCCGAGAACGAGTAAATTGCACAAGTTCGCTTTCGGATTGATGCAGTTTCTTTTCGTAGGCCGCGGTTTGCTCGTCGAAAAACTGAATCTCCCCCGGCGGCCGCTGCAGATTCGTGTGCCGTTGCACATAGAGCGTAGAAAGCGCCGCCAGTACACGGGCGGCGCGCTCTGCACTGGTGTCCTTATAGCTGACCTGGATCAGGTTGGACTTTTTCAGCGCTTCCACATTCAGGCGACGCGACAGTTTGCGAACGGCGTGTTCGACCTCGGCTGGACGTTCCGAGTCCGGAGTGTCCGCGGGAATAATCCCGGCCAGTTTCACAACCTGCTTCAACAGATCCTCGTCGCGCAAGAGTTCGACCTCGGAATTCAGTTCTTCCTCGGTAATGTCGGGGCGCGTGAAATCCATAGGACTGGCGGGCTGGGAAGAGGCGACGGGATCATAGCGACCCCGGCGCAACAGCACCATGAAGTGCGATTCATAGCGCGCCGAGAAAACGACGAAGAGCATCGTAGCCAGCAACAAGAACGCAAAAGAAGCTGCGACAAGTCGCGGACGCCGGAACAGCATGGCCGCAAGTTCCCGGGGAGTAGGAGAAAGAGTGCTGCGCGAGCTTGCGATCAATTCGTTGGCCATGAGTCGGTAAAGCGGTCGGTCTCTGTGTTCTTTCTCCCTGCAACCCTGCTCTAGAACTGCAATGGATTCATGTACCAGCTCAGGGCATTGGTCGGAACGTACTTGCGGATCTTTGAAATGCGGCTCTGCGGCACAAAAACAAAATCGCCGGCCTGAAGGTGAAGGTCTTCGTGAAGATTCCGCGAATTCAGCATCTTCTTCACGTTAATTACGTGAGATTCAGCGACGTCCGAAGAAATCCGCCGAAACACAACCACCTGCGAATGAAGTGCCTGCTGCGTAAAACCGCCGGCAATCGCCACCGCTTCATTGACAGTCAGATCCCCTCTCAACTCGTATTTTCCCGGCCGCGCCACCTCTCCCGACGCCAGGAAGTACGGCTTGTCAAAATCCTTCAAGGTCACGGTGACCTCCGGATCGTGCAGGAAACCGCGGTAAGCATCGGCAACCGCCCGCTGCATCTGGGGAACCGTGAATCCCTCCACAAACAGTGTTCCCGCGCCTCTCAGTGCCACAAAGCCATCGGGTTGCACGGTCAATGTCTGATTGAAGTCCGGAGAAAACGTGAAATTTACATCCACGATGTCCGATTTCGTAAGCCGGTAAAGCGGGTGGCGTTCCCCTCCGAATGCGGGATCTCCCTTGCCACTCGCTTTTCCGGGTTGTGTGATCGCTCCGTTCGCGGAAACGCTCGTGTCGGACCGGTCCTGGCTCTGCGAGCTCTCCGCTGCCGCGATCTTGCCGGCTGGCGGAGCAGAGAACACAGGGGCCGAAATAGTTGGCGGCACGGTTTCCTGAGCGGAGACGACCACGGCGAGCTGCAGGATGAGCATCCCTGCGGCCCCCAAAACTACGTGTCTGGTCAATCCGTTCATCTCCACACTCTCACCGCTGCTCAGAACGGCGAACTAAAGCAGCTCGGGCTTCTGAGCTGTTTGCAACGAAGGTATCGTTGCGTCCCGAACGCAACAAGACTTGGAAAGTACTGTCCACCGCCGTACAGGGCGCGTTCCAGCCACTAGAAAGGTGATGAAATCTTCGGACCATGCGCCTGATTGGGGTTTCGGGGCATGAGCAAAATCCGGCTGGGAGGGTACCGGTCCAAAACGCGTACACCAGCGTAGGCCCTCGAAAGTAGACACCCTGTGCCGGATATGTCACAAACGGAATGTGATGGGGCCTACATACGGTCCGTGCGCTTTCGGCCATGATCGGTCTGTGAAAAACACGCGCTCCGAGAAACAGGCTGTGGAAATTCCGGCAGTTGTCACCGAGACGGTGAAGATTCTGATCGCCGATTCGGGCCCCATTCAGTCTCAACTCTTGACCCGGGCCCTGAAAGTCCGGCGAGACTTTCAGGTTTCCGCTGTTGCCTTGGAGACATCCGCTCTTCGAAACTTCCTGCAATCGAATCCCGCCGACGTGGTCCTGATTGCAGGGAACCACCTGCCCGATTTGAGTTTGCTGCGCTGGCTACGCGTTTCCTATCCGAAAGTCGCGCCCGTGCTGCTGGCCGAGAACGATGACCGCGAGCTGGTGGTCAATGCTTTGCGGGCGGGCGCCAAGGGTATTTTTCTTTTTGCCGATACTCCCTTTGCGATGCTGTGCAAGTGCATCCAGTGCGTGTTCCGGGGAGAGGTCTGGATCAATAGTCAGCAGATGAATTACGTGCTCGACGCTCTCTCGGAGGTGCCCACCCTGCGCGTCGTCAACTCCACTGGCAGGTCTTTGTTGACTCCACGCGAAGAGCAGGTGGTTGCGCTCGTGGCCGATGGCTTGACCAACCGCGGTGTCGCCGGCGAACTCGGGCTCAGTGAACACACCATCAAGAAATACCTGCTGCGCATCTTCGACAAGGTGGGGATCTCGAGCCGGGTAGAACTCGTCCTGTACGCCATGGCGCACGGCGAAAATCGTCCGGCAGAGTGGATGCCCAGTGGAAATGCCTAGGCGCAAAAAGAGCTGAGGCGGATACAATGGCGGCATGCATAGGCGCGAGGAGATCGCTTGGTGACCGGTTCCGGGCCCCCGGCCCTATCTCCGTCCAAGGTCGCGCGCCGCTGGACCGTAATCGCCTCGGGTCTCCTTCTTCTTGCGCTGGCGCTGGTCGTGATCTATACCCGGCCGAATGCGTTCTTGAGTCCCGTCGCTTTGGTCGTGGTGGCTGCGATCGGGCTGGCTGCGCTACTGCTCCAGGTTCGGTTCCGCCGCGAGCTTCCGCATATTCATTCTCCTCTCTGGCTCAACGTTCTCGGTCTTGTCTGTGCCATGGTTGCGCTGTTCGCGGATAACCTCCGCTTGACGCGCCGTGCGCTCGATCTGGTAGCGTTCGCCGCCGTGTTCTGTTTCGGCGTCAGCGGAGCACTCATCCTGCGAGCCTTGCGCCGCCGCGGGCGGGCACCGCAGCCTGAAACTGAGTAGCGGCGGGAGTCTCGAACCGCAAATTGCGGCGCGAAGGCAAGAATTCAACCCCTCGGAGTTCCCCATTTACAATGCAGCTATGCGCGTTACCCTCTTCGGAGCCTCGGGTTTACTCGGCCAAGATTTGGTGCGAGAACTGAGCCGTGAGCACGAGCCATTGACCGCGCTGTCTTCGAAAGACGCCGACCTGCGCGACCGCGCGCGCGTTCGCACCGTGATTCGTGATTCCCGTCCCGAATGGATTCTCCTGTCCGCCGCCTACACCGACGTCGATGGCTGTGAGTCGAACCGCGACCGCGCCTTCGCGGTGAATTGCGAGGGCGCCGTCAATGTAGCTGAAGCAGCTCGCGAAGCGGGATCACGACTATTGGTTCTGAGCACGGATTACGTTTTTGATGGCGCCAAACGATCGCCTTACCAGACCACCGACCCGAGAAATCCAACAGGTGTTTACGGCGAGAGCAAAGCCCGTGCCGAAGAGCGGCTCCTCGAGATTCTGCCCGAGGTTTGCATCGTCCGTACCTCGTGGCTGTTCGGTCACGCAGGCAAGTGCTTTCCCGCAACCATTCTGAAGCTGGCGTCCACCCGCCCAGAAATTTCCGTAGTAAACGATCAGCGAGGCAGCCCGACCTTCACGCGCGATCTCGCAACCGCCCTCGTTAGACTCTGCCGGGCGGATGCGCGCGGCATCGTGCACGTCACCAATTCCGGCAACTGCACCTGGTACGAGTTCGGCACCGAAATCGTGCGCGCATCCGGCCTGCCGTGCGTGGTCAAACCTGTGACCACCGCCGAATTTCCCCGTCCGGCGAGGCGTCCAGCCTATTCGGTTCTATCGCCCGAAAGCCTGCACGCCTACAACATCCACATGCCCGATTGGCAGGACGCCCTGCGCCGCTACCTCGAAAGCGCTTCCACTGCTTCCATGGTTTCGACCGTCTAATCCTCGTAAGTCTCGCCCCGCTGTCCAATCGTTGCCGCCGTGGTTTATCCTAACTTTTCTTTGGGGGTCAATCGTGAACCAACGATGCTTATGGATTCTGCTCGCCGAGCTATGCCTTTTGCTTTTTCCATTCCAGCTTTCTGCCCAGTCGTACGACCCGTCCATGTATCAGGATCTCCACTGGCGCATGATCGGCCCCTTCCGCGGCGGCCGCACCGTCGCAATTTCCGGAGTTCCCGGCCAGCCCAACGTCTTCTACATGGCGCCGAACAATGGCGGAGTTTGGAAGACTACGGACTTCGGCCACACCTGGAATCCGATCTTTGATGGTCAGCCCAAGAACAATCAGCCGAACGATCTGCCTTCAGGTTCAATCGGAGCGCTCGCCGTTGCGCCGTCGAATCCCAACACGATCTATGTGGGCAGCGGAGAAGGCCTGCGCCGTCCCGATCTCTCCACCGGCAACGGTATCTACAAGTCGACCGATGCCGGCCGTACCTGGCAGCATCTGGGATTACGCGATGCCCAGCAAATCGCGTCCATCATCGTCGATCCTAAAGATGCCAATCGCCTCTTCGTCGCCGCTCAAGGACATCCCTACGGTCCGAACCCTGAGCGCGGAATCTTCCGCTCGCGCGACGGCGGTCAGACCTTCCAGAAAGTTCTCTACAAAGATGAAAACGTCGGTGGCATGGATCTAGTCTTCGATCCCCGCAACTCGCAGATCATCTTCGCCAGCATGTGGTCCTCGCGCCGTCCACCGTGGACCACCGGAGGCGGCTACAACGGCCCTGGCAGCGGTCTCTATAAGTCAACCGATGGCGGAGACAACTGGCGCCAACTCACCAAAGGATTGCCCGGCGAAGCGGAAGGCATCGGACGCATCGGTCCCACCGTTTCTCCCAGCGATCCCGACCGAATGTATGCGTGGGTGAATGCCAAGAAAGGCAGCGGCATTTACCGCTCCGACGATGCTGGTGAAAGCTGGCAGCAGGTGAATGACGAAGGCCGCATCTGGGGGCGCGGCGACGACTTCGGCTGCGTGCGCGTCGATCCAAAAAATAAAGACGTGATCTACGTGGCCAACACCTCGACTTACCGCTCTACTGACGCTGGCAAGAACTTCACCGCCATCAAAGGCGCTCCCGGAGGCGACGACTACCATACCATCTGGATTAATCCTCAGATTCCAGACATCATCGCGCTTGCCGTCGACCAGGGCGCAACCATCACCGTGAATGGCGGCCAGACCTGGAGTTCCTGGTATAACCAGCCGACCGCGCAGTTCTATCACGTCATCACCGACGATCAGTTTCCTTACTGGGTTTACGGCGGACAGCAGGAAAGCGGTTCCGTCGGCACTGCCAGCCGCAGCGACTTCGGCGAAATCACCTTCCGCGACTGGACGACCCTCGGCGTAGAAGAATACGGCTACGTCGCGCCCGATCCGCTGCATCCCAACCTGATCTACGGCGGCAAGACGACCGTATTCGACCGCAATACCGGCCAGACCCGTGACGTTTCACCCGTGGTTCTGCGCACTGGAGAATATCGCTTCAATCGCACCGCGCCGCTGATTTTCTCGCGAGCCGATCCACACGTGCTGTATCTGGGATCGAACGTGCTCTTCTCAACCCGCGACGGCGGCAACAGTTGGCAGATCATCAGTCCCGACCTCACCCGTGAAGATCCCGGAGTTCCCGCGACGCTGGGCCCGTTCGTCGCCGACGATCCCGCCAAAGGCAAGCATCGCGGAGTGATCTATTCGCTGGCTCCGTCGCCCAAAGACGCCAACCTGATCTGGGCCGGAACCGACGATGGCTTGATCCAGGTAACGCGCGATGGCGGCAAGACCTGGCAGAACGTCACGCCTCCAGAGCTGACACCGTGGAGCAAGCTCGCGCAACTGGACGCGTCACATTTCGACACTGCAACCGTCTATGCTGCGGTGAACCGCTTCCGCCTCGACGACCTGCATCCTTATATCTATCGCACGCACGACGGCGGCAAGAGTTGGCAGAAGATCGTCAGCGGATTACCTGACGAGCCCGTCAACACTGTGCGCGAAGATCCCGCGCACAAGGGCTTGCTTTTTGCCGGCACCGAACGCAGCGTCTATGTCTCATGGGATGACGGCGACCATTGGCAGTCGCTGCAAATGAATCTGCCGCCAACTTCCATTCGCGATCTGGTCATTCATCACGACGACGTAGTAGTCGGAACCCATGGCCGTTCGTTCTGGATCCTCGATAACATCACGCCTCTTCGCCAGTTCAACTCCGAGGTTGCGAATGCTCCGGCGCACCTTTTCAAGCCGCAACTCACCTATCGCGTGCGCCGCAACAACAATCCCGACACGCCGCTGCCGCCGGAAGAACCTGCCGGACAGAATCCTCCCGATGGCGCGATGATCGACTACTCGCTGAAAGCTGCGCCTTCCGGACCTGTCACTCTGGAAATTGTCGATGCGTCGTCGGGAAAAGTCGTGCGCCACTTTTCAAGCGCCGACAAACCCGAACCAGTCGATCCGAAAGAATTGAATGTTCCGATGTACTGGGTTCGTCCGGCGCGAACCTTGTCGGCTGCTCCTGGAATGCATCGCTTCCTTTGGGACCTGACTTATCCCGCGCCCGACGTTCTCGATCACGACTATCCCATTTCCGCCATTTACCACGACACGCCGCGCTATCCGTTGGGCGCGACGGTATTGCCCGGCGAGTATAAAGTCGTGCTCTCAGTCAACGGCAAAACTTATATGCAAAACTTCGAGATCAAAATGGATCCGCGAGTGAAGACGTCTCCCGAGGATCTGCGCCGCCAATTCGATTTCGACCGCAAAATTGCTGACGCGCTTCACCGGGATTTCGAAGCCCTGCAACAGGTGCGCAGCCTGCGAGCGCAGTTGAAGGCGCTGGCGAACTCGCCGGATGCAATCAAAAAAGCAGCCGCTGACCTGGAAGCAAAAGCTGCTCCCATCGAAGGGCAAGGAGGCGGTTACGGCTCGCGCTACCTGAGCACTCCCGCAGGCCGCAGCTTGTCGCGCCTGAATAGCGGATTCAATGCGGTAGTAAGCGCTCTCGATACGGCCGATGCAGCGCCGACTACGCAGCAAGTCGCCATGTTCGGAGAATTGAACAAAGCTCTGGAAGAGCAGTTGTCCGCGTGGGCGAAGCTCAAGTCGAAAGACATTCCCGAACTGAACGAGCTACTGAAGAAAGCGGGACAGCCCGCGATCGATCTGCAGAAAGCGGTTTCAGGATCAGCGGATGAGGACGACTCGCAGGATCGGGACTAGAAGGAGGAACAGGTTCGTGAGATCCTGGCGCGGACAAGTCGGTTTGGACCCCTCCGTTCGCGGTCTTTCAGAATCAGTGACTTAGCGCCTGAAAAGCGCCAGGTCTTTGAGGAATAAGGACTTAGATGTAAGCTATTTATAAATCAATAGCTTAGAGAGAATTTCGGCACTTCCTATTGCTGCGTTGATTGATCGGCTAAACATCACCCGGAGAGGTGACTTCAGGTACAGACAGACAGGTTACCGCTGGTTATCCTGCTACATGGCCGAAGCAAAGATGATTTTCCGACAGACTGATTCCGGTTTAACTGTGACCTGCGCCGACTGCAAGGCTATTGTCCTTGATCATCTGCTTTCCGAACGGGAGGCTTACTGTCGCGCTGGCGAATGCGTCGCTCACAAGTGCGAAGTTCAAGCGTTGGCTGCATAGAGTACCCGAATTCGAAGCGTGTTATGAACTTCGTTTCCCGCTAAGCCTTTGAGGAATAAATATTTTAGCGGTCACTGAGGGGCATTCCGCAGTCTTTTGAGTTTTGGCGGGAGATCAGCAGCTCTCTTTTTCGCCACTTTTCGTCCGGTCGCAGGAGGTTAGTCCACTTCGCCCAGTTGAACCACTGGAGACTCCGTTCGGCAACAAACCCCGTAGCGCTTCCAAAGCTGAAACCACGGGCTATGTGCGAGCATTTCGTCGTGCCTGCGATTGGCAGCAGAGATGTCGCTTGCGCTGAGCGGCCTGATGTCCGGCGCTTCGAACATTTCCTGCAGCTGCTCAATCTCGTCGATGATGCGATCGGCGTCCATTTCGTCCCAATATCCGACATAATGGTGGCATTCGTCAATGGGACGGCGCCTGCAATGTGCTCCAACACTCCTAAATCGGATACCCTTGTTGGATAAGGGGCTCGCCCGTGACACTTCCCCTCATCAACCATGTCTCAGCGATGGAATGCGGTTAGCTATGCCGATCATGCTCATTTCGTGCCTGCGCTCGGCCAACCCGTGTTGGAATTGCTCCAGCCCCAGTCTGGCGAGCGCATCCTTGATCTGGGTTGCGGCGACGGCGCACTGACGGAGAGACTCGTTGCGATGGGGGCGCAGGTGGTTGGCATTGATAATTCTCCGGACATGATCGCTGCTGCCCGTCAGCGCGGCCTTGACGCCAGAGTAACGGACGCCCGCGCGCTGGGGTTTGGAGAACGAGTTCGATGCCGTCTTTTCCAATGCTGTCCTGCATTGGATCAAGGACGGTCCGGATGCCCCGATTGCAGGTGCTTTCCGCGCTCTCAAGACTGGACGAAGATTCGTAGGCGAACTGGGCGGCCATGGGAACGTCGCCGCGATTACCGTCGCGCTCGTGGCTTCGCTGGAGCGCCGAGGCGTCAAAGATGCCGCTTCGTGGATTCCGTGGTACTTTCCGACCGTCGAAGAGTATGAACTGCGTCTGCGCCGTGCGGGATTCGTGCCCCGGAGTGTCGAACTGATTCCGCGCCCCACGCCTCTGCCCACGGGCATGCGCGGGTGGCTCGACATATTCGCCAATCCGTTCTGCGCCGCGCTGCCGGGTGAGGAGCGCGAGGCCTTTCTCGATGAAGTTACGGCGTTGCTCAAGCCCGTACTTTGCGGCGCGGATGGGCATTGGACTGCGGATTATACCCGCCTTCGCTTTGCGGCTATCAAACCCTGAAGTCCGTCCCTGGAGGGCCATCAACGAAGATCCCCGTCAATGGGTGGCCGGCGATTTCGGATTCTCCACGACGATCTCGCGGTTGGCTTGGCACTCGACTGCGGGATCGAAAATCGCAACGCCCGCCAGATCATCCTTCGAAGCATGAAACTCCAGCGGAGGACGCTGCACCTTCGCGGGAAGTCCGGCGAACCTCACTTTCCCATCGGAGTTGGTTCCGGCTTCGAGATCGAGCCTTCGTATTCCGCCAAATCCATACTTGACATGAACTTTGACGGTGGCTCCGTAAATCGGTTTTCCGTCTCGGCTCCTAACCGTCAGTTCGACGGAGCACGGACCTGCACCGCCTTCTATGGCAGGAACTTTTTCGGTTGACGGCGGCGCTTGAGACCAACAAAGCAGCGGGGCTGCAACAAGGATGGAGCATAGGACGCGGAGCATGCTGTTCATATGTTCACGATTATACGAGCGCACCGAAGAGACATCCGTTCTGTGATGTGAGGAAGCTCAGGATCAACATTTGAGGTGTGTCAGGGAATTCTGATGAGCGCATAGGCTGCCTCAAACTGTGCAATTTTGAACAGACAGCCCCTTTTTCCTTCGCTATGCTTCTCCCTTACTTGGGTCAAAAGGGGTTTCACTGCAAGTCGCTAAGAAGGGTGACGGCAGTGATGCTCTCTGGCGGTGCGGCGTGCTCCTCTCTCCGAGGGCGTTGAGCCGCACCGCTTCTTTATTGCAGCAAGCTCTGAAACTGCCCAGCGCAGGTTTGCAAAGCTCCCAACCGGCTGTTCTCTTACTCGCACGGCAAGTTGTTCCCGGCCAATGTACTGTCCTCGGGCTTGTAGCTGAAGTAAACGGCCCCTCCGATAATCAGCGCGCCTCCAGCGATCGCCATTCTTCCCAAGGCTTCATGCAGAACGTAAACGCCGAGAATCGCGCCGATGAGTGGCTCCAGGTTTACAAAAATGCCTGCTTCCGAGGCTGGAACCCATTTCAGTCCCCAATTCCACAGGACCGTTGCAGCCGCAGTCGCCAGGAATCCCTGCTCTGCCAAGGCAATCCATGCCCGGGCCGAGTAATGCAGCGTAGGAACGCCGGACCTGGCGACGACCACAACTGCCAGCAGGAGCGTGCCAATCCAATACACGAAGGCCGTCACAGCCAGCGGGGAATGCCGTTCCATCAGACGTTTCGAAATCAGAATCCAGACAATGCTTGCAACCATGGAAAGCACAACCAACAGGTCCCCACGAACGGTTGCGTGCACGACACTCGAATCCGTCTTGCTAGACAACGCAATCAGGGCAGCGCCAATCGTCGAAGCCACAAGCGCAAGCCAGCCGCCGAAGTGCAAGCGCTCTCCCGAGAACACTACAGCTGCCACAGCGAGGAGCATGGGAAGAGTGCCGACCATGAGAGAAGCATGAGAGACAGTGGTGAGGGAGAGTCCTTTAAACTCCACGAGGTACAGCACGGGGACTCCGATGACAGAGGCCACGAACACCCAGCCCCATTCATGCATGTCAAAGTGAGGACGATCCCAGAAGATGATGGGCAGCAGTCCGACACACGCGAACGCAAGACGAAACAGAATCATGGTCGCAACCGGCATCTCGTCCAGTGCGATCCTCCCGAAATAAAAGCCAGTTCCCCAAAAGCATCCAGCGGCCGCAAGGGCCAGGAAAGGGATCGTTCTGCGCTTGAACATTCGGATCGATTGTAGAGCAGACCGACCCGGAGGCTACCGAAGTGAAGCAGGGCCCGATGATGCGACTTCGAACAGATGCCGCAACCAACGTCATCGGGGCGGACTCAATGACTTTTCATCCATCGGAGTCGTTTATGCCATCGGCGTCTCGCTGCCCATCAAATGCCTGCAGAAGCGTATTCAGTTCCTGTGCAAGAAATTCTACTTTGACGGAATCCTGCTATCTGGTGATCTGCTCGACCAGTTCACGAATACGTGACTCAGAAGATTCCGGCATCGTTGAAATGTGTCCCACAACGCAGGGCTGCATAACCTGGTGAAATCCAAATCTACGCCGCTCTTCGCCAACCTTTGATTTCCTCTAGCGCGATTCGGTGTTTCGGATTGAAGACCAGCGTCAAAACAGACCCGACACCCATGCCAACCAGGAAAAAAGTTATTGCCGAGTAAAGGTCGTAATCATTTTTCATTTCATTTTCCATAATTCCCTCACCCCTTGCGATCTTGACAAATGCCAAGCGACCCACGGCTATAGTTGCAAGAACCATGCCACTTTGCCGGGCGTCCTTTGTTTTCCTGCCGATACATGGCTGTCGCGGATCACAACCAAGAAACTTCTACCGCGTCCAATGACAAAAGTTCTCGCTACGCCACGCGTTACTTTGCCCTCCCAGGCACATAAAATTACAATTCTCTTTACAACCCTTCTTGAGAATGTGGATGGGCGCTAATCGCCTTGCACGCGGGGTCGATTCCCGCGCTCGACGTGCAGTCTGTTCAAACTATCGAAAAGATGTTTTGCGACGTCCTCGGACTTGGAGTAGAACCCTTTGATTCCGGCGGCCTGAGCCTCTTCGCGAATTTGCTGGCTGTCATGCATCGTGAACATTACCATCGCGGTGGTGGGCGCAAGCTGTTTGATCTGCCGGGCGGATTCCAGACCGCCCATGACGGGCATTTGCAAATCCAAAATCACAACATCGGGATGCAGTTCGATGACTTTTTCAATCGCGATCGCGCCGTTCTCTGCCTCGCCGCATACCTGCCAATCTTGGGTTTGCTCAATGAAAGACCGAAAGGTGTGGCGAATGAGGGAGCTATCGTCAACGATGAGAACAGTCCGGGACATGCAGCCCCCTTTGCCCTCGGGAGGCTGCTGACCGCGTGCGTCGTGCAGTTCGATGGAAGGCGGCGGCGAAGGGCTGCCTACCACCATATCCTTTGCGGTCGCGAAGTAAATACAGCGTGCGCTGTACGGTAGCGCACAATGGCATATTCGAGTTCACACCGACTATTTGCGAGCCTGCTGGAGTTTGTCGACGAAGATGTGTAGTGGCGGATTGCGCTGCCCGCAGAAAGTAGAATCGCAGCGGCTCACCGGCATGTGTGAGTTGAAGGCACAAAGAAGGCGGCTACTGATTCAGTTGTAGCACTGGGTCGCGGGCTACTCGCAGTTCCAAATTTGTTTTCCGGAATCCGCATCCATGCTCGCAATGCAATTCTTGCTGAGTTGAATATTGCTGAGCAATCCAGAAGACTTTCTGAACTTGACGAATCCGGACAACTGCCGGTCCGATTCTTTGATCAGACTGACCTCTTCGACTGTAAATCCCCGCTTCGCAAAATCGGCTCTGATGGCCATCTCGGTCTTGTCTATGTCGCTTTGACTGAATTTAGGACTGGTACAAGCAACGGACGCAAGAATAAAGAGAAAGAGAAGGATCAAACCTGTGCCGAGCAACAAGGACTTCATTCCGCCCACCTCGACAGCAGTGTGCCGTTCTTCGCCTTAATGGGCAACGGTACGGGAGTAATGATGTCGTCTTAGAAATTTGTCGCGGAAGTCGGGCCAGAACTCCGGGGCGAGGTTAATGAAGCCGTTGTCAGCCACACCGGTCCCAAAATGCATCAACATGCCTGTGTCGGTACGGCTCGCGCGAGGGTAATAGAGATATGACAAGCCAGTGCTCATGGCACTGCCCAGCACATTATCGAAATTGAAGGTATTGTCGCCGCTGTCCGTGCGAATCACCACCGCGCGGCTGATCGA
>Ga0187847_10001580_pt1 | contig 20157 bp, 19 predicted proteins | sample June2016WEW_4_10_FD_132458 | JGI IMG/M metagenome (GOLD analysis project Ga0187847, IMG submission 132458) | Peatland microbial communities from SPRUCE experiment site at the Marcell Experimental Forest, Minnesota, USA - June2016WEW_4_10 | ecosystem: Environmental > Terrestrial > Soil >...
GCAATCGCAGCCTGCCTCGGCTCAGGCACACAACCTGACCTGCCGCGTGCGCTTCACCCTGGAGCAATGGGACGCCGCAATCAAGGAGTGTGAACAAGCGGTGCACCTCGATGGGCAGAACGCCTCGTACCATCTATGGTTGGGTCGCGCGCTCGGCGAGAAAGCGGATCGCGCCAGCTTCCTCAGCGCGTTTTCGCTGGCCAAACGTGTGCGGGAAGAATTTGAACAGGCTGTCCATCTGGACCCACGCAATGCCGCAGCGCTCTCCGATCTAGGTGAGTTTTACTATGATGCTCCCGGCGTTGTCGGTGGCGGCATGGATAAGGCGGAGTCCATCGCGGCGCAACTCGATAAGATCGATCCGGCACGCGCGCATGAGCTTCGCGGTCGCATGGCACTCGCCCGCAAAGACTACGGCACAGCCGAGCAGGAGTTCAAGCAGGCAATTGCAGTGGGCGCCCATCCCGCCTATCAATGGGTCACATTGGCGAGTTTCTACCGCCAGCGCCAGCGCTGGAGTGATATGGAATCCGCAGTGCATAACGCCGTCAGTTCCGCTGAGCGCGACAAGCACGCAGGAGTTGCGCTCTACGACGGAGCATCCGTGCTTACAAAGGCCAACCGCGATCCCACGCTGGCCGTCAAAATGCTCGATGATTATCTAGCCGGCTCTTCAAAAAGTGAACAGGCGCCGGCCTTTGTTGCATACGTCCGGCTCGCCCGCCTCGATGCTCAGCTCGGTGACGCCGCCGGTGCGCAGCGCGAGCGCGCTGCGGCAATCGCCATGGCCCATGAGTACAGGCCAGCTCAGGATCCCGGCGCTCAGGAAACGAAGCATTGACAGGAAAAATGCACGTGAATTTCTCCTCCAACTCGCGCCGTCTCTGGGCCCCAGGTCTTCTCGGTTTGGCGCTCGTGGCAGCCCCGGTTCTTGCGCCGGCACAAGTTTCACTTGCCACAGTGGTCGACCTGGCCCAGCGCAATTCCAGCACAGTCAAGCTCGCCGAAGCCGATTTGAAAAAAGCGCAGGGAGCTCTCGCCCAGACGCAGGATGCCTATATTCCCAATTTTGTAATCGGCACCAACTTTGGATATTCTCACGGGTTCCCTACAGGCCAGCCTTCAGTGGGTAGCGCCACCATGCAGTCGCTGGTATTCAGCTATTCTCAGCGCCAATACATCAAAGCCGCTCGTGCCGGAATCGAAGCGGCCGACCAGAGCCTCAAGGATGCGCGCGAGCAGGTCGCGCTCGATGCTTCCACAGCCTACATCGAGCTTGATACGGTAAACCGCGAATTGGCGGCGGCGCAGCAACAGAAAACATTCACCGCGGACCTGGTTCGGATCGAACAACAGCGCGCCGAGGCCGGCGTCGATTCCGATCTGGATTTGTTGCAGGCCCGCCTCACCGCGGCCAACCTCAACCTTCAGCGGCTCCATCTGGAGACCCGCGCGTCCACCCTTGCCAAACAGCTCGCTGTTCTCACCGATCTTCCCGTTGGCACCATACTCCCCGACCACTCCACGATCCCCGAAATACCCGCCGTCACTGCAGATGAAGCACCGCGCAACCTCGCTGGAATTGACGCCGCGGGATCCCTCGCGCGCTCCAAGCAATTCCAGGCCAAGGGAGACGACCTTGCATGGCGTCGGCCGCTGCTCGGATTCGGGGCCGTATATAACTACGACATCAATGAGTTGAATAACTACGAGCAGTTCTATCGCCCGGGCACCTTCACCCCCAACAACGTCAGTTTCGGTCTCCAGGTCAACATACCCTTTTTTGACTTCTCCCTGCGCGCCAAAGCCAAGCAAACTGCGGCGGAAGCACTGCGCGCCGCCGTAGAGGCTGAACAGGCAAAGCGGCAAAACGACGTCCAGATCGCCACGCTTACCGGCAACCTCCGCGAACTCGCCGCGCAGGCCGATGTCGCCAGCCTGAAGCAGCAAATTGCCGACGCGCAGTTGAATTCTGTCCTCGCCCAGGTTGAATTGGGCAGTGGTGCGCCCGTCAGCCCCGGCGCTCGGCCGCAAACAACCCCCAAAACAGAGGAGCTGGCCCGCATCGACGAGCGTCAAAAATATCAGGACGCGCTTGACGCCGCGCTGGGACTCGCCAAGGCCCGCCTCGGCCTGCTTCGCTCCCTTGGTCACATGGAAGACTGGCTCAACGAGTTACATGTCAAGTAGTCTCAGAATGAAAGAAAAGGTTTCAAAACCTGAGAGAATGTTAGAATTGAGGGGATGCCTATGCCCCTGAAAACGCTTTTGCTGAATCCCCCCTCGTTCGAGAACTTTGACGGTGGCGCGAGTTCCCGATGGCCTGCAACCCGCGAGATTGAGTCCTACTGGTACCCCGTCTGGCTCGCCTACCCCGCCGGCATGCTTGAGGGTTCGCGACTCCTCGATGCGCCGCCGCACCACATCTCCGCTGCGGAAACCATCAAAATCTGCAAAGACTACGAGTTCCTTGTCCTCTTTACTTCCACCGTCGGTTGGGAGGGCGACCAGCGCCTCGCGGAGGCTATCAAGGCCGCAAACCCTTCTATCCGCATCGCTTTCGTCGGCCCGCCGGTCACCACCGACCCCGAACGCGCCCTCAACGAGTGCAATGTCCTCAACTTCATCTGCCGCCGCGAGTTCGATCACTCCGTCGTCGAATTTGCTCAGGGCAAGCCGCTCAATGAGATCCTCGGCATCAGCTATAAGCAGGATGGCAAGATCCTCCACAATCCAGACCGCCCGCAGGTCGAAGACCTGGACGCGATGCCCTGGGCCACTAAAATCTACAAGCGCGACATGGACGTCACCCGCTACAACGTCCCCTTCCTGCTCCATCCCTATATCGCGCTCTACTCCACTCGCGGTTGCCCCGCGCAATGCACCTTCTGCCTCTGGCCGCAGACCCTCAGTGGTCATGCCTGGCGCAAGCGTTCTACCGACGATGTTGCGGCCGAATTGAAGTGGGCGAAGCAGAACTTCCCCGAAGTCAAGGAGTTCTTCTTCGACGACGACACCTTCAACATCCAGAAGGCACGCACCATCGAGCTCTGCTCCAAGCTCAAGCCCCTCGGCCTCACCTGGTCCTGCACCTCGCGCGTCACCACGGAGTACGAAACCCTCAAGGCCATGAAGGAAGCGGGCTGCCGCCTGCTCATCGTCGGCTTCGAGTCCGGCGATCCGCAGATCCTCAAGAACATCAAGAAGGGCGCCACCGTTGAACGCGCGCGCCAGTTCGCAAAGGACTGCCACGACCTCGGGCTCGTCATTCACGCCGACTTCATCCTCGGCCTGCCCGGCGAAACCAAGGAGTCCATCCGCAACACCATCAATTTCGCCAAGACCCTGGATTGCGAAACCATCCAGGTCTCCATTGCCCACGCCTACCCTGGCACGGAATTCTACGACTACGCCAAAGAGAACGGCTTCATCACTAATGAGCGCATGGAAGACGGCGGCGGCCACCAGATGGCCCACATCGAGTACCCCGGCCTGCCCACCGACTACGTGATGGAGATGGTGCACCGCTTCTACGACGAGTACTACTTCCGCCCCAAGGCCGCATTCCGCGTTGTCTGGAAGGCAATCGTGAACCGCGATGTCCCACGCCTTTACGTAGAAGCCAAGGCCTTCCTCAAGCTGCGCTCGCAACGCAACAAGATGGTCAAAGCCACGCGCGCCCATCAGGCGGATCCCACCACCCCAGCAAAAGCCGGCGCATGAGTCATTTTCACGCTGCAAAGAATCAGGGCGGACGCCTTCGCGTCCGCCCTGATTCTTTGCCTTCAACTCATCGGAAACTTATGCCCTGCTCCGTACTCTAAGAGCTAGCGCTTTGATCGTTATTCGGAGATCCGTCAAACAGGAATGTCTCATCATCGACTCTCAGCCCAGCAGTACCTGATCCTCGCTTTCGTCTCCGTCAGTGTGCCGCTAGGAGACGCTTCACTCTCCCACGGCATGACAAACCTGCCCGCCATCTCCCTCGCCCATCCCCTCACGTTGATCGCCGCCGTCTTCACTCCTTGGATCGCCCTTGGCATCGCACTCCTTATCGGCTACTTCGCCAGCTATCTCACCGCGCTCTCCTGGGCCGATCTCACCTACGTCATGCCCGCCACCGCCCTCGGCAATGTGTTTGTCGCCCTCCTTGCCCACTTCTGGTTGCATGAAACCATCTCCCCTTTGCGTTGGATCGGGGTGGTGCTCATCACCGTTGGCGTAGGATTTGTAGCCCAGGGCCCGGCATCCACGACACCGCCCCTGAACCTGCCCACCTCAATCAATCAGGCAGACAATGCTCTTGTCGAGGAAGCCCTTGAAAAGGAGCAGGTGCGATGATCTTTCCCTCTAACCTCATCCAGTCCGGCTTTTGGCAGGCTACGGCCATGATCGCCACAATTGTTCTCACGTCATCCGTTGGCGAAGTACAAACCGCAGCAGCGATGAAGTCCATGGGCGATCTCGATGACATTCGCGCCCGCAGCGGCATCGGCGGAGCCATTCGCGCCGTCGTCACTTCCCCGCTCTTCGTCGCCGGAATCTTCTTTATGGCGATTGCGTTTTTCTCCCTGCTCTTCGCCTTGAATCACATGAACCTGAGCCTGGTCGGCCCGGCGGCTGCTTCCCTCACCCTGGTCACCAACACCATCGCCGCCAAGCTCTTTCTGCGCGAAAACGTAGACCGCCGCCGCTGGACCGCCGCCATCCTCGTCTGCGTAGGCGTCTACTTTCTGGCCCACTGATGCGTGAGGCAATGCAGCGGAAATCCCTACCGTTACCCCCTTTCCTATGCTAACTTTTTGCTATGAAATGGGGATTCTGCCTGCCCCGGCTCTTTCTTTCAGCAGCGCTTGCGGCCTCGCATGCCCAGGCCGATCCCGCGAACACAAGTCTTCCTGTGAACTCGAATCCTCCCAGTCCGAGTTCTTCCCCATCGCACTCGGACACCGAAGCACCAACACTGCCCCGCTGCTCCGAGATCTCGGGCCTGGGCCCGGAGTTCAACCTGCTGGCGGGTGCCTGCGAGTATGCACTGTCGCAAAGGACCCTCCCCAACTTCATCTGCCAGGAAACGGAGCAACGCTCTGCAGGTGGTCAGCCGTTGGATGTCTTGACCGTGGAAGCAGCCTTCGCTCATGGCCTTGATCGATACTCCAACTGGGCCATCAATGGACACCCGGTGGAATCTCCGTACGACTCAAGCGGCTGGGTATCCGACGCCATGTTTGGACATCAGTTGACTGCGATCTTCCGGCCCGAAAGCAAGACCAGTTTCCGGTTCGATCGCCAGTCCAGCGCAGGCGACGCTTCCGCTTCGGTATTCAGTTTTCATTTCGGCCAGAAAGACAATACGTCGTTCAACATCTACCGCTCCCGTCCAGGCATGTCCGGCTCCATTTGGATCGATCGGAAGAGCGGTCATCTGTTGCGCGTCACCGCATCCGCCAGTGAAATCAACCGGAAATATCCCCTCGCATCCTACAGCAGCGAGATGAACTACCGCGAAGTCCCGATTCCGGACCTCGGGGATCTGTTGTTGCCCGTCAATGGGCAAGTACAAATCTGCTTCCAGCAAGGCTCCTGCTTCAAAAACCTGCTCTCGTTTCACGACTGCCGGAAGTTCGGCTCCGAAGCCCGCATCGTTCCGAATAATTAACCATGGCTGTAGCGTTCAGGGCGTGGGGCCTTCGCCATGCCAATGTTTTTGGTGGCATCGCAGTAAGCGTTTCGTAGCCCTTGAGGTACTCGATTTCGATCTTTCTTGACATCTAGCGCCTTGCCTTGGACTCATCCGGTGTTTTGTATATTGCGGACACGGACAATGAACGCATAAGGGCCGTCAACACCACCGTTAATCCCATTACAGTCTTGGGAATTGCAATCCCTGCCGGGCAAATACAAACAGTCGTCGGAAGTGGAATTGCTGGTTATCGAGGAGATGGAGGCCCGGCGACTGCCGCGCAGATAAACTCTCCCGAGTCAAGTCGCGATAAGAGTAGGCGCGCCGGAAAACCTCAAAGAGCGATTCTTTATCCCATGACTCGGCCCCGCATGCTGCCACCACCTGTTGCATCAGCACGTCGATCGGTTGCGGAGGGATCTCGAGGAGATCGAGTTCACCAGCGCGCACTTTGCGCACCAGCGCCGCTTGTTCCAGCAAGTCATCGCGCGTGGTTGCAAAGAGCCTGCCCTTGGGAACTGCGCCCCGCCAGTGCCCTGCTCTGCCTACCCGCTGCATCAGCACGGATACCGCGCGCGTCGTGGCGATCTGGCAAACCAGGTCGACATCGCCGATATCGATGCCGAGCTCAAGCGAAGCAGTTGCGACTAATATCTTGACTTCCCCATTCTTGAGCCGCCTTTCGGCGTCCAGCCGCAATGCGCGCGCCAGTGACCCGTGATGAGCGGCAACATTCTCCGTACCTAGCCGTTCCCCAAGTTCATGGGAAACTCGCTCGACCATCTTTCGCGTATTCACAAAAACTAGCGTCGATCGATGGCTCTCGGCATACGCGGCGAGCTTATCGAAGATCTCGTCCCACATGGCGTACGAAGTAACGGAGCTCAGCTCATAGCTCGGAACCTCGATGGCCAGATCCATCGCCCGGTGTTGCCCCAGCTGGGCGATCGTCGCGGGCTCGCGGCTCGGGTGAACGCCCGTCAGGTAATGCGCAACCAGTTCGATTGGGTTCTGTGTAGCCGATAGTCCGATGCGTTGCGGGAGCGTTATCAGGCCGGTAATAAATGCACAAGGGGAAAGCCGGTTTTCGCCACACACGAGTGCTTCGAGCCGCTCGAGCGTTAGAGCTAGATGCGCGCCACGCTTGTCATCGGCAATCGCGTGAATCTCATCGACGATCACCGTATGTACTTTGCGCAGTAGCTCGCGGCTCTTTCCCGCTGTCAAAAGAATTGTAGAGCGATTCCGGCGTCGTGACCAGGATATGCGGAGGATTTCTCAGCATGGCCGCGCGTTCGGCCGGCAGCGTATCGCCAGTGCGAACACCCGTGACGGGTACCCGCGCTCCATGGCGAGCTTATGGATGTCCGTCAGAGGCCCATTCAAATTTTTCTGGACGTCGTTCGACAACGCCTTGAGTGGCGAGACGTACACCACTTGTGTCGTCGAAGGCAGACAGCCATCGATTGCCTGGCGAAGCAGTCTGTCGATCGAAACCAGAAACGCCTCGAGCGTTTTTCCCGAGCCAGTCGGCGCAGAGATCAAGGTCGGCTTGCCCGCCAGAATGCTGGGCCCTCCGCCGGCCTGCGGCTCGGTCGGAGTTTCAAACTTTGTGACAAACCATTCGGCAGTGACAGGGTGAGCCCACGAAGGCTCGGAGGGGAAGTCCATGCTGGATTGTATCGGACTCGCTTTTTGTTTGCCTATCTCAATTTGATCAAGGGGTTTTAATTCTCCACCTATTCTCAGGGCCCTCAGTAGCGGTCATTGTGCCCGGCAACGATAGGCTCTCTATGTCCAGCACAACGAGCGCGAATCAAGCTCGCCCAAACGAAGTCGGAGGCATATCTAGCTGTTTACTATTTTTGGTTCGCGTTTGCTTTTCGCAATCCTTTGCATTTGCAACGGATTATCCCAATTTCTTCAACTTCGCCTTTGGGTCTGCGTGTCTAAGGAATTGCTGAATTGGATTGCCTTGATTGCTCCTCTCGATAGTCGCTGGATTCCGGACGACTCCATCCGGCGGGGGCATGGAAGGCGGATCCCGATGCTGGCGAGGTTCGCACCGGTCCCCGAAGTGGATCGAACCTGTCTTGTCGTTCTGCTTGACTCTGCCCCTGAGAAACGGCTATAAAGCAAATCATCTGGTGTTCGGGAAGCGCGGTACGAATCCGCCACTACCCCGTAACTGTATTCGCTGAGAATTGAACATGGAGCTTGCTCCGGCCACTGAGGGTTTTCTCGGGAAGGCTGTTCAGATTCGTTGAAGCGTAAGTCAGGAGACCGGCCAGATGCCAACCTGGGCTTGATCCAGCTTCGATGGGAGAGCTGGAAAGCGTTCCCCTGCCGGTCAGCACAAGCACCGGCCAAGAGAAAGCTGCCTTTTATATCGATCCCGCTTTCCCCGATGGAGTTCTACTCCGCGGTCGGAGGCAATGCATGCAGGAGACGGACCGCAAGACGGTCACGCTCGTGCTGGGCGGCGTTCGCAGCGGCAAGAGCCGCTGGGCGCAGGACTTTGCAGCGAGGGCTGCGCGCGTGGCGTATGTCGCGACGGCGCTAGCTAGCGACCCGGAGATGACCGAGAAGATCCGTCGCCACCGGAAACAGCGCCCGAGCCATTGGCCGACATGGGAGGAACCCTTGGAGTTGGCGCGCGTGGTTTCGGAACAGGCTGCCGCATTCGATGTCCTGCTGGTAGATTGCCTAACGATCTTCGTGGCAAATCTTCTGGAATCCGCCGAGGCCGATCCCGCGAGCATGAATGAACGCATCGAGCGTTTTCTGACAGCATTGCGCGCCTCGCCCGCTTCGGTGGTGCTGGTTTCAAATGAGGTTGGCAGCGGAGTGGTGCCGCCTTATCCGGCAGGACGCAGATTTCGCGATGCGCTCGGCGAACTGAACCAGCAGGTGGCCTCAATTGCGGATAACGTTGTCCTGCTGGTGGCCGGGCTTCCGCTTGCCGTCAAGGGAACGATCGGAGCGCGGCGATGATCGCCTTCATGATTGCCGGAGCCTCGAGCGGCGCGGGCAAAACGACGGTTGCGCTTGCGCTGATGGCGGCGTTTCGTGAGCAGGGATGCCGGGTGCAGCCCTTTAAATGCGGGCCGGACTTCCTGGATGCGGGCCACCATAGCGCGATATGCGGACGTGTATCGCGCAATCTGGACACGTGGATGCTTGACGACGACGCGAATCGTGCGGTCTTCGCGACTGCCAGCCGCGATGCCGATGTCGCGATCGTCGAAGGCATGATGGGCCTCTATGACGGCGTGGCTGGCGGTGGCGAAGACGGAAGCGCCGCACAGATTGCGAAACTTCTCGGTTTGCCTGTAGTGCTGGTGCTGGACGCCGGGAAATGCGCGCGCAGCATTGCCGCCGTAGTCAAAGGTTTCGAGAGCTTCGATTCCGATGTTGAGTTTGCAGGCATCGTATTGAACCATGTTGGTAGCGACCGGCACTATCGCATGCTCGAAGCGGCGATTCGCTCGGTTACCACAACGCCTCTATTGGGCCGAATCGCGACAGACTCGGCAATTTCGATTCCGGAAAGACATCTGGGACTGCATACGAGCGAAGAGACAACTTCGGTTGAAAATCGGTTGGCTGCATTTGCCCATGCGGGACGAGAAAACATGGATCTGACCCCTTTGCTGGGTCTCAGGTGGCGGGGCATGTTCCTGACGACGGGCGTCGCAGGGATGCGGCACGTTCAAGATGCACACGTACGCATTGGCGTTGCGCGCGACAAGGCATTCTCATTTCATTACGAAGACAATTTTGATTTGCTCCGCGAGAATGGCGCGGAGATCGTCTTCTTCAGCCCGCTAGTGGATACGGAGCTTCCGCCGAATCTCGACGGCTTATATTTTGGAGGAGGATACCCTGAGTTACATGCGGATGCGCTAAGCGGCAATACCACCATGAGCGAGGCACTCCGTGCATTCGTAGACTTTGGCAAGCCAGTGTATGCGGAATGCGGCGGCATGATCTATCTCGGCCAGACGTTGACCACGCTCGATGGACATTCGAATCCGATGGCAGGTGTGCTTCCCATCGACTTCGAAATGACGCCGCGGCTCGTCCACTTCGGCTATGTAAATGTCGAATTCACCGAAGACTCCCTGCTCGGGAAAAAAGGAACGCGGGTGCGGGGCCACTCCTTTCACTGTTCGCGCATGAAAGCGTCAAGCACAATGCAGACTGCGTATCGGGTGAACTATTCGCTGTCCGGACGCGAAGAACTGGAAGGGTATCAATTCAAGAATGCACTGGTCAGCTATGTGCATCTTCATTTTCGCGGCAATCCCACGCTTGCCAAATCGCTGGTCAAGGCCGCGTGGCGAGCACGAGCCTCGGAGGTCGGACTATGAAGCGGTTTTGCACATGGCTTGTCCTCTCGATCGCGCTTCCCACCTGCCATGCTCGGACCGTTCGAGATGAGTTGGGGCGCACGATCGAGGTTCCCGAACATCCGCACCGCCTGGTGTGTTTGATGCCAAGTGTTGTGGACGATGTATATGCGCTTGGTGCCGGAGCGGATGTGATTGCGGTTACCGACTACACCAAGTATCCGGCCGCAGCCAGAGCCAAGCCCAGCGTGGGATCGATTCTGGCGCCTTCGATGGAGACAATCCTGTCGTTGCATCCGGACCTGGTGCTGGGAAGCGCGGACATGAGCCGCACCGAGACATTGCAACAGCTGGAAAGGCTCGGCATTGTGGTGTTCATGATCTCGACGCATGGGGTCGAAGGGATCTACCAATCGATTACGAGTCTGGGACGAGCCCTCAACCGGGAGAATTCCGCAAGAGATCTGGTCGCAAGGTTGCGCGCACGTGAAGCCCAAGTGCGGCGGCAAGTGAATGGTAAGCCGGTGGTGAGCATACTCATGCCGGTGGGGTACGACCCGATCCTTACCATCGGCAAACACGCATTCATCACCGAACTGATCGAGATTGCCGGTGGACACTCGGTAACCAGCGACCTCGATCAGGACTGGCCCCAGGTAAGTCTGGAAGCTGTGTTGGAGCGTGCGCCCGAAGCGTTGCTTCTGATTCGCGGATCCAGAATGTCCATAGAAAGGATTCGAGTGCAGCCGGGCTGGGACAATTTGCCGGCTGTGAGAAACAACAAGGTCTATTACGTGGACGACCGGATCAATCTTCCGAGGCCGGTTGCCTTCGATGCATTGGAGGATCTAGCCGGGCAATTTCATCCGTGACGAACCAAGAAATCTCACTCGTGAGATGGATGCTTCATATCAAACCACAACCACATGACAGCTGGATGCTCGGGAAGCGCGGTGCAAATCCGCCACTACCCCGTAACTGTAAGCGAAGAGGCGCGGCTTGTTGGCCACTGGAGAAGAGTCCGGGAAGGCTGCCGTTTGCTGTTGAGGCGCGAGTCAGGAGACCGGTCCGGCTGGAACTTCCGAGGGGAAAACCATGTTCCGATTTTCGCGCCTGTGCTTATTGAGATGGACGAGCACGTTTATCTTTGCCTTCGCCGTCGTCTCTCTCGCATCGCCCGCCTCCGATCTTCGCGGTACCGTATCCGATTCTTCCGGCGCGGTCATTCCCAATGCCAGGGTGCAATTGTTTGAAGGCGATAAGCCGGTTGCGTCTGTGAGTACCGATCGAAAAGGCCGGTTTTTCATTGCGCGGAACCCTGGTTCCGGCACACGCCTTCGGGTCTCGGTTCCCGGGTTTGGCACAGTGGAGAAAGCGCTCGACAGAGCAGGCGATGATCGTCAACTGACCACGGATATTGTCTTGCAGGTCGCATCTCTTTCCGAGCAGATTACGGTTACCTCCACCGGCGCTCCCACTCCACAAGCGCAATTGGGCGCAACAGTAACCGTGCTCATTACGGACGACTACCAGGGCACTCGCGACATTCAGGAAGGACTGCGGTTTGTACCCGGAGTTGCGGTGACCCAGACGGGCCAGGCGGGAGGGACGACTTCTGTTTTCATTCGCGGCTGCTGCGTCGGCGCCAATGGCGTTGCCGATGCGACAAAAGTCCTCATCGACGGAATTCCGATGAACGATATTGGCGGAGCGGTGGAGTTCGCCAATATCGGAAGTGCTGCGATTGGCCATGTGGAGGTTCTGCGCGGTCCCAACAGCGTCCTCTACGGATCGGATGCGCTGGCCGGCGTCATAAGTCTCACTACCGCCCGGGGAAGTACACTGCTTCCCTTGTTGACCTACCAGATCGGTGGAGGCAATTTCGGCACCTATCATCAGGAAGGCGCGGCTGGAGGCAGGTACAGGAAATTCGACTATTTCTCGGACTTCTCGCGCTTCGACAGCAGCAATTCGATTCCGGACGACGAGTATCACAACGGCACACTTACAGGAAACTTCGGCTGGGAAGTCTCTCCGGGCTCCAGTCTGCGCGCAACCGTACACCATGATCAGGTCGCTTCCCGACAGCCAGGCGCGATTCAACTCTACGGTGTTCCTGCCGATGCCAACCAGGCCAACGAAGACTCCTACCTTGGCGTCACCTGGGAAAACACGACCACGGCAAACTGGCATAACTTAGTGCGTTATGGCGGCCTGCGACTGCGATCTCAGTTTGCCCAGTTTGCTCCGGCAGGCACACCGGAATCGGGGTATACACTCGGAGCTCCGGCCACCATTCAGGGAGCAAACGGATACTCGGTCAGCGGCCAGGCGATGGAGAACAACAGTTGCGGATCGAACTCCAACTACCTGCCGGCTTGTCCATACGACTACCCAGGTTCGACGGACAAGGACTTCGTCTATGCGCAATCGGATTACCCCTTCAATCCCCATATCCTCTCACTCGTAGCCTTTCGGTTTGAAGATGAGCGCGGATACTCGGGAGGCCCGGCAAGTTCGATCGAGCGAGGCAATTATAGTTACACGTTTCAGCTTCAGGGCGACATCCGCAATCGCCTGTTCTACACACTGGGCAGTGGCCTCGAAGACAGCGGCCTCTTCGGGCTTGCCGGCACACCGCGCGCTTCGCTTGCCTGGCAGGTGGTGCAAGGCAGCTCCGGAAAGATATTCAGCGGAACCAAGCTCCGCGCCAGCGTCGGTGAAGGAATCAAGGAGCCGGCGGTGTTCGATCAGCTCGATTCGCTCTATGCATTACTCGCGGGTTTGCTCGGCGGAAGCCAACTCATCTCGCAGTACCACATAGCTCCAATCGGTCCGGAAAACTCAAGAGCCTATGACGGCGGCGTGGATCAATTGCTCTTCGACGACCGCAGCCGCTTCAGCCTGACGCTCTTTCACAACGAGTTCACCAAGGGGCTCGAATATATCCAGCAGCAAGGTCTCATTGATCTGGGCGTGCCCAGCGCAATCGCTGATGCCGCAGCATTTGGCGCAACGGTGAACTCGCAGGCATATCGCGTTCAGGGGCTCGAGACGGAAGTCGAGTTCCAGGTCACGAGGGATATCTTCGCCCGTGCCGGACATACCTACGTCGATGCCAGGATTCAACGCTCGTTTACTAGTGATGCCATCGGGCCAAGCTTCAACCCGAACTTTCCGGCTGTACCGATTGGAATCTTTTCCCCTCTGATCGGTGCGCGACCATTCCGAATCCCCCCGCATACCGGCTACTTTGAGGTCGGTCTCCGTCATAGCCGTCTCTCCGCAAGTCTGCGCGGCACCTTAGTAGGAAGCCGAGACGACAGCGATTTTCTGACCGATTCCAACGGAGGCAACTCGCTGCTCTTGCCCAATCGCAATCTGGATGGAGCATATCAGCGGCTGGATCTAACCTTCGGCTATCAGGCGAACAGGCACGTTTCAGTTGAAGGCAGTTTTCAGAATCTGTTGAATGAGCGCTACAGCGAGGCCTTTGGTTATCCGTCGTTGCCGCTCATGTTCCGGCTCGGCACGAAGTTCTCTTTCGGAGGTGAATCGTGGTCATGGAAATAACCGACGAAAGTGCAGGCGCTGCGAACGGGTGGGCGCTCGAACGCCGGCAGCATTGGCTGCTTGGAATATTGTCAGCCTCGCTGGTCCTGGCGATGCTGGCTGCCGCAGGGTTCGGCGCTGTGCATGTTCCGGTCTGGCTCTTGGTGCGAAGCGTGATCGGCGGCGGATCGCTCTCCGCCGATCAACGCATTATTCTTCTCACCATCCGGTTGCCACGCATCCTGGCGGCTCTTCTGGTAGGCAGTGCGCTTTCCGTCTCCGGTCTGCTGTTTCAAGGGCTCTTCCGCAATCCCCTTGCCGATCCTTACGTTATCGGCTCCTCGGGCGGAGCAGTGCTCGGCGCTTCGATCGGTGTCTTTCTGCTGCCTGAGGCTTCTGTCGCGGGATTCGGCACAACGGCGCTGCTGGCCTTTGCGGGCGCGCTCGGTTCGATCACGCTTGTCTATTGGCTGGCGCGCGTTGACGGCCGCACGCCGGTGGTGGCCCTGCTGCTGGCGGGGTTTGCAGTGAGCACCATGCTCAGTTATTCGTCGTTTTTTCTCGAGGTATTGGATCGCGATTTTGGAACCGGCATGAGAGTGTTGGCCATGTGGCTGCATGGAACCGTCGTACAGCCGAGTTGGCCGCAGTTGGCCATTGTGGCGTCAATGCTGGCGATAGGCCTAGTGGGTTCGGTACCCCTGGCACGTGATCTCAACACGCTCGCTCTGGGCGAGGAGTACGCAACGCACCTCGGTCTTTCCGTACAGCAGATTCGCGTTGCCGTCATCGTCATCGGATCGATATTGACGGCTGCGGCGGTGGCTCTGGGTGGGCTGATCGGCTTTGTGGGGCTGATCATCCCCCATATGCTGCGCATGGTACTCGGTCCGGACCATGTTCGGTTGCTGCCCGCAACCGCGCTGGCCGGAGCGATCTTTCTTTTGGCTGCGGACACTGTGGCGCGCACCGCCATGGCGCCGGCGGAACTGCCCGTCGGTGTGCTCACCGCTTTTATCGGCGGTCCCTTTTTCCTCTTCCTATTAAGGAAAACGAAGCAGGGGATCGTGTTATGAAGCCTCTGATCGAGTTCGCTCAGATTGACTTTGCCTTTGGGGACAGAAACGTTTTCCGCGATCTCAATGCCGCCATCATTGAGAACCAATGCATCGCAATTGCCGGCCCCAACGGCGTTGGCAAAACTACTCTTTTGCGCCTGGCTGCCGGTACTCTCGTTCCGGCCTGCGGAGAGGTGTACTTGAAAGGCTGGGCGCTCAGGTCCCTGAAGCAACGCGAGATCGCAAGGCAGGTCGCCTTCGTCCCGCAGAACGTCGATGTTCCGTTTTCATTCACCGCGGAACAGTTTGTCGAGCAAGGCCGCACTCCGTTTCTGAAGACGTTCGCCGGCCTATGCGCCACGGACCATGAGGCGATTAGGCGAGCCATGGAGTTGACCGACACCTGGTCGCTGCGTTCGCGCGTCTTCAACCAGTTAAGCGGCGGCGAACGCCAGCGCGTCAAGATTGCACTCGGCCTTGCGCAGCAGCCAAAGTTGTTGCTGCTCGATGAGCCGATGCAGCATCTGGATATCGGGCGTCAGTTCGAGATGATCGACTTGATCGACCTGCTGCTCGGCGAGGGGATTACGATTGCCGCCTCAATACACGATCTGGCGCTGATTGAAGGAACATTTTCTTCCGTGTGGCTGCTGAGCCCCGGTGAACCGATGCTGCAGGGTCCGCCTGAAGATATGTTGCGACCGGAACTTCTCGAGGTCGCATTCAATTGTCGCCCTCGTCATCGCGCCAGGCTGATGGAGCGTATGCGAAACCAAATGGAGCGAGCCCTATGACTCAAATTCAGCCCCCTCCCGCCTCTCTTGCTGGCGTTGTTGCAGGCATCGCGAATTACGACAGTCGATACATGGCTGAAGCCAAACGCCGCCTAGACAGCCTGACCAAGCCGGTCGGCAGTCTGGGCCGGTTAGAGACGATTGCAGCTCTGATGTTCGCCATTTTTTCAGGGAATATACCGCGGCCCCTGCGAAGAGCGGTTTATGTCTTCGCCGCCGATCATGGCGTCACTCAAGAAGGCGTGAGCGCTTATCCGCGAGAGGTGACGGCGCAAATGGTACGTAATTTTATTCGCGGCGGAGCCGCCATCAACGTTCTTGCGCGGTTGCACGACGTGGAACTGACGGTCGTAGACGTGGGAGTCGATGCGGAATTCGAAGACGCGCCGGGGCTGGCCAAGATGAAGGTCCGCAGTGGCAGCCGGAATCTGCTCCGTGAACCAGCTATGACACATGAAGAACTTGCCGCCGCTTTGGAAGCCGGTATCCGCCTGGCAGAATCCGCAAGACAAAAGGGGCAACATCTGGTGGCTGTCGGAGAGATGGGAATCGGGAACACGACAGCCGCGAGCGCGATCGCCGCCTTGCTTACGAAACGACAAATCGCTGAAGTGACAGGCTGTGGCGCAGGGCTCGACCTAGTCGGGAGAAACCGCAAGCTCCATGTCATCCGGCGATCGTTGAAGCGGCACTTCGGCGTCTCGATGGAGACCCCGGAACCGCTCGAGATCCTGCGCTGCGTCGGCGGACTGGAAATCGCAGCAATGACCGGTTTCATTCTTTCTGTCGCGTCCAATCGGTTGGCTGTGGTTTGCGATGGATTCATTTCAACCTCAGCGGCGGCGGTGGCGTACGCCATTGAGCCTGAAGTGAGTGCATATCTTCTTGCGGGACATTGCTCGGAAGAGCCTGGGCACCGTCATCTGCTTCGGCATATCGGAGTGACACCGATCCTCAACCTGGGTATGAGGCTGGGTGAAGGAACGGGCGCGGTTCTGGCAATGCCGCTGATCGAATCCTCGGTCAGATTATTTGACGAGATGGCTACCTTCTCATCTGCGGGCGTGAGCAAGGCGAGCGCATGAAAGGAATTCTCCACGACATTGCGGCGGCGTTCCAGTTTTTGACCCGCCTGCCCCTGAATCGGCTTGCCTACCAGCCAGACGCTCTATCGCGTGCAGCGAAGTTCTTCCCTCTGGTGGGCCTCGCCATTGGCGTCGCTGCCGCGGGAATCTACTACTTGCTTTCGCCGCATCTTCCGAGTGAGATCGTCGCTCTTCTTATCGTGCTCTTTTCAGCCCTGGCAACCGGTGCGATGCATGAAGACGGCCTCGCGGATACAGCCGATGCTCTCGGCGGGGGATGGGACCGGCAACAGGCCCTCGATATCATGAAGGACAGCCGGATCGGCTGCTACGGCGCCCTGGCAATTGTTTTCTCCGTCGCCGCGCGTGTGCTGCTGCTTGCCTCCATCCCTTCCGGCATCGTTGCCCAATATCTGGTCTCCGCTGAGGTTCTATGCCGCTGGACTATAGTGCCTCTCGGCGCGGCGCTCCCAGGCGCTCGGAACCATGCGAGTCAAGGAGGCCGCATTGCCGGGCGGATCTCTCGAGTCTCGTTGGCCGTGGGGACGCTGACGGCGTTCTGTGTCGTTGCCTGTCTGCTGCGCGTGTCGATGTGGAAGCCTTTTGCTGCCGCCTCTGTTGTGACGCTACTTAGCGGCTTGTACTACCGGCATCGAATTAGCGGTGTCACGGGTGATTGCTTCGGCGCAACCTGCCAGCTTACGTTGGTTGCAGTCTACCTTTGCGGAGTCTGGCACGGATGAGCACGATTGTTTTTATTCGGCATGCCGAGACCGCCATGGCCGGCAGATTCTGCGGCCACAGCGACCCTGTGCTTAATCTGGCCGGAAAGGTTCAAGCGATTCGGGTCGCGAAGGAAGCAGCGATGATGAGAATCGACCGCATCTATTCGAGCGATCTCGACCGCGCAGCGCGGACGGCGGCAGCCATCGGTCGCCGCGTCGGTCTCGATGTCCAATATCTGCCCGCACTTAGGGAGATCCATTTCGGTTTATGGGAAGGTCTCAATTGGCGGGAGATTGAAGATCAGTTTCCGGATGAAGCACGCCGATGGCTCCTTGAATTCCCCTTGCGCAGCGCCCCCGGAGGAGAACCCTATCCGGCCTTCACCGCAAGAGTCGACGCGGTTATCGCGCCGTTGCTGCGCGAATCGGCCAATGACACAACAGCCGTTGTCACGCATTGCGGCGTCATGCGCTACGTCCTCAAAAGATTCTTCGACTTCTCCGATGAGCAAGCCTGGACGTTGACTGCTCCCTACGGAGCAGTGGTAGTTGGGGATTCAAGAATTCGACAAGCCGGCGCATGCCGAGTCGTGTAAACAGGAGGACAATGAGCATTGCAACAAAACGAGGGGACGGCGGCCAGACCGGGCTTGCCGGAGGCATCCGAGTCTCGAAGGCGGATCTGCGCGTCGAGGCGTATGGGACGGTCGATGAGTTGAACTCAACACTGGGCTTTGCCAGGAGCATTTGCAGGAATCCGGAGATCTGTTCTGCCGTTCATGAAATTCAAAAGACGCTTTTCCGCGTCGGTTCGTCTCTGGCTACTCCTCCCGAGAGCAAAAAAGCGGCGCCGCCACTCGCTGGGGAAGACGTCGATCGACTCACCAGCGTGGTTCATGCAATTGAAGCACTGGATGGGATTCTCTCCGATTGGTCGCTGCCCGGAGCACATGCCGAGTCCGCTGCCTTCGAAGTGGCCCGCACTGTCTGCCGACGCGCTGAGCGCTGTGTCGTTCGACTGATTGAAAGCGGAGCCGTTATCCATCCACAAGCGCTTCCTTATATCAATCGCCTTTCCGATCTCATCTGGCTCTTCGCCCGGCAGATTGAACTCGAATGCGGAGTGGACTCCCGTTTGCGCGACGATCAACACGCTGGTGCGCGATGGTCGAGAGCGTGGTGACCGTTTCGAAATGCGGATTCTCTCAAGCAGAGAGGGACGCCGTGTATCGCGTGCTTCGAGAGCGACGCGATGTGCGCTCCGGGTATTTGCCACGCACATTGGAAAATACGACTCTGTGCCGGCTGTTGGATGCCGCACATTCCGCTCCATCCGTAGGGCTGATGCAGCCTTGGAGATTCATCGTTGTGCGTGATCCGGCTCAACGCGCCAGGGTGCATGAAGTCTTCTTACATGCCAACCAGACTGCCGCGATTGGATATGCAAATGAACGCAGCGAACTCTATGGGCGGCTCAAGCTGGAAGGGTTGCTGGAGGCGCCTCAGCATCTCTGCGTGGTTTGCGAGGCTACGAGCGAGCAAGGACACGGCCTGGGGCGCCGTTCGATGCCTGAGACGTCGACGTATTCCGTGGTGTGTGCGATCCAGAATCTGTGGCTGGCGGCGCGCGCGGAGGGCATCGGAGTTGGATGGGTCAGCATTGTCGATCCTCATGCAATCAAGGACCTGTTGCGAATCCCTCCCGGTGCGGAGTTGGTGGCGTATCTCTCGATTGGCTATGTGGAGGAATTCGCCGAAAGTCCCGATCTCGAACGTGCGGGGTGGGAGGTACGGGCGAGTCTGGCATCGGTCTTGCGCTCCGAATATTTCAATTCCCCATATCTGCCTGAAGAGGACGGACAATGACTGCTCGCGCCATCATGGTCCTCGGCGCCAGCTCGCATGTCGGCAAGTCGATCACGACGGCCGCATTATGCCGCATTTTCGCGCGGGCGGGTTATCGTGTGGCTCCATTCAAGGCTCAGAATATGTCGCTGAACTCGGCAGTCACACCGGACGGCTTTGAGATCGGGCGCGCTCAGGCGCTGCAGGCCGAAGCCGCGGGAATCGTTCCGTCTGTTCACATGAATCCAATTCTGATCAAGCCCAGCGGCGATACTTCTTCGCAGATTGTGGTGCGCGGAAAAGTGTGGGCCCATCTGGATGCGCTTACTTATCACAAGCGCCGGGTCCTGACGCTGCTTCCGGTCGTTGAAGAGAGTTATCGGCTGCTTGCTTCCTCCAGTGATGTCGTGGTGTTAGAAGGCGCCGGCTCGCCGGCTGAGATCAATCTGAAAGACAACGACATTGCCAACATGCGCATGGCGAAGTTGACCGATGCGCAGTGTCTGCTCGTGGGAGACATTGATCGCGGCGGCGTTTTCGCATCCCTGCTTGGCACATGTGAGCTGCTCGATGACGACGAACGCGAACGGATTCGCGGATTCGTGATCAACAGATTTCGCGGCGATCTGGCGTTGCTTGAGCCTGGCATTCGCATGATGGAGCAGCGGCTTGCGAAGCCCTGCTTGGGAGTCATTCCGTATCTTGGGCATCTGTCGTTGGACGAGGAAGACAGCGTGGGCCTCGGCCAGAGAGAGCCCGTAATGCGTACCAAAGCGAACCACGCAGAACGCCCGCGATAAGAAGTCGCTAGCTGAGGAGAGCCAACACTTCCTCCGGCGAAACAACTGCAATGCCGCTGAACCGGCGGAAACCCATGAAATTGAGTGTGAACAAGTTCCCGATTCCATGAACCTGCATCGGTAGTTTGCATTGGAAAAACTGCTCAATCCTGAGGAGTTCTAGTCCGCAGGGCCAAAGGGCAACAACCATTGCGACTTTCGGAAAGTGGCATGGGTGTTCAAATGCCAGCGTCAGCATGCCCTTCGTGATGTAGTGCCAGCCC
>Ga0187847_10001582_pt1 | contig 20155 bp, 14 predicted proteins | sample June2016WEW_4_10_FD_132458 | JGI IMG/M metagenome (GOLD analysis project Ga0187847, IMG submission 132458) | Peatland microbial communities from SPRUCE experiment site at the Marcell Experimental Forest, Minnesota, USA - June2016WEW_4_10 | ecosystem: Environmental > Terrestrial > Soil >...
CAACGTCACCGGTGGCTTCGGTTCAATCCGCGAAATCATGAGCACGCATAGACATATTCACCTAATCGGAATCTGCGGCACAGCCATGGCTTCGCTGGCTGGCATGCTCCAGACGCGAGGCTTTCGTGTGACCGGCTCGGACGCGGCGGCGTATCCACCCATGTCCGATTTTCTTGCGTCGCTCAACATCCCGGTGTCGCAGCCTTTCGCCGAAAACAATCTGATCCCGCGTCCCGATCTTGTCGTCGTCGGCAACGCAATCTCCCGCGGGAACGCCGAACTGGAATACATACTCGACCGTCGCATTCCGTTTTGCTCTCTGCCGCAAATTCTGCACGACGAATTTCTCGTCGGCAAAGAGGTTCTGGTTGTCGCCGGAACTCACGGCAAGACGACAACGACATCCATGCTCTCGTGGATTTTCGAATCTGCCGGATTGCATCCGTCATTTCTTATAGGTGGCATCGCCGAAAATTTTGGCAGCAGTTTTCAACTCGGTGCCGGTAAGCACTTCATTCTTGAAGGCGACGAGTACGACACGGCGTTTTTCGACAAAGGCCCGAAGTTCCTTCACTATTTTCCAGATTCGGTGATCCTAACATCTGTCGAATTTGATCATGCGGATATCTACAAAGACATTGAAGCGGTGGAGACGGCATTCAAGCGATTGGTCAATCTGGTCCCGCGACGTGGACGGATCGTGGGTTTCGATCAGGGCGTAAGTTTGAATCGCTCTCTGGAGCGTGCGTTTTGCCCGGTCGAACGCTACGGCACCAGCGACGATGCCACCTGGCGTATTGCCAATCTGCGTTTTGACCCGTCGGTTACGCGGTGGGATGTTTTTCGCGGCGGGAAGCCGTGGGCAGAGTTTGAATTTTCTTTGGCTGGTGAATACAACGTCTGGAACGCAACCGCAGCGGCCGCTATTGCTGCCAACGAAGGTATTCCTGCCGATGACATCGCTGCTGCTTTGCGGAGCTTTCAGAGTGTCAAGCGTCGTCTGGAAGTTCGCGCCGTCGTCAACGGTGTAACGATCATCGATGACTTCGCGCATCATCCCACCGCGATCGCTGCGACGCTGCAAGCATTGCGCACACGCTATCCGCAGTCGAAGCTCTGGGCGATTCTCGAGCCCCGATCGAACACCCTTCGCCGTAACGTCTTTCAATCGGCTCTTGCGGATAGCCTGTCCATCGCTGACGAAGTCGTGATCGCCAAAGTCTTCAGGTCCGCATCCATTCCTGAAGAGGAACGGCTCGACATTCAGGCTGTGGCAGGTCAGACGCAACAGAAAGGCCGCCGCGCACGTGTTTTGGCCGATGCTGATGCCATCGTCGAATCGATTGCTCCCGAACTTGGCCCGGGCGACGTGGTTGCGATTCTTTCCAACGGTGGTTTCGGCGGAATCTACGACAAACTTCCACAAAAACTCAGTGCTCTTGCGGAGACCACTTCGGGAGCCAAAGCTTGACAACCGGAATGCGGCGACTGCTTCTGCCAGCGCTCACGGCAGTTTTTTCCCTCACGACTGCAATTGCGCAGCAAACTGTGGCGAAAGACCAAATTGCATACACCGTCACTCTCAAGGATCCAGTCCGGCACCTGCTCGAAATTCAGATCCAGATTCCACCGGGTGTATCAACCCATGAGTTGCAATTGCCAGTGTGGAATGCGACTTATCAGATTCGTGACTTTTCACAATTTGTGAACTGGATTCATGCCAAGAACGTTAACGGCGATCCGCTGAGCGTAGCCGTACTCGATAAGAGCCGCTGGCAGGTCGGAGGAGCCGAAGGCGGAGCAGAAATTGACTACGAAATCGTCACTGAAAATTCAGGCCCGTTTGGTGCAGAGTTCAACGCGGAGCATGCGTTCTTCAATCTGGCCGAGATCCTGATGTATCCCGTGGATGCACGAGCGAGCACCATGCACGTGAAGTATGCCGATGTGCCGAAGTCGTGGAAAGCGGCGACGGCGCTGCCTGGCGATTTGACTTCTGGATTTATAGCCGAGAATTACGACAGACTCGTCGACTCTCCAGTGGAACTCAGCGCATTTCAGGAATCCGATTTTGATGAGGGCCGGGCACACTATCGTATTGTCGTCGATGCCGGCAGCGATACCGACTCGGTGCCCATGAGTCTGGAGAATCTGACCAACACATTGCGGCGCATCGTTGCTACGGAAACTGAATGGATGAACGACCGGCCGTTCGACACTTTTCTGTTTATTTACCACTTTCCCGGAGCGGGCGGCGGCGGAATGGAGCACGCGTACTCGAGTGCAATCACTCTTAACCCTCAATATTTAAATCAAAATCCCGGCGTACTTGCGGACGTGACCGCACATGAGTTCTTTCATCTCTGGAATGTCAAGCGCATCCGCCCGCAGTCTTTGGAGCCGGTGGATTACACGCGAGAAAACTATACTGACGCGCTGTGGTTTAGCGAGGGAGTGACGAGCACTGTAGGCGAGTATGCATTGCTCCGTGCAGGATTAGTGGACGAACATCAGTTCCTGGCTCATCTCTCCTCCACAATTGCAGATATGGATCGGCGCCCGGCGCACCTCACGCAATCCGCGGAAGAGTCGAGTCTGGATACCTGGTTGGAAAAATATCCCTATTACCTCACGCCGGAGCGCAGCATTTCGTATTACGACAAAGGCGAACTTCTGGGAGTGTTGTTGGATCTTCAATTGCGAGAAGCAACGGGTGGAAGAAAGTCGTTGCGCGATCTTTTTCAATGGATGAATCAGAATTATGCCAAGCAGGGGCGTTTTTTTGCTGACTCTGAAGGCGTTCGTCAGGCTGCCGAAAGCATCTCCGGAGCCGATTTTAGACCTTTTTTTGAGAAGTACGTTGCTGGCACAGAAGAAATTCCTTGGGACCAATTCTTCCAGACAGTTGGCTTGCGGTTGGTGCAAGCAGTCATCGAGGTCGGCGACCCGGGCTTCGCGACGACGAGCAACTTCAACGAGTCGCCAGTTGTTTCTTCGGTGGATCCCAATAGCGAAGCCGCCAAAGCTGGTCTGGCAGCGGGGGATGTAATTATTGCATACAATGGCCAACCTGCGCATCGTGATCTAACGCGTAGATTGAGTCGGATGACGCCCGGAACTGCGATTCATCTCACCATCCGCCGCGAGCATGGTGAAGGTGAAAGAGAATTGCAATGGTCGCTTGCCGGAAGTGAGCAATCTGAGCTGAAATTTGAAGATCTGCCAGATGTAACCGTCGCCCAAATGGCGCGCCGCAATGCCTGGTTGAAGAGCGAATCGGAACTGCAGTCCGCGGGAGTTTTGACGCGTTGATCCGGACACTACTCACCCTGGGATTTTGGGCAGCCTTGTTGCCATTTGCCGCCCTTATAGGATTTCCCTGGACCATCCTCACCGGAGACGTGAGATTTTTGTATCGCATCGGCATGTGGGGCGCGTGGACGGGCGTACGCATCGCCGGTATTCGCGTTCACACAGTAGGTCTAGAGCACATTGACCCGAACCGCACATATATCTTTATGTCGAACCACACTTCCAACATTGACCCACCAATGCTAATGCCCCTGATTCCGCGCCGAACTTCCATCATGGCCAAGAAGGAACTGTTCGGCTATCCAATCCTGGGTCGGGTCATGAAGTTTGGTTCGCTGGTCCCTGTGGATCGGGGCAACCGCGATGCGGGCATTTCAGCAGTACGCGCTGCGGCGACCGTGATTCGCGAAGAACATCTCAATATGACCATCTATATAGAAGGGAAACGATCGTTTGATGGCAGGCTGCTGCCTTTTAAAAAGGGCCCGTTTTATCTAGCAGAAGAGTGCCAAGTGCCAGTCGTGCCCATCACAATCGTTGGTACACATGCAGCTTGGCCGAAGGGCCAGTTTGCCATTACTCCTGGGAATGCAACGGTAATTTTCCATCCACCGATTGAACCTGAGGATTTCGGTGGGCGAGATAGTCTTATGATAAAAGTCCGGCAAGCGATTAATAGTGGCCTGCCGGCTGAGCTTCAGGAGGCCGCGTGAAAATCTCGAAGATGCTACCGCTATTCATAGTATTTGTTTCCTCCGCGCTGGCCGCGCCGGCTGTCGATTCGTCGCCGGTTGAAACCCAGTTGCGTCCACTCTTGCAAAACAAAATTATTGGACTCTTGGTGCCGTACACGGCCGACGACCTAAAGTTTGACGCCAATAGCCAGCTTGTAGGCACGTCCGATATTGGCCCTTGGACGCTTTTCGGTTCGATACAGGTCAGTGACGTCTCTGTGAAAGACAACACGTTTCAGATAGAGGGTGAGCGCGTCATTCTCGTATTGCCGCACGGAAAAACAACGCTTATGCCAATGTTGAGTGGCCGAAAAGTTCATGTGACCATCGCGCTCACTCCGCCCGTCGATGCCAACTCGGTTCGTGGCGCGTTGGGGGATATTTTTTCCAGCGCCAGCGTGGATGAGCATTTTGCGTCTTATTGGAAACCCACAGTGGACAACCTCATGGACTTGGATAAGCCCTGTAAGACGGTTCTCAAAGCAAACCCCGATGGCGTGGTCGGGACGATTGCTTCTACGAGCTCGGCTTATGGATGTGCTAAAGGCAACGCCGTCACTAAACCGAAGGGAATCACCACGCTCGCCCCCGGCGCAGGCTCTAAGAAGCCAATGGAGGGATCAGCCAGCCTGCGATTGATTATTGATGAGCACGGCTATCCGGCAATTATCTATGCGAAGACTAGTTCGAACAGTAATTACGGCGTGGCCGCGATCGAGGCTGTCTCACAATGGCGGTATAATCCCGCGATGAAGGATGGCAAGCCCGTGTCCTACATGCTGGATGTGGACTTAGGCAAATCCGTTGCGGCGGCAACGGATGCCGACAGCGACAAAGACAAAGACTAGAGCTGAGTTCCAGTTCTTTGTGGGCCTGTCCTCTCCTACACGAGGTTGCAGCAGAAGTCAGGTCTTTCCTGTACTTGTGGTTACGTACATACGAGTGCTAAATTCGTGGTATGACCAAGAAAACTTCAAAAAAGAAAGGTGTGTCTGCGAAAGCGGGGAAGGCGAAGTTGGCCAAAGTTGCCATTGCCTCTGGCGCTTCTGGCGTACCCGTCGGAGCGTCCAGCGATCGGACGCTAAAAATTCAGCGCTGGTACAAGCCTCGCAAACTTCCAGTCACGCTCCGCTTGGACGCGGAAGTGCTCGACTGGTTTCAACGGGAAGGGCGAGGTTACCAGACGCGGATCAATCAAGCCTTGCGTCGCATGGTGATGAAGGCAAAAGGGAAATAGAGTCTATTCCGATTCCTTCTTGCCTAAACCGCGGACAGCCCGCCACATCTCTGGCAATCGCGGAAGAATGGCCGAGTATTTGAGCCATGCCTTGTGATCGACTGCCGGTGCGCCGCTGACAATAGCCCCAGGTTCGATGTCTCCGGATACCCCACTCTGCGGTGTTACGATGGCTCCGTCGCCAATCTTGCAGTGCCCGACGACGCCGACTTGCCCGGTGAGTATTACCCGATTGCCAACCTCCGTCGATCCTGCAATACCGACTTGGGATGCCAGTAAGGAATCTTCACCCACCGTTGAGCCGTGGCCGATTTGCACAAGATTGTCGATTTTCGCGCCCCGGCCGATATGAGTTGCGCCGACGCTGGCGCGATCTATGCAGGCGTTCGATTGAATTTCCACGTCATCACCGATGACGACCGGCTGGGGCTGCGGAATTTTATTCCAGCGGTCATTCTCGTCTTTGGCAAAACCGAAACCGTCTCCTCCGATAATCACGCCGTTGCCGACGGTAACGTTGTTGCCGATGCGGCAGCCTTCCCGCACGACAGAGTGCGCATGGGCGAAGAAATTCCGCCCAATCGTTACCCCCTGATAAATCACGACATGTGCCAGCAGAACGGCATCGGCTTCTATCCACACATCTTCGTCAATCACCACGTAAGGTCCAATATGCGCATTTGGGCCGATCTTAGCTGTCGCATGGATCACGGCCGTGGGATGCACGTCGGGTGGGTATTTCTGAGCCGGATGAAATAACTGCATGGCTTTGGCGAAGCTCAAATAAGGATTCTTGCTGCGCAGCATTGCGGTTGGAATGGCCGGAAAATCTTCAGCCACAATAATCGCACTAGCTTTGGTGGTATGAGCGAGAGCAGCATACTTTTGGTTGGCTACAAATGTAAGCTCACCGGCTCCAGCGCCCTCGATCCCCGCTATGCCGGTGATTTCCACCTTGGCACTGCTCGGTGGGTCCATTCGGGCATCAATGGCGGCTGCTAATTGTTCTAATTTCATTTGTGGAAACAATTATGACAGTGATTGTAACGGAGCGAGGGCTATCTCTTCCTGCAGAGGGGTATCCGAAGGATAGCAGCGGCGCCAACTCATAAATGTTATGCCCATCACGCAGGTTCCAAGAGGCTAAGAATCTATTGCTCGAACATACTGACTTGGCGGCCATCTTCCATGCCGTGACGTGGACGGCGGGCCGTCCCGATAACCGCGAGGACTTTTAGCGATTCAAGTGCGGTGCGTGGAACGAAAATGCGTTGCGTGTTGGCGCGCAAATCGGGAGGCGCAACCAGGTACCCTTCGGGGGGCATTACGGAAAGATCGTTGGGCATGAGTCCCTCAAGAACTTCGTTGTCTTTGAAGCGCAGGCGAACCCAAAGGCCTTCGGTGCGTGGCCGGGTTGTGAAAGTCTTGCGGGTGGGGGTTTCGACCTCGCTGAACTCACGCACGAAATAAACGCCTTTAATGTCACGGAGTTCCATGATGACGACATTGCCGGCAGTGTTGAGCAGTTCGAGCTTGCCTTCATGGATGAAATTTGAGGGGCTGACGAATCCGTGAAGGGAATCGCGATCCATTTTCCGCACGACGACTTTTTTATGGGTAGAAGGCATCAATCCTTATAAACAGCGCGAGTGTTTGCCAATTCTCGCACTTTTTGTAAGTTCCACGCGTAGCTATCACGTTCCGAGTAGCCAAATTGTTAACCATGTGGTATTTTCTGTAGTCTGATAGTTTCATATGATTTCCTTTAAGTATAAGTGGCAGAATGGTTTAGCCTCACGGCGTTGGGTTTCGGCGAGGTCAAGCCGTGAGCCTGTGGAAATCTCAGTAAAGGAGACGCGTGTCTAGGCGTAGTTGAGCATCCCTCCATCAGCATGGCTGACTACATTTACACGATGGAAATCCGGCTGTCGCCGGATCAACAGCGCGGCGTGACCTTGGTGCAGGACATCGCCCGGGCGGCCGACATGAATATTTACCTCAGCGGCGGTGCTGTCCGCGATATGTTGAGCGGACTGCCTATCCGCGACTTGGACTTTGCAGTTCAGGGCAATCCTTTCAAATTACAGAAGGACTTGGAGCGAGCGGGCGCCAAGGTTGTCGGTTTCGACGAAGATTCCAAGACACTCCATTTGACGCTGCCCGGCAATGTGCGCGCCGAGATAAGCATGGCGCGCATTGAGCGTTACGACAAAGTTGGGAAACCTCCTGTCGTAACGCCCGCCACGATGATTGAGGACTTGAGGCGCCGCGATTTCACCGTTAACGCCATGGCTTTGTCCTTGAATCCCGGTTCCCGCGGATTGCTGATGGATCCCTTCAACGGCGCAGCCGATATCGAAGGTAAGCTGTTGCGAATTCTTCACAACTACGCCTTTGTCGAGGACCCATCGCGGTTAATTCGTGCCGCTCGTTTTGCGGCCCGTTTCGACTGGCCGATCGAGGAGCGCACTCTTGCGCGGTACAACTCCGCCAAGGAAAACAATTACATCGATCACATTTCACACCATGCAGCGGGGTACGAGGCGGCGCAACTAGCATACGAGGATGATCCCCTGCTCATCGCGCGTGCACTCGAAAAAGAAGGCTGGCTGAAAATCCTGCATGACCACTGGACTTTGGCGAAGGTGGATACTTCTAGTCTCAACGAGATGAAAAAGACGCGCCAACTCATGAATGAGTTGGGATATACACCGGATGCCTCAGCTGCGGCGATGTATTTCTTAACTGAAAAATTAAATGAGAAAGACGTTGCGGCGCTGCGCAAAGCGATTCCTCGCAAGGACCTCGTTGAAAATTGGCACAATCTCGAAGATGACGCCAAGGCGCTGGCCAAACGCTTGAGCGGAAAAGACGCGGCAACGCCGTCGCGCACATGGAAACTGCTTTCTGAGTCCCGGGCTGACTTGATTCTTTTCCTGGAGATTACCTCCCGTCAATCTTCGGTTACGCATAAGATCAAGAATTTCTTTACTAAATGGCGTGAGGTGCGCAAGAGGGTGCCGCTGCCGGAAATGACCGAGTTGCGCATCACGCCGCAAATGCCTGAGTACGCCAAGATTGCGGACGATGTGTTCATGCTTCTTCTCGACGGCAAGATGCGATCGCAGACGGAGATCATGAAGTACTTGAAGCCACTGGCTCCGCCTCCGCCGCCCCCGCCACCCCCGCCTCCGGCCAAACGCGGACGGGGCGCTAAAGCCGCAGGAGCGCAAGCCGGCAACGCACCGGGAAAAGCTGGGAAAAAAGGGAAGGCCGCACCTGTAGTAGCAGTGCCTCCTACAGTTGAGGTTAAAGCCGCGAAACCGTTGGAAAAGGTGCCTGAACCGCCTCCGGTAAGAGTGGCCAAAGCGAAAGTTGTCAAGCAACCGGCCAAGCCAGCGCCGACCAAAGACAAAAAGAAAAAGACAAAAGGGAAGGCCCGCTAACTTTCTCGGCCTGTGGATGAATTAACCAGTCATCCCAAGTACAATCAGCTCAACCCATGTCTCAGTTTGTCCATTTACATCTCCATACAGACTATTCCTTGCTCGACGGCGCTTGCGACGTAGAGAAACTGTGCAATCGCGCCAAAGAACTAGGGATGCCCGCGGTCGCGATGACAGACCACGGAAATATTTTTGGCGCGGTCCACTTCGTAAATGCCGCCAAGAGCGCAGGCATCAAGCCCATCGTCGGTTGTGAGCTTTATGTCTGCAAGAAAGACGATCACAATATCGAACGCACACCGCCCGAGGGCGATACTTACAACCACCTACTGGTGCTCGCGCAAAGCGAAGAAGGTTATCGCAATCTAGCCAAAATCACTTCGGAATCGTCTCTACATGGTTTCTATTACAAGCCGCGCATCAGTAAGAAATTTCTAGCGGAACACTCACGCGGGCTAATCGGGTTGTCCGGGTGTTTAAAAGGCGAAGTCGCCGAATTCTTGATGGAAGAGAAATACGACGCGGCACGCAATGCCGCTGCGACGTTTGCAGACATTTTTGGCAAAGAGAATTTCTTTCTGGAAATTCAAGACCAAGGCCTGGAGCAAGAACATCGTATTCATCCCGGATTGTTCCGCCTTGAAAAAGATCTCGGCATACCTCTGGTTGCCACAAACGACAGCCACTATCTCTGCGAAGACGATGCCCACGCACAGGACGTGATGGTCTGTATTCAGACCGGCAAGTCCATCCAAGATACGAACCGGATGAAGTTCCAAGGCACGGACTTCTACGTCAAGGATTACGCGCAAATGGCGCGTGTCTTCAAAGACTCACCGGAAGTGCTGTCGCGGACGCTGGCGATTGCCGAGCGCTGCAATATGAAGATCGAGAAGGTTAGCAATCCCTTTCCACATTTTGATGTGCCTGCGGGATTTACACCCGACAGCTACTTTGAGCATGTCACGCGTGAAGGGTTTGCCCGGCGAGTAGAAACGTTGCGGCGAGCGGAAGCGAAGGGTGGATTGAAACATGGCATCCCAGATTATGAGCAGCGCCTGAACCGGGAGCTGGCGATCATTCAGCAGATGCAATTTTCCGGCTATTTCCTGATTGTTTGGGATTTCATTCGCTACGCAAGGGAGCACGACATTCCTGTGGGGCCGGGGAGAGGCTCGGCGGCCGGTTCGCTCGTATCGTATGCGCTCGGCATTACCGACATTGATCCCTTGCAGCACGAGCTGCTCTTTGAGCGCTTTTTGAATCCGGAGCGCATCTCGATGCCTGACATCGACATTGACTTCTGCATGAACCGGCGTGGCGAAGTCATTCAGTACGTAACTCAAAAATATGGCCGCGAGAATGTCGCGCAGATCATCACTTTCGGCACGATGGCGGCCAAAGCCGCGATTAAAGACGTGGGACGGGCGATGGATATTCCCTACGCGGATGTCGATCGTATCGCCAAGATGGTGCCGACCACGCTGAATATCAAGCTGGATGATGCCATCAAAGAATCTCCGGCGTTGCAACAAGCCTACGACACTGATTCTCAAATTCGTGCCCTTCTCGACACGGCCCGAAAACTGGAAGGGCTGGTTCGTAATTCCGGGGTGCACGCGGCGGGCGTGGTGATTTCTCCCCAACCCCTTACCGACCTTGTACCGTTGCACAAGACCAAGAACGACGAAATCGTTACCGCTTTCGACATGGTTGCCATCGAAAAGATGGGCCTGTTGAAAATGGATTTTCTTGGCCTCACCACACTGACCATCGTCGATGACGCTCTCAAACTGGTTGTCCACACGCGCGGGGAGCACCTCTCGCTCGATACCATTCCGCTTGATAACGCGATCACGTATGAGAAGGTTTTTCATACGGGCTTGACCTCGGGCGTCTTCCAGTTTGAATCCAGCGGCATGCGCGACGTCTTGCGGCGTTACAAGCCGAGTTCCGTGGAGGATCTTACGGCGTTGAATGCGCTCTACCGTCCTGGGCCGATTCAGGGCGGCATGATCGACGACTTCATCGATCGCAAGCACGGACGCAAGAAAATTGAATATGAACTGCCGGAGTTGCAGGAAGTTCTTCAGGAGACGCTCGGCGTAATCGTCTATCAGGAACAAGTGATGCAGATCGCGAACAAGCTGGCCGGCTATTCTCTAGGAGAAGCCGACCTGCTGCGGCGCGCCATGGGCAAGAAGAAAGCCGAAGAGATGGCGCAGCAACGCGAGCGGTTTGTTCACGGCGCGGTCAAGAACGGTCATCCGCCGAAGAAAATTGAAAAGATTTTCGATTTGATGGCGCAATTTGCCGGCTACGGATTCAACAAATCCCACTCGGCGGCCTACGCGCTGCTCGCCTATCACACTGCATATTTGAAGACGCACTATCCGGTTGAGTTCATGGCGGCGTTGCTCACCTCGGTCACAGGCAATACGGATGACGTGGTCAAGTACATCAACGAATGCCGCGAAATGGGCATTGCCGTCGAACCGCCTGATATTAATGTTTCCGACGCGAACTTCACACCGCATGGCGCCGCCATACGCTTTGGCCTCGCCGCGGTCAAAAATGTCGGCCACAATGCGATCGACTCCATCGTTGCCGGCCGCAAGAAACTGGGTCGCTACAAATCTATTTTTGAAGTCTGTGAAAGCGTGGACCTGCGCCTGCTCAACAAGCGCGTGCTTGAATCGCTGATCAAGAGCGGCGCCATGGACTCGCTCGGCCGCCGCGCTCAACTTATGGCCGTGCTCGACAAGGCCATGGATGTCGCTCAAAAAGCCCAGCGTGATGCTGAATCCGGCCAGCATGGACTATTTGGTGTATTTCAGGAAGAGGCCACCGCCTCTCACGTTGAAACACTTCCCGAAATCCCGGACTGGGACGAGCACACCCGCCTTGCTAATGAGAAAGAGATCCTCGGGTTCTTTATCACTGGACATCCGCTAGAAAAATATCGTGACAAGCTCGATGACTTACGCGCGTTGAGCACGGCAGACATCGCCGCAATGAAATCTTCTACTGGCAAGGACGAGAGCATTTCGACAGCGGGTATTATTACCAATCTGCGCGTGCTCAAATCCAAGCGCGGCGACTACTACGCCCAGTGTGCACTCGAAGACATGGCAGGCACGATCGAGACGATCGTTTTCCCCGAGGCCTACAAGAAACTGCAAGACAAAGTGAAATTGGAAGTCCCGGTTCTTATCCGCGGCGGAGTCCGCATTGAAGAAGGTGCGAACCCAAAATTGACGGTCAACGATATCCAGCCGTTGGAAGACGTGAAGATTCCTCTGCCTCGATCGCTCCGCATTCGTATACCGCTCGAAAACGCCAGTGAAGGCACCGTGGGCGCGTTGCACCAGCTATTTACCCAGCGCAAGGGAGAAGCGAAAGTCTTATTTGATGTCGAGCGCGCAGGCGATTTTATGGTGGTGATGGAGGCGGAAGGCTATAATGTGCTTCCAGACCGTAATTTCATCGCCCGCGTGGAAGAGCTGTGCGGACGAGGTGCGGTTCGTATTATCAACTGAAATTGAAGCGGGTAGTCGAGTGTTGAAGGGACATCCGCAGATGACAGCTTTCCTGCAACGAAACCCGGGCTTGCACGTGCCGGGCATTCCGGGCTACGAAGGTGCCGCGGTCGCGCTTGCGGGAACGGACTTCCTTCTCTCTATGGTGGAAACCGGTTGGGCCACCAGAAACGGTGACGGTAAGGCAATGGAATTGGGCGAAAAGGCGCGTAAGGAGCTGGAAAAAATCGAAGGGCAAATCGCCCGTTTGCAGGCGGTTCCGGCGCAGGATCCCGACGCTCGCGCCCAAATCACCCAGCTGAATCAGCGGCTTGGCGCACTGCGCGACGAACTGGCTCAAAACGCGAACCGCCCGAAAACCGCGTGGGAACGCGCGGAGCTGGCACGCCATCCTCAACGTCCCTACATGCTCGATTACATCGAGCGCATCTTCTCAGACTTCAGCGAGATTCACGGTGACCGCTCGTTTCGCGACGACCACGCCATGGTGTGCGGCATGGCCCGCTTCCACGGCGAAGAAGTCATGCTGGTCGGCCAGCAAAAGGCGCGTGACACCAAGCAGAAGGTCTATCGCAATTTCGGCATGCCTAATCCCGAGGGCTATCGCAAAGCGCTTCGCACCATGAAGATTGCCGAAAAGTTTGGGCGGCCCACCATTTGCTTTGTAGATACCGATGGTGCTTACCCCGGGATCGAAGCCGAAGAACGTGGGCAGGGCGAAGCCATTGCCCGCAATCTTCTGGAGATGTCGCGCTTGCAGGTACCGACAATCGCCATCGTCATCGGCGTCGGCGGGAGCGGCGGCGCCTTGGCCATCGCGGTTGCCGACCGCGTTTTGATGTTGGAGAATTCTATCTACTCAGTAATTTCGCCCGAGGGCTGCGCTTCCATCATGTGGCGCGATGCTTCGAAAAAAGAGCTTGCCGCCGAAGCCATGCGCATCACCGCCGAAGACATGACAGAACTCGGCCTGGTGGATGGCATCGTCCCCGAGCCGCCCGGAGGAGCCCACACGGACCATGAAGCCGCCGCAGCTTTCATGGATGCCGCGCTGCAACACAACCTCGCAGAACTTAAGAACCTTCCCCTCAAAGATCTCGTCAACGCCCGTTACGAGAAGTTCAGAAATATGGGGCAGTTCTTTAAAATCGACGGGTAGCTAGTGTCCTTCGCGCTCAGCATTTGCTCATTCTGGCCCCCGTATTTATCCGCACAAGGCCCTTTCGGATTGAATGGAGAGCGTGGCTGTGATACTTTTACCAAGCTTGATGCGCTAGGAGCCTTCATGCGATCTGCCTTTTTCTTCGTTTTCCTCGCGATATTTGGTTTTTCCTCTACAGTGTTCGGTAGCAATCCGCTGCCCTTTGTCAATCAGCCGCTGATTCCCGCGAGCACAGCTCCGGGCGGTTCGGCGTTCACGCTTACTGTTACCGGTTCTCAATTCGTGAGCGGCGCGACCGTCCTCTGGAACGGCAGTCCACGGTCCACGACTTTCGTGGATGCTGCCAAAGTGCAAGCCCAAGTCTCAGCCGCCGATATCGCCTCGCTCGGGACCGCAACCATTACAGTCGTAAATCCGGCACCAGGAGGCGGTGCGTCTAATGTGGTTTATTTTCCCGTCTCAATGCCTAGAACCACCCTGGCCTTTGGCGCAAAAGACTATAGCTTACCGTCAGGAGCAGGTGTCCAATTGCCGGCTGACGTGAACGGCGACGGGAAGCCAGACATCATTGGTAGTGATGGGGTGAACAACAAGGCGACTGTGGCAGCCTTTCTCGGAAATGGCGACGGGACCTTCGAAAGCCCGCTTACGAGCCCAACTGCATGCACATCCGATTCGTCCATACAGGTCTTGAATGTCGGAGATTTCAATAACGACGGTAAGCTAGATGTGCTGCTTGTGGACTACCCAGTCGAGCATGTATGCGTAATGCTTGGGAATGGCGATGGAACGTTCCAGCGCGGCAGCTCAGTCGTCGTTAGCGCCAATGAGGTGCCCTCAGCTGTAGTGGGCGATTTTAACGGGGATGGTAAACTCGACGTTGCGATCGCCACGGGCACCGATGACGTTGACGTTCTTCTGGGCAACGGCGACGGTACGTTACAATCGCCAATCGCGTACTCTTCCGGGTTCAATTATCCAGAGACATCTTACATGGGGGTTGGCGACTTTAACGGTGACGGCAAACTCGACCTCCTAGTAGACGGCGGCGGTTTGGTGCTGCTTTTCGGTAACGGCGACGGCACCTTCCAGACCGGCGTCCAGATTCCAGCGAGCTATGAATTAGACCAACTGCTCGTGGCGGATTTTAACGGGGACGGCTACCTCGATATCGCATCGGGGGACAGCGAGACCGCCTACATATCCGTGTTCTTTGGAAAGGGTGATGGCACTTTTCAGCCAGAAGTCGAATCCCCATCGCCTTTCGTAGAGACGCGCTGTGGGAGCTTCGGAGACTTCAATAATGATGGCAAACTTGACATCGTGTGCTCCGGAAGCCCTGCTCGGTCTTTCATCAATTTTGGCGGTTCAGTCTTTCTAGGGAATGGCGACGGTTCGTTTACGCCAACGCAAGTTTTCAGTGACCCTTCGGGAGCCGGGCTTGTCACTTCCACCTTCGCGGATTTCAACAACGACGGTCAGCTTGATTTGTTGGGGCTAACGGGCTATAACATGCCCATTTACCTGCAGACCACATTGGACACCCAGCCGCAAAACTTGGCCTTCCAATCACAGCCGGTTGGCACAAAGAGCAAGCGGCAAGGCTCGACCGTAACCAACATCGGAACATTCACGATTAATATCTCATCCATAAATCTGGTCGGAGCAAATGCGGGTGACTTTATCCAAACGAACGACTGCGGATCGGCGCTCACACCGGGCGCAAGTTGTTCCTTTACAGCACAGTTCGCCCCGTCGCAATCGCCGCCGGTGTTAGAGTCCGCGCAGATCGCGATCACGGACAACGCCGTCAGCAGTCCGCAGTACATCGATCTCTTCGGTAGCAATACTGGAGAGTTGCTAACTCCGCACGTTCTGAAATTCGGATCGGTGCCGGTCGGGCAAAATAAAAATGCAACGGTCACGCTGACGAACAACAGCGGAACCGGGCTGCCGGTTGGAAAACAATTCAACATATACGGCTCGGATCCTCAAGACTTCAGCCAGACCAATAACTGCCCCGCTACTCTCGGAGCACACAAAAGCTGCACCATCCGCGTGACCTTCTCGCCGACGACGATCGGTAGGCGGACGGGAAGTTTAACTGCCCACGATTTGCCTTACAAGACCTACATGATAGGAACTGGCGAATAAGATCAAATCGGCTTTGGTCTGCCTAAGTCGCAATCGCCAGAGCAGCGTGGGGATCCCCAGAGCTGCGGGAGCGGCTTCGGATTAGCATAACTTTTCGGCGGTGGCACGGCCCATGAAATCTCGATCTCGGTTTGCAGTTCTATCTGCGTTTGTGTTCTCATCTGCTTGGTATGCCAACCCCCAAGGCGCCAACGTGCAAAACGGTAACGCGGCGCCAACATCTTCCTGGAATGATTTAATCAAGAGTACAACCAACATGCACTCCGCTATGGCTCTTGTAAAACCGTCGGGCAATACTGACGCAGATTTCGTTGCCCTCATGATGGCCCATCATCAAGCCGCCATCGAGATGGCGAAGACAGAATTGATGTACGGCCAGGATGCACAAATGCGACGCTTGGCACAGGAGATTATTACCGATCAGCAGTCCGAGATCGAATTGATGCAGCTTTGGCTGAAACAACACACCCCGGAAAAGTAGTTTGACGCATTCCCGCAATTTGTAAGGAGCGCGAATATGAAGTTTCCCCGTTGTTTTTTGATTCTTGCGTTCGCTTCATACACGGTTGCGCAGCAAGCCCCCTGGGGACGTCCGAACATAGCGGTTTCCAGCCATGACCGTGTCTATGCCGCTGATCAGACTTCGAACACGATTTCTGTTATCGATCCCTCCAGGAACCAGCTTCTCGGCGTCATTCGGCTCGGCGATCCGCTGCCCGGCGCGCTGAGCCCGCTGTACAGAGGCGAACTCCTGGTTCACGGACTCGGTTATTCGCCCGACTCCAAAACGCTGGCCGTGGTTTCTGTTGCGTCAAATTCCGTAACCCTGATTGATACCGCAACCAACAAGGTTAAAGGCAAGATTTACCTTGGCCGTTCGCCTCATGAGGCGTTCTTTACTCCCGATGGCCGCGAACTATGGGTAACCGTGAGAGGGGAAGACTACGTCTCGGTAATTGATCCGGCGCTTATAAAAGAAACGCGCCGCATCAAGCTGGCGAATGGCCCGGGAATGACCGTATTCGGACCGGATGGGCACTATGGATTTATTTGCTCCAGCTTTACTCCTGAGTTAACCGTCGTCGATGTCGCTTCGCATGAGATTGTGCAGCGGTTGCCACAAGCCAGCCCATTTTGTCCGAACATCGCAGTGAGTCCGGAAAATGACGAAGTGTGGATCACGCTGAAGGATGCCGGAAAAGTGCAGGTGTTCAGCGCGCAACCGCCCTTTGAGCAAAAGACGGTGCTAGAAACCGGGCCGATTACCAATCACGTGAACTTTGTAAATAACATCAAGGGAAAGTTTGCTTACATCACGATTGGCGGTGCCAACCAAGTGAAGGTGTTCCGCCGGGGCACACGGCCGGAGCTGGTCGCCACTATTCCGGTGGGAAATCTTCCTCATGGCATCTGGCCGTCCGGCGACGGCTCCCGAGTCTACGTGGCGCTCGAAAATGGAGAGATGGCCGTCGTAATTGATACGGTGACCAATAAAGTGATCGCAAATATTCCCATCGGACAATCCACGCAAGCTCTTGTGTACGTTCCAAACGCTGTGCCCGCGGGCGAAGGTACCGAAAATCTCGTTCCGCTGGGAGAAGCCGGCAACACCGCCCGGCTGCATTTGGAAGCAACAGGCACGATTCAGCCAGATGCGGAGGCTTCCGTAGCGGTGAACTCGCTTGGCCTGCTTGATCTCGTTCAGATTGCCGCCGAGGGTTTGGCACCAAAGTCGCAATATCAGGTTTATCTGGCCGAGTCCAATCGCGCGCCTTACGGCAATCTCGTGCCGCTCGCCGTTTTAAAGACGAATCCGGACGGAGCAGGCATTACCCAAGCCATCGGGCCATTGAAGGTACTTACTAATAGCTCCACTTCCGCGAGAAGATTCATCATCGTTACGAGTTCCAAAGATGCCTCAGGCGTTGTGCTGCAACAAGCAAGCGATTCAATTACCCCATAGATATCGGATCTTTCGCGCGTTGCTCCATGAGTGTCCTGGCTGCGCTCCACCTTCCGCCTGCCGTATAATAAGAAGTTCGCATATAACTATTTCGTCAACGGCGGATCTCGCGTCCGCTCCCGTAGGAAGGACATCTAAGCTTCGCAATGGCCAGCACCGATGTAGCCCCGCATCAAGACCTCAGCCGCCACGGTAAATCTATCGTCAACGACATGAGCATTCAGGTCGCGACCGTGAACGGTTCCGGTTCACAAAGTTCGAATACCGTGCTGCTGCGCAGTATTTTCCAGATGGGCGTGCCGGTCTCTGGTAAGAACCTTTTCCCTTCGAACATCGCCGGCCTGCCGACCTGGTACACCATCCGCGCGAATAAAGACGGCTATGTCGCCCGCAAGAAAGAAATTGACTTCGTCATCGCCATGAATCCGGAGACGGCGAAAGAAGATGTGATGTCGCTCGCGCCTGGCGCCTGTGTTCTTTATGACGAACCGCTGAAGCTTGACGAACTGCGCAGCGACCTCATCTTCTACTCGGTTCCTTACGACAAGCTTGTCGCTCCGGTTTGCCCGGAAGCCAAACTGCGCAAGCTGGTTAAGAACATGATCTACGTCGGAGTAGTGGCGCAACTGCTCGACTTGGACATGGCCGAAGTCGAAAACGCGCTGCGTAAACAGTTTGCGAAGAAAGTGAAAGCTGCCAATTTGAATCTCGCCGCCGTGCAGGCTGGCCATGAGTACGCGAAGACATCGCTCACCAAAGCCGACACCTACAAGATTGAGCACCTGAACAAGACGGCTGGGAAGATCATCATTGACGGCAACGCCGCAGCCGCGCTCGGCTGCATGTTCGCCGGAGTTACATTTGCCAGCTGGTATCCCATCACTCCGTCTTCATCTTTGCCGGAAAACCTCATCGAATACATGAAACGTTTCCGGGTGAACAAAGATGGCAAAGCGACCTTTGCGATCGTCCAGGCGGAAGATGAACTCGCCGCCATCGGCATGGTCATGGGGGCAGGTTGGGCAGGCGCTCGCGCCATGACCGCGACCTCCGGCCCCGGCATTTCGCTCATGGCGGAGTTTGCCGGGTTGTCGTACTATGCCGAACTTCCCGGCGTCATTTGGGACATTCAACGTGTCGGTCCATCCACCGGCCTTCCCACGCGTACTTCTCAAGGCGATCTCCTTTCGACCGCATTTTTGTCACACGGCGACACCAAACACATCCTGTTGATTCCCTCATCGCCCGAAGAGTGCTTCACCATGGCTCAAGATGCTTTCGATTTGGCCGAGCAATTCCAGACGCTGGTTTTCGTCATGTCCGATCTTGATCTCGGGATGAACAACTGGATGGCGGATCCATTCAAATATCCCGAAAAGCCCATCAAGCGCGGCAAAGTATTGAGCAAAGAAGATATCGACCGTCTGGGCAGTTTCGCGCGCTACAAAGACGTGGATGGCGACGGCATTCCGTATCGCACATTGCCCGGCAATGGCAATCCTGCGGCAGCCTTCTTTACTCGCGGCAGCGGACACAACGAGAAAGCCCAATACAGCGAACGCCCCAACGATTACGAAAACAATATGGAACGGCTAAATCGCAAGTTTGAGACGGCGCGTTCTTTTGTCCCTCGGCCAGAGCTTTCGCAAGGGGCGACTCCGGCGAAGGTTGGCCTCGTCGCCTTTGGTTCTTCTCATTGGGCCATCATCGAGACGCGCGATCAGTTGCGGAAAGAATACAAAATTGAAACCGATTACCTGCGTCTGCGCGCATACCCGTTTACGCGTGAAGTGCACGATTTCATCCGCCAGCATGAACGTGTCTATGTAGTCGAGCAGAATCGCGATGCGCAGATGCTAAGCCTGCTCAAACTGGATATAGAGCCGACATTAGTGACGCGTCTGCGCAGCATCGCACATTTGGACGGCTTGCCCATCGACGCGCGTTCCGTGACCGACCACATCATGACCATGGAAGTAAGTATGGCAGAGAATCTGGAGGGGAAATAATGGCGACTACCACGACGCCTCCACCAAAAACCAATCGCATTGGCCTGCAAGTCCTCGACTATCGCGGCGGCAAGACCACGCTCTGCGCGGGTTGCGGCCACAATGCCATTTCAGAGCGCATCATTGATGCGATGTACGACATGGGCGTTCAGCCCGAGCGCGTCGCCAAGCTGAGCGGCATCGGTTGCTCGTCCAAGGCTCCCGCTTATTTTATGAACCGCTCGCATAGCTTCAACAGTGTTCATGGCCGCATGCCGTCGGTGGCGACGGGTGCGCTCCTGGCGAACCGCAGCATGATTGGCCTCGGCGTGAGCGGCGACGGGGACACCGCTTCCATCGGCATGGGCCAGTTTGTTCACCTCATGCGCCGCAATCTGCCGCTCATCTACATCATCGAAGACAACGGTGTATATGGTCTGACCAAGGGCCAATTCTCCGCCACGGCCGATATCGGCTCGAAGCTCAAGACCGGCGTAGTGAACGAATTACCGCCCGTGGACACCTGCGCGCTCGCCATTTCCTTAGGCGCAACTTTTGTAGGTCGCTCTTTCTCCGGCGACAAGAAACAACTCCTCAATATGTTGAAGGCGGCCATCGCG
>Ga0187847_10001584_pt1 | contig 20120 bp, 17 predicted proteins | sample June2016WEW_4_10_FD_132458 | JGI IMG/M metagenome (GOLD analysis project Ga0187847, IMG submission 132458) | Peatland microbial communities from SPRUCE experiment site at the Marcell Experimental Forest, Minnesota, USA - June2016WEW_4_10 | ecosystem: Environmental > Terrestrial > Soil >...
GCTCCAAACAAGCCCTCGACCAGGCCATCACCCAAATGCTCCCATGCATTACTCCTCAAGACGCTCAGGCGTGGTTCAGACTCCGCTTTGGCACATTATAGTAACGATGCTATTGCTCTAGTATTCGCTAACCTTGTGTCACTGATATTATCCATAAATCTCTATATCGCTAATGGGGATCGTGGGCCCAGTAGCTTCCCATGAGGCAGGCATTCCGCACTACCGGGATGAGAAAGATTCAACAGGCACGAGAACCCTGATTGGTGGCGATCTTCGCTCCGGGGTTGGCTTTCGAGCGGGAAGCCAGCCCCGGAGGGCGATGTCACTGTGGTGTTGGCAGATTCGCGGTCAGATCGCCGGAGGGTACTGTAGTCAATACTTCGACCGCAGCGGGCAACGCCGTCGGCAGCGGGCCTTCCAGAGCCAGCGCCAGCACCTCGTCCATCTGATCGACGAAGTGGAGCTTGATAGAGTTCTTGATGTTATCGGGTAACTCGGCCAAGTCTTTTTCATTGGCGCGGGGCAGGATAACTTCAAAGATGCCGGCTCTCAAGGCGGCGAGCAGCTTTTCCTTCAATCCGCCAATGGCCAGCACCTTGCCGCGGAGGGTAATTTCGCCGGTCATGGCGATGTCACGCCGGACTGGAATCTTAGCCAGAGCGCTGGCGAGAGCAGTGGCCATGGTGATACCAGCCGAGGGGCCGTCCTTGGGAATAGCGCCTTCGGGCACGTGCAGATGAAGATCTACGTTGCGATAAAACTCGCGGCTGAGACCGAGTGCCTGCGCGCGTCCACGGATGTAACTCAGAGCGGCTTGCGCCGACTCCTGCATCACGTCGCCTAACTGGCCGGTGATGGTGAGTTTGCCTTTGCCGTCGAGCACCTGCACTTCAGTTGTAAGAATGCTGCCGCCCACCTCGGTCCAGGCCAGGCCGGTGACCAAGCCGACCTCGCTCTTTTCGTGCACCTCGGAGTCGCGGTATTTGGCCACGCCGAGGAATTCGCCGATGTTAGCCGCTGTTAGCTCTTCCTTGTGCTTGGAGCCGCTCTTGACCACCTTGCGCGCCACCTTGCGACAGACGTTGCCGATTTCGCGCTCGAGATTACGCACGCCGGCTTCGCGCGTATAGTTGCGGATGATTTCGACAATGGCGTTGTCCTTGAATACGATGTTCTTCTCGCTCAGTCCGGTCTGCTCGCGCTGCTTCTTCACGAGATACTGGCGGGCTATCTCAAGCTTCTCCTGCTCGGTGTAGCCTTGCAGACGAAGAACTTCCATGCGATCCTGCAAGGCCGCTGGAACGGTGTGCATTACATTGGCCGTGGCGACAAAGAGCACCTGCGAAAGGTCGTAGTCCACGTCGAGATAGTGGTCCTGGAAGGTGGAGTTTTGCTCCGGGTCCAGTACTTCCAATAGAGCCGAGGCGGGATCGCCGCGAAAGTCCGAAGCCATCTTATCTACTTCATCGAGCAGGAAAACGGGGTTCTTGGTTCCGGCCCGCTTCATGTGCTGAATGATCTGGCCGGGCAGCGCGCCGATGTAAGTGCGGCGATGGCCGCGAATCTCAGCTTCGTCGCGCACGCCGCCCAGGGAGAGCCGCACGAATTTGCGGCCAGTCGCCTTCGCGATCGACATGCCCAGCGAAGTTTTGCCCACGCCTGGAGGTCCGGCGAAACAGAGGATCGAGCCTTTGGGATTTTTTACAAGCTGGCGCACGGCGAGAAATTCCAGAATGCGTTCCTTGATTTTTTCCAGGCCGTAATGGTCCGTGTTGAGCACCTTTTCGGCGTATTCGATGGAGCGGGTTTCCTTGGAGCGTTTCTTCCATGGCACGGCGAGCAGCCAGTCGATGTAGTTGCGGCTGACGGTGGACTCGGCCGACATGGGCGGCATGGCTTCGAGCTTCTTCAGCTCCTGGATGGACTTTTCGAGTACATCTTTGGGCATTCCAGCGGATTCGATCTTCTTGCGCAGCTCGTCGAATTCGCTCTTTTCGCCGCGTCCCAATTCCTTTTGGATAGCCTTGATCTTCTCGTTGAGGTAGTACTCTTTTTGCGCGCGCTCCATCTGCCGCTTAACGCGGGACTGGATGTTGCGGTCAAGATCGAGCTTTTCGATTTCGATGTCCAGCACATCGGCGATGCGCGCCAGGCGGATGGCGGGATCGAATAGGCCGAGCAGTTCCTGCTTTTCCTCGATGCCTAATTGCAGGTTGGCGGCGATGGTGTCGGAGAGCTTGGCCGGCTCGTCCATGCGCACCGAGGCGATGATGGTCTCGTAGTTGAGCGACTGCTGCAGCTTGACGTACTGCTCGAATAGGCCGGTGACGCGCTGCATCAACTGCTCGACGGCCGGCGTCATCTCGAACTGGCTTTTGCCGACGCGCACCGTGGCCACGAAGAAGCCGTCGCGGTCATTGACCTCGATGGATTTGGCGCGCTCGACGCCTTCGACGAGAACTTTGATGTTGCCGTCAGGCATTTTGACGCTCTGCACGATGTTACAAATCGAGCCCACCTGGTAAATTTCTTTTGCTTTGGGCTCGTCGATGGAGGCGTCGTGCTGGGTGGCGAGAAATATCTTGCGGTCGCCAGTGAGAGCCTCTTCAAGGGCGCGCACGCTGGACTCGCGGCCCACCACGAAAGGCGTCATCATGTAAGGAAAGATCACCATGTCCCGGATGGGCATCATGGGCAGCTTGCGCGCTTCAGTCTTTTCGCGGGATGCGGTCATTGGGACACCATGGGTATTGGACGCGCGGGGGAAGTTCCGGTTGCGGGAAAGGTTGCGCAGGGCATGTAGGAATTGTACAGGGGAAAAAGGATACGGCGCCCGCATGACTGCCAAATTCCACTTGACAGAAATTGGGAACTGGCTAACTTTCTTTGAATTTATGATTTGCGGATGCCGATTGCCCCGCAACCGAGATGAGCTGCGGGGCAATCATATGTCTTTGTTGCCTGTGCGACGGCTATCTGATGTCGAGATCCCTGGGGCTGCCGAGTCCTGTGCATTGATCCCAACCGATGCTGGCGAATGTGCCTGAGTAAAGGCCGCAGGCGCCAAAGACGATGTCGTTGAAGGTGCCGAGTCCGCTGAAGTCATAGAAGGCGGTGAGTTCGGCGGTGCTTGACGGTGCGAATTGGCTGGTCGCATTGACGATGCTGGCAAGCAAGGGCGACGCCACGCTGGTTCCTCCCACGATGTACCAGCCGGGGCCGGGAACGGGATTGGTGTCCAGGATCCAAACGCCGGTGTTGGGGTTGGAGTCGGCGGAAATATCGGGCACGCCACGGAACCCACCTAACTCCCGGCGAAGACCTGCCTGATAGGAAGGAGTGGGCTCAACGGCGCTGATGCCTCCGCCTGCGTCCTGCCAGGTGATTTCTGCGATGAAGTTATCGGTATTCTCGTTCCGTGCCGTGGAGGTTCCTCCGGCACAAACTACGTTGGGAGAAGAACAGGGATAACTTACGCCGGGGTTATCGCCCGCGGCGGCAAAATAGACTACGCCGGGAGTTGTGAAGAAGGAATCGAGGGAAGTCTCTTGCGCGAACTCTGGGCCGCCCCAGCTCATGGAGACTTCGCCCTTGCCCTTGCTGTTTGCTGGGCAGGTGGTTGTCTGTCCGCATGCCACCAAATTGCTTGCCACCTGGACGCCGGCAAAGAGATCAACGAGTTGGTTCGAGTTTGCCTCGACCAGGAAGATTGTGGCGCCGGGCGCCATGGCGTGGGCATATTCGATATCGAGAGACTCCTCGATTTCCCAGCCGCCGGTCGGATCGACCCCCGGATTGGCGCCGGTCGCAAAAACCACCTGGAATTGACTCGCGGTCAAGGGCAATCCGAACTGTGCGGAGAAAGCCGCGAGATCAGCAGGCGCGGTGGGATCGTCGAAAGCATCGACAATGGCGATGGTCTGGCTTCCACCTGAGGGGGTGTTGGTGGTCACATTGGGATTGCACCCTGGGATCGACCTCACGACATGATAGAGACAGGCGAGAGAAGCTGGCGTTTCAAAGGCCAAGCCGGGGAAGGGTGGCGCTTCGTCAGGAGAAGCGAGGCCCGGATCGATGTAGCGCACGTTGGTGTGGGCGCGAACGCCCTCGTCGCCGGCCTTGGCAAGGCTGGAGGAAGGGATGACGAGGGTTTTGTGTGTCCGGGCCTGGACGGGCTCCTCAGCTTGTGCGTAATTACCCACAGTGAGAAGAAATGCCGCCAGGGCAATGGCTTCGATCGCGGGTGCAACTTTGACATGGCGAAGACAGTTCGAGGCAGGGACAAATCTCAGTGGAAATTTGAGCATAACGGAACCTCCTTAGAAGGTTTGGGGTTTAAAGCGAGGAGGCCGGGTTCAAACAGACAGCATGATCGGCTCCCAGGGGGAACGGGCGCGGGCTAAATTGCAGGCGGTCCAAACGATGGGGAAGTGCCACCAGTGTAGTGAGCGTCTTCAGATGGCGGAGAAATACCGATTCCCCAGAGACGGAGCCGACACGATGCAATACTCAATCCAGAATTTACGGCACGAGGGAAGTACAGATCCGGGAAGCGAATCAAACTCCGGATGGAGGTAACATAGGCGGGTCCAGGCAGAAAAGTCAAGACGGGAATCTGATCGCTCGTTCTAAAAACAAAACCCTCATGCTCGAAGTTGGGCAATGAGGGTTTTGCATACAGCAGTTTGTAAGCCGGCGAATCAGCCTGCTTTTTCGAGCAAACACAACGACAAATCACGCCGCTCGACCATATCGCTGGTGATTTCAAGATCGCGGACACGCTTGTTGTTGGGCAGGTGATACATCAGATCGAGCATCAATTCTTCGAGAATCATGCGCAGGCCGCGCGCACCCACCTTGCGGGCCAGGGCTTCGCGGGCCACGGCGCCGATGGCTTCCTGGGTGAAGTGCAGGCGAACGTTTTCAAATTCAAACAGCCGTTGGTACTGCTTGAGGATGGCGTTGCGCGGCTTGGTGAGAATGTCGATCAGCGCCGGCTCGTCCAGTTCGTCCAGAATGCCCATGACAGGCAGGCGACCGACGAACTCTGGAATCAGGCCATACTTGATCAGGTCCTGCGGCTCGGTGCGGCGCAGCAACTCGGTATCGCGATGGGAGCGGGTGGTAGCGGCATCGGCATCGGTGTCGACGGCCTTGAAGCCCAGCGCCTTCTTGCCCACGCGGCGACCCACCACGCGCTCCAAGCCCACGAACGCCCCGCCGCAAATGAACAGGATGTTGGTGGTATCGACGGCGGTGAACTCCTGGTGGGGATGCTTGCGTCCACCCTGCGGCGGAACGTTGGCCACGGTGCCTTCGAGAATCTTGAGGAGGGCCTGCTGCACACCTTCGCCGCTGACATCGCGGGTGATGGAGGGATTCTCGTCCTTGCGGCCGATCTTGTCGATCTCGTCGATGTAGATGATGCCTTGCTGGGCGCGGGTTACATCGCCCTCGGCGGCCTGAAGCAGCTTGAGGATGATGTTCTCGACATCCTCGCCGACGTAGCCGGCCTCGGTGAGAGTCGTAGCGTCCACGATGGCAAAGGGCACATCGAGCATCTTGGCCAGCGTATGGGCGAGCAGCGTCTTGCCTGAGCCGGTGGGACCGATGAGCAGGATGTTGGACTTGGCCAGCTCGACTTCATTGTTGCGCATACGATTCATCTGGATGCGCTTGTAGTGGTTGTAGACCGCGACGGCGAGCTTCTTCTTGGTCTGATCCTGGCCGATCACGTAGTCGTCGAGAAAGCCCTTTACCTCCTGCGGCTTGGGCAGGTGGCCGGCGGGGTTGGCGGGATGGCCGGCTTCGGCTCCGCGGTCGTCCTCGAGGATCGAGTTGCAAACGGCCACGCACTCGTCGCAGATGTAGGCGCGAGGGTAGTCGCTGGGCGACGAGATCAGCTTGGCGACGGCGTCCTGTGATTTGTGACAGAACGAGCAGCGCAATGCTTCTTCGGGTCCCATGCGCGTTTTCATTTTCCTGCTCCCTTTGGACGAGCTTTGACAATCTTGGCGAGTTTGCGGAACCGGCAACGAGCCGGCTCTGCCGTCTACGTGCGCGGCCGGTCGATGATTTCGTCGACGATGCCGTATTCCTTGGCCTGTTGCGCGTTCATGATGAAGTCCCGCTCGACGTCACGTTCGATGCGGTCCAGGGGTTGGCCGGTGTGCCTGGCGATGAGGTTATTGGTAATCTCGCGGATGCGCAGAATCTCGCGCGCGTGAATGTCGATGTCTGTGGCCTGGCCGCTCAATCCGCCCATGGATGGCTGATGGATGAGAATGCGCGAGTTGGGCAGGGCAAAACGTTTACCCTTGGTGCCCGCCAGCAGCAGAAACGCACCCATGCTGGCCGCCTGGCCTATGCAATAAGTCACCACGTTGTTCTTGATGAACTGCATGGTGTCATAGATGGCCAGCCCGGCGCTGATCGAACCACCGGGGGAGTTGATATAGAGCTGCACGTCCTTCTCCGGATCCTCTCCAGAGAGGAATAGCATCTGCGCCACGATCAGGTTGGCTATTTGATCGTCGATGGGCGTGCCAAGAAAGATGATGTTGTCGCGAAGCAGACGGGAATAAATGTCGTAGGCGCGCTCGCCCCGACTCGTCTGCTCAACCACCATGGGAACCAGTGCCATTGAACCTTCTTTTCGCTCTTTCTCCGGGGCTCTTGCTCCCCATTTTTTGCTTACCGCGCTTCCGGAAACGCAATCCGGAGCTTACGCGCCGATTTTCGCCCAAATTCGGGCAATTACCCCGTCTACGAAGACTTATCGCCGGTGATCCCAGGTAGCCGTTCGTACAACAGACTCGCGGTTTTCTCATGCCGCAGTTGTTCCCGGATTTTAGCTAGTCTGCCGTCTTCAGTCAAACGCGAACGTAACGTCTCGACAGGTTCCCCCCCTTGAAGGGCTGCAAGTTGCAACTCACGGTCCAGTTCCTCGTCGCTGACACTGATGTTTTCCTCATGAGAGATGCGGTCCAACAGGATCGCGGTTTTTACCTCGGCAATGGCGCCGTCGCGCTGGGCTGCGCGGAGGCGACCAAAGTCCAATTTGCGCATCTGCTCGGTGGCCATGCCCTGAGCGGCCAGGGCGCGCATGCCGCGCTCCAGACGCGTGTCAATCTGCTGCTGCACCAGCGACTCAGGCACCGCAAACGGGTAACGCTCGATCAGCGCGGCCGAGAGCCGGTTCTTGGTCTCGCCTTCCACGCTGTGGCGCTTGCGGTTGGCTATGTGATCGCGGACACGGGTTTCCAGCTCCGCCAGGTTCTCGTAGCGGCCCAGTTCCTTGGCAAAATCGTCGGTCAGCTCCGGCACGGTGCGCTTCTTGATGGCCTTGACCTCGACGTCGTAAGTCACGGTCTTGCCAGCCAGCTTGGGCTCGGCATAGTCGGCCGGGTAGATGACCTCGGCTTTCAGCTCCTGGCCAGCCTTGGCGCCGCGCAGGGCAGCCGAAAAAGCCTCGACTGTATCCTTGCCGCCGATTTCGAGCAATGTATCTTCACCGGCAATCGGAGGAGCCTCGGATTCACCCTCAATTTCGCCCTTGTAGGTGATCTGCGCCCAATCGCCATCAACCAGGGCGCGGTCTTCTTCGACTGGCTCGATTACAGCGCGCGACTCGCGTAACTGCTTGAGTTCGTTCTGATACTCCTCGTCGGTGACCTCGACCGAGGGCTTGTCGACGGTGACCGATTGGTAGCCCTCGATGGAGAACTCCGGGACGAACTCGAAGACCGCCTTCACGTGCAGAGGCTGTCCGTCCTCGACGGTCAATTCGACCACCTGCGGCTCTCCGACGGGCTTGACACCCAGCTCGACAACCGCCTTGTTGAATCTTTCCGGCAGCAGGCCGTCGATCACATCTTTGCGAATCTCGGTAGCAAAACGGCTCCGGATGACCGACGCGGGCACTTTGCCGGCACGGAAGCCGGGAATTTTGGCGTATTTCTGATAGTTGCGGGCCACGGTCCCATAGGCTTTGGAGACCTCTTCGGCGGGGATGTCGAGCACCAACTCGCGGGTGCACTCCGGGTTCAGGACGGGACCATGCTGGTGGCTGTGGTCGTGCTCGTGGTGTGCAGCCTCAGCGGATTCAGGTTGGGAGTTGTCTTCGAGGGTATCGGTAGGGCTCAACGTTTTGCCTTCCATGCGCAATGCGCGCCAAACAAACTGCCAGACCGGAGTGGAAACCGTTTGTTTCGGTTCCCAGACTGCCAGATTTTATGGCAGATAGCTGCCTTTGGACACAGTTCGGGACGAAACCAACCCGTGCGGCCAGAGGACTCCTTCATCTCATGTTAAGTGGGTTTGCTGGCAGGGTCAAACACTTCGGACAGACTTTGGCACCGAAGGCACCGCGAAAGGCACGTTACTGCTCAGTCAACTGGGGTTTTCGAACGTAGGGTAGAAATCTGGGGTGAGCCGCGCCACAGCGAGCGTAGTGCGCGCGGGCCTCATCCAAGCTGAGCGCGCCATTGACTGTTAGACGGACCTCGGAGGCGTCGCTGTCTTCCTGCCCATCGTCCTCCCACCAGCAGACCGGGCATAGCGCCAGTGCGCCAGGCATCTCCAGCGTCTTGCAACCGCAACATGGGCAGCGAAAATGAGCCTCCACTTCCAATTGTCCCCCCTTGGATTGGACGGGGACCGAGGCTTTCAGGTTTACGAGAAAGGCAGTAGACAGCGGTCAAAGACCGCTGTCTACTGCTCGTTGTTCACTTCTGGGGCACAAAGACGCGCAGGCGAACGTGCCATTTGGAGCTTTCGCCGGGCTTGAGCGTGACCATGCCGGTGTCGGTCTTGCCCCACTCCTTGCCGAACGGATCGGCCAGGTTGTACTGGTGCTCGATGGCCGCGAAGCTTTTGTCCGGTGGCGCATACATTTGGATGGCCTTGATCTCCGGGGAGAGACCTTCGATCTTCAAGCCGTAGTGCGCGGCCGGGTCGATGACCTCGACGGTGACTGCGCCGCCCTTCCAGTCCAGAGTGTTCCAGTTGTCGTCGTAGAAGTTGGTCCCCAGAGCCACGCCGCCGGGCGCGTTGAAGTCGTAGCGAGTTCCCTTGACAGGCAACAGCTTGCCGGTGGGGAAGACGTTGTCGTAGTTGTCCACCTCGGCGGTGGTGGATGCGGGAATGCGCACCTTGGCCTGGGCACGGTTGCCGGAGGGAAAGTTGAAGTAGGGATGCCAGGCTATGGCCATCGGTTCGGCCTCACCGCCAACGTTACGCGCCACTATCGAGGCATCGACGGTCTCGGCGGCGAGCGTAACGGTGATGACCAGGTCGGTCTTTGAAAGCCAGTGGCCGCCGAAGTCGCCGGCGTGGATGACTCCGATTGCCTGCTCGCCGCCGGGGACTTTTTTAACGCTAACATCGTCGGTTTTGGCCTTGAGAATAAGCCCGTGCATGGCGTGGCGCTCAGCGGTGGGCAGGTGGCCGATGTTGTTGGCGGGCAGGGTGAGGGTGTGGCCCTGCCACTCAGTGGTCAGGGTTTTGCCGTCGGCCGAGAGCTTGCCGCGAATCCGGTTGGGGTATGGAACGAGGAAGGCATCGCCGAGCCGGTAACCGAGGTTGCCAAAGACGTCGTCGTCCACGTCGAGCTTTTTCTTTGCCGCGTCGAGAGTGATGGGGTCGAGGACATCGACGCTGCCCTTGCCGGGGAAGTTGGCCTTGATCTGGATGATTTCCATGCCGCGGCCGGGCGCCAGGGTGATGCTGGTGAACTCCGGCTGGGTGGTGCTGACAGCGGTGCGAGTAAGGGTGACGACCTTCTGGCCGCCGATCTCGGTAACGGTCTGGGCATGGCTGGTGAGGGCGGACGAAGCCGCCAGCAGAGCCGGGAGGGCAAAGGCTAGCAGAAAAGGTGTGCGCATCAGGGTCTTCATCTCAATTCATTCCTGGAGGTGCGATGGGATATTCCGAAATGGCCCCGCCGACGGAGGAAATCTCACAACGCCGGCGAGTTCGTTCCGGGGGCAGCGTCATTCTACGCCATGCAGCCTGCCAGGTGCGCTGGAGACGGGCTCCCGATATGGCGATTGCTCCATTGTTCCAGCGTGTGATAAAACGGTGGGCAATGAAGCCTGAATCAGCGCTGATCCTGCTCGCGGCATTTGCACTTGTTCCGTCCGCCATGGCTCTTCGCCTGGAGCCGGTAAGAAACGACACAAATTACCCGCTTCCGGTGGTGGACATTGAGAGCGAAGATCACGTAACGGTCGCCCAGCTCTTTGTGATGCCTGGCGAAACCATGAAGCTTGATTCCAAGGAAAATCCGGCTGCGGGAGCCGGTTATTATCAGGCGCTGCCGGGAGATGACTACTATGTGATCATTACGCCGCAGTTCCAGTTGCCACGCCTGAGGAAATATCCCTGTCCGTGCGTGTTGCACGTGGACAAGATTGGGTGGAATCGAGCAGGTGACCTGACAACTATTGTGGGGCTTCGTCCATATCTCGAGACAGCCTCAGGCGCAAAGATTGCAATGGCTGTCGATGCCAAGCACCCCACCCGATTGGCCAAAGGCAAACTGTATTTCAGACTTCAGGGTTATGGATCGGGCGAATACTGGGTGCTGACTAAATTCGGACAGATTGTTCAAGTGGGAGGTCCGTGGGGAATATTGGAGACGACGCTTTTCTTTCTCGAATACATTCTCCCGTGGACGCTCGCCATTCTGCTTGCGTATTCGATTGTGGGGGCGATTCGTCTTTGGCGCGAGGAAGCGCTCTCGGAAAAATCTCTGACTCAACTCATGCTAATGAGCTTTAAGCGCTCGCCTTTTTCCTGGGGAAGAGAGCCCGAGATGGAAGAGGAAGAATGAGGACGGCGGGCGGCGCGAAAACATTGTGGGCTGAATCACATTTACTCGCCGGGTGCGCGGGTGTACACTGCCCTTCGTTATTCCGAAACTAAGAGCCATGCCTGTCGAAGAAGACCTTTGTACCTTGAGTTACTCCCGCGGTCCCAGCCGCACCCTCCTCGAACTGACGATTGGGGGTCTGCTGGATCGCACCGCCAGCCGCTTTCCCGACCGCTTGGCCGTGGCTTCCTGTCATCAATCTAAACGCCTGACCTGGGCCGAGTTGAGCGTCGAGGCCGACCGCGTGGCGCGAGGACTTTGGGCGCTGGGCATTCGCCGGGGTGACCGGGTGGGCCTGTGGTCGACCAACTGCATCGAGTGGATCGTGATGCACATGGGTTGCGCGCGGGCCGGAGCGGCGCTGGTGAATGTGAACCCTGCCTACCGCTCGCACGAGCTGCAATACACGCTGCAAAAATCGCGCATGAAGGCGCTGTTCCTTTGGCACCGGGACAAGCGGGCGGACTACGAGGAGATTTTTGGCCGGGCGCGGCATGGGCTGACGCTTGAGCTCGAACATACCACTTATTTTGATTCGCCGGAGTGGCCGGCGCTGCTCGACGCCGAGGGCCGGCTTCCGGACATCGTGGCTGTGGACGATGTGGCCAATATCCAGTACACCAGCGGCACCACGGGGCTGCCCAAGGGTGTGTTGCTGACCCACCACAACATAGTGAACAACGGGCAGTTTCTTGCGCAGGGCTTTCACTATACCGAGCAGGACAAGATCGTTGTGCCGGTACCGCTGTTCCATTGCTATGGATGCGTGATCGGCACCATGACGGCGCTGAATACCGGCGCAGCCATCATTCTGCCGAATTGGACCTACGACGCTCGCGCCACTCTGAAGGCTGTTCACGACGAGCGGGCGACGTCGGTGTACGGGGTTCCGGCGATGTACGTGGCGGAGATGGCGCTGCCTGACTTTGCCAGCTTCGACCTGACCAGCCTGCGCACCGGTATGATGAGCGGCGCGCCCTGCCCCGTGGAGTTGATGAAGCGGGTGCTGAACGAGATGCACTGCGGCGAACTGGTAATTGCCTATGGCCAGACGGAGACCTCGCCGGTGGTGACGATGAGCGACGCCGCCGACACGATCGAGATCAGAGTTTCGACTGTCGGCAGAGCGATGCCGCAGACCGAGATTCAGATCGCTTCGACGATCACCGGCCAGACGCTGCCGGTGGGCGAGCAAGGCGAGGTTTGTGTGCGCGGCTACGCGCTAATGAAGGGTTACGATGACGACCCCGCGGAGACGGCCGAGGTCATCCACGCCGACGGCTGGCTGCATACCGGCGACCTGGGCATTATGCACGAGGACGGCTGCATTCACCTGACCGGACGCTCGAGAGACGTGATTATCCGCGGCGGCGAAAACATCTATCCGCGCGAGGTGGAGGAGTTTCTCTACACCCACCCGAAGGTGGACGAGGTGCAGGTGGTGGGCATTCCCAATGCGAGGCTGGGCGAGATTGTGATGGCTTGGGTGCGGCTGCGGCCGGGCGTCGAGGCTACCGAAGAGGAGATTCGCGAGTTCTGCCAGGGGCAGATCGCTTACTTCAAGGTTCCTGAGCATGTGCGCTTTGTGGACGATTTCCCGGCCACGCTCTCCGGCAAGATTCAGAAGTACAAGATTCGCGAGTTTGAAATCGAAGCGCGGGGATTGCAAAACGTGGCCAACGCAGCGACGGCGTAGGCGGCCACGCAGCAGAATTAACTGGGCGACTCGCGGACAATCTTATTGGACGAGTTATACGTCCGGACTTACTTTGCTTGTAACTCAGTCTTTCAGTTTCGGGTTAGTGGCGCCTGTTCCGGCAGGACGCCGAAGAATGCTAAAATCTGATCGAATCAATGCTGAAACAAAGGAGATAACTGTGAATACGAACACTTTCCATGGCTGTCTACTTCACTTCGGCGTGCCCCGCCGATTCACCCCTGCGCTGCTGCTGTTGGCTGCGCTGGCTTGGAGCTCTCCCGGCTTCTGCGGACCGATTCATGAGGCAGCTCGGGACGGGGACGTCAAGAAGGTGGAGTTACTGCTAAAAGACCATCCAGATCTGGTTGCCAGTAAGGATGAAAAATACGGCCAGACTCCCCTGCACATCGCGGCGTTTGATGACCACTTGGACGTGGCAAAACTTCTGCTGGCGAACAAGGCAGATGTCAACGCCAAGGCTAAGAATGGATCGACGCCCTTACACCTGGCAGCGGCTAAAGGTAACAAGGACATGGTGGAATTGCTGCTGGCGAGCAAGGCAGATATCAACGCCGTGGACAATGATGGATGGTCAGCTTTGCACTCGGCAATTACATGGGGGCACAAAGATATTGAAGAATTGTTGCGCCAACACGGCGGGCAGGACCTTCCTGCTCCCAAGCCGCCTCCGCCGCCCTCTACTGCCGAAAAGGGTCCGCCCAAGGAGACTGGCAAGGACGGTCGTTTCACGGCCTACGATGACGGAACAGTATTGGATACGAAGACAAACCTGATGTGGACGGCGAGAGACAACGGAACCGCTGTAAGCTGGCCGGGCGCTAAGTCTTATGCCGGTAGTTATCACGGGGGCGGCTATACAGACTGGCGTTTGCCTACGCCGGGCGAGTTAGCGGAGTTATACGATAAGGCCAAGACAACTAAGTCGTACTGTCCGGCTGCCGTTGACGAAATGGGCGTGGCTGCGAACGAGGTCCATATCACTGAGATGATCCATCTTTCCTGCACTCGTGAATGGACTTCGCAAGAACGCAGCGACAAACCGGGGTCGGTGACCATCTACGATTTTCACTCCGGCAACGATGCTTCGCGTCCGAATTCGCAGGACTTCATCGACACTGCGAGCCGGGTATTGCTGGTACGCGCTGCCAAAAAGTAGAGGCTTACGCCAAGAGGAACCGGGACTTATCGATTGATTGGTCCCGGTTGCACTTCATTTTCGTAAATTCCATTGCGACTGACAGGGATTCCCAGGTTTCGTGAGCGAGGCCTGGGAATCTCTGTCTTAGCTCGCCAGTTCTTTCTTTACCAAATCGCTGACTACGCGGCCATCGGCGCGGAGGCTTGCGGCTTGTAACTTGGCTTGGACGGCCTTCATCACTGCGCCCATTTCTTTCGGAGTTGGTTTCTGGCCAGAGGCGGCGGCAACTTCGGCGATGGCTTCGGCTATTAAGGCTCTAAGGCTGGCATCGTCGAGGGCCTTAGGTAGAAACTCCTCAATGACGATAATCTCAGCGGCTTCGGCGGCGGCGAGTTCGGGACGATTGCCCTTGGTGAATTGCTCGATGGAGTCGCGGCGCTGCTTGATCATGGTTGCCAAGGCCTGCTGCTCCTCGGCTGCTGTAAGAACCTCGCGCTTGGCAATGGATTGATTTTTGAGGGCGTTCTTGATGAGGCGCAGCGTGGTGGTGCGGACCGCGTCGTGGGCCTTCATGGCAATAGTGATTTGCTGGTTAACCTGGATTTCGATTGCGCCTGGTTCGCTCATATCTTTCATTCTAATTCGTTGAATTGTCGTCGATGCATTGGGAAAGCAAGGGACATTTTCCACAGCTTCGAAATAATCTGCAAGGTTTTGAAAATATAAATTGGGGGGGAGGGGGTACCGGCAGGAGCGATCAGCTTTCAGCTGTCAGCAATCAGCAAAAAAAACACCATTGGTCGTTGTTCATGCTTTAATTGTGCGCCGAGTGAGGGATATTTTCAGCAACGGGGAGTGATTACGACCTCGCGGGTGAGACCAGCAATCTTCTCACCCGATTTTTGCCGGATCAGAAAGCGAGGAGGCGATCAAAAAGTGCTCGGTAGCGTTTGAGGGCTTGGCGAAGATTTTCAGTATCGACGTTTTCGCCGCGGTCCCACTGCTTCTCCAACTGTTGGCGCTCAGCGGCAAATTGCTCGGCAATGCGCTTGACGATGTTGGCGACGAGGCTGTCTGCCTGTTCGACAGAGGTGCGGGGCTCATCGACGAAAGAGATTTGCACTGCACTCCAACGCGAACGAAAGCTCTGCAACTCGTCCTGGGGGAACAGCGGGTTAGGCTGCGCCGAATGACTGACGACGGCAACAGATTGAAGATCGCGCGGATCTGTGATGCTATCTAAGCCACGCTCTGAAGGCAATGACGTGGCCGCTTCAGGAATGGCCGGTTCTGTTACACCAGCTGCAGAGCGCGAAGGATTGACGAGGTCGGCCGTCGAGAGTTTTTCGTCATTAAGAAGCTCGTTCATGGAGGACCCCTTTCGATGCGGCGACGAAAGTGGGCGCGCCTAACAGTTCGTCGAAAAGAGAACGGTAATGCACCATGGACTGGCGCAGGTCTTCTGTTCCGGCTTCGCCACGCCCATAGCGCTGCAAGATGAGGCGGGCGGCGCGGTAATTCTGCACGAGGGCAGGATAGGTGACGGAAACATCGGCCGTGCGCTGCTCGAAGTCGGCCATGGGATAACCGCGCGCGGCCATCACACGGTTCACGAGGGAGTCGGCTTCGTTGACGGCTATGACCGGGTCATCGACAAAGCGGCCCTGAATCAGAATCCATTCGTCTGCAAATCGATCGCGGGCGGAGGGAGTAAGTGGTTTGATCGAGAAGCTGTGCACGCGCTTCTCGCGATTGATGAGTTCCATCTCGGCTTTGGCGGGGTTGCCGCGCTCAAGGACGGCTCGATCATACTCCGCACCGAAATGCTGTTTGAGGTACAAGCTTCTGCGCTTGCGGCTGGTAATGATAACGGCGAGGGCGATTGCCACAGCCGCGACAACTATCACAACAGTGATCAGGGTTCTTTGATCCATGGGTCATCCCCTTTCAGCTGTTGTGATGCCGTGGGGAAGTCTGGAGTTGTCGACCGAAAGAGATGTTGTGTGCGCAAAAAAGGAAAACGAGGGTTTGCCGCGGTTCTGTTTGCGCATCTTGTTGGCGTGCTTTTTTTGCGCGCACATGTGGAGGGAACCTCGGAGAGGAAGACGCTACTCGGCATTATGGATTCTGTAAAGGGCAGAATCGAAAACGCTGTAACGCCTTGGCTGCCTACCAACAGATGACGGCTGCCGGTCAAGACAATCATTAGTTTCTCCTACGCGAGCGTGTTGATCTCGTCAGGGTGTGACTGCTTTCCCTTGTTTATCCATGACTTTAGACTGAATGCGTAGATGCAAATGCAAAACACGTTTGCCGGGATGAAGCCGTACTGAGCTGTATGGACACCTATTACGCAAACTATCAAGCTGTTAACACCCGAGACAACAAGGCCGGTCCAATTTTTTCGTCCGACAAGGATCGTCGCAACGATGGTGAGAACACAAGAAAGATAGTCCAACCGGAACATTTCCACAGCGCGCCTCCAAATCAAATGGCTAACAGAAGAGAAGAAATTAATTGCAACTCTTATATCTTGCCGCCGCACTTTGTCAGGCAAATGGCGCGCCAAACTGCCTCGGTTGGATATGCAGATAGTTCACCGATTGAGATCAATCAGTTAGCGGCTATGAGTCCAATTTGCGGGTTGCCAATAAATTGGAAGTGGCGATATTATGATGACGATATTTCGTCTTGGTGGCTTCAGGTCGTCACGGGCTCATGAGCCGGCTGCTTCCGCGGCAATAAATTGGAACTTGATTTTCACGTTGAAGGGCGATTCGGCGATTATGTAATTGACTAATATCAGTTCTTTGTGCTGTCGCGTTTATGGAGAATTCTCACTGACATAATCCATCCTGTGCGAGCCTAGCCAGAAGGCGCTGTCAGCGGCCAGAGACGGATGGTTCAGCGATGGCAATTTCAGCTGTCTGGCGATCGAATCTGGATTTGGTGCTGGAGTCAGAAGGCCCGTAACAAGGTTGTGAATCGCGGTGAGAGTCGATCCCATTGTCCTGTTGCGGAATGCGGAGCCGGCGACGTACCGTTGAACAGTCGCTTCGAAGGGTTCCGCTTCCGCGCCACTCACATCAAGCACCGCACTGGTCGGCGCCCCGATCCCAAAGGAGTTTCGCTGATAGTCGTGCAAAAGAGGTCTGCAATCTCGATTCGCTCCCTCATTACCGTTCCGCTGTTGTGTACAATCGGCATTGCGACCGCGCTTTCAAGCACGCTGATGTTCGCCTACTGGGGATTGTTCAACTGGGTGCCGGCCTATCTCTCCTCTCCGCGGGAAAACGGCGGGGCAGGGATGTCGATTGTCCAGTCCGTCTCGTGGATCGTTCCAATGCAGACTGGCGCGTTCCTCGGTTATACCTGCTTCGGATTTCTTGCAGACCGCTTTGGCAGACGGCCAACCTTCCTGGGCTTCGTGCTGTGCGCTGCGCTCTGCGTGCCGGTCTACGGCCTGTTCGCGACCTCGCCCACAATCCTGCTGCTGACCGGACCCCTGGTGGGATTCTTCGGACACGGATACTTCAGCGTATTCGGCGCGATGCTGGCCGAACTTTTCCCTACCGGCATACGCGCCACGGCGCAGGGATTCTGCTATAACACGGGGCGTGGCATCAGCGCCCTGGCGCCGATGACCATTGGCGCCATCGCCGGACGCAACGGGATCGGAATCGCGCTCGCCTGCACATCGGTTTTTATCTGGTTGGCGCCATGCTGATTTACCTGTTACCGGAGACCATGGGACGGGAGTTGCAATGAGCGCGACAGGCATAGATCTGAATGCGGATCTGGGCTAAAATCCGGAGGCCTGCGAAACCGACGACTCACTGATGCGCTCGATTACCTCGGCAAACATCGCGTGCGGCGGACATTCCGGGGATAGAGAGAGCGTCCGCCGGGCAGTTGCTGCCGCCAGTTCCCTCGGAGTCAATGTCGGAGCGCATCCGGGTTATCCGGACCGGGCCAACTTTGGCCGAGTGGCGATGCAGATAACTCCCGCCGAGCTTCGACACGCGCTCGAAGTGCAGATTCGCCTGGTCATCGACGCTGCCGCGCAATGCGGTGTCCGCGTTACACACGTCAAACCCCATGGAGCACTTTATCACGCGGTCAACCTCGACACGGAGGTGGCGCGAACAGTAGCCGATACGGTGCGCAAGGTAGATTCCTCCATGATCGTGGTCGTGCAATACGGCACGCTCGCCGCGTCCTTCTTTCGCGAAGAGGGCTTATTGACGGCAACGGAAGCCTTTGTCGGCCGCGCTTACGAAGCGGATGGCGGTTTGCGCAACCGGACGCTGCCGGGCGCGCTGCTGGACGAGGAGCGCGCCATCGCACAGGCGCTCGGCATCGTACTGCATCACCGGGCAACTGCATGGGACGGATCGCTGCTGACGATTGTTCCCGATACGCTCTGCTTGCACTCCGATACTCCGAACGCGGCCGCGATAGCCAAGCGAGTGCGAGGCGCGCTGGAGCAGGCGGGAGTCCGAATGACTCCGGTTCGCAAGGCTATTTGATAAGCGAATTCGGGTAAGAGGAAACCAGCGCCCCGGCGCATCCAGTCAGCTATCGGCGTTTGCCGATACCTATTCCAATCCATCTATTTACGTCCGATTCACAAAATGCGGGGCCGTGAACATCGCCGATGATATCGATCGGCATTCGCTGTCAGGCCTCCTCATTCAATTTAAGCACGCTCGTAGCCGTAATCTTGTGGCGTACCGAGTGGGAGCCCCATTGTCGGCTCCAATACTCTGAAAGGATGTAACGATTGTGCTTATCGTCGTCGCGGAGTTCGAGAAGAAAGCCGCCCATCAGACCGGGGCTGGCGAAATAGCGTTCTTTTTCCGAGGTTGATGCGGTCAGCAGCCTTAGGTCTGGAAGTGGATACGGCATTTGAGTTCCGAGGCAAGTGACCGTACACCTCATAAACCCGAGCAACATGGCCCGGAGTGCGCGCATATCCTGATCTTACTCCGTCAGGAGAGCCTTCTGAATGTCCGGAATCCGCAGGGCTTCCGGAAGCAGGTTAGAAGATTTCTCGTAAAGACCAGCCAGAAATTCAATAGCGGCGAAGAACTGTTCAAACTCGGGTGGCTGTGCATCAAGGGAGAAATCCGCGACTTTGGGCACACGAATCTGAAACGCACACTTGGTTTTGCCGACGGCGACAACTTCAATTCCAAGCAGTGGTTGGTGCGGGAACCAAGCCCCCCCATTGCTCCACCACGGCGCGGAGAGGAGTCGGATCGGACGAAGGCAGAATTAGGTCAATACGGCCAGTTCTTGCTTGATGCCTTATCTGGACACCTTTGGGCCAGGCAGTGCCTCGAAAATAGAACCAAGTGTCATCCCACCAGGCGTCCCTTGCCTTGTCATACTCCCATTGTCCGGGTTGAAGCGACCTCGCGCACTCAGACGCATACATAGAGCGAAAGCGCGTCATGCCAGGATCGATTATTTGGATCCCGGTAGCTTCGTATTTTCGGATGGTTTGCTCTAAGATGCGCGCGCGGAAACGGCTGCGCTCATCAGTCTTGCTGGCAAAATATTCCTGGATTGATTCGAGGCTTAGAACCGCGTCAAAATCCTCCCCGTCAGTGGAATACTTCGTATGCGCCACTAGGCAAGTCCAATACTCAGACCACTCTTTCCCCTTACCTCCATCGCCTCTCTCACGATACCGCTTTGGTTGGTTAGGTTGGAAGCCCGCCCTGATTTTGTCTTCAATCAGAATTGCTATCGGCAAGGTGCGGTCGGTGGCGCCGTATTTGACGAGGAGGTCAGTTTCTCCTTTTTCAGTAGTCGCGGAGCGTACTGCTATACACTCGCCATCTTGCATGCACCCCACAATACGACTCTTATCGTTCGCATTGAGGCGAGCCTGCTGCAGAAAAAATGAAAGGAACTCCGAACTTACCGAAAACTCTTCTTCAAGGATATAGTCGATGTGACGCTCTTCGACGGGCGACACAAGTTTGCCGTGCTTGTTACTATCTTCCTTTGGCACTGGCATGATTCGTAATTATAGAGGCCCAATTATAGAGGTCGCCCACAGAGTCGTCTTTGCAGGAAAAAATGGAAACCGGTGGAGTTGTCATGAGACTGGTCGCTTCATCCGATGCCTCTTAAGTATCTCGTTGCGACGCAAGACGGCTACTCTTACAGCGAGCGGTTCTGACACGCACGGTGTGTCGTGAACTCATGGACAGACCTGAAAAGGGGCCCTGTCGATCGCCTCGGGCCGACGCCGCTCTAGGGTCTGTCATCAAATTGGTAATATGCAGGATGGCATAATGCTTTTAGTTTTGCATTATGAGCTTGCATCGCTACGGATTACGGGACGATCAGTGGGAGCGGATCGAAGCTGTTCTTCC
>Ga0187847_10001585_pt1 | contig 20104 bp, 15 predicted proteins | sample June2016WEW_4_10_FD_132458 | JGI IMG/M metagenome (GOLD analysis project Ga0187847, IMG submission 132458) | Peatland microbial communities from SPRUCE experiment site at the Marcell Experimental Forest, Minnesota, USA - June2016WEW_4_10 | ecosystem: Environmental > Terrestrial > Soil >...
AAGCCTGACGCTTTTCAAGAAAACCCCTCTGGATCAGCTACTTAGCGACACCACCCTGCTAGAACTAAATCCAGCGCCCTCTAACCAATTGAAGCTATTCGACTAATTGCCGGACAGCACTGACTTCAATACATCGTCCCAAGAGTTATAGGGATAGAGATGATATAAGCCTTGGCCTGCTCTTCAAATAAAGCTTTTTAGGGCGGGTTCACGCCGTTCTTAGATCCTCGACGATTAAGGCGAAGTGAAGGAATGCGATGAAGACGACGTCCAGTTTTTCGAAGCGTGAGAAGATGCGGCGAAATCCTTTGAGTCGCCGGAAAAGTCTTTGACTTCGTTACTCTTCTTGTAAAGTTGGCGATTATATTGCCATGGATTGAGCCGGTTGGACTTGGGTGGAACCACAGGAATCATGCCCATGTCAAGAACATGTTGTCCGGTTTGATCACCTTCATAGGCGCGATCCATCAACAATGGCAGGCCTTCTGGCATCTCGCCCAATTCCTTCAAGCAGCAATCATCCCAGTGAAGCATCGCGATCATTGCCCGGCGAAAGCGAAAAGCTATAGCCGTTCGAGCATCAGCGGCAACCAGATGAATCTTAGTATTCCTGCCGCGAGACTTTCTAACGGCCTGTGGTCCGTTTTTCTTAATGTGCCAGTTCCGTCTGGGTGCACCTTCACCGAGGTCGAGCCCAGGCTGAAGGCCTCGATCTTGATGCGCACGATCAGCTCCAATTGTAAGTTCTCGAAGACGCGGTCCAAGGCGCCGCTTTTTGCCCAGCGATTCATCCGCATAGATGGTGTGTCAGTTGCTAAATCGCCTGGGAAGCCCACGCTATTTGCATCCCTGCTCGGCCACAAACAAAATGGCGTTGAGCACTTGAAGATTGCTCAGACGCACATTTCCGCGCCGAATCGGCAGGCTAGCTCGGATCTTTTCGTACTGCTCAGCAGTAATCTCCATTAATTGTAACTATATCGCTGTTAGTGTGGACAGGCCCTAGTTCAGCCAGTTTCTCAGGGTAGTTTTTGGCTAAGTCAATTCGCTCCGCGTAGTCCTCATTTAGGTTGTAAATCTCCCAGGAGTTTTCATCAAAAGGCCCGCTTGCTTCGCGCATTTCCGGTGATAAAGGGATAGCCGATTCTGCTTTCACCCGTCGCGACAAATCGATCTCGAACCAAAAATGTAGTAATACTGCACTGTGTGATGGGTAGGCGTTTTGGCATTGTCAATCGAATATGCCAACGAAGTGCCCTCAATGGGCTACAGCTTGATTCCCACGATCTCGTCAGGCGCGTTGATGCTCACCAGATCGAGCGTCGTCGGAAGAAGATCAATGACATGGCTGCACTGGTTGTAAATTTCTCCTTTGTCCTTGATCCCTTTTGGCCAAAGGACAATGAGTGGAATGCGCCTGCCGCCTTTGCTATTCGCATGCAGCTTCCAGAACTTGATAGAAGTGTTTGTGGCCTGCAGACGCTGCTGCCTCGACGATTGCCTTTACACTCTCCAAGCCACGATCCCTAGGCTGACCCGCTCGGCGCTGCACTGATCTTTTTCAACGGCACGGTATCAGCCGGCTGCCCGATATTGAAGGCGACAAGCCCGCAAAGAAAAAGTTCCGGCTGTACCCCATCGGCTATTTCCATGTTTATATCGCGGAGGTGCGAATTGAACACGGCAAGCTCTATCTGTTCGTTGCCATCGACAGGACCAGCAAATTCACCTTTGCCCAACTCCACGAACGCGCCGCGCGACGAATCTCGGTCGATTTTCTCAGAGCTCTGATCGTTGCCGTTCCCTACACCATCCACCCCGTACTCACTGATAATGGAACGCACTTTGTAGACAACACACCGCAACCGGCCTAGACACAGGCCTCGACCCAGAAAGACATTGAGCCGGAGCTGCTTCTGCTCTTCAGGGTTCATGTTTTTGCCTGGGCCTGCGAGCAGCACAATATAGAACATCGCCGGATCAAACCAAAGCATCCTTGGACAAATCGGCAAGTCGAGCGCATGAACCGAACCCTCAAGGACGCTACCGGGCTGAACCGGATGTTTGTCTTCGTGCGGTGTTGAAGGAAACAGGTAATCTTCCGTTGTCCCATACATCGCCTTCTCTCTCCACTGCTTCAGTTCATTCAGGATCGCTGGATGGAGCGGCACCCGCCTCCGGCATGCCGCTGTCTTGGTGCCCCACGATGTAGTGCCATTGAAACGCGTCATGTCCGACTGCCCGGCCTCAAATCGATGTCATACTAGCGCACGGCAAACAGTTCACGCCGACGGAATCCGGTGTTAGTTGCCAAAAGATCCATGATCCGTTCCCGGTGAGGTGGTGCTGCCCAAAGTGCCCGAAACTCCTCGGCGGAAATAATGTCGGGAGTCTGCGGGCGTTTGATTGAGGAACGAACCGCCGTTATGAAGTTGGTTGATGCTTATTCGTAGCGAATAGCGTGCGAAAACATCGTGGTGACCTTCCCCCCGACTCTGGGGCCTCTGGCCCCCGGAGGTGTGGGCTGAGAAAAACGGCGTCTGGAGAAAGTTGGCTGAATTTACTGTGCAGCAGCGTTTGCGCATACCGGAGGCGGGTACGCGATAACGCTATTTGGTTCGCCGCCCCCTGAGATCTGGCCGTCAGTGTAACCGCCGACGAAGGTAAGCGTGCCGTCGGATTGGACAGCTTCTGCGACCACAGTGGCGGTTTCAAAAGCGACCGAATACAGATAATCGCCCTGGTCTGTGATGGTCATGCCTCCCAACGCGCCAAAGTCTTCGAAAGGTGAGCCAGGCACCAGCGAAAGCGCGCCATCGGCTGCGATCGCAAACAATGAAAAGCCATCAGCAAAACTATCGGTGGTATAGAGGAAGCGTCCATTGGGAGTGATGGCGAGATCGATGCTGTTGGGTCCGTCTCCGGTGGCGCCGTTGTAGAAAGGTGAGCCGGGCACAGGGGTAAGGGTTCCACTGGACGATATGGTATATGTGTCAATAAGGTCGGATCCGTTATCGGCGTCGAAGACGCGGTCGTTGGCGCAATTGCTGCGAACGTCAGAAACGATGGAGTTGGCAGCGAAAGGCGAGCCTGGCACTTGGGTGATGGCGCCCGAGCTGTCGACGGCAAAGACCAGAATCGCGTTGATGGAACTGCTGGCGCCGAGAAGGAACCTACCCTTGGCAGTGACCCAAAGGCCCGAGAGGTAGGCGCTGTTGACGAAGGACGAGCCCTCAATTTCAGAGAGTTTGCCCGTTGCCAAAGCAATGGCGTAGACATGGATGACTGTGTTTCCACCATTGGTGACGAAGAGAAAACGGTTGTCGGGACTCACAGCCATATCGTATGGGCCCATGCCAACGTTGTCGTTCACCGCAAAGGGTGAGCCAGTGATAGGCACAATGTTGCCGGTGTGCGGGTTGACGACGAACGCGCTGATCGAGGGTCGGCGTCGTTGGCAGCATAGAGAATTGAGACGGCGTGAGTAACGGCGAAGGCCATCGATTCGATGGGCCCTTCGTTGCCGTTGCCGCCGGTTGAGAACGGAGACCCGGTAAGTTGGGTGAGCGCACCGCCGGATTCAATCCGATATGCGGAGATGGTATTGGGCAGGCTTTGGTTATTGACGTAGATGAAGCGATTGTATGTGACTGTACTGGGTTGGGCGATCAAACTGGTGGCAATCAAAAGCAGACTTGCGACGATCGAAAATCTCATTGGGTTGCTCAGTGGGTTCAAATTGATTCGGGGAATTTGGCTTCTCTCTTACGGACCCTGCCAGTCTGTTGCGATACCGCATCGTTCGTCCGACTTTCCATGCGGCAGGCACTGATCTGAGGGATTCAGATGGATGCCCGGCTCGCGCAGGTTGCCGTTCTGCGCAATCTCGTTTGCGCTCCAATGGACGGGATTTCAATGATACAAAACGACCTAGCGGGACCATGCGAGGCCTTCCCGCTGCCCGACCTTCCCCATTCACCCCCGGTTTTCTCCGTTCGCCGCACACGCATCATCTGCGGGCTGGAGGTGTGCGGAACAACGATCTGGGATTATTGGGATCGGTATTTCAGAAATCTATCGCGACCCATCCGGAAATTTTTGTTCGAGACCTCGCGTTGTGGCGTACCAAACATGGTTCACTAAGAATGCGCTGACATAGGTGCCACGTGTTTTTTAGGTCGATAGTTTGTAAGGGCAATAAAACGCTTGACACATGTCGCTGATAATTGTCGCAATAGTCTCGCTGTGAAGTTGCAGTTGGTATGATAGGACATCTATACCGTCACGCGGTGTTTCATTCCTCGGAGGGGCGCTGCGATGCGATGGTGTGGATGCGACTGTTGAGCAGATGCTCCTCACCGGGTATCTGGCCGCCTCCGGGATGATCATCGACTGACTACAGAGATGTAGTTGGAGCGTGTATTTTCAGCAAGCAGTCAGCTTACAAACGGAAGCCATCATGTCGTGTGGCGAACCAGTGTGGGTTCCACTGTTGCAACTGGCGTGCAAATAGCGTACCTTCACACTCAATAGTTGGAGCCTATCATGCGCCCGTCCGACTTCCCCGAGAGGGACGTAGCGGCTATGGCTGGGCACGAGCGGGCCGAGTTCGCTCATTCTGCACTGGAGAACTTGTTCGACGTTTCTCCAGATGCAATTTTTGTCACGGATGCCGAAGGGGTGATCCGTGGGGCTAATCCGCGTGCGGCGGAATTATTTGGTCACACGCAGGCGGAGTTGTTCGGCCTGCCTATCGAGAATCTGATCCCTCAGCGCTTCCGGGCGCACCACCCCGACCATCGCGAAAACTACAATGCTCACCCCAGCGCGCGCCAGATGGGCGCAGCCATGAATTTGTTCGCATTGCGTAAGGATGGAACCGAGTTTCCTGTAGACATCATGCTTAAACCGGTCGAGACATTCTCCGGTCTGGTCGTGTTGAGCTTTGTGCGCGATATAACTGAGCAAAGGGCCGCGCAGGAGGCGCTTCGGCGCAATGATCTGCAACTTCGATCGTTGGTCGAGAGCGTGCGAGAGTACGCGATCTATCTGCTTGATCGCGACGGTTTCGTGAGCACATGGAACCCCGGCGCGGAGCGCATCAAGGGCTATTCGACCGATGAGATAGTGGGCCTGCATTTCTCGCGCTTCTTTGTTCAAGAGGACGTGGAACGGGGCAGACCGGCAGAGTTACTGCGTCTGGCCGCTGAGCGAGGCCGTGTGGAGCAGGAAGGATGGCGGGTTCGCAAGGACGGGTCGCGCTTCTGGGCTGACGTCAGCCTTACAGCCATCCGCGATTCAGCGGGCGAGCTGACGGGCTTCGCCAAGGTGACACGGGATTTTACTGACCGCAAGCGTGCCGAAGAGGCGGTAATGCTGCAGTTGAGCGGTGCCTTGCTTGCGAATATGGACGTGCGCAAGCTGCTGGGAGCGATCTCGGCCAGCATCGACGAGGTAGTTCCCCACGACTGCGCGACGCTCGGGATTTATGATCCGGCGACGGGCGGATTGATGGTGCAATTTCTTGGAGGGGATGAGAGTGGGCCTCGGCGCGGCGAGCTTCGGGTGCCCTTGGAAGGCTCACCGCATGGCGAGGCATTTCGTAGCCGGGAGCCGGTTCTGCTGGAGCGGATGCAGGATTCGCCCTTTTCTCAACAGACTATGAAGAACCTGACCGAGTTGGGGATGCAGTCGGGGTGCTGGGTTCCGCTCATCCACCGTGGCGAGGCCATTGGAACCATGATGGTGGCCAGTCGAATGCAGGCTGCGTTCACTCAGCGCGAAGGCAAGATCCTGGCTGAAGTAGCCGGCCAGGTCGCGATGGCAGTGAACAATGCGCAGGTATTCCGTCAGATAGCCGAGTTGCGTGACCGGTTGAGCCAGGAGAAACAGTACCTTGAAGAGGAGATCAACCTTGAGAACCGCTTCGAGGATATTGTGGGTGAGAGCGAAGGACTGCGCCATGTGCTGAAGGAGATCGAAACGGTGGCGCCCACCGATGCTACAGTTTTGATCCAGGGCGAAACGGGGACGGGCAAGGAGCTACTGGCGCGCGCGATTCACTGTTTGAGCCCCCGCAACGATCGGACCTTTATCAAACTCAACTGCGCGGCGATTCCAGCGGGACTGCTGGAGAGCGAGTTGTTCGGCCACGAGAAAGGGGCATTCACTGGCGCTATTGCACGCAAGATGGGTCGCCTCGAACTGGCCCACGAAGGCACGCTCTTCCTGGACGAAGTAGGCGAAATGCCTCTCGACTTGCAACCCAAGCTGCTGCGAGCCTTGCAAGAGCGGGAGATCGAGCGGCTGGGTGGCAACCGGCCCATCTCAGTAAATGTGCGTCTGATTGCGGCGACCAACCGCGATTTGGCCAAGATGGTTGCCGATAAGGAGTTTCGGAGCGATCTCTTTTACCGGCTTAAAGTATTTCCTGTCTTCGCGCCACCACTGCGCGAGCGCGCCAGCGACATCCCGGTTCTAGTGCGTCATTTTGTTTCCACGCACAGCCGGCGCATGGGCAAGACGATTGAGACGATCACTGACGAGGTCATGGAGGCCTTGACGCGTTGGAAGTGGCCGGGGAATATTCGGGAGTTGGAAAACTTTCTCGAGCGGGCTGTGATTCTGACGCGTGGGCCCGTCTTATATGTTCCCCTGGCAGAACTGGAAAATGAAGCGGAGGATGAGGATGCAACGCCGCAAACTTCCACTCTGGAGACCGCAGATCGGGAGCACATCTTGAGAGTACTGCGCGAAACAGGCGGACAAATCGGCGGTCCTGATGGGGCAGCGGCTCGCTTGGGGCTGAAGCGTACTACGCTGAATTCCAAGTTGAAGAAGCTCGCCATAGAACGAAGTGACTATATCTAGTCTCGATGACGGAATTTCGTCATTGCTCCTTCGTCACTTGGGCTTTGGTCACGGCTTTCCGTTTTCTTGATATTCAAGGTAAATACCTATTATTCAATGTTCAAGCAGAGACCTGTCGCCAGGCGAAAAGTTTGGCATGAAAGATGCCATAGACAAGGCGTGGCGCTGGATGGGCCTGCTGATGTTACGAATCACAATTCAAGAAACTGACGAGGCAATGGCGATCAAGTTGGAAGGAAGGATCGCTGGACCATGGGTGGCCGAGCTTGGTCAAGCATGGGCTGAAGCGGCGCCGCGTCTGGCGTCAAGAAAGCTATCGCTCGACTTACACAATGTGACTTATGCGGATGTCAGTGGCAAGCACGTCCTTCGGGACATCTACGCCCAAACCGGGGCTAGGCTTATCGCCAGCACGCCGTGGACTCAATTCCTTGCTGGGGAAGTAACCAGCAACAATGCGGACCGGATCGAAATGGAGGCTGGAAATGAAGGCAATGACTGAAGTAGCTAATGGTTGTAAAGAACAGGACCAGTGGACCGGCAGTTTCTTGGATAAGCTGACACCTCGGGCATTGAAGGATCTAACTTCGATCGCATATCCATCCTCCTATCCGGCCAATGTCATGCTGTTTTCGGAGAAGGAGACGCCGGCGCGTGTCTTCGTGGTCCTTGAAGGCGAAGTGAAGATGTCTATCAACTCGAGCGATGGCAAGCGTCTTATTCTCTCCATCGCAAAGAAGGGCGAGATTGTGGGAATTGCTTCGGTACTCTCAGGCAGTCCTCACGAAATGACCGCCGAAACGCTTTATCCGTCGAAGCTCGCTCCAATTGGTCGGCGTGAGTTTCTCAACTTTCTCCTGCACCATTCTGAAGCTTACCAGCTACTGACCGAGGAACTCAGCCGCCAGTACACCATGGCTTGCGAGCAGTTGCGCAATGTAGGGTTATCGGCCTCGGCTCCTGAAAAGTTGGCCCGGTTGTTGCTGGATTGGAGCGAGCACGGCCAGTCTACAGAATCTGGAGTGCGCTTTCGTTTTTCGCTGACTCACGGCGAGATTGGCGAATTCATTGGAGCATCACGCGAAACCGTTACGCGGACCTTGAGCGCGTTTCGGAGCCGCAAACTGGTGATGTTCCACGGTTCTTCACTTACCATTCCCAACAGGACGGCGCTGGAAAGTTATGCGCATTGTTAGTGATTTGGCGACAGAAACGGCCTTCAATTATGTTTGTGGCATTTCCTGGTTGGTTGTACACGGACCGAAAGCGACATGAACCAGATGCGCCGGTAGCGTCCACAGTCTCACAGTTCCACAGCAAATAGGGGGGAGGGGGTACCGGAAGGAGTTGAAGCTTTCCAGTTCCCCTCGCAACCACTTTCGGCGCTCGACCACAGTTTGCCATCTCTCCCCCTCACGAAACTCCTTCTCACATTGTGCGCCGGTGAAAGGTAATTTTATGCAACGTTAACGAGCGGGCCGAGTGGGTTTCTCGATATTCCGTTTTCAGGTGTACACGGCCGATCTTTCCGGGGTTTGGATGCAAGCTTCTGCTAAGATTCTGGTCGAGAATCAGATGCGCGAGTCTCTTTCCCTTATTATTCGTGTCCTCATCTGTCTGGCTGTGCTGGCCCCTTTCGCGGTAGCACAGGCCAACTCTGCGCAACCTGCGGAGAAACCGGTCCAGATTCTGGTCGATCTCAATGCCCGCACAGGACCTTTCAATCCCATTTACTCGTGGTTCGGCTACGACGAAGCTAACTACACCACCATGCCGCACGGACGGGAGCTTCTTCAAGAGCTTCATGATCTCAGCCCCGTGCCTGTTTATATCCGTGTCCATCACTTGCTCACTTCAGGCAACGGCCAGGCGGAGCTCAAGTTCAGTTCGACGAACATCTACTCGGAAGATTCGAATGGCCATCCCGTCTATGATTTCACAATCATCGACGGCATCTTCGATTCCTGGCGCACGGCCGGGGTGCGTCCTATGGTCGAACTCGGCTTCATGCCTCGCGACCTTGCCGCTCAACTGCCGAATCGCCACGAGCCATACCAGGCTCACTATCCAGAATCGACTATCTCCGGAGCCTCGAACAACCCGCCCAAGGACTACGCCCGATGGCAGGAGCTTTGCCGCGTACTTACCGAGCATCTGGTTCAGCGTTACGGCCGCGACGAAGTTCTCCGCTGGTATTTCGAAGTATGGAATGAGCCCGACATCGACTACTGGCATTCGACGCCCGAGGATTACTTCCGGCTGTACGATTACTCCGTTGCCGGTGTGCGTGCAGCGCTTCCGGGCGCGCGCGTGGGTGGTCCTGCAACAACCAGCCCGAGGAGCGAAAAGGCGTATGCCTTTCTGCGCGACTTTCTCCAGCATGTGCAATCTGGGCCGAATGCAGCGACCGACGGCCCCGTGCCACTCGACTTCATCTCTTTCCATGCGAAAGGTTCACCTTCGTTTCAGGGCGGCAGTGTCACCATGGGACTGAATCGCGAACTGATGGACGTAGATCACGGGTTCTCGCTGATAGCTTCCTTTCCGCAATTCCGCCACCTACCCATCATTCTGAGCGAGGCCGATCCCGAAGGGTGTGCTGCTTGCTCTTCACGCGTGAACCCAGCGAACAACTACCGCAATGGCACCCTCTACCCCGCATATACGGCGGCAGCGATCAAAGCCCTCCTTGAACTTCGGGATCGCCATGCTATCAATCTCATTTCGATGCTTAGCTGGTCGTTCGAGTTTGAAGACAAGGATTACTTCGAGGGATTTCGATCGCTCGCAACTAACGGTATAGACAAGCCAATCCTCAACCTATTCCGAATGCTCGGTCTTATGTCTGGCGATCGGGTTCGCGTCAGCAGTACAAGCGCAGTCCCGCTCGATACGCTGATCAGCACAGGCGTTCGCCAAGGGGCCGACATCGATGCTTTGGCAACACGCGACATGCACTCAGCTGCGGTGCTTGTCTGGAACTATGATGACGTCAGTATCCCTGCGCCGGCGAAGCCCACAGTGATTTCCGTTCAAGGGCTGCCCGAAAGCGTTCACCGCATACTGCTTCAACATTTCCGCATTGATGAAACCCACAGCAATTCCTACTCCGAGTGGCAGGCGATGGGTTCGATCGAGTATCCTGATGCCGAACAGTACGCTCGCCTCCGAGCGGCGGGGCAGCTTCAACCTCTCACGTCGCCTCAGTGGCTCGACGTGCATGAAGGCCGGGTTAAAATCACCACTGGCCTTCCGCACGAATCTGTCTCTCTGCTGTGTCTCACGTGGGAATAGCGGCTGGTTAGAATCTGTCGCAGAAGGCAGATTCTAACATCGCCCGGCGGCTGCAACAGAGTTAGTGGGATCGGCGCCCGACCATTTGACATCCGCGGTGGGGCCGTATGTAGGCGGAACATTCCGGCCGAGCATGCGCAGAATGACCGTAAGCTGTGTGCGATGGTGGGCAGTGTGCAGCACTCGACGCCAGAATATCCAAATGCGCTGGCGCTCGACGTCGAAGAACGGAACGGTTTCCATCCACCAAGATTCATTCTGCCTGCAGAGGAAGTCGAGCCTTGCGAGAACCAGCTCGATGAAACGTGTGCACGCGGTTTCGACGGTGAAGGATGTAGGTAGAACTTTATCAGGAGCGGGCTCGGGCGTGTGAAGGAATTCACCGAAGAAACGCCGTTCGGAGAGGAGCTGATGACGTAATATCTCACTCACACTACTGGAGCGGGGGTGCGGTTTGAAGTCGAGATCGGAATCTTTGAACTCCTTCCACGTGGACGCGACCTTGTTCGATTCGCTGACGTAGGTATCCAGAAGGTGCTGGAATATGGGAACGGCCGCGCGCGGAATTGCAGTGTCGGGGATAGCGATCCAGGCGTACTGCATGATGGGTCCTTTCCTGTTTGCCGCCGGAGAAAACCTTGGCGCGGTTGGAGAACTTTGCCTCAGAATTCGTGATGATCGTCTACCAAAGCGGCGATGGTTTGTGACGAACCTCTAACTGGTGTCTCCTTGCCCGAGGTCGAGTTAGCCGCTTCGGTTTGGGCGCGCAGTCGAGCCACGGCCAGCCAGTTGTCCTTGTGCGGCCGGTCGGCGATCCACGGTGGCAACGGCATGCGGAGATAGTTTGCCAGCGCTGCAGCATAGCCTTCGTAAAGCGCGCGCATGTCGCGAAGCCTTTCGATCGAGTGGCCGTCTCGGCAGACCTTGACGCCGCTCTGGCAGAGCAGGCTGTAAAGCTGTTCATAACGCTCGGGGGGAAGCCGGTCTGGAGCATCGTTGACCGGGGCTAGAGAGAATATCTGCGAAAGGTCAACCATCGCGTGGCGCGCCATGGCAAAGGTCAACTGAGCCTGGCGCGCCTCATGTCCCTGCACGCCGGCTATCAGTAGAGCCGAAGTGTCGAGCACCGCAGTGAGGGCGCTAATCCAACTCTGGTTGTTATGCTGAGAGCGAAAATAGCAGAGCAGCGGATAGGAGATATGGCTCTCCAATAGCTCTGCCGACCAGCGCTCCCACTCCAATAGCAGCAGCGAAAGAGCGTTGTCCCCGCCTTCATAGGAATGGCGGCGCATCAGTTCCGCGGCTGTGGGTGGAGATCCAGCTCGCGCATCCAGTAGGGAAATGTTCACTTCGCGACGCGAAAACGCGCTATAGAGAACAGGAAAGTATCCCATCACTACTGCCAGAAAGCCGAACCCTGTACCAGCCTCCAGAATGATGAGTTCACGCGACCAGGCGCCGTGCGGTGTTACGTCGCCCAATCCAAGCGTAAAGATGGTGGTTCCGCTCACATAAAGGTCGGAACGAAAGCCGGGCCCTTGAGCACTGTCGTTGAAGGGGCTACCCAGGGAATAGAAAATGAGCGCAAAACCGACCACCATGACGCTGGCCCAAACTACTAACAGAAAAATCAGCGACAGTGGCCCGTAGTAGCTGAAGGCCGACTCTCTCTTACGCGGATCACGAAGCCGACGGGCGAAGAACGCCCAAGGTCTCCATGTAATAACATAGAAAATTCGCGTGAGCCGAAAACGGCCAGAGGCGCGGCGCGGAAGTATGATGGTCTGGAAGGCATCGAGTAGCACGGCAAAGAGGCAAACGATACCGGCAACTAAAGTGAAGATCCGCATCGATCCTCCTTCTAGCGGAGCGCGCAATGAAAGCTTGCGCTCCGCCTATTTAAGGTACCCTAGTCGATGATGGGTATACAAAATGGCTGTCTATGAATGAACTTGGTAAAACTCTCGTGGGGCTTGGACTGCTACTGATCCTTGTCGGATCTATCGTGCTACTTGCGGGACGCATTGGCCTGCCTCTGGGCCGGCTGCCGGGCGACATTGCCTACAAGGGCAAACATGCCTCCGTATATTTTCCTCTGGGCACGTCCATCCTGATCAGCATCCTGTTGTCTGGCATCTTCTATTTGTTCTCGCGCTTCTTCCGATAATTTGGTAAGACTGGAACATGACTTGAGCTGGTGGCCTCTAATCACGTCGTGCAGGTTTGCCCACTCTTAGTGTCTGCTCAATTGCGTTGCTAAGAGCGTCGAAGTCGAAAGCCCCGTTGTGACGTTGGCCATTAATAAAGAACGTTGGAGTTCCGTTCACCCCACTGCGGGCGCCGCCGGAAAAGTCGGCACGCACACGGGCGCGGTATGTCTGCTCTGTAACAGCGGTTTGCAGCTGCGAAGGAGACAGGTCAAGCCTGTCGGCCAGATCCAAGAACAGAGCATTGCTCAAACTCTCCTGATTTTCGAAAAGCATATCGTGCATTTCCCAAAATTTGCTATGCGCACCTGCGAATTCGGCCACCTCAGCAGCCGGCTCAGCCCACGGATGGATCTGGCTCAGAGGAAAATTGCGGAAGACAAACGAAAGGCGTTTTGCGAAATGTTCTTGTAGTCTCTTGACAATCGGATAGGCAGTTCCACAGTGGGGGCACTCATAGTCGCCATACTCGACCAAACTGCATTCCGCGGCAGGGTCTCCCTGCATGTGATCTTTTATGCTGACCGCAATCGAAAGCTTACTCATTGACACCTCCTATTTCGGAAGAGCTTCCAAAGCTTCCAGGATGCCTTCGGCTCCGGGATTGATTGCAATTGGTGAGCAGTAACTCCAAGCTATGACTCCGCTGCGATCAATGACAAAAAGCGCACGCTCAGTAACACCGTCTTCTTCCCGGTAGGCCCCGTAAGATTTTGCAATCTCGCCCTTCGGTTCGAAGTCTGCCGCCAACGGGAAATGCAAGTGTCGAGCTTCGGCGAACGCAGCGTGACACCAAACGCCATCGACGGAAATTCCCACCAGTTCCGCTCCATACTTCTGAAACTCGGGCAGAATCTCGTTGTAAAGAGCCATCTGGTCGCCGCAGACAGGGCTCCAGTCGGCCGGATAGAACGCCAGAATAACCGGTTTTTCACGCAACTCGCTCAGAGAAAGTTTCTGGTCAGGCGTGATGTGAAGGCTGAACTCCGGCGCCTTGGTTCCGGCAGGCAAAATGTTGGCCATAACAATACCTCAGCAATGTGATGCCGGAGAATCGTAGAAGAAGCAAATGTATGTTGCATTTATCGTTAATCCCCCACAGTGAGGCTAATGTACCGGGCGAAAATAAGTTTGGAAAGGCGACATCCAAGCGAATAAGGCGAGAGAAACTTTTTACTTTCGACAGCATCGAATTAGAAACGAATGAATACGCCTCCATTCCCCATTTAACTTGCCAGTTACAAAAGATGAGAGAGCAGCCCCAGTTCGCTTGGTCCAATTATCGCTGGCTTGACCAGCAGGGCGAGGCTTTCGGTGCGCCGGGCATGGAACCGCGGTGGACCTCAAGCGTAAAGGATGCGGTGGGGACTGCCTATTCCGCTTCGAGCAGGGTGTGGTTTACCGCCTCGCACGGGATACTGAACGAAATCTACCATCCTACAATCGACAGCGCTCAGGTGCGGGACATGGAGTTCCTGGTGACTGACGGGGAGACCTTTATCCATGAAGAAAAACGCGATCTGCTGTCGAGCTTCGAGTACATTCACCCGGAGGCGCTTGGTGTTCGTTATGTGAATCGCGACCCCGAGGGCCGGTACACGCTCACCAAGGAGATTCTTTGCGATCCGCACCACTCGGTTGTGCTAACGCGGGTCCACCTCGTAGGACACGAAGGCCTGTTACCGCGGCTGAAAGTCTATGCACTTTTAGCGCCCCATCTGGACGGAGGCGGGGCGAATAATACGGCGCGCGCACTGGAAATTGCTGGACGCCGGATGTTGCTGGCATGGAAGAACCGATGGTCGCTGGCCATGGCGGCCAGTTGTGGCTTTTCACGGGTGAGTTGCGGATTTGTGGGCGCGAGCGATGGCTGGCGCGACCTCATGGAAAGCTTTCGCATGGATTGGGAGTTTGGTTCGGCCACAGATGGAAATATCGCGGTGATGGGGGAGTTGGATCTGCGAGAGAAACTCGCGGATGATGGACTGGAGTTCACGCTGGCCATCGGCCTTGGCGAAGGGCATCATACGGCGCTACAGAAAACGGTGGGAGCGTTAGCCACACCATTTGATGAGCATCGCAGCAGGTTTATCGCTCAGTGGCAGCGCGCCGCGAATCCTGAGTGGCTGGCGGCGAAGGCCAGTGATGGCGGCAAGCTGATGCGGGCCAGCCACAACGTCCTTCTTGCTCACGAAGACAAGACATTCTCGGGAGCGTTTGTCGCTTCAGCTTCGATTCCGTGGGGGCAGGTGATGGGCGACGATGATCTGGGCGGCTATCACTTGGTTTGGACGCGCGACATGGTTCAAACGGCTACGGCTTTGTTAGCCTGCGGGCGGGCGGAGACGGCGCGGCGGGCACTGGTTTACCTGGCTTGCACGCAGCAGCCAAGCGGCGGCTTTGCGCAGAATTTTTGGCTAGACGGTAGGCCCTATTGGTCTGGCATGCAACTGGACGAGGTGGCATATCCACTGATTCTTGCCTGGCGATTGTGGAAGGCGGGTGGGCTGGGCGAGATGGACATTTACCCGTTTGTGGAGAAGGCGGCTGGATTCCTGGTGCGTCATGCACCTATCACATATCAGGAGCGGTGGGAAGAGAATGCGGGTTATTCGCCTTCCACCTTGGCGGCAGCAATCGCTGGGCTGCTCTGCGCGGCGGAGATTGTTCGCGCCCATGACTCGGTTGAGTTAGCGACGTTTCTTGAGGAGTTTGCTGACTGGATCGAGCATCACCTTGAAGACTGGACTGTAACCAATGACGGAGTGTTGCACCCAGAAATCAGGCGATACTATATGCGCATCCGGCCGCCAGAGAGAGGCGAGGCCTATGCGTGCGAAAGCTGCGGCACGGAGACGATCCGGCTTAATAACCGGCCGCCTGGTACGCGCACGGAATTTGCAGCGAGGGAGATTGTGGATGCCGGTTTTCTAGAACTTGTGCGCTATGGGGTGCGCCGCGCAGACGATCCGCTGATTGTGGATTCGCTGCGGGTTGTGGACGCGGTGCTGAAACGCGAACTGCCGCAGGGGCCTGGATGGTTACGCTATAACTGGGACGGATATGGGCAGCGGCCGGATGGCGGACCTTTTCAGGGATGGGGACAGGGGCGCGTTTGGCCGCTGCTGACAGGCGAACGCGCGCACTATGAGCTAGCGGCGGGCAAAGATATAGCGGCTCTCATTAATACATACGAGCGCTTTGCCACCTGTGGACAGATGCTGCCGGAGCAGGTTTGGGACGAAGCGGATTTGCCGGATACCAGTTTGCGGCTGGGCGAACCGGCAGGCTCGGCGGTTCCGCTGGTGTGGGCTCACGCCGAATACTTGAAGCTGTTGCGATCGGCATCAGAAGGCAAAGTTTTCGATCGAATCGACGCGGTGTACGCGCGATATAGTGAGGCCGATGGACGAAGCAGGATGCGTCGAAATCTAGAGATTTACAGTCTACGCCGACCTATTCAGAGAATTGCCGCCGGGGATGCGCTGCGCATTTTGGACGAAAACCGCTTCGATCTGATTTGGTCCAAAGATGGGTGGCAGACCGTTCACTCTTCAGCCAGCCGAAGTTTTGGCAGTGCAGGGTATAGCGTCGACGTTGCTTCAGCATTGGATGAGACGGGCAGTGTGATGTCATGGACGCTTCATTGGCCGGATCAGGACCGCTGGCTTGGTTACAACGTGGAAGTGAAGGTTGGCAGCAGCTAGCAAAGGATGTAACCCCTCTGGAGGCCGGAAGCCGGCCTCCAGAGAGGTGAAACCGCTTAGTGGATGATTACCACATTCATACTCCAAGGAGCGAGGGTAAGAGTCAGCGGCAAGGTCGGCGAACTGACCGTGGTTGTGGTTGGCGGAGCCCAGGTGCTCGTCCCTGCCGGGTCTGGAATCGTTCCGGTCGGCGAACCGGACAAGTCATAGATGGCCTTGTCGTAGGTTTCGACTGTGACGGTGGAAACTGCGGTTTGCCCCGACAGCGTGACGGAAACCTGCTGGCTGGCGGTCTCGTTGCGGTTGACCAGGAACAGAGCCGTGCCGCCACTATGGGTTGCCGCATACGCAACGACATCTGCCGTATCGCCGGATACGCTCGCGGTGAGCACGTTTTCCCCGGTGACGGCCACGTTACTGAAGAGTTGGAAGGCACGCGCCGTGGGCAGCAGAATTCCAGGCGCCAGTGTTTCCGCTGTGCACTCGTAATAATCGGTCAGCCCATCGGAGAAAATCATGTAGCCGCCGAAACTCTGCCAGCCATAGAGTGAGCTGGAGAAGTTCGCGCCGAAGCTGGCATCGGCGCAACCGCCGAAGCCGATCCACCAGGTGGCGCGCGATACGCCGTCGTTCATCATTTCGCCCAACTCCTGGCCGGCAAACAAGGCCTGAGTAATGGACATGGATTGTTTGCCTGGACTGCCATAGGGCCCGCCCATCTCGCCTACATAAATGGGCGTGTCCGGAGTCCCCCACTCCGCCAGTTCAGCCTTGAGGGTGTTGATGTTGGTGGTCAGCAACTGCGCATCCTGATTGATGAGGATGGCGTCGTCCTCCTCTCCCGGCGTTTCAGGATAGTTGTGGTATTCCACGAAGTCGTAGGAGCCCTTCGCATTGGCCATCACGGTATTGTCCCACCCGCCGGTCGTGTTATCCGCGTCCACAACGATGCCGACCAGCGTGTTAGGAGAAGCGGCCTTGATCGTGTCATAGAAGCCGCTGCTTCCCACTATCGTGGAGGCGTACTCCGTGGGGTTGTTTGCGGGAGAGTGCAGGTCTTCCTCCCAGGTGGCTCCGTAGACCTCGTTGCCGATGGTCATGTGGCTCACCGTAACGCCCATGTTCAACGCGTCGGTCGCCCACGCGGCAGCCTCGCTTGGTATACCGCCTCCGTTGCAAGTTGGGTTGGTGCCGTAATCCGCCGTCAAGGCCAAATCGAGGCCAGCTGGAATTACGACGTTGCTGACGAAGTTCGCAAACGTGTCATTGGTGTCAGGCGTTCCGCCACCAAAGGGAGCGTTCTGGCAGTTCGTATTAGTCTCCCAGTGATACACATCCGACCACGATCCGCCCGGCCAGCGAACGGCCTTGATGCCGGCGTTCTCGAAGGAATTCACGACGACGTCGCCGTTGGTGACAATGTCGTACCAGGCAGCCATGTTCATGCCTAAAAGCTGATCGGTTACGGCTATGCCTTTGGTGGTTGTGTTCACCGATACGGCCGTGTATCCCGCGACGTTGAGTCCGACGACGGCGGATGCGGTCGTGGTGCCGGACGTCCCGGTAATGGTGACCGAGGTTAATGCGGCGGGAAGCGATGCCACGGAGGTGAAGGTGACTACGCTGGAGCCGGTGGTGGGGCTGGTGCCGAATGTGGCAGTCACGCCGGTCGGCAGTCCTGTGGCGGCAAGCGTTACGCTGCCGGTGAAGCCGCCAAAGTCCTCTACCGTAATGGTGTCGGTGCTGCTGCTTCCTTGGTCAAGGGTCACTGGGGATGCCGCAGCCAGCAACGTAAATCCGCTGCCACCGCTGGCGCTGCCGCTGCCGACGGCGCTGCAGGTGGTCCCGTTGATCGCGAAGTTGGTAGGCATTGCGTTGGTGACGCCGTTCCAGTTAGCGTTGAATCCCACTTCGGAAGTACTTCCGCCTGCGGGGACGGCGCCGTCGTAGCTCAGGCTGGTGATGGTCACGTTGGCGCCGGTCTGGGTTACCGTGCCGCCCCATAAGGACTGGAAGGTCTGCCCATTGGCCCATGTCCAGGTCAGGGTCCAACTAGTCCAGGGAATTGTTCCCGTGTTGTAGATGGTCGGAACAGCTCCAAAGGAACCTGAAGTTCCTGATGAGCTTTGCCCGGAAACATCCCAGCCGATTTTGCAGGCCATGCCAGTGGCCGCGGTCACAGTGAGCGAGATCGTGGTGGTTGCCGTTACCGAGCCGGAGGTGCCGGTGATGGTGATCGTCGATGTCCCAGCGGTGGCGGTGCTGGCGGCCGTAAGCGTAAGAGTGCCGATCGAAGTGGACGGGTTAGAGGCCCAGGCCGCGGTTACGCCGGTGGGCAGGCCCGAAGCGGCAAGCGTTACAGAGCCGCTAAATGGACTCACATCGGTGATATTAATCGTTTCAACACTGCTGGAGCCTGCCGCGATCGACAGAGTTGCTGCCGAAGGAGTAAGCGAGAAGCTTCCTGCTGCCGAGGCCGTCACCGTCAGCGCAATGGTGGTGGATGCGGTCAGCGTGCCGGAGGTTCCTGTGATGGTGATGGTGCTTGTCGCCGCGATGGCCGTACTGGCTACCGTCAATATCAGTCCACTGGTGCCGGTTGTGGGGTTGGCATCGAGCGTGGCAGTAACGCCGGTGGGCAGACCCGAGACGGCCAGAGTTACAGCGCCGGTGAATCCGTACACGTCGAGCACGTTGATGGTGTCGCTGACGCTAGCATCCTGAGCGATCGACAGAGCAGTCACCGTAGCCCAAAGCGAAAAGCTGCCCGACGTCGAAGGCACCGTGACGGCGATGGAGGTGGTCGCGGTGGTGCTGCCGGAGGTTCCAGTGATGGTGATGGTGGCCGAGCCGGTGGCTGTGCTGCTGGCGGCGATTGTCAGCGTGTCGCCGCTAACTGCGACCGTAACGCCGGTGTTCGAGCTAGTGGCGGTCAGAGTGACTGCGCCAGTGAAGCCGCCAGTGTCGGTGACCGTGATAGCGTCGGTGACGCTGGCGCCGGGAGCTATGGTCTCAGTGGTCGATACGGGAATTAGCGTGAAGCCGCCCGCTGCACTGACCGCCACTGAAACGGCACTCGAAGTACTGGTCGCATCGGTCGTTGATCCACCATAAACAGCCGTCAGCGAGTCAGTCCCGGCTGTCGCGAACGAGGTCGAGAGTGTTGCCACACCTGCACTCAACGTTCCAGTTCCAAGCGAAGTTGTGCCCGAAAAGAACGTAACTGTGCCGGTAGCTGCTGAAGGCGAAACCGTGGCTGTCAGCGTGACGCTGGCGCCAACCTTTGGCGTGGTGGTCGATGCAGCCAGCGCGGTGGTCGTCGGGGTCAACGCCGCTCCACTGACTGTCACTGAAATACCGCTCGAAGTACTGGTCGCGTCGGTCGTTGATCCACCATAAACAGCCGTCAGCGAGTCAGTTCCGGCTGTTGCGAATGAGGTCGAAAGCTTTGCCACACCCGAACTCAGTGTTCCGGTTCCGAGCGCAGTTGTACCTGAGAAAAAAGTGACTGTGCCGGTGGCCGCGGAAGGCGAAACCGTGGCTGTCAGCGCGACGCTGGCTCCAACCGTTGGTGTGGTGGTCGAGACAGCCAGCGCCGTGGTTGTGGGGGTCAACGCCCCTGCAGCGACCGTCACGGAAATTGCGCTCGATTTGCTGGTTGCATAAGTTGCCGATCCAGCGTAAACAGCCGTCAGCGAGTCAGTTCCGGCTGTCGCGAACGAGGTCGAAAGCGTTGCTACTCCCGCACTCAGCGTTCCAGTTCCGAGCGCGGTTGTACCCGAGAAAAAGGTGACTGTGCCGGTGGCCGCGGAAGGCGAAATCGTGGCTGTCAGCGTGACGCTGGCGCCAACCGTTGGCGTGGTGGTCGAGACAGCCAGCGCCGTGGTCGTGGCTGTCAACGCCGCGCCGCAAGTAACACCATTGAGCATGAATGAAGTAGGTATCGCGTTAGTCGCATTGTTCCAGGTGCCGTTGAAGCCCATGCCGGTGAGGCTGCCGCCGGCGGGGATGCTGCCGTTGTAACTC